>Ga0065707_10000685_pt1 | contig 16315 bp, 9 predicted proteins | sample SwiRhicommuniRL3_FD_59094 | JGI IMG/M metagenome (GOLD analysis project Ga0065707, IMG submission 59094) | Switchgrass rhizosphere bacterial communities from Rose Lake, Michigan, USA - RL3 v2 (version 2) | ecosystem: Host-associated > Plants > Roots > Rhizosphere > Soil | place: East Lansing, MI...
GAGCCGCGGAGCCGCTCCACCGATCGCCGCTCCGTCGGCTCCGGTGGTGCTCTCCCATGCGACGGCACCGTCACGCCTGATGAGCGACACGCGCGCGCCCGGAACGGGCTCCCCGTTATCGAGACGCGTGACGAATGCCAGCGTGTTTTGCGGACTGTATTTGACGTTCACGCCGAGGTTCGTCACCTGCACGATCGTCGACCGATCGGGTTGTCTCGTTCGCCTTCGCGACTTGTCGATCGGGTTGCCTTCGTGCACGCCCAGCCACACGATGCCCCGGCCGGCGGGCCCCAGCGCGCGCGAGAGATCGATGCCGGCCGACTGGATCGCGTCCGTTTTCGTGCGGAGCGTCCGGTTGACGCCGTCACCAGACGGAAGATCGCTGAACCGGGGATCGATCGCCGAGATTGTCCCCATCAGATCGCCGCGGCTGACCGGCTGCGCCCATTGCGTGACGTCGAGAAAATTGCGCGTAAAGAAGGGTACGACCTGGCCGGAGGTTGACTCCCACACGCCATGACCGTCGCCAAAACTGGTGAACGCGGACTCGTGCCAGTTCTCGACGATGTCGGTCCAGTCGTAGCCGAGCGTCTGTCCATCCCGGGCGGATTGCAGGCTGGCATCGAGCCGCACAACATAGGTGCGAGCCGGAGGCTGGCGAGCGAAGCCGGCATCTTCGAGGGAAATATCCGACGGAAAATCGTACTGCCACGTTTCTTTCCTCGCCTGCCGCGACGGCTTCAGAAGCGGCTGACTGCTGGCATCCGTGACGTCGCGAACCGAGAGCGCAGCCTGAAAGTGCCGGAAATCGACGCCGCCGCCTCGCAGCCGCACGGGGTTCCAGTTGGAAGGATCGCATTCGCTGCGGCACTGGAACCCTTCGACAAAGAAGGTCTCCTCGGCCTCGATGCGAATGGTCTGCGGCTTCGTCGGAAGCGCCGCGCCCTCGACGCCCCGCAGCTGCGTGTCGACGCGCGCCCTGATCCAGCTTTCGGTCGGCACAACACTCGTGATTTCCACGACGACGAGGTCGGCCGAGGGTGGAAAGCGCTTCTTATCCCAGTCTTGAGCGAGCGCGAATGTAAGGGATGCGGTCGACGCGGCCGCGCTCGCCGCGGCGGCCACCTTCGCATCGAAGCGCGCGACCGCCTGCGGGTTGTTCGTTCGCAAGCGTGCGCGTCCGGCGTCGCTCAGTTGGGGCCTGTCCCAGTCGTGCGGTTCGAAGTTCAGCGTGAGATGCGAGAGCACCTCCGCGGGTGCGACCGGCTGGTTGAAGCGGAGCGCCACCAGCATCGGGCCGTCGTACCGGCCGTTTCTGCGGAGCGGCTCGGCGGCGCGCAGTTTGACGGTGGGCGTCGTGAACGTAAACGTGTACGGCGCGGCGAGCCGCCGGCCACTGGTGGCCGCCGCCGACGTGTTCACCGTGACGGTGTATCGCGTGGCAAACGGCAGTTTTCGTCTGGGATCGGGCGTGTAAATGAGGATCGTGGTGCCCGACCAGCGGAAGGTGCCTCCCGGAATCGCCGGCGCAACGGTGACAAACGGTGCAGTCACGGGCTGCGGGATTCGGCCGAGCGCAACCATCGGCTCGGAAAACACGATCCGGATCTCGTTCACCTGTTCGAGGCTGTCGGCTTCTCCCGTGGGACCGCTGCTGACCACGGTGAGATTGCCTGTGGGCTGCTGAGCAGCGGCTGAAATCGACGAAAGCAGTACCAGGAGAATCGCGAGCTTGAAAGGGTGGAGCGTCATGGCCGTCCTTCTATCGCACTGATGTAGGGCGGAACTTCAGTTCCGCAAAGGGAATGAGCGCAGTGGATCTATCGGCCCAGCGTGAGGGGGGAATTACGCGCGGGACCTTACCAACTTTGATACCGGTTTATGGAATTTGCTCCAGGCGCCAAAAGGGGTCGGGTAACCCCTTTTCTCAATTGGCGAGTCTGGGCGCGCTCTTGACCGGGATGGTAACCGCGGAGCCGACACCTGCCGGGTCGAACTGGCCTTCGACCAGTCGCCACGCGTCGGTTTCCTCGAGCAGCTTCGCGGCAAACGCCGTGTGCAGGGCGTGGCCGCCGCGGTGCGCGACGAGATGTCCGATTATTGGATAGCCGACAAGCGCCATGTCACCGATCACGTCAAGGATCTTGTGGCGCACGAACTCGTCTTCGAAGCGCAGGGCGTTCAACGCGCCCGTTTCGCCCAGCACGATCGCGTTCTCGAGCGAGCCGCCCAGCGCCAGGCCGTTCTGCCGCAGCATCTCGACTTCCTTCAGGAAGCCGAACGTGCGCGCCGGGGCGATTTCCTCGATGAACGACTCCTCGGTAATCTGCATCGTCCGCGTCTGATGACGCAGCATCGGGTGATCGAAGCTGATGCTGTAAGTCACCTTGAAGTGATCCGACGGATAGAGCGCGATGCGCTTGTCGCCGCGCGACAACGCGATCGGACGGACGACTTTCAGGAACCGCTTCGGCGCGGCCAGCCGCTTCAAGCCCGCCTCGTGAATCAGGTAAATGAACGGCGCGGCGCTGCCGTCCATGATCGGCACTTCAGGATGGTTGAGATCGACGGTGACGTTGTCGACGCCAAGACTGACGAGCGCCCCAAGAAGGTGCTCTACGGTCTCGACCGACCCGTCCTTCAGCGACAGGCCCGTGGCGTACTGAATCCCGCCGAGGTGACCGACGACGGCTGGAATCTCGAGGCCGCCCAGGTCGGACCGGCGGAAACGAATCCCGTGGTCGGCCGGTGCCGGCTTCAGAGAAAGCGTGACCTTCTTGCCGGAGTGAAGTCCGATGCCGGCGCAGGAGACGGGTCGCTTGAGTGTGCGCTGAGAGTCCATTTAATCGTTGAGGAGCAGGCTGTTAGAGCGCTATGCGCCGGCCGTCCTAGAGCAATTCCGGTGCCTGTCTCCGCGTATTACGACCCTGCGACGCTAAGTTGCTATCTAATTNATATTTACAGGNAAAGACCGATTTCAATTCCGGTATGGCCCGAAGGCGTCTTGTGGTACGAGGGCCACACAACCCGGCCGTAAGGGTGTGGCAATCTTACCACAGACCGTCATAGAACTGACGTCAGTAACGGTCTTAGGAACTCCCCGGTCGCCGATTCGGCGACCTTCGCCACTTCTTCAGGTGTTCCCTGGGCGATTATTCGTCCTCCGCCCGCCCCGCCCTCGGGTCCGAGGTCAATGATGTAATCGGCCGATTTGATGATATCGAGATTGTGCTCGATGACCACGACGGTATTGCCCTGATCCACCAGCTTGTTCAGGACATCGAGCAGCTTATGGGTATCCGCGAAATGCAGCCCCGTGGTGGGCTCATCGAGGATGTACAGCGTTCGGCCGGTGCCGCGGCGCGAGAGTTCCTTGGCGAGCTTCACCCGCTGCGCCTCTCCACCGCTCAGCGTGGTCGCCGACTGCCCGAGCTCGACGTAGCCCAGACCAACGCTCTGCAAGGTGCGTAATTTGTTCGCGATGGGAGGAAAATTTTCCAGGAGGGGCAGCGCCTGATCGACCGTCAGATCGAGAACATCGGCGATCGATTTACCACGGTATTGGATCTCCAGCGTCTCGCGATTGTACCGCCGCCCCTTGCACTGCTCGCACGTGACGTAGACGTCGGGCAGGAAATGCATTTCGATGGCAATGACGCCGTCGCCCTGGCAGCCTTCACAACGGCCGCCCTTCACGTTGAACGAGAACCGCCCAGGCCGGAAGCCTCGAGCCTTGGCTTCGGGGATCCAGGCGAAGAGCTCGCGAATGAATGTGAAGAGACCCGTATACGTTGCCGGATTCGAGCGGGGTGTGCGTCCGATCGGCGATTGATCGATCTCGATCACTTTGTCGACGTGCTGGATACCCTCGATGGTGTCGTGCCGGCCCGGCTCGTCGCCGGCGCGATACAGCTCGCGCGCCAGCGAGCGATAGAGGATGTCGTTCACGAGCGTCGACTTGCCCGAACCGCTGACGCCGGTCACGGCCACGAGCGCACCGAGCGGAATCCGCACGTCGATGTTCTTCAAGTTGTTCTCGCGCGCGCCGCGAATGACGAGATCGCCTCTGGCAGCCGGACGGCGCGACGCGGGCATGGCAATCATCTTTTCGCCCCGCAAGTACTGCCCCGTCAGCGAGTCGTGTCCATTGAGCCCCGAGCCCTCCGCCTTCAGCCCTAAGCCCTCAGCCCTCAGCCCTAAGCCCTCAGCCCTCAGCCCTAGAAGTTCCTCGGGTGTCCCCTGAAAGATCACCTTGCCGCCGTGTTCGCCCGCGCCAGGTCCCAGATCGATCAGGTAGTCTGCGACCCGGATCGTCTCTTCGTCGTGCTCGACGACGATGATGGTGTTGCCAAGATCGCGCAGGTGGTGCAGCGTGCCGAGCAGCGCGCGATTGTCGCGCTGGTGCAACCCGATCGACGGTTCATCCAGCACGTAGAGCACGCCGGTCAGGTTTGCGCCAATCTGCGTCGCAAGACGGATACGCTGCCCCTCACCCCCCGACAACGTCGTCGCGCTTCGCCCCAGCGTGAGGTAGCCGACACCAACGTCAAAGAGGAACCGCAGACGATCCTGAATCTCCTTCAGGACTCGTCCGGCGATGAGATTTTCGCGTTCGCTCAGATCCAGCTTGTTGAAGACGTCGTACGCTTCGCTGATCGGCAGGTTCACGTAGCCGGCGATCGTGCGGCCCTTCACTTTCACGGCGAGGCTCTGGGGCTTCAAACGCTCGCCGTGGCACACCGGGCACGGACGCAGCGAGCGATACTCGTCGAGATCGTCCTGCTCGGTCCACGACGCTTCGTCGAAACGCCGGCGGAGATTCGGGATGATGCCTTCGAATCCTTTTCCGTTTCCGCCGTAGAGAATCTGGTCGCGGACTTTCTTCGGCAGGTTCGTGAACGGCGTGGCGGGATCGAACCCGAGGTTCTTGCCCAGCCCGGCGATCGCCTCGCGCACCAGTTTGCGGTCGCCCTTCACCCAGGGCACGATGGCGCCGTCGAGGAGCGATTTGGTCTGGTCGGGCACGATGCGGTTCGGATCGAAATCGTGCATCGCCCCCAGGCCCTGGCACTCGGTGCACGCACCGTGGGGCGAGTTGAAGGAGAAGGCGCGCGGCGTCATCTCGGGCATGCTGATCCCGCACTCGATGCAGGCCAGCCGGCGCGAGAACAGCCGGTCGCCGCCATCCAATGTGTTGATGACGACGATGTCTTCCGCGAGGTTCAGCGCAATCTCGATCGATTCGGCCAGGCGGCGCTCGATGCCGGATTTGACGATCAGACGATCGACGACGATGTCGATGGAGTGATTGCGGCGGCGATCGAGCTTGATGTCTTCGTCGAGCGAGCGGAAGACGGTATCGATGCGGGCCTTGCTGAACCCCTTCTTCTTCAGCTCGGCCAGCTCCTTCTTGAACTCCCCCTTGCGGCCGCGGACGATCGGCGCCAGCACGTTGATGCGCGCATCCTGCGGATACAGCATCACCATGTCCATGATGCGCTCGAGCGACTGGGCGGAAATCTCGCGCCCGCACTGGGGACAGTGCGGGATGCCGATGTTGGCAAAGAGGAGCCGCAGGTAGTCGTAGATTTCGGTGACGGTGCCGACGGTCGACCGCGGATTCGAGGCCGTCGTCTTCTGTTCGATGGAGATGGCGGGAGACAGGCCGTCGATGAGATCGACGTCCGGTTTCTCCATCTGCTCGAGAAACTGCCGGGCATACGCCGACAGCGACTCCACGTAGCGGCGCTGTCCTTCGGCGTAAATCGTGTCGAAGGCGAGCGACGACTTGCCCGACCCCGACAAGCCCGTGATGACCGTGAGCTTGTCGCGCGGAATGTCGACGTCGATGTCGCGAAGGTTATGAACGCGGGCGCCGCGTACTGCTATCCAGCCCTGACCCATCTGTGTGCTGTATTTGGGGGACCTGAAACTCTCAATTGTAGCAGGATCGTGATGGTCGATGGGCGCCTACCTGGTCAGCCCTGCATTCTTCGTGGCCACTGCAGCGTTGCTGGCAGAGTTCGCGCGCAGCGCCTCCGCGTCCTTGATTTCGGCGCGTTTGGTCTCGATGAGGCTATTGGAGAGGCCGGTGATGTCATCTTCGTACCTGGCCAGCTCGCCGCGCATTCGCACGATCGCGCCGTCGTAGCACGCAGCTGCCTGGGAAAAACGGCTGGCGGCGGATTTCCAGCTTCGCTCGAACGAGTCGATCTGCGCCAGATACCGCTGCGAATCGCAGTCGGCGCGGTCCATCTGCAGCGCGTTGTCGAAGTAGTCGCGCGCCTCCACGAGGTGGTTCAGGTTGAACGCGGCCATGCCGGCGAGGTTGTACACCTGATTGTTTCTCATCGCCTTCAGCGCAGCCGTCGCATCGTCGTAGGCAGGTTGCGACTCCTTCTTCTGCAGGTGGTTCCACGCGCGCCAGTAGTACTTCTCGCCCGGACTGATCCGTAAATCGGTCAACAGCTCGTCGAGCACGGCAATCGCCTCGTCGTGGCGCTTCAGATAGCTGAGCGCCTTACCCTTGCCGAGCAACGCGGCATCGTCCGGGCCGGCGGCCAGGACGCGGTCGAATCCGGCCAGCGCCTCGGCATAGCGCGCGTACGACATCAGGATGTTGGCCCGCACGAAAGAAATCGAGGCGCTGTCGGGCAGCAGTTCGTGCGCACGCGCGAGCTCGCGGTACGCGCCGGCGAGATCGCCGTTCATGACCGACCGCTGGCCGACCAGGAAATGCACTTCGCCGAAGCCCGTCTCCTGACCGATGAGATCGCGCGACGCCGCCATCGAGAAGAGCGGCAGGAAGGCCAGCGTGCGGTACTTCAGCGAGAGATCGTCTGAAAACGTGCTGAGGATTCCCTCGAGCTGCGGCTTGAGCTCGGCGACCCTTCCGGCGTTCAGCGCCATCGCCAGGTAGAAGTACGCTTTCATCGCGCTCGCGGGCCATTCCTGTTCGAGCTCCGCGGCGAGCTTCGTGCGAACCGCGCGCTGTTCCGGCGGTACGTAGAGTTGATCTCCCCGCACGTATTGCGGGGCCTCGGGGGCACGCCGCAGCGCATCGAGCGCCTCGAAATACAACGCGTAGCTCGACGCCACCTTGGCCTGAAGCTCGTCGGCGGCTTCACGCGCGCCGGAATCGGGCAAGCGGAGCTCGACTTCGCGCACGACGAGCATCAGGTAGTTCTCGAGCGCTTTTCGCGCGAGAACCTGATCGTCTGAAAGCTCCAGCAGCGAGGCATACGCGGCCCCGGCCTCTTTGAGGCACAAGTAGCAGCCGCGCGAGGCAAGCCGATCGGCCTCGGCGAGTCGAGTCGCGAGCTCTTCGGGGGGGATGCGGGGCGCGACGACCGGCGACGGCCGTGGCGCGCATGCGAGCGCGGCCCCGAGCATGAACAAGACGACGAATCTCACGCCGACTACTTCAGCCTCCAGCTCTCGTCGAAAAATCCCGAGAGTGCCACATCGCCGTTTGCCGACACCACCGCGTAGTCGCCCAGCCGGGGGAAGAACATCGATTCGGTCTCGGCCGCGATGCGATCGACGGTAAATGTGTGGCCGCTGTTGATGACGACGTAGCGCTCGGGGTTGAGGGGGTTCGGATAGATCAGCACGAGCGCCCGGCCGGCAGAGGGAAACGTCTGCGAGCCGACCGTGATTTCGCTCTGCGTCCACTGCACCGGCAGCGACGCCATGACTTTCGCGATCAGCCCGTTGCTGCCGGGGTCGCCAAACAGGATCAGGTTGTACCTGGCGATGTCGGCCGGCGTGACCGCGGAGTCGTCTTTCACGCGAATGTCACCGCGCACCCACTTGGCGAACTCGCGCGTGAGCGTGTCGAGCTTGCCCCGCGCGTAGGCCTGGATGGCGGCGTTCCACGGTTGCCCGGTGCCCCGCACCGCCAGGAACCCTTCCATGAACGCATCGTCGATCGGCCCCTGCAGGCCGTGGGTCTTCCTCAGACCCGCCGGACGCCCTCGCGCGATCGTCCACTTGCCGCTCCTCTTGTCGAACGTCGGGTTCGCGCCGGCCTTCAGCTCCTGCCCGTCAATCGTGTAGCTGGCAGCAACCGCAGCGAACGACAGCCGGTTCACGTTCGTCGTCGTCACCGTGTACGACTTCAGATCGTCGGTCCGCGCCGCATCGACCTCGGCCCGCACGTAATGCTCGTCGAGGCCGCCGATCGAAAGCCAGTGACACTCGTTGAAACGAGCGGTGAAGGTGACGCAGCGGACGCGATTGGGCACTTTGTCCGCGTCCTGAAGGGCTCTGCGGATGAAGGCTTCCGACTCGGCCTTGCTCTGGGGATGCCACGAATGCCCTGTTTTGGGCCCGACGAGAAACAACGCGCGCAGATCGCGTGTCGTCCAGCGATACTGGGTCTCCTGCGTGAAGCGGAATCCTTCCTTGATCCACGCGTCACGCATTTCGTAGGCGCCCGCGTTGCCATCGGTCTCGCCGATGTAGGCGACCGTCGGCACGTTGAACGCATTCAGCGCGTACTGATCGACGTCGTAGATAGTGAGCCCCGGAACCTGATACGCGGGCAGCGGGAGTTTGATCACGCGTTTGGCCTGGGTGTATGTCCTGACGTAGCCGGCGCTCGATTCGAGCGCTCCCCACCGGCCCGTGTGCTGCAGCCCGAGATGCCACGCGCCCTGGCCGCCCATGGAGTGACCGCGAATGACGATGCGCTTGGGATCGATGTTGTAACGGGCCCGCACCGATTCGATCGCCTCGAACACATCGGTCTCACCGGCATAGCGATAGGACAGGTTCATGCGTCCCAGCGGTTCGAGCTGAATGTAATCGTCCGCGGCGATCTGCGACGTCTCGTGCGGCGCTTCCTGCTGCGTGATGAACCGCACTTCGTTGAGCTGCAGTTGCGTCCCGTGCAGCCAGACGTCCAGGCGCATGGGCCTGGAGCCATCGTAGGACCCGGGAATGGTCAGGCCATACGGCTGCACGCTGCCATCGACGCGCGACGTGTAGCCGCGTACCAGGTGACCGGCCTTCTTTGCCCACGAGGCCGTGCCGGTCTCGAGCTCTTTCGCGCGCGCGATGCCCGTGTCGAGCGCGCGGATGGTCTCGGGCACGTACGCGGCGGTGAAGAACTCTTCTGGATATCTCAGGATGAATTGCGCGGCCTTCTGATAGATGGCGACATCGGCCACGAGCGCCGGATCGGTCTTCCTGACCGACAGCGCATCGATCTGCCGTGTCAGCTCGGCGAGCTTCGTTTCGATGACGGCGCGCGTGGCCACGCTCGGCGGGAACGTACGCTCAGGGGTTTGCGCGACGACAATCGTGCTGAGCAGGAGGCACGGGATTGCCCCCTTCAAGACGGACATGCATCCTCCTGCAGCTGGGTCATTCGCGAGTTTAACAGAGTCCCGCAAGCGGGGCGCTCGTCCCAACTTCGGACGCTCCTCGCGAATTCAGGCCCTGAATTGCGCCAATTGGGCTCACCGAGGCGGGCATGCGGCTTGATAATGGCCACGTCATGCTGAAAGACCTCCGCCACGCCATCCGCGTGCTGACGCACGCCAAGGGATGGACTGTCGTCGTCGTGCTATCGCTGGCCGTTGGCATCGGCGCCAACGCCGCGGTGTTCACGGCGGTCAACGGTCTGCTGCTGCGAAAACTGCCGGTCCAGGATCCCGATTCGTTGGTGCGCCTCCGGTGGGGCGGCAAGAACGACATGCACAACGACTCGAGCGACTACGGAACCAGTGCGCCGGGCGCCGACGGCGGGCAGGTGCGTGCGACGTTCTCCTATCCGATGTTCCTGGACCTGCGATCGGCCAATCAGACGATGACCGATCTCGCGGCCACGCGGCCGAGCGGCGGCATGACGGTCACCATCGACGGGCGGGCGGAAACGGCAAGCACGCTGATGGCGACTGGCAACTATCACGCAATGCTCGGCATCACCCCGCAGATCGGCCGTACGTTGGTTCCCGATGACGACAATCCTGCAGCCCAGGCTGTGGCCGTGTTGAGCGATCGCTACTGGCGATCGCGCTTCTCCGCCGATCCGGGCGTGCTCGGAAAGACGATCCGCATCAACAACGTTCCCATCACCATCGTCGGTGTGACCCCTGCGTCATTCACCGGCACGCAGCGTGTCACCGCCCAGGCACCCGCCTTGACGATGCCGCTGAGACTCGAAGACCAGATGAGTGGTGAGAGCCCGCGCCTGAACGACGCGACCGCCTGGTGGGTGCAGGTGACCGGGCGGCTCAAGCCCGGCATCACAGCGCGGCAGGTTCAGGGAAATCTCGGCGCCGTTTTTCAGCGGCAGGCGCGCGCGGGATTCGACGGGTTCCTGGCGTCGCAGTCTGAAGAGGAGAGGGGCCTCGCAAGGAACCGGAACCGCACCGCGGTCCCTCACCTGCTCGTCGATGCCGCGAGCCACGGGACCTATGACAACGACGAACAACAAATGCGATCGCTCGGCATTCTCGGCGTCGTCGTCACGCTCGTGCTCGTTCTCGTATGCGCCAACGTGGCGAATCTGCTGCTCTCACGTGCGTCGGCACGCCAGCGCGAAATCTCGGTCAGGTTCTCGATGGGCGCGACGCGGTGGCGGCTGATCAGGCAGTTGCTGACCGAAAGCCTGCTGCTCGCCGGGCTGGGCGGTACGCTCGGACTCGTGATGGCGCGCTGGGGTCAATCGCTCCTGCCGGCGCCGGTCGGCACCACCGACCCCGCGGATTGGCGCATTCTGACGTTCACGGCGGCAACGACCGTGTTCGCGGGAATCGTGTTCGGCATCGCCCCCGCATTGCGGGCGACGAAGATGGACGTCGGCGTGGCGCTCAAGGAAAACAGCAGGAGCGTCGCCGCATCGAACACGATCTTGTCCAAGGCGCTGCTGATCGTGCAGGTCTCGATCTCGGTCGTGCTGCTCGTTGGCGCGGGCCTGTTTCTCCATACACTCGACAACCTGAGGCGCGTTGACGTGGGCTTTTCACCGGCAAACCTCCTGTTCGTACGCGTCGACATGGAGGGCGCCGGCTTGAGCGACGAGCGCAAATTCCAGTTCCTGCAGGATGGCATGGATCGGCTGCGGAAGGTCGCTGGCGTACGAGAGTCAACCTTGTCCTTTCCAACACTCCTGTCGGGATCCGTCAACGGCGGGGCGATGTTCATTCAGGGCCGGACGTACCCGGACGGGCAGCCGTACGCGGCCGAACGCGACGACATCAACCGCGTCATCGCGGCGCCGAACTACTTCGAGACGATGGGCATATCTCTCGTCAGGGGCCGCGGGTTCACCGACCGCGACGACCAGCGCGCGCCTTCGGTGGCCATCATCAACGAAGCCGCCGCGCGGAAGTTCTTTCCCGGTGAAGATCCGATCGGCCGCCGCTTCGGATATTCACACGAGGATCCCGGCAAGTTCGAGATCGTGGGTGTGCTGCGCGACGTTCGCTACAACAGTCTCCGCCGGGCTGCACCTCCGACGTTATACGTGTCGTACCTCCAGACCGAGCCACGACCCTACGTTTTCACGGTCCGGACCGCCGTCGATCCATCACTCGTGATGAGCGCGGTTCGCGAAGCGATGACGGCCGTCAATCCGAATGTGCCGGTTACCACCATCGAAACGCAGATGTCCCAAATCGAGCGCCGTTATGCACAGGAACGCGTGCTCGCGCAGGCGTACGCGCTCTTCGGCGGCATCGCGGTGTTCGTCGCCGCGATCGGCCTGTTCGGGTTGATGTCGTACAACGTCTCGCGCCGGACGCGGGAGATCGGCATCAGGATGGCGATGGGAGCCGAGCGCAACGCCGTGCTCGGCCTGGTCGTCGGCGAGTCGATGCTGCTGGTGGCCGGCGGCATCGTGATTGGCATCGCCATCGCCCTGGGCGCGGGCAGATTGATTGCGTCTCAATTGTTTGGTGTGCAACCCACCGACGCGGCCACGATGGCCAGCGCCATCGGCGTGATGGCCCTGGTGTCGGCGGTAGCGGGCTATCTGCCGGCACGCCGCGCCACGCGGGTCGATCCGATGGTGGCTTTGAGATACGAGTAGGGGCAATCCGAATTGGTAGATTGGCAGATTGGTAGATTGGCAGATTACGAAGAACGCTCTAAGATGGCGCGATGCGCAACTCCCTCATCCTTCTAGGCATTCTGACCGTTCTGATTGGCACGCGCGCGGCTGTTCCGACGCGTGCGCAACAGCCGGTGGCCAATACGCCGACGTTCACCAGGGACGTTGCCCCAATCCTCTTCAAGCAGTGCGTCAGCTGCCATCGCCCGGGTGAAATCGCACCGATGTCGCTGATGACCTACGAACTGGCGCGACCATGGGCCAAGTCCATCCTCAAGGTCATTTCAAACGGCACCATGCCGCCCTGGCACGCGGACGCGCCTGTCGGAACGTTCCACAACGAGCGAATCCTGACCGACGCGGAACGGACGACATTGACGGCGTGGGCGGCTGGCGGCGCACCGAAAGGCGACGACAGAGATCTGCCTTCCGCGCCAACGTTCGCCGAGGGCTGGGTTCTGGGTACGCCGGACGCCGTTCTGGAGATGCAGGAGGACTATCAGGTACCTGCAACAGGTACGGTGGAATATGAATACTTCTACATTCCCACCAACTTCAGCGAGTCGAAGTGGGTGAAGTCGATCGAGGTGAGGCCCGGCAATCGCGCGCTGGTGCACCATGTCCTCGTGCACTACCGGGGCAAGCCCGAAGCGGCCCGCGTGCCGCTGGCCAGGGCCAACGCCAAGGATATGCAGACGCCGGAATCACGACATGCCGGCCAGCGGCCGCAGCGGACCGACTTGAAGGACATGCCCCAACGCTTGATTGCGACCTACGCACCGGGGACCAATCCGCAAGCCGCGCCCGATGGCACCGCCTTCCGCCTCGAGGCCGGCGGCATGCTCGAGCTCCAGATGCACTACACCGCCATCGGTAAGGCGGGATCGGATCGCACGAAGGTGGGAATTACGTTCGCGAAAGAACCGCCCTCGCGTGAGTTGCGCGCGCAGCAATTCTTCAACGGGACAATGAGATTGCCGCCCGGCGCCGCCGATGTGGCCGTGACGACCGATCTGGAGTTCGTCAACAATGCCACCGTGTGGGGCATCTTCCCGCACACGCACCTGCGCGGCAAGAAGTGGGATTACAAGCTGGTGCTGCCCGGCGGAGAAACGCGCGCGATCCTGTCGGTGCCCCGGTACGATTTCAACTGGCAGACCTACTACATGTTCGCCCAGCCGCTGGACGTGCCGAAGGGCGCGAAGATCGTGTCGACGGCGTGGTACGACAACTCGCCCGCCAACAAAGCGAACCCCGATCCGTCCAAAGAAGTGTTGTGGGGCGACCAGACCTGGGAAGAGATGCAATACAGCGGCGTACTGCTAAGTCCGAATTGAGAGCCTTAACAAGAGACTAGGAGATTAGGAGGTATTTCTTCTCTTAGTCTCCTAATCTCCTGTAAAAGATCAGTTTCACACCAGCGGTCTTATCGGTACATTCAGCCTGTAAGCCGTGTCGTTCGAGGTCACCACCAGGCCGCCGCTGGGATCGAACGCCACACCCACCAGCGACTGCCCCGCCACGACCAGCTCCGTGGTGCCATCCTGCCGTACGCGATACAGGCCGTTCGATCCCGCCAGCGCCTCGACGACGTAGAGCGCACCCTGCGAGTCAAATGCAATGCCCTGGGGGCGGCCAAATCGCGATGAGACTTTTTCGATGGTGCCGGTGGCCGGGTCCAATCGGTAGACGTAGTCGTACGGACCCAGCGTCGGCGCCGAAATGTAGACGCAGTCGTCGGGCCCGACCGAAAGGTGGAATGCCGCCACGCTCGGCGGCAGCGTGGCGATCGCGTTGACGGTGCGGTTGGGCTGCACAGCGAAGACCGTCCCCGATCGATCGCCGACATACAGCACCCCGTTTCGATCGAACGCGAGACCGCACGCGATGCCGAGATCGCTGGCATACGGCTCGTGCGTACCGTTGGGAAACACGCGATAGACCGATCCTTCGAACCGGCTCGACACGTACAACTGGCCCGAGGCATCGAAGGTCATCGACGTCGGGTTCACGATGCCCGAGACGTACGACTCGCGGCGTCCGTTCGGACCGACGCGGAAGATCGAGACGGGCACCTCCTGTCCCCGCGTGCCGCTGTAGGTGACGTACAGATTGCCCTCCCGATCGAACACCGGGTTGTCGACCTGATGCAGCCCTGTTGCGAAGGGAATGCCGACTTCGAGCAGCGCCGTTTCCCCCGGCACGTCGGCCACGCGGACGGACGTCTGTCCGCCGTCAAGACCCGCCGGCACGATGACCGAGATGCTGGAGGACGACGCGTAGACGGGGCGCGCGTACGTTTCGCCGATGGTAACGTCCGGCAGGTGGGGACGATCGACCAGGAACCCGGACCCGTAGATGGCGACACGGCCACCTTCCACGGCCCAGTGAGGTTGTATCGATGTAAGTCGTGTCAAACGGTCAACGTGGGGACCATCACGATTCGTCGAGCTCTGCGTTCCAGTACAGGAAATCGCGCCAGCTGTCGGGCGCATTGCGTAAGCCGATCGTAATGCGAATGGCCGGCACCGACTCGGGACGCTTCGGGTACTTCACGAGGTGCATGCCCGCTTCGGCCGGCGTGCGCCCGCCTTTCCGCCGGTTGCAGGTGACGCAGCAGGTCACGATGTTCTCCCAGTCCTTCCGGCCGCCTTGCGCGACCGGCACGACATGGTCGAACGTGAGCTCGCTCGTCGGATACGCGTCGCCGCAGTACTGGCACGCGTGGTTGTCGCGCGCGTAGATGTTCGCCCTCGAAAATGGCACGTAATCGAAGCGTCTTTTGATCTTGATGTAGCGAAGGAGGCGGATGACGGAAGGCAGCTTGATGCTGAAGGATACTGCCCTAATCTCCCGGTCGTAGACCGAGATCACCTCCACCTTCCCCTGGCAAAGCAGAGTGATAGCCTTTTGCCAGTTGACGACCTTGAGTGGCTCGTACGTCGCGTTGAGAAGCAGGGTCTGCTCCATGGGACGTAGAAAGATTTTCGCTGGCAAACCGCAGGCCTGTCAAGTTACTGTGGGGACTGTACTTCCGTCGCGTCAACGCCGATAATTCTCACCGATGCATTTTCCGGCTCACTGCGTCAGGCCTGGCCTCGCATTAATGCCGTCATTAACAATGATGGTCGCGCTGGCCGTCGGATCGGCGGCCTGTGCCACCAGCGGCGGCGTCCCCCGCCCGTTTCCGGGCGCGCCGACCGTGGCCACAAAGGATCCAGGTGCGACCGGGGCGGAGGGTGCGGGGAGGGCGTCAGGCGCGGCCGCTGTCGTAGATCCCGGCGCTCTACTGGGTTCACCAGATCTCCTCGGCCACCGCTATGACCGGCGCGCCGTCGCCGACTTTGCCATGGGCTTCCGCGGCGTCCCCTACCGGCTCGGCGGCACCGATCCGACCGGCTTCGACTGCAGCGGTCTCGTCCAGTATGTGTTCGCCCAGTACGGCATCGCAGTACCGCGGGTCGTCGAAGAGCAGTGGGAGTTCGGCGACAAGATCAAGCCGTCAGACATCGAACCGGGCGACCTGATTTTCTTCAATACGAAGGGACGTGGCGACGGCGCGTCGCACGTCGCGATTGCCATCGGCGGCGACAGCTTCGTCCACGCGCCGAACTCGACCGGCGTCGTGCGGGTGGAAGGTCTCAGTTCCACCTATTGGGGATCGCGCTACATCGGCGCCCGCCGCATCGCCTCGGCCTCGGCCGATAACTGAATTTCACCATGCCGGGTGTTACCATTCAGCCCATGATGCGCATCAACCCGATCGTTTTCGTCGTGCTGCTGTTCGCTGCGCCAGCCGCCGCGCAGATAAAAGGGCCGGTCGCTCCGGGCCTGACGCCCGAACAGATCGCGCACAGCGAAGCGCTGGCCGCGAAGTTCGACGAATCGGCCGCGAAGGAAAAGCGGCGGCTCGAGACGTTTGCGAATCGGCCGCTCGGCGGAAGCATTCAGCGGTCGTTCAACGTGTTCACCAACTACCTCGTGATGGCCGCGGAGATGATGCCGGAGCCCACGTATGCGTTCCGGCCGACTCCCGAGGTGCGGACCTTCGGCGAGCAGATCAACCACGCGACTGGCGCACACTATTCGTTCTGCCACCAGGCCGGGCTGCCGCCGGGCGTTCAAAAGCAGGCTCCGCCGAACCTGGGCGCCACCACGTCGAAACCCGCCATCATCGAGGCGCTCAAGGCATCGATCGCGTATTGCGATCGCGTGCTCGCGGCCGCGTCCGACGAATGGCTGATGGAAGTTGCC
>Ga0065707_10000727_pt1 | contig 16313 bp, 14 predicted proteins | sample SwiRhicommuniRL3_FD_59094 | JGI IMG/M metagenome (GOLD analysis project Ga0065707, IMG submission 59094) | Switchgrass rhizosphere bacterial communities from Rose Lake, Michigan, USA - RL3 v2 (version 2) | ecosystem: Host-associated > Plants > Roots > Rhizosphere > Soil | place: East Lansing...
TTTACATTATGACAGGCGAACACTACGAGCTGTCTCCTGTGCCCGGGCAATCGGGCTCTCGCCTCTTTGAAAAACCATGATGAGAATTTCCGCGATCGATGTTGGGTCCAATGGCATGCGTATGGTGGTGGGGGAGGTGGATGAATCATGGAGGGTGAATGTCATCGATAACATTCGCCTGCCGGTCCGCCTGGGTCAGGATGTATTTAGCAAAGGATACCTGGAAGAAAAGACGATCCAGCAGACGGAAGAAGCCTTTCTGCACTTCAAGCATGTAGCCGATGGTTTTAATGTCCAGCGTTTGCGGGCCGTCGCCACCAGTGCCGCCCGAGAGGCTGCCAACCGGGACCTTCTGATCGATCGGATCTTGCGCACCAGCGGCATCGAGATCGAAATCATCAGTGGAGAAGATGAGGCCCGTCTGATCCACGCGGGGGTGGCGAATGTGCTGGACCTCAAAGATAAACGCACCCTGCTAATCGATATCGGCGGAGGCAGCATTGAAGTGACCATTTCGAGCGGGCGCAACATCATTTCCACGGACAGCTATAACCTGGGTACCGTACGTCTGTTGGAAACATTGAATGCGCAGAATAAACCCAACCAGCTGTTTGGAAAGCTGGTGAGTGAATTTGTGGAAGCCGCGCGCTACCGCATCGAGCAGGATATCGGAGACGAGAAGATCCAGGTCTGCGTGGGAACCGGCGGGAACGTGGAAGAGATCGGGCATCTGCGTCAAAAGTTATTCAAAGCCGAGAGTGATCGCTTTGTCACGCTCCAGGAGCTTGCTAAGCTGATCGAACGTCTCAACAGCCTAAGCTATGAAGAACGGATGAATAAATTGAAGCTACGCGCTGACCGAGCGGATGTGATCCTGCCGGCTTCGATCGTCCTGCATCTCATCGCCAGGGAAGCCGGTGTCAAGCAGATCATGATCCCCAATGTCGGCTTGAAAGATGGCATCCTTCAGGAAATTGCTGAAGAACTTTCGAAGAGCTCGGCGCCCCAAAAAAGAGGGCAGGTCTGGGAATCAGCCTTGCATTTGGGGCGGAAATATCAATTCGATGAAGAGCATGCCTGCCTCACCGCCAAGCTGGCGGCCCGCCTTTTTGAACAGTCCAAACCACTCCATAACCTGAATGGGAATAACCTGCTTTTGCTGGAGGTTGGTGCTCTGCTCCACGATATTGGGCATTTTATCAACACCATTGACCATGACAAGCATGGTTACTATCTGCTCACGGCCAATCGTCTCATTGGTCTCAGTTTACGGGAACAGAATATGGTTGCCAACCTGGTTCGATATCACCGCAAATCATCTCCTTCTATGGAGGATGAAGACTTCAAGGCGCTGCCCCAGAAGGATCGTCTGATTATTTTCAAATTGTCGGCTCTCCTGCGCCTGGCCGATTCGCTGGATATCAATCACAGCGGGAAAGTCACGGATGTGATCCTGAGGCAGGCCAAATCGGGCTGGCGTATGAAGATTTCTGGTAAGAAAGATTTAATGCTGGTGAACTGGGCGCTGGAAAAGCGCAAATCCCATTTTAGGGATGTGTTCGGCGTCAATCTCGAAATGGATGAATAAAATATGATCGCACCTGAAACGAAAGATAACCCCTCAACCCTCCCGATCAATCAATTCCTGCTGGATGCACTGGACGAGCGCTGGAAAAATTATCGGGCCGAGCTCAAACGCTGCCGCACGGAATTTTCCAATGAGGCCGTTCATGACTTAAGATCCTCGGCGCGGCGCATGCTGGCGTTTATTCAACTGATGAATTATCTCTCTCCGCGACCCCGCCTGCAAAAAATAAACCGGGCCTTCAAGGATCAATTGGATGAATTCGATCAACTGCGGGATACACAGGTCATCCTGGCGGACGTTTCTGAAACCCTGCAGGAGTTACCCCAACTGCAAGAGTTTGAAGTGCATCTGCAAGCGGTCGAAAAGGGATTGCTCAAGACCCTCCGTAAAAAACTAAAAGTCATCGATCTCTTCGATGTTTCCAAGCGCATCCGCAGAATGCACGCCTCGTTAAAAACGGAATCGGATGACCATCTGATCCTGCCAATCCTCCAGGCGGTGGATGATGCATTTCTCCTCACCAGGCAGCGCCAGAATTGGATCAACCCGGCCGCGGCGACCACGATCCATCGCGTGCGCCTCACCTTCAAAACCTTTCGTTACATGGTGGAGATCGTCCATCCCCTGGTGAATGATTTTCCATCCGAGAATCTAAAGCGGATGCATGAGTATCAATCCCTGATGGGCGAGATCCAGGATGTGGAAGTGATCATGCAGGCCCTGGCAGAGACCCCTCTGAGCCTCTCTTCCCTCGACCCCGAGCCGGTTCGGCGTTATTATGAACGTTGTCATGCTGAAGCCATTTCTGCCTACCTTGCAGTAACCGATCAACTCGATACCTTCTGGCGCTCTGCGCCAGATCGATCTTTTCCCTGGGAGAAATAACATGAACTTGTATATCATTCGCCATGGCATCGCGGTGGAGGAGGGGACCGCTGGTTATGAATCAGACAGCGAGCGTCCCCTTACCGACAAAGGGCGCAAGAAAATGCGCCAGATCGCCAAAGGCTTGCGTAATTTAGGCGTGGAATTTGACCTGATCCTTTCCAGTCCTTATGTGCGGGCGCGCGAGACTGCCGAGATCCTGGCCGAGGTCTTCAAGATGAAGAAAAACATCACGTTTACCGAAAGCCTGATCCCGCTGGCGCACCCTGAACTTTTGGTCGGAGAGATCAATCAAACCTACTCGGTGGATAGCATCGCGGTGGTGGGTCATGAGCCACATTTGAGCACCCTTATTGGTATACTAGTCGCAGAGAATGCGAAACTTGACGTAACTCTGAAGAAAGGCGGAGTGTGTTACATTACGGCAGACGATCTGCACCATAACGATCACCGCGCCACGCTGGAATGGCTGCTCACTCCCGGTATACTGACAGACATTGGCGAGAAATAAGAAAACCATGATCCCCGAAAACGTCGAGCTTTCTTCGCCGTCCCTGTATATCAACCGTGAACTAAGCTTGCTTGAGTTCCAGCGGCGTGTCCTGGAAGAGGCGCTGGATGATCGCAATCCCTTGCTGGAACGGATAAAATTTCTCGCCATCTTTGGCTCGAACATGGACGAGTTCTTCATGGTGCGCGTGTCTGGCATCCGCAAGCAGGTGCGGGCGCACATCCTGGAGGTTTTCCCGGATGGCTTGACCCCGCCCGAGGTGCTGGCTGCGGCCCGCAAACTGTCCTTGGAATTATACGAAAGTGCACTGCGTTGTCTCAACAAAAAGATCCTTCCCCAACTTGACAAGGCGGGTATCCATCTCGTGGATTATCACAGGCTCACAGAACCTCAGGCAAAGAAAGCGGATGATTACTTCAGGGAGGTGGTCTACCCCGTCCTGACGCCGCTGGCACTCGACCCCGGGCATCCCTTCCCCCATATTTCAAATTTAAGTCTGAACCTCGCCATTGTCATCCGGGATAAAAAAGGCAATGAGAAATTCGCACGCCTGAAAGTGCCGAATACATTGGCGCGGCTGGTCCCGATCAAACGTTCTTCCGGTGCGGCACGCAAGGATGGGACGATTCCCTTTCATCACTATTTTGTCTGGCTTGAACAGGTGATCATGGCGAACCTTGCCCTGCTCTTTCCCGGTATGGAAGTTGTGGCCGCCTATCCCTTTCGCATCATCCGCGATGCAGATGTTCAGATCCAGGAGATCGAAGCAGACGATCTGCTGGAAACCATGGAACAAAGCATCCGCAAGCGCCGGTTCGCCTCCGTGGTGCAACTGGAAATTTATGAAAGCATGCCGGCCGAGATCCGTGAGCTGTTGATCGAGAACCTGGAGATCGGACCCAACGATGTATACGTGCTGCCGGCTCCGCTTGGTTTGAGCAGTCTGTGGCAAATCTATAACAATGTCGAACGGCATGATCTGAAGTTCCCTCTTTATCATCCTGTGGTGCCGAAGGTTTTTAAGGATGCNGTGCNNNCNGGCGACATCTTCGAGGTGATCAAGCAGCAGAACATCCTGGTCCATCAACCCTATGATTCATTCAGTCCCATAATTGATTTTCTGCGCGCCGCCGCACGTGACCCCAATGTGCTGGCGATCAAGCAAACGGTCTACCGGGTCGGACAAAACGCCCCGGTGGTGGAGCTATTGCTCGAAGCTACGGAGCGCGGAAAACAAGTCGCGGTCATGGTGGAACTCAAAGCCCGTTTTGATGAAGAGAGCAATATCGGCTGGGCACGTGCCCTGGAGCAGGAAGGTGTCCATGTAGTCTATGGCCTGGTGGGCCTCAAGGTCCACTGCAAGATGATCATGGTGGTACGCAAGGAAGGAGATGGCATCCGCCGTTATCTCCATCTCGGGACGGGAAATTACAATGCGGTGACCTCGCTCATTTATGAAGACATGGGCCTTTTTACCTGCGATGAAGCCATTGCTTCGGATGTCACGGATCTGTTCAATTACCTGACCGGTTACTCGACAAAACACGACTTCAGGAAGTTGCTTGTTGCTCCGATCAATCTGCGCAGCGGGTTGGAGAACCTGGTCCGACGCGAGATCGAACAGGCGCGCGCAGGACAGAAAGCTCACCTGATCTTCAAGGTCAATGCCATTGTAGACACGCGTTTCATTGCGTTGCTCTATGAGGCCTCTCAGGCCGGTGTAAAAGTGGATTTGTTCGTGCGCAGCATGTGCTCCTTGAAACCTGGCATCAAAGGTGTCAGTGAAAACATTAACGTGGTAAGTATCGTTGGACGGTACCTTGAGCACAGCCGTGTGTATTATTTCCACAATGGTGGCAAGGAGGAGATTTACATGGGGAGCGCCGATTTAATGTCGCGCATCGATCACCGCGTGGAAGTATTGTTCCCGATCGAGAATGCGGAGCACGTCCGCTATGTGCGCGATAAGATGCTGGAGACGTATCTAAAAGATAATACGCGCGCCCGCGTGATGCAGGAAGACGGAACCTATGTACGCCTTAAGTCTCCAGGCGCAGATAAAGCGGTTGATGTGCAGGAATTTTTTATGAACCATTATCGAGGCAGAAAAGCCTGAGAGCTGCCTTTATTGGGGGATTGTGAAATAAAAAGTACTTCCTTGACCCTCACGACTCTCCACCCAAATCTTCCCCTTATGCGCTTCGACAATATGTTTCGCAATGGATAGACCCAGGCCGGTGCCGCTGCCTGTTCTGGATTTATCGACTCGATAAAAGCGCTCGAATATTCTCGGAATATCCTCCGCTGGGATTCCGACGCCTGTATCCCGCACCGCGAATCGGACCTCGCCGATCCCTGCTTCCGCGGAAAGAACGATTTCGCCCCCCGGACGCGTGAACTTGACCGAGTTATGGATAAGATTGACCACCACCTGTTCGAGTCTCTGCGAATCAATCTGCACGTTTGGTAGATCATCTGCACATTCCACGCGCAAGCTGAGATTGGCGCGCTCGGCTTGCAGCTGCATCCGCTGGGAGGCCGAGTCAAGCAGGTCGCAGGCCGCGACCGGCGAACGGTCCAGAGAGAATCGCCCCGATTCGATCTTGGAGAGCTCGAGCAATTCATTCACCATCTGGGTCAAAGCATCCACTTCGATCTGGATCTGATCCACGAAGCGACGCGCAGCCGGCGGATCATCCAGCGCGCCATCCTGAAGCGTTTCCGCTAAAGCTCTCAGCGAGGCGAGCGGTGTGCGAAGCTCGTGGGAAAGGTTGCTGACAAAATCCCTTCGCACCGTTTCGAGGCGGCGCAGACGGGTAAGGTCCTGGACGAGCAAAAGACTGCCGCTGGTGTGCTGATCGGGAATGACCACCAGTTGTAAAAACTGGTGGCGAGTAGGAAGCTCGACCGACTCACTTTGCATCTGACCGGTTTGCTGACAGCGCCGCCAGGCTTCCACCAGCTGGTGGTTGCGAACGACTTCCACAATACTGTGGCTGAGGGGATTGGCAAATTGAAAAAGCCTGCCTGCAGCAGGGTTGGCGAATTGGATCAATCCATGGGTATCTGCGATGAGCACGCCATCGGTGATCTGGTCGAGGACCGTGGCGAGACGCGAACGCTCTGAATCCAAAATAGCATGTTGAATATCAAATGTTGAAATAAGCGATGAAATCGCGCTGGAGAGGCTTTCGAGTTCTTTTGCGTTGCTGAAATTTTCTTCAGGTTTTTGACGAATAGCTTTCGTGTAATTGTCTAAATTCCTGCGCAACGTGTAATAGCGCCATGCATACCACCCGGCGATGACAAGAACAAGGATTGTAAAAAGAATTGTGTAGTTCATGAGGAGCGAAAATGGAGTCCAAAGTCTTCCCTGGCACCGCCCGTGATTTGCCTAGCAAATCAGGCAGGTGAGCCGTACGAGGGCGGTGTGCGAAGCGTGTGGGACCTGACTTTGGAAGTCTAACGACCGGAGTCGTTGAGTCCATTCTACTAGAAACGAAAGCTGTAAACGGGCTCAGCCTTCAAACCGATACCCGCCACCTCTCACCGTAACGATGCGAGTAGGCTTGCCCGGATCACTCTCGATCTTCTGCCGCAGCCAGCGCACATGAACATCGACGGTGCGGCTGTCACCGATAAAATCCCAGCCCCAGACGCGCTCGAGGATGAACTCGCGCGAAAGCATCTTGCCTTTATGTTCGGCAAAGAAGACCAGCAATTCATATTCCTGGGGCTTCAACGCCAGCGGCTCGTCATCGATCGTCACTTCACGACGGGTGAGATTGATTACGAGACTTCCAAACGTCAGCTTCTCCTGCTGTTTTCCCTCCGCGTTTGATTTATCGAGTTCTTCCCGCAGCAGGCGCGAACGTCGTAGTTGGGCTTTGACGCGCGCCATCAACTCCCGCATGGAGAAAGGCTTGGTCAGGTAATCATCCGCGCCCACTTCCAGCCCGACCACCCGGTCAATTTCGTCATCGCGGGCGGTGAGCATCAGAATGGGCGTGATCATTTCCTTGCGCAGAATGCGGCAGACCTCGAAGCCATCTATTTCAGGCAGCATCAAGTCCAGGACGATCAGATCAGGCTTCAAGCGCCGCGCCGACTCCAACGCCGAGCGTCCATCGCCAACAGCTTCGACGGCAAAGCCATCTTTTTTTAGATTATAAGAAAGCGTATCACGCAGGGCGGGTTCATCTTCAACAACGAGGATCGATTCAGGCATAATTGTTAACAAACTATACCATAAGACGTTTTTATCAAAGTTAAGGTCTTGTTAATGAACTCCTGCTTATGCCGCCGTCTCCCCGGCGGCAATTTTTCAGAAGGACCAGCGCCGGCGCTGCACGCGGCGCTTGGAGCGTTACTGAATTAGTCACTAAAATATTCTGCACAAAGACTGCGCATTCCTGCGATAAGACAAAATTTGTCATCACTCTCATAATGTAATGATATTCTCATGCTAACGACTGTAAAATACAAGGGATTCTTCTCATCTATCTATCATGGCTCAAGAATTCTACTTCGACTGGCACTGGGACTTGCGCTCCTCTCCTGAGGCGCTCTGGCCGCTCGCCTCAGATACGAATCGCTTCAACCGCGACACAGGTCAGCCTGAAATTGAGATGATCGATAATGTGAAAGGCACCAAGCATCTGCGGATGAAACTTCCGATCCTCAAGGTGGAATGGGAGGAGGAGCCTTTCGAATGGACATATCCGTACTCATTCGGTGTTTTGAGAACCTATAGCAAGGGCCCCATCGATGAAATGCGCGTGCAAGTCAATTTGGATCCGCGCCCTGAGGGAGGGACATCCGTCCGTTATCAAACCTGGATGAAGACCGGTAACCTCCTTGCGCAACTGGCTCTCCCATTTGTGATTGGTGTCATTGCAAAAAACAGGTTCGAGAGGGCCTTACGTGTCTATGACCGTCTCGCGAACAAACGCGGCTCGGTGATTACGCTCGCGCGCTCGCGTGGACTCAGCGCGAAAGGCCGTGCCCGTTTCAAGGCTTTGAGTGAGACCGTCATTCAACAGGGGACTAATGCCTCATTGGTGACTCATCTGGAAGATTTTTTGGATAAGTCCGACGAATTATCCATCCAGCGGATTCGGCCGTATGCCCTGGCCGATCATTGGGAAGTCGATCGCCGCGCGGTGCTGGAGATGTGCCTGCGTGCCACGCGGACAGGTATTCTCGACATGTCGTGGGATTTGCTTTGTCCATCCTGCCGCGGCACAACCGAGGGACATACCAATCTTGGCGATGTGCATAGTCGGTCGCATTGCAGTACCTGTCAAATTGATTTCACTGTGAACTTCGATCACAACATTGAAGTGGTCTTCAGACCAAATCCGTCGGTGCGGGCTGTGGAGTTCGACACGGCCTTTTGTGTCGGGAGTCCGCAGTTGCAGCCGCATGTGGTGATGACGCAAAGTGTTTCACCGCTGCATTCGTTGCCGGTCAATCTGAAGCTCGAGCCCGGACGTTATACCTTGCGCGCCTCCAACCTGGCGGGATCCGTGTCTTTGCTCGCGGATGCAGGTGGAGTAGCAAAATCGGACCTGCGTGTGACTTCCTTTGGATGGCCCCCGGAACAGGGACATCTCTCGCTCCTCTCAACCCTCAACCTGATCAACGCCACCGACGCGGATCAAACCTTCCAGTTGGAGCGCACCGCCTGGAGCGATCAGGCCTCGACCGCGGCGGATGTGACCGCCCTGCAGGTTTTCCGCGATCTCTTCGCCAGCGAAGTGGTTAGACCGGGCGAAGAGATTTCCATTGGCTCCGTCACCCTGATGTTCACAGACCTGCGCGACTCGACCCGCCTGTATCGCAAGATCGGGGATGCGTCCGCCTTTGGACGCGTGCGCGAGCACTTCGAAATATTGGAGAAAGCAATTGCATCGGAAGGCGGTGGGATCGTCAAGACGATGGGAGATTCGGTCATGGCAACGTTCCGTAACCCCGTCGCCGCGTTGCGGGCTGTATGGAACGCGCAAACGAAAATTGCCGAATATGGCGAACCCATGCTCTGGCTCAAAGTGGGATTGCATAAAGGACCGTGTATCGTTGTCAATTTGAATGATCGTTTGGATTACTTTGGCTCGACAGTCAACATTACGGCGCGTTTACCGGGTTTCTCCCAGGGCGGCGAATTGATCTTATCCGATGAAATTCATAATGACCCCGAAATACAAGAGTTTCTTGCCCAGGCTGCAAAGCCCAATTCAGTAAGTTGTTTTACTGGAGACTTGAAGGGATTCGATGAGCCGTTTACGATGTGGAGGTTGAGGGTTTAACGTTTATTGAGTTGTAGAACTTCGTTACTGTTCAATGGGGAATTTAATTCAGTTGAATCCAGAGCCATCACCTTACTTGGGGCAAAGAACGCAAAATCAAAGCTTGTCTCATCGCCCGCTTTTTTATTGGGAACCGGCATGAGCCTGGCCGTGAGAGGCTTATCCAGCCGTAAAGCCAAGGCACAGAGATCCAGCAGCAGGGGGGCCAACTGTTCGGATGTTGTGTCCCCCGGGAGCGGGATCGTATCCAGGCCTGTTCCACAGACAGCCGAATAAAGCAATACGTCTTTGATAGTAAGAGTTCCTTCTGCAGCGCGTTTGGCAAGAACAGAATCTTCCAGAATGGGCTGCATAAATCCGCTAAAGCCGGTATGAGGGAATTCGGCGCGGTCGATGGCTTCAGTCAAGATTGCCGCNCCGGCGAGGGAACCATGCAAGCCAATCTTTGGAACNCCCATTTTTTCAACGGCATTTCCCAGTGAATATGCATCATCNGGAAAGGGCGCCAGTGAAAAATCGATCCCGCCAAATTGACAATCCAGCGATTTGGCAACCTCCGTCAATTTCTTTCCATGTTTTTCAATCTCACTAATGAGACTGCTTCTGCCTTCTTCAAGACTCTTTGCATTCTCAAATGCCTGGACGGCCAGATCTGCGGATTCAGTTGCGATGGCAAAGGCGGGCCTGTCATTGTCATGATATGCAGCTGGAAGGAACGGCGCGCCCGCTTTGACATTTGCCAGCGCAGCGAATTGAAGGTTGGCGAAGCCATTTGGCTCGATGGTTGCACACTTGACGATGACATCTGCACAGGCTCGGATGGCGGACAAGTCAATTCCGCGCGTTCTGTCTGCCATTACTCCGCCGAAGAAAACATTTTTGGAAGCAGAAATAGCTTCGGGAATTACTTCATAGCTGTGTAGCTTTTCAGGCAGGGCAGGGCCAAGAGAGACATATCCAATTTTGAGTCCATGAGCGACATTGTCAATTTGGCTTGTGTAATCTGTTAGCTTGCTGATATTTTCAGAACCTAACAATTCAGGGAAAGGAATTGTTGCCAGTCGGACGGTCTGCACCTCATACCCCGCAGCTTCATACGCAGACTTGGCTTCGGAGAGAAATGCCCCAGCTTCTGGCAGGACTTTTTCGTCGAATGGATATTTTGGATTGCAGAAATATGTGATTGAACGGATTTTCATTTAGATGTTTTCCTAGGCGATTGAGTAGTTCCGAGCGAAGACGAGGAACATACACTTGCACCATACATGATTTGCTCAGCAAATCGTGCGTTCGGTGCAGTGCAGGTGTCGAATCCACTCATTTGATGTTTTCTTGCAATTGTTGGTTTCGATACGCCCTCAAAGAACATTCAGGCTACTCAACCAACGGATTTTCTCTGCCTTACCACTTCGAACATCAACACCGACCCTGCCACTCCCGCATTCAGCGACTCAACATTTCCAGACATCGGAATGCTGATTTTTTGTGTGGCTAGTTTCCGCGCTTTTTCACTCGCACCCTCGGCTTCACCACCAATGATCAATGCCAATGGCTGACGGAGGTCAGTTTCCCAACAGGATTTTCCATCCATATCCGCGAGATAAATTTGCAAACCTTTTGTATAAGCATGAATGTCATCCCAGGTGGTTGAATGGAGTGGCAATCGAAAGTGGGCGCCCATCCCTGATCTGACAACTTTTGGCGCGAAAGCATCTATTATTTCAGGAGGCAGCAAAACAGCCTGTACTCCGGCTGCCGCGGCGGTGCGAAGCAATGTGCCGAGATTGCCCGGGTCACGGATCTGGTCGGGGATGAGGATAAAGTTTGGAGAATGGGGAATTGGGAGTTGGAAATCGTTGAGAACCGCGAGAATTCCCTGGGAGGTTTCGGTTTCACTCAACGATTGCAATAAACTACTTTCTACGTTCTCAACTTCTATCTTTTTATCTTCCAGCCTTTTTACCAAATTTATTCCGCGCTCACTCAAGCTGTTACTGTACAAGACGAATTGAAATCCCCAATTACTGTTGACTGCTTCTTCTACTAATCTCACCCCCTCCACCACAAACGCTTTCGCTTCGCGACGTTCTTTGGCACGCCCCAGCAAAGCACGGATCAGTTTGATTTTTGAATTTTGCGACGAAGTAATCATAGATGAAAAGGATGCCTAACCCCGATCCATTTTCCATTGATTGATAAATATATTGGTTGTTTCTTCATCGAACAAAACCAGTTTGATGATCTTCAATCCTGATGACGGATTGTCTAAAAAATATTTCTCAATCGCCGACAGGATAATCCCTGCAGCACGCTCTTTTGGAAAGCCATAGATCCCTGTCGAAATGGCAGGCACGGCGAGGGAAGAACACTTCAGTTCATCCGCCGCACGCAGGGAACCTGTCACAGCCGATTCGAGTTTATTGTCTTCGTCACCATCTCCCCAGACCGGCCCAACCGCGTGGATCACGTGTTTCGCAGGCAGGAGCCCGCCCGAAGTCCAGGCCGGACGCGCATGAGGAACGCTGCCATGTTTCCGAACCCAGACATCCGATTCCTTTTGGATGGCAGGTCCACCTTTTTTCGAGATCGCCCAGGCGACTCCGCCTCCATGCTGGAGATGTTCATTTGCCGCGTTGACAATGGCATCCACCTCTTCGATCGTAATATCGCCCTGAACGATTTGGACCGTTTGACCCGTTATCAGCTTATATTCGGCAAGAACTGTATTCATGGAAATATTTTACCCCGTTAAAAAATTTGGTCGGGATGAAAATCCCGACCAACCTGTTTACTTTGTTTTCGCAACCACCGCCGCGAATGTCTGCGGCTCGCGGATTGCCATGTCAGATAACATCTTGCGATTAAGTTCGATGTTCGCTTTTCTCAAGGCGGCGACCAGCTTGCTGTAAGTGGTTCCGTTCAAACGGGCCGCGGCATTGATGCGGGCAATCCATAGTTTGCGCATGTCACGTTTGCGCACACGGCGATCACGAGTTGCGTACCACAGGCTTTTGAGCATTGCCTCATTTGCACGCTTGAACAGGCGATGTTTTGCGCCGCGCTGTCCTTTAGTGATCTTCAAAATTTTCTTGTGACGTAGATGCCCTTGCGGGCCTCCTTTAACACGAGTCATTTTTTATCTCCTTGCAGTCTCACGGGCGTCGGCGTCCTTCGACTCAGCTCAGGATCGCCAGTTGCAAACACCCGAAAGCCACAAATAAAACCTGATTACGATTTTCGCAGGTGGAAGGCTATGCGTCCGCCGCTACTTACTTCATGTTGGGCGCAAGGCGCTTGACGCGCTTGATGATCTTACGAGCTTTCACCGTCTGCATTTCAGACAACTGTGCTTTTGTGCGCTTCGATGTGTGTCGGCGCAAATGGCTTTTACCGCCTTTGGTGCGGACCACTTTGCCGGAACCAGTCAGGCGAAAACGCTTAGATGTCGCCTTGTGCGTCTTCAACTTGGTTTTGCCAGCTTTAGCTTTGCGAGGCATTCTAGCTTGCTCCTTTCAAACAAAATACGCAGACTGCGTTTATTCTAAACCATGACGTTCTATGTTTTTAGACAATATCATGGGGCTTAGTAATTTATGCATGAAACAATAAACCGCGGGACTGCTTGACCCGCGGATATTCAAAATCTTTGGGGCGTGCCTTACTCTGTAGCTTGTGTTTCTTTCTCAGTCGAGGGCTGTTCGCCCTTTTCCTTCTTTTTGATTATGCCTTTTGCAGGAGCCAGTACGACGAGCATCGTACGGCCTTCCATCTGTGGGGACTGTTCCACCGTGCTTACATCGGCAAGTGCGGCAGCGATCTCTTTCAAATCTTCGAGCGCGATCTCGGGATAATCCATTTCGCGGCCACGGAACTTGATCGTCACCCGGACCTTATGTCCCTGCAGTAGCCAGCGGCGGGCATCCTCTACTTTGAACCCGCGATGCGCTTCATTTGTTTTGGGACGCAGACGAATTTCCTTGACTTCGATCTTGGTCTGCGCTCTTTTGGCTTCGCGCTCCTTCTTGGAACGCTCATAAATGAACTTGCCGTAATCGATCACACGACAAACTGGGGGAGTGGCGTTTGGCGATACCTCCACAAGATCCAACTCGGCGTCACGCGCAATCTGCAGGGCCTGACGGATCGGCACAACACCGACATTTCCGCCATCTGGCCCGATCAGTCGAACTTCCGCGACGCGGATGCCCTCATTCACTCGAAATTCTGTAGCGCTGATAAGTTTCTCCTATTTCAAAACAGTTGACCAGCACTTGGCTGGTTTTTGGCGGACGAATAATACCATGCCCAGTAGGGAATCGTCAATAAACAGACCGTGAACGATCAATGTTCCTCCGTCGCTCACGGTCTATGGCTATTTTACAGTCTTTAGGCTTTCCTCGCAACCCTCTACTAATTACCCTCCTGCATATCCTTCTGCGCACGCGCAATAAAATCTGTTAAAGGTAGGGGACCGGGATTCTCTCCGTTTCTCAAGCGCAGAGCCACGGTGTTTGCTTCGGCTTCCTTGTCGCCAACCACGAGCATATATGGAATCTTTTGATTCTGTGCATCACGGATTTTTGCATTCATACGCTCTGGTCGTTCATCGATTTCCAGACGTAGGCCTTCTTTGCGGAGTTTCTCCGCCACCTCGTGAGCATATTCCATATGCCGATCGGCAATCGGAATGATAATTGCCTGCACTGGTGACAACCAGACAGGGAATGCACCTGCGAAGTGTTCAATGAGCACCCCGAAGAAACGTTCCATGCTTCCCAGCAAGGCCCGATGTACCATGTATGGACGATGCGGCTTTCCATCTTCGCCAATAAACTCAAGGCCGAAACGTTCAGGTAGATTGAAATCAAACTGGATTGTAGAAAGTTGCCATTCGCGGTCGAGCGCGTCTTTTAACTTTAAATCAATTTTCGGTCCATAAAAAGCACCGCCACCTTCGTCCACTTCATACATCAAATTGTGTGCATCGATTGCCCGGCGCAGGGCTTCTGTTGCCATTTCCCAATCAGCTGGGTTGCCAACGTATTTCTCAGGAATGGTAGACAAATAGGCTTTGAAATCTTTCAGACCCATGGAACGTAGCACATACAATGAAAACTCCAAGGCTTTGCTTATTTCCTCTTCCACCTGATCTGGACGGCAAAAAATATGAGCATCATCCTGTGTAAAGCCGCGAACGCGTGCCAATCCATGAAGCACGCCACTTCGCTCATAGCGGTATACAGTCCCATATTCTGCATATCGCTTGGGCAACTCCCGATAGGAACGAAGATGACTTTTATAAATCTCAATATGGAATGGACAGTTCATGGGTTTGGCATAGTAAGCTTCACCTTCAATATCCATGGGCGAGTACATACTCTCTTTATAAAAATCAAGGTGCCCAGATATTTGCCATAACAGGCTTCGACCAATGTGCGGGGAAAAGACCCATTCGTAGCCGTTTTCCAGGTGGGCTTTGCGGCTGAAGTCCTCTACTAAAACGCGGATCATCGCTCCCTTGGGATGCCACAAGATCAGCCCCGGACCAACATCATCAGACACACTGAATAGATCTAATTCCTTGCCCAGCTTGCGGTGATCACGCTTCTTTGCCTCTTCCAGTTTCCATATGTATTTCTTGAGATCCTCAGCATTTTCCCAAGCCGTGCCATAGATACGCTGAAGCATCTTATTGTTTTCATCGCCGCGCCAGTATGCACCCGCAATGGACATCAACTTAACAGCATCGGGCTTGATTTGCCTCGTATTCTCCACATGCGGACCCCGACAAAGATCTACAAATGCATCGTGTTGATAAAGGGATATCTCTGGCTTTTCTTGGAGTGGATTTCCATATTCATCGAGTCCACCTTTTTCGAGTCCATCGATTAACTCGATCTTATAGGGCTGGTCTTTGAATATTTCACGCGCTTCATCTGCAGCGATAATCTTCTTTTGGAATTCATACTTGGCTTGAATGATCTGTCTCATCCGCTTTTCGATCCACTCTAAATCTTCCGGCGTGAGATTGCGTGGCAGATCGAAATCGTAGTAGAAGCCATTCTCAATAGGTGGACCAATCGCGATCTTTCCTTCAGGAAACATTTCGAGCACAGCCTGTGCCATAATGTGCGCGGCAGAATGACGAATTTTATAGAGTTGCGACTCTTCGTATTTTTCTTGAACTTGCTGTAACATTCTTGCTTCCTTATCTCAGAGCTCCTTTGCTCTTTCTGCAATCTTGTCTTTTACCCGCGCGATGAAGTCACTCAGCAAAATATTGTTCTCTTGACTGCCGTCTCGCACACGCAGGGACACCTGTTCAGCCTTCATTTCATTTTCACCCAGCACCAGCATGTATGGCACTTTCATTAACTGTGCCTGCCTGATCTTGGCGTTCATGCGCTGCGCGCTGATATCCGCATGGGCCCGGATGCCATTCCCCCGCAATTGCTGGACGATACCATCCGCATATTCATTCTGTCCATCCGTGATCGGGATCACGCGCACCTGCTCGGGCGAGAGCCAGACAGGGAAGTTGCCTCCATAATGCTCAATGAGGAATCCGACCATGCGCTCGTGCGTGCTGAGTGGGGCGCGGTGGATGCAAAGAGGAATTTCTTCATTGCCTTCGCGGTTCGTGAACTTCAGGTCGAAACGCTCTGGGACCGCAAAATCCACCTGATTTGTCATCAGAGAGAATTCTCTCCCTATCGCGCTCCAAACCTGTACATCAATTTTCGGACCGTAGAATGCGGCTTCGTCTTCGGCTTCCACGTAAGGTACATTACCTCTATCCATTGCACGACGAACCATCTCTTCCGTCTTGAGCCACAGCCGTTCATTATCTACATACTTTTTGCCAAGTCCGGCTTTGCCATGCAGAGATAAGCGCATTACATATTTCTCGATTCCGAATAGATCGAAATAGTTGCGGTACATATCCACAACTGCCAGGAATTCCTCTTCAAACTGGTCTTCCGACACATAAATATGAGCATCATTCATCTGCATCGAGCGG
>Ga0065707_10082356_pt1 | contig 16287 bp, 18 predicted proteins | sample SwiRhicommuniRL3_FD_59094 | JGI IMG/M metagenome (GOLD analysis project Ga0065707, IMG submission 59094) | Switchgrass rhizosphere bacterial communities from Rose Lake, Michigan, USA - RL3 v2 (version 2) | ecosystem: Host-associated > Plants > Roots > Rhizosphere > Soil | place: East Lansing...
GACCGACAGCGAAGTCGCGATGCTCGAGGCGCTGGCGCGGACCGCCGCGACCGCGCTCGAGAATGTCCGGCTGATCGGATCGCTCAAGGATCTGAACAGCCAACTCGAGGCGCGCGTCGCCGAGCGGACCGCGCAGCTTGAACATTCCCACGAAGTGCTGCGCCAGACCCAGAAAATGGAGATCGTCGGCAAGCTCACCGGCAATGTCGCGCATGATTTCAACAATCTGCTGACTCCGATCATCAGCGGCATCGAGCTCGTGCTGCATCGCGGCCCGGTCGACGAACGTTCCGAAAGGATGCTGTCGCGCGCGATGGAAGCGGCGGAGCGCGCGCAGCTGCTGGTCCAGCGCCTGCTGTCCTTTGCGCGGCGTCAGCCGCTGCGGCCGGTGGCGCTCGATCTTGGGACATTGATGGAGGGGATGGAGGGGCTGCTGTCCAGCACGCTTGGGCCGCGCATCGCGCTTGATATCGACCGGCTGCACGGCCTGCCGCCGGTTCTCGCCGATGCCAACCAGCTCGATCTCGCCATCCTCAATCTCGCGATCAACGCGCGCGATGCCATGCCCGACGGCGGCACGCTGAGAATTTCCGCTAAGATATTGTCAGAAAACGATGATCGGCCGACCGGAGTACCGCAAGGCGACTTTATTTCCTTATCAATCTGCGATACCGGCATCGGCATGGACAGCGAAACCGCACAGCACGCGATCGAACCTTTCTTCAGCACCAAGGGCATTGGCGAGGGCACGGGCCTCGGCCTGTCGATGGTCGACGGGCTGCTCGGCCAGCTTGGCGGCAAGCTCATAATCGCCAGCGCGCCGGGGCATGGGACTACGGTGAGCCTTTTCCTCCCGCAGGCCGGCGTGCCGATCCGCCGCCCGGAGCAGCAGGAGGGACGGGATTTCCCGACCGAGAAGATCCGCGGTACCGTGCTGCTGATCGACGACGACGAACTGGTCCGGCTCGGCACGGCGGAGATGTTGCTGGAGCTTGGCTTCGAGGTGCTCCAGGCCGGTAACGCCAATGAAGGGCTTGAGGTGATCGATGCCTCGCCCGCGCTATCGGCGGTGGTGACCGATCATCTGATGCCGGGCATGACCGGCGCCGAGCTTGCCCGCAGGCTGCGCGACGAGCATCCCGAACTGCCGGTGCTGCTGATCTCCGGCTATCAGAATATCGAGAGCGTAGCGCCGGACGTGCCCCGGCTGTCCAAGCCGTTCCGGCACGCCCAGCTGGGTGCGTGCATCGCTTCGCTGCTGGGGGACAGCAGCCTGAATTGATCCGTGGTTCAGCACGACGTGAGGGGATTTAAAGCGTCGTGCGTTAAATCTGATCCGCTCATCCTGAAGAGCCACCGAGCTTGCCCAAGTGGCGTCTCGAAGGATCACTTCGCTTCCGTACAGTCCTTACTCAGGACGAACGGTGTCGGGTGATTTCGATTCAACGCATGCTGCCATCGCTCCGACAGTCCTCGATCACCCGGGCGACTTCTGGCTGAGCGGGAAGAATGATCGGCTCGGTTCCGGGCGCCTCGATCATGAAGCGGCCCAGACTGTAGGCAAGTTTGTCGAGGAACGGATCGGTTGCGGCCAGGCTCGCGGTCAGCACGGGGCGAGCGGGATCGACGGCGGCGGGCCATTGGCCATCGCCGAACGTTGTGATGACCCTGATCGTCACCGCCGCAGCGGGTGAGGCCGGGAGACTTCGGTTCAGGCTGATCGATCGGGTTCGCCGCTCGCACCGAACGGAAAAAACGGGCGCATTCGCTGCCGTGACGAATATCGCCATGCTCGTCATGGCCTCGGCGCGATAGCTCCATCCGCCGGGCGTCAGCGGCGCATCCCGCCAGTTGACCGGCGGAAGGGCTGGAGGCGGCGCCGGAGCAGGAGGGGGCGGCGCTGGCACGGGCGGCGCCGGCGGCGCGCACTGCGTCAGGACCATCAATGTCGCGAGGATTGGCAGGGACTTGGGGCGACGCATTGTCAACCTCTTGCAGGGCCGTCGACCGATACGCAACCCCGCCTCAGGTGCGTAAGCGATAGCCGGTGCGGAAGATCCAGCCGATCGTGCCCACGCACAGCAGCATGAAAAACAAGGTCATTCCAAGGCTCACGCCAAAATTGACGTCGGCGATATCGTAGAAGGCCCAGCGGAACCCGCTGATCAGATAGACCACGGGATTGAACAGGCTGACCGTCTGGAAGACAGGCGGCAGCATCGAGATCGAATAGAAAGTGCCGCCAAGGAAAGTGAGCGGCGTGATCACCATCAACGGCACGATCTGAAGCTTCTCGAAACCGTCGGCCCACAGGCCGAGGATGAAGCCGAACATGCTGAAGGTCACCGAAATCAGGATCAGGAACAAGGCGGCGAGCAACGGATGGGCGATCTCGTAATCGACGAACAGCCGGGCCGTGCACAGGATGATGATGCCGAGGATCACCGATTTGGTGGCCGCCGCGCCGACATAGCCGATGAGCGTTTCGGTCACCCCGATCGGGGCCGAGAGCAGCTCGTAGATCGCATTGGTGAAGCGCGGCATGTAGATGCCGAAAGAGGCATTTGAGATGCTTTCGCCGAGCAGCGTGAGCATCATCAGACCGGGGATGATGAAGGCGCCGTAGCTTACCCCCTCGATCGACTGCATGCGCCCGCCGATCGCGGAACCGAACACGATGAAATAGAGCGATGTGGTCAGAACCGGCGTCGCGATGGTCTGCACCACCGTCTTCCAGGCGCGGGCGACCTCCGACACATAGATGGCGCGGATGGCGTGGAAATTCATGGCCTGTCCTCGATCAGATCGACAAAAATATCCTCAAGCGAGCTGCGGTGCATGTCGATGGACTTGATCTCCAGCCCGGCGCGATCGAAGCGGCGCACCAGATTGGCGATGCCGACGTCCTGCCCTTCCCCATGGATCGCATAACCGAGCGTCAGCCCATCATCGTTCAACGTCAACGGAACGTCCGCCAGGGCTTCCGGGATCGTCGAGATCGGCTGGGCGAGCCCGATCGTCACCGTGGTTTGTCCCAGCTTGGCCATCAATGCCCGCTTTTCCTCCACCACGATCAGCTCGCCCTTGTTGATGACGCCGATCCGGTCGGCCATCTCCTCGGCTTCCTCGATATAATGCGTGGTGAGGATGATGGTGACGCCGCGGTCGCGCAAGGCACGCACCATCTCCCACATCTCCCGGCGCAGTTCGACATCCACGCCGGCGGTCGGCTCATCAAGGAACAGGATGTCGGGCTCATGCACCAGCGCCTTGGCGATCAACACGCGGCGCTTCATCCCGCCAGACAGCTCCTGGATTTTGGCGTTGCGCTTGTCCCATAGTGACAGATCGCGCAGCACACGCTCGATGACGGCCGGGTCGCGCGGCTTGCCGAAAAGACCCCGGCTGAAGCCGACCGTATCCTTTACCCGATCGAAGATGTTGATCGATATCTCCTGCGGCACCAACCCGATCCGCGACCGCGCCACACGGTAGTCACTGACGATGTCGTGTCCATCGACGGCCACCCGGCCGCCGGTCGCGCGCACCAGCCCGCAGATGATGCCGATCAGCGTCGTCTTGCCGGCGCCGTTGGGGCCCAGCAAGCCGAAAATTTCGCCTCGCTTGATGTCGAGATTGATCTGCTTGAGTGCCTGATGTCCGGACGCGTAAGTTTTGCTGAGCCCGGAAATAGAGATGATTGGATTCACGCCCGCTCCCGTGATTTGCAGGCTTCATATAGGGGGGGTCGGCGGATTTTACATCATCGGCGCAAGGTCAACTCATCGAAAACCGGCAGTGTTGATGGGCATGCGCATCTTCAGGCGATTGAGCTTCCAGCGGAAACGCATATGGTCCGGCACCGCCTCGTAATAATCCTCGTCCGGCTCGTCGAATCCGAAGCGAGCGGTGCGCAGCTTTTCGAAATCGCTATTGTCCCCAACTGAACCGGCGCGCTCCATCCGCAAGAAATCGGCAATACGCGGTATGGACGCACGTTGGGCCGAGGCAGCGCTCCCAAAGGCCATCAAGGCCATCCCCAATATGATCGTGCATCCACGCATCGTTTCGGTCCAAAATGCACCTCGATTTCACAGAAAAGCGTGACAGTTTCGGTGGTTCCCGATGAGAGAAGTTGCTCGAACCGCCCCTGAAATAGCACGGCTTGCCTTGTCCAAGGCGATAGCCGCACTCATGAATCCTCTATCCGCCGCTCCTTCGCATCCCTACATTGTCCAGCCATGTCGGACCTTTTCGCAGACGATCTCCCGGTTCAGGCCATCGCATCGGAAATATCCGGCGGTCCATTGGCGGATCGGCTGCGTCCGCGCCGGCTGGAAGACGTTGTGGGCCAGGAACATCTGACCGGCCGGGAAGGCGCGATCGGGCGGATGGTGGCGGCGGGCAAACTGTCTTCGATCATCCTGTGGAGTCCGCCCGGCACGGGCAAGACCACCATCGCGCGGCTGCTCGCCGATGCGGTGGGGCTGCGCTTCGTCGCGATCTCGGCGGTGTTCTCGGGTGTTGCCGATCTCAAGAAGGTGTTCGCCGAAGCCCGCGATCATGCCCGCATCGGCAAGCAGACCTTGCTGTTCGTGGACGAGATCCACCGCTTCAACCGGGCCCAGCAGGATGGTTTTCTGCCCTATGTCGAAGACGGCACGGTTGTGCTGGTCGGCGCCACCACCGAGAATCCGTCGTTCGAACTCAATGCCGCCTTGCTCAGCCGTGCGCAGGTGCTCATCCTCAACCGGCTCGATAGCCGTGCGCTTGGCCAGCTCCTCGATCGTGCCGAGGCGGCGATGGAACGGAGGCTTCCCCTTACCCCCGAGGCCCGGGAGGCGCTGATCGCCTCGGCCGATGGGGACGGCCGCTTCCTGCTCAACCAGACCGAGACGCTGTTCTCGATCGAACTTCCCGCGCCGCTTGATCCCGCCGGGCTGGCGGCGCTGCTCCACCGCCGCGTCGCGGTCTACGACAAGGATCGCGAGGGCCATTACAACATCATTTCCGCGCTCCACAAATCCTTGCGCGGATCCGATCCGCAGGCCGCGCTCTATTATCTCGCGCGGATGCTGACCGCCGGCGAGGAGCCGCTCTACGTGCTGCGCCGGCTGGTGCGGTTCGCATCGGAAGATGTGGGATTGGCCGATCCGCAAGCGCTGGTGCAATGTCTCGCCGCGAAGGATGCCTATGATTTCCTGGGCTCCCCGGAAGGCGAGCTGGCGATCGTGCAGGCCTGCCTTTATCTCGCGACCGCCCCCAAATCCAACGCCGCCTATGTGGCGCAGAAGGCGGCGTGGCGCTCGGCGAAAGACACCGGCTCGCTAATGCCGCCCAAGAACATCCTCAACGCCCCAACCCGGCTGATGAAGGACATCGGCTATGGCAAGGGTTATGCCTATGATCATGACGCAGACGAGGCCTTTTCCGGCGACAATTACTGGCCGGAGGAAATGGACCCGCAGACATTCTACGCCCCCTCCCCCCGGGGCTTCGAGGCGAAGGTCGCCGAGCGCCTCGCGCATTGGGAACGCCTCCGGAAAGAGCGGCATGGCGAGGAATAGCGCTGTGGTTTCCCTCTGGATTGCCGCCTTTAACAGCATCACATGAGGCTCGGAACGATAATAGCTGCGGTGCTCTCGGTGGCAGCCCTGCCGGCGCAAGCCCAGATCATCGCGCCGGCAGCTTCCGCCTACGCCAGGGCTATTGCCGCCGGTTACAAGGCGTCGTTCCTGTGCAGCGCCATCTTCAACGGCGGCCGGGACGAAGCCAAGATCGAGGCGTGGGAGCTTTCCGGCGTCTATCCCGAATATAATGCGATCCTGCCCACCCTGAAGGGGACGGTCGACCGCGAGCGCGGCCATGCGATCGTGCCTTTTTCCGAGACGCTGCCACCGCGCCGCGCCGAATATCGCAAGGGGCGCGGCTGCATCATCATGCCGATCGGCGCCACCCCGCCCGCCCCGACCGCCCCTCACGAAACGCCGGCGCCAATCCCGCCCGACCTGCGCGCCTGGCCGGCGGGCGACACCATCGGCACCGTCCGCACGCCCGGCCCGTTGATCGCCCAGCTCGCCAAGGGTTTCGACGGCGCCACCTTTGGGCAGGGTACCCGTACCAGCGCGATCATCGTGGTGCGCGACGGCCGGATCGTGGCGGAGCGTTATGCCGAGGGCTTCGGTCCGGATGTCTCCCAGCGTACCTGGTCGGTCGCCAAGAGCATTACCGGCACGCTGATCGGGATCGCCGTTGGTGAGGGGCTGGTGAAGGTCAACGAACCCGCCCGCATCCCCGCCTGGCAATATCAGCCCGGCTACGATCCCCGGCGCCGCATCACCATCGACAATCTGCTGCGCATGGCAAGCGGCCTGCACACAATGACCGCGGGCAACCGCTCGGATGCGGTCTATTTCGGCGGGGCGAGCGTGGAGGACGAGCCGGTCAGCGGGCTGCTCGAGGCAATGCCCGGCACCCGCTTCTATTATTCGAACGACGACATCATGCTGGCGATGCTGTCGCTACGCGCGACAATCGGCGAGGAGCGTTACCGCGACTATCCGGCGCGCATGCTGTTCAACCGCATCGGCATGCGCCACACCGTGTTCGAGACCGACTGGCGCGGCAATTATGTGGCGTCGAGCGCGGCCTGGACGACGGCGCGCGATCTGGCGCGGCTTGGCATGCTCTGGCTCAACGACGGCATGTGGGGTGGCGAGCGCATATTGCCCGCCGCCTGGATGCGGTACGCCACCACGCCGGGCGGGCCGCAACCGAGTCAGGGACCGAACTACGGCGCGACGTTCTGGTTACTTAACAAGACTGCCGGCCTGCCGCCGGGGAGTTTCGCCGCCATCGGCAACCGCGGCCAATATGTCATCATAATTCCCTCACATCGCACGGTGATCGTCCGGCGCGGTGAGGATCCGTACGGGACCAATTTCGATGGCGGACGCTTTGCCGCGGATATCCTCGCTGCCTTGAAATGAGGGCAGGAGGGTTCGAGCGGTTCGCGGTCGCCGACTGGTCGGGTGCGAAGGGCAGCCGCCATCCCGGCATCGCCATCGCCGAATGCGGGCTGGGGGATGCCGCGCCTGAACTGGTGGCTGCGCCGGACCGTCACTGGTCGCGCGAGGCGGTGCTCGACTGGCTCGCGGCGCGTGACGACGATCTGCTGATCGGGTTCGATTTTAGCTTCGCGCCGCCTTATGTGGCACGCGGCGCCTATCTGCCTGGCGATGAGACGGCGTCGGATGCGGCGGCGTTCCACGCCTATGTCGACAAGATGTGCAACGATCCGGATCTCGGCGCAGCGTCATTCCTCGAAACCACGCACCGCCGCCATTTCTATCTGGGCGCGGCGGATGGACGGAAGGCCGACTTCATGCACCTGCGCATATGCGAGGCCAGTTATAATGCGGGCGGCGGCGGTAAGCCTTCAACGATTTATGACGCTATCGGCGCAGCGCAGGTCGCCAAAGCAAGCTTTGCAGGCATGCGGATGCTCAACCGGTTGCGACGCATGGGCATCGCGATCTGGCCCTTCGATCCGGTGCCCGAGCGCGGACCGGTGGTAGTGGAAATCTATGCACAACTGGCAGCCCGCACAGCAGGCTTGCGGAAGGGATTGAGCAAGATTCGGGATGGTGCGCGCCTCGATGCGGCGTTGGCGGTTTTCGGCGCGCGCCCGCACCGCCCGCTATCGCGCTATACCGATCATGCCACCGACGCGATCCTGACCGCCGCCTGGCTGCGCGCCAATGCGGCCCGGCCCGAACTCTGGGCGCCGCCCACTCTCTCACCGGAGATCGCGCGCACCGAAGGTTGGACTTTTGGCGTCGTTTGACGCAAGGAAAGCGCCGCGCCGGATTAGCTCAGCTGGTAGAGCAACCGCCTTGTAAGCGGTAGGTCAACGGTTCGAGTCCGTTATCCGGCACCACTATCATATTGATAATGCTCGATAAAGATAGACTGATCGAAGCTCCTATGGAGCTGTGAGGGTAGAGCCGGGCCTGGAGGCTCTCACCGCTTCAACAGGCGCCCCCTCCAACCCGTGCGCCGCTACGAAAAAGATCGCACCCGGGAAACGGGTTCTTCGATCCGTCCAGATGGTCCAACCCGCTTTCAGCGCAAAGCTCGGTCATGTCGTCCCTTGCCGTAGCCATGCTGGAATTTCTCTCGGCCGTCGAAACGGCTTGAGGCCGCTTACAGCCCGGGGCCGGCGACCGGCGCCTTCTTCGCCACCGGAGCCTTCGCGGCATCATCGATCAGCTTGAGGATGGCGCTTGCCCGGTTGTCCCGCTCGGCATAATCGCGGGCGCTCATGCCGGCGATATGATCGACGATCTTCGGGTTGGCGCCGGCGCCCAGCAACAGCCGGACATTGACGATGTCACGGCGCTGGACGGCGACGATCAGCGGAGTTTCGCCGCTGTTGTTGGTAAGGTTGACGTTTGCATTGTTGCCGATCAGCGCGGTCGTTCCTTCGGGAAAGCCCAGCTGCGCACAGATGATCAGCGGCGTATTGCCCTCCTTGTCACGCAGATCGGGATTGGCGCCCTTTGCGAGCAGGAACCGCAGCCAGAGATCGTCACGCCGCTTGAGGATGATGTGGATCGCCCCCTCGCCGTTGGTATAATCACGGGTATTGATGATCGTAGGGTTTTGGCCGGACAAAAACTCCTGGACCTTGGCGCCGTCACGGTCGCGCACCGCCTTGAGGAAGTTGTAGCTGTCCGAAAACTGGGCGAGCGCGGGCGCGGCGATCAACATCGCGAACAGCACGACCAACAGGCTGAATGGTCGAGAATTTCGCCCGACTGACATCGAATCTCCCCGCAGTACTTGTATTGGGGCGCATAGCAAAGCATGTCTGGCCGCGCCATGAACAAAGCTCGTTTCTTCATGCTGCTGGCCTTCGCCACGATCGTGGCGTGTAGCCGGCCAACCGAGGAACCTCCCTTGCAAGGCGCCGCGATCGGGGGGCCGTTCACGCTGACCGGCGAGAGCGGCAAGCCGGTGAGCAGCAGCAGCTTCGACGGCAAATACCGTATGATCTATTTCGGTTACACCTTCTGTCCGGATGTCTGCCCGACCGACATGCAGACGCTGATGAAAGGCTATCAGCAGTTCGGGAAGCAAGATCCCGAACGGGCCGCAAAGATCGTGCCGCTGTTCATCACTCTCGATCCGGCACGCGATACACCGGCGGTCTTGACGCAATGGACCGAAGCCTTCGATCCGCGCTTGATCGGCCTGACCGGCACGCCGGAGCAGATCGACGCGGTCGCCAAGCGGTTCGCGGTCTATTTCAAGCGCGAGAAGCCCGATGCCCAAGGCGCTTATCTGGTCGATCATGCGCGCATGGCGTTGCTGATGGGGCCGAAAGGCGAACCGATCGCGCTGATCCCGCAGGACAAGGATGCCGCCACGGTCGCGGCGGAGCTTGATCGTTGGGTGCGGTGAACGACCAACCGTTCTGGGAGACGAAGACCCTGCGCCAGATGAGCCGGGCGGAATGGGAAGCGCTGTGCGACGGCTGCGGCAAATGCTGCATCCACAAACTGGAGGACGAGGAGACCGGCGAGCTGTTGCCGACCAACGTCGCCTGCCGTCTTCTCGATCGCCGCACCGGGCGCTGTACCGATTATCGTCATCGCAAGGCGCTGGTGCCCGAATGCGTGCGGCTGGTGCCCGAGAAGCTCGATGAGATAGACTGGCTTCCGTCGACCTGCGCCTATCTGCTCCTGCATCGCGGAGAGAAGCTCCATGACTGGCATCCATTGATCAGCGGCGATCCGGAATCGGTGCACCGTGCCGGCATATCGGTGCGCGGCTGGACCGTTTCCGAGGACGATGCCGGCGACCTCGAGCACCATCTGGTCGAGCGCGAGCTATGAAGGCGCTGTTTCGTCGCGACCCGCCGATATTTGAAGCGGACGGCATAGAACGTCAGCTGATTGTGAAAGTGAGTGCGCAGGCACGGCGGATGCGTCTCGCCGTCGATCCGCGCGACGGAAGTGTCAGGCTTACCCTGCCGAAGAGGGCGTCACTGCGCCACGGTCTGGAATGGGCGGAGGAACGGCGGGGCTGGATCGAAGCAGAGCTTGCACGGCTACCGCTCGCCCGCCCGATCGTGCCGGACGGCTTCATTCCGCTAGAAGGGCGGCCCGTCAAAATCGACTGGCAGCCCGGCGCCTCGCGGACCGTCAGGAAAGAGCCCGATCGGCTTGTCGTCGGCGGCCCCATCGAATCGCTGACACCGCGCGTGCTTCGATGGCTGCGGCAGGAGGCTTTGCGCTTGCTCGAATGCGAAACCCGCGAGATCGCGGTTCAGGCCGGCGTGACGATCGGTAAGGTCAGCGTCAGCGATCCCAAAGGGCGCTGGGGAAGCTGCTCCGGCTCGGGCGATATCCGTTACAGCTGGCGGCTGATCCTTGCCCCATCCGATGTCCGCCGAGCTACCGTGGCCCATGAGGTCGCGCACCGCCTGCATATGGACCACAGCCCGGCCTTCCACGCCGCCGCCGCGCGATTATTCGGCCGCAAGCCAATACGCGAGACACGCTGGCTGCGCGAACATGGCTCAAGCCTGCACTGGATCGGGCGCGTCTAACAGGCTGTTGAAAAACTTTCGCTCCGACAAATTCGGGTCCGCCGCGAACTCAGGCGACGCGCGCAAGCTTTCCGCCTACACTGGCGACCGCCATGGGGCCTGAGACCGCTGCCTGGCCGGCCCGGCGCGCGTCCGCGACGGTGACCGCATCGATCAGTGCGACCGTTTCGGCGGGCGGCACGACGCGGCCGTAGATATGGACCTGGCGGGCAAGGTGATCGCAGCGGGTAGCGACCGATTCGAGCCCCATCAGCAGGCCTGCCTTGGCCTGCGCCTTGGCACGTTCGAGTTCCGCTTCGTTGAAGGTCTCGGCGGTACGGGCGAGCACATCGCGAGCCAGGGTAAAGGCCTCGGCGCCCTTTTCCTGCTGCGCGGCGCAATAGACGCCGAACATGCCGGTATCCGCATAAGGCTGCGCCCAGCTATAGATGCTATAGGCAAGCCCCCGCTCCTCGCGCAGTTCCTGGAACAGGCGCGACGACATGCCTCCTCCGGCCGCTGAAGCGTAAAGCGCCATTGCATAAAGATCGGTGTCACGATGGGCGGGCGCGGCGAAAGCGAACGCGAGGTGCAGCTGATCGAAACGGCGGCGATCATGCCGCGTGCCGCTGGTGAACCGGGCGGGCGGCAAGGGTGCAGCCTGAACGGGTGAAATATCGCCGAACCGGCGCTCCGCGATCTCCAGCAGGGCATCCTCGTCAACCTTGCCCGCGGCGGCGATAACAAGGCGGTCGGGACGATATTGTTCCTCGATCCAGCGCTTCAGCGCTGCCGTATCGATCCTGGAAACGCTCGCCTCGGCGCCCAGAACCGGCAGGCCGAGCGGCTGATCGGCATAGGCGGCGGCGTTCAGATGATCGAAAATGATGTCGTCGGGCGTGTCGCGCGCCTCGCCAAGTTCAGCCAGCACCACCTGCTTTTCACGCTCAAGCTCGTCGGCGTTGAAGTGCGGGGCGCGCACGAGATCGGCGACCAGTTCGAGCCCCAGCGCGAGATCCTCGGCGAGCATGCGGGTGTGGAAGACGGTGTGGTCGCGGCTCGTCCAGGCGTTGATGGAGCCGCCCTTGTCCTCGATTGCTTCAGCGATCGCGCGCGCGTCGCGCGAGCCGGCGCCCTTGAACACCATATGCTCCACCATATGGGCAAGTCCGGACAGGCCCTCGGGCTCGGAACGCGATCCCGCATCGGCATAGAGACCGACCGCGAGCGTCTCCACGCCCGGCATCTGCTCGACGGCGATGGTGACGCCGTTGGGCAGGCGATGAAGCCGTGCGGTCACGCCATTTCCCGGGCGTGGCGGCTGATGAAGCCCTCGACCGCATCGAGCGTTGCGGGCAGCACCTCGTAACGCTCGGTGCGTTCGAACAGGCCGGCCATGCGTGGTGGCTGCTGCGGCCGTTGGCCGATCGCGCGCTCGACAGCGTCGCGAAACTTGGCCGGATGGGCCGTGGCCAGGGTCACAATCGGCACATCGGCCGGGAGATCGCTTTCGCGCGCGGCCGCAAGTCCGATCGCGGTGTGCGGATCGATCACCTGCGCGCTGCCCTCGAATGCCCAGCGCATCGCCAGCGACATGCCGTCGGGATCAACCCGCGTGCTTGAGAAGAGCTTCGCCGCCTCGTCCCGCAGCGCCTGCGGAATAGCCATGCGGCGCGTGGATTCGAAGCCGCGCATCGCCTCCGCCAGCGCGGCACCGTCGCGGCCGTGGAGATCGAAAAGCAAGCGCTCGAAATTGGAGCTGACCTGGATATCCATCGACGGCGCGGCGGTCGGCGTCACGCTGCCGACCGAATAGTCGCCCGCGTCGAGCGCGCGATGAAGGATATCGTTGACATTGGTGGCGACGATCAGCTTCGCCACCGGGAGCCCCATCTTCGCTGCCACATAGCCCGCGAACACATCGCCGAAATTGCCCGTCGGCACCGAGAAGGCAACCGGCCGCTCCGGCGCGCCCAGGCGGACAGCGGCGTAGAAATAATAAACGATCTGGGCCATCAGCCGCGCCCAGTTGATCGAATTGACCGCCGACAGCGCGAACCGCCCCGCGAAGCCCTGATGCCCGAACATCGCCTTCACCAGCGCCTGCGCGTCATCGAAGCTGCCCTCGATCGCGATATTATAGACATTCGGCGCAAGCACGGTCGTCATCTGGCGGCGCTGCACCTCCGACACACGGCCCTTGGGGTGCAGCATGAAGATATCGACCTTGGCGCGCCCGGCAAGCGCATCGATCGCGGCAGAGCCGGTATCGCCCGAGGTGGCGCCGACGACCGTGATATGGGTGTCGCGGGTCGACAGGAAGCGCTCGAACAACAGGCCAAGCAACTGGAGCGCCACATCCTTGAACGCGAGCGTCGGGCCGTGGAATAGCTCGAGCAGCCACTGCCGGTGGTCAAGCTGGACCAGCGGCGTGACGGCGGCGTGATCGAACCGGCCATAGGCGGTCTGACACAGCGTCCGCAGTTCCGCATCGTCGAGCGATCCGGCCACGAACGGACGCATCACCGCTACCGCGGTCTCGACATAGGTGAGCCCTTGCAGCGCCTTGATCTCGGCAAACGAGAAGGAAGGCCAGTGCTCCGGGACATACAGCCCGCCATCGGACGCCAGCCCGGCAAGCGTCACATCCTCGAACGACAGGATCGGGGCGTTCCCCCTGGTGCTGATATAGCGCATAACCGGCGGGGCTTAGCGGGGAGCCGCCGTTACCGCAACCGCCGCCTCAGTGCGAGCGCGTAGATCACCACCGCAATCCCGGCGAACAGGAACCACTGCACCGCATAAGCCCGGTGATTGTTGGGGATTTCGTCGAGGAACGGCTTGGCGCTGGGCTGGAGACCGGGCGCCGCCTGATCGGCGACCAGTAGCAGGATATGCTTGCGGTCCGGTCCGATCACGCCGGAGACGGGGCCGCCGCGATAGCCGACGGGCGAGTCTCCCTTATTGGACCAGCCGAGATCGACCGCCATGCCAGGCCCTTCCGCCCCGGTGCGGCACAGCGCGATATGGCGCCAACCCGGCTGGTCGGCGCGGTTCCGGCCCGAGCGCGCGATCCAGCCGGTCGCCTGAAGGCAATAACCGCTGGCGCGGCGGAACAGCAGCTGCTCATCGGCTGGCGTCGGCACCTTCGGGAAAGCGATCGGCGGCAACCGGCTGTTCGCCTCATAGCGGGCGAGCAGATCCTGCTTCCATTGCGCGCGATACAATTGCCAGATGCCGAGGCCGATCATCACGGCGACGGCAGCCGCGACCAGCACTGTCGGGATAAGTGGCAGGCGCCTCATGATTCGTCGGGCCCCGCGATGCGGCCTTCACGGGCGGCATTTCGATATTCGAGGGTGATCAGCACGCCCTTGCCGATTCTCAGCGACCCGATCACGAGCGCGAGCGTCACCGGCGGCCAGATCAGCAGGTGAACCCAGAAAGGCGGTTCGACCGCAAGCTCAAGCCACAAGGCCAGTCCGGTGACGAGCGCACCGACCAGCAGGATCAGGAAAGCAGCCGGGCCATCGCCGACGTTGAACGACGCGAAATCGAGACCGCAAGCGCGGCAACGCGGCGTAAACCTGAGCCAGCCCTGAAAAAGCGTCCGGGCGGCGCAGCGGGGGCAGAGGCCGCCAATCCCCGCTGCGAGCGGTGTCGGCGGCGTCATCGCATCAGGCCACGATTAGCCGGCGTGGACCGGCGCGCCCCAACCGCCCCAAACGTAGACCGACACGAACAGGAACAGCCAGACGACATCGACGAAATGCCAGTACCAGGCGGCCGCTTCGAAGCCGAAATGCTGCTTGGGCGTGAAATCGCCGCGATAGGCGCGGACCAGGCAGACGATCAGGAAAATCGTACCGACGATCACATGGAAACCGTGGAAGCCGGTCGCCATGAAGAAGGCTGCGCCATAGTTCAGGCCTTTGAAGGCAAAGGGCGCGTGCATATATTCATAGGCTTGGATGGCGCTGAACAGCAGGCCCAGCAGGACGGTCAGCCACAGGCCGGTCTTAAGGCCCTGGCGATCACCATGCAGCAGCGAATGATGTGCCCAAGTGACGGTGGTGCCCGAGCACAGCAGGATCAGCGTGTTGAGTAGCGGGAGCGAAAAGGCGTCAAGCACCTCGACGCCCTTGGGCGGCCAGATGCCCGTGCCCTGGGTGATGCTGGTCGCGCCCTGGATCACCGAGGTCGCACCGTCGACCACCTCGATCGGCGCCGGGAATAGCGAGAAATCGAACCACGCCCAGAACCAGCCCACAAAGAACATCACTTCCGAGGCAATGAACAGGATCATGCCGTAGCGCAAATGGAGCGAAACCACCGGGGTATGGTCGCCAGCATGCGCTTCCTTGATCACGTCCGACCACCAGCTGAACATCGTGAACAGCACGCCGGCCACGCCCATGAAGAAGATCCAGCCGCCATGCGCGACGCTGTGCATCCACATGATCGCGCCCGACGCCATCGCCAGCGCGGAAATCGAGCCGATCAGCGGCCAAATGCTGGGTGGCAGGATATGATAATCATGGGTCTTCGCGCCGGCCATCTATTTCACCCCTTGGTCTCGGTTTGGTCGTCCTTAGCCGCTCACCTTCCCGGAATCCACCGGGTAGAAGGTGTAGGACAAGGTAATTTCGCTGATATTGCGCGCGTCGGGATCATCGAGCAATTTCGGATCGACGTAGAAGATCACCGGCATGCGCACCCGCTCCCCCGGCTTGAGGGTTTGCTCGGTGAAACAGAAGCACTGGATCTTGGTGAAATATTGCCCCGCCTGATCGGGCGTGACGTTGAACGTCGCGGTTCCGGTGATCTCATGATCCGAATTGTTGACCGCGGTGAAGAATGCCATTTCGCGGGCGCCGACCGCCACGCGCTCGACCGGCTTCTCGGGGCCGAAGCTCCAGGCGAGACGCGGCGAGACATTGCCGTCGAACCGCACGTCGATGATCTTCCCGACCGAGCCCGGCACCTGCCCGTCGACCGAGCGCTGGGTGGTGCCGCCAAAACCGGTGGCCTGACAGAACATGCGGTAAAGCGGCACGGCCGCGAAGCCCATGGCAAGCGTGGCGAGGGCGATACCGCCGGCGATGAGTGCGACACTGCGATTACGGGTTGCGACAGCCGTCATCGTCACGCCATCTTCGCGATCGCGATCGCGTAAAAGAGGATCACCAGCGCCGCGAGGACAAGCGCGGTAACCAGAGCGCGCGAGCGCTGGCGGCGGCGAACCTCGGTTTCCTCCGCAGGCGTCATGCCAGAACCATCCGATCAACCACCAGCATGCCGAACAACGCGAACAGATAGAGGATCGAATAAGCGAACAGTCGACGCTCCGGCCTCATGAATGCCGGGTCCGTTTCCCCGCTCAACGAGATTTGGGCGGCGAGCGCCACGAACGGGATCGACAATATGATGGCCGAAAGCCCGTAGATCGCGCCGGTCAGTCCCAGTTGCCACGGCGCCACCGCCGCCGCGACCATCGGGAAGGTGTAAAGCAGGATCTGGCCACGGGTTACCCGCAGGCCCGCCACGACGGGCAGCATCGGTACGCCCGCCTTGGCGTAATCATTGCGCACGAACAGCGAGAGCGCCCAGAAATGCGGCGGCGTCCACAGGAAGATCAACGCGAACAGCAGCAGCGGCAGCAGCTCGATCCGGCCGGTGGCGGCCGCCCAGCC
>Ga0065707_10082355_pt1 | contig 16285 bp, 12 predicted proteins | sample SwiRhicommuniRL3_FD_59094 | JGI IMG/M metagenome (GOLD analysis project Ga0065707, IMG submission 59094) | Switchgrass rhizosphere bacterial communities from Rose Lake, Michigan, USA - RL3 v2 (version 2) | ecosystem: Host-associated > Plants > Roots > Rhizosphere > Soil | place: East Lansing...
CCGTAGAGGTAGTCGGATTCGGCAAGGCCGCTCAGCGTGTCGTCGCCGTCGCCGCCGCCAATCTGGTCGAAGCCACCGCCGCCTGTCAGCGTGTCGTTACCGGCATGACCGTAAAGGTAGAACCATTCGCCGACCGGGTTGTTACCCAGGGTCACCACATCGTCATGATCCGAGCCATCGACCTGCACCAGCACTTCGATGCCTTGCAGCAACCCGCCCGCGACAGTCAGCGAACCACCAGCGAGCAGGCCGGTGAAGTCAACTGTCACCCCCGAGGTCGCGCCGCGCATCGAATAGTAGAGGCGATCAGTGCCCGTACCGCCGTTTACGATGTCACCCAATCCAGCATAGAGATAATCGTCACCGATACCGCCGTTCAGTGTGTCAGTTTCCAGTTCGGTGTCAGCGCCGCCGGACGATGCAAAGAGGGTGTCGTTGTCATTCCCGCCAGCAACGGTGTCCGCTCCGGTCCCGCCGTACACGGTATCGTCGCCAGTGCCGCCATCGAGATTGTCGGCACCATCAGCGCCATCGAGAGAGTCACCACCGCTAGCCCCGGTCAGGGTGTCGTTACCTGTACCGCCATGGAGCGTGTCTCCGTCGGCCCCGCCATCGAGCGTATCATTGTCAGCGCCGCCGTCGAGATAATCGGCACCGTCGCCGCCATTGAGGGTGTCGGCGCCCGCCTCGCCGTAAAGGGTATCGTATTCGGCAAGGCCGTTCAGCGTATCGTTGCCCTCGTCGCCCGAGATCCAGTCGTTGCCCGTGCCGCCTGTCAGCGTGTCATTACCAGCGTAACCGTAAAGGTAGCCGTATACGCCGGCCGCATTGTTGCCGATGGTGATCGTGTCACCCAGATCCGAGCCGTATATGGCCGATACGAATTCTATGCCTTGCAGCAATCCGCCCGCGATAGTGACCGACCCACCGCCCTGCAATGCAGAGAAGTTGGCTGTCACGCCCGCCAGGGCTCCGCGCATCGAATAGGTAAGCTGGTCGGTGCCCGTTCCGCCATCCGCCGCATCGCCATAACCTGCGTAGAGATAATCGTTGCCCGCGCCGCCGTTCAGCGTGTCGACTTCCAGCTCGGTGTCACCGGAGCCGGACGACGCATAGAGGGTATCGTTGTCATTCCCGCCAGCAACCGAATCCGCTCCAGCCCCGCCAAATACGGTATCGTCGCCGGTTCCCCCGTCGAGATTGTCGGTGCCATCAGCGCCATCGAGATAGTCAGCGCCGCCAGCCCCGGTCAGGGTGTCGTTACCTGTACCGCCATAGACTTGGTCGTCGTCGGCCCCGCCGTCCAAGGTGTCGTTGTCCGCGCCGCCATCCAGATAGTCGGCACCGTCGCCGCCATTGATGGTATCGTCACCCACACCGCCGAAAAGGTAATCGTATTCGGCAAGGCCGTTCAGCGTGTCATTGCCCTCGTCGCCCGAGATCCAGTCGTTGCCCGTGCCGCCTGTCAGCGTGTCATTGCCGACATAGCCGTAAAGGTAGCCGAATTCTCCAGCCGCATTGTTGCCGATGGTGATCGTGTCACCCAGGTCCGAGCCGTATATGGTCGATACGAATTCTATGCCTTGCAGCAACCCGCCCGCGACAGTCACCGATCCACCGCCCTGCAATCCAGAGAAGTTGGCTGTCACGCCCGCCAGCGCGCCGCGCATCGAATAATAGAGTCGGTCGCTGCCCGTTCCGCCGTCTACCGCATCGCCCAACCCGACGTAGAGATAATCGTCGCCCGCGCCGCCGTTCAGCGTGTCGATTTCCAGTTCGGTGTCACCGAAGCCGGACGACGCATAGAGCGTGTCGTTGTCATTCCCGCCAGAAACCGAGTCCGCTCCGGCCCCGCCAAGTACGGTATCGTCGCCGGTTCCGCCATCAAGCGTGTCGTTATGGTTGCCGCCGTCGATGTAGTCCGCACCGCCCGCGCCGTTGAGCGTGTCGTTGCCATCATTGCCGTAGATCTCGTCGGCACCGCTCGTGCCCGTGTAGGTGTTGTTGCCCGAACCGCCATTGTAGACCGCCATGTCCCGCACCCCTTAAGCTGAGTCAAAAGTTCAGCATGAATAAGTAGTAATACTGGGCTCTGGCGATTCATCAATCGTATTTGCCAAGGTTTCTAACGCGCGCGGTCGCGGCGATCTATCGCGCCGCGAAGTTCGATCTCCATGGGAATGCCGGTTCACCCCCCAGAAGTCGCCCTGCAGTTGCAACGATGGTAATGATGTGCATGATATCCTGACCATTTCCAACAATCTCCGGTCCAAGGGCGTCCCGTCCTGCCCCATACAAACCAGGGGCTTGAGCCTGACACCGAAGTGTCAGTCGTCGATCGGAGGGCGCGAATGGTTGACCCGGGCAACAAAGGTTACGCTCCCTGAAGGAACGCAAAATTTGCCGATCATCGAGTTCAGCGCCAGCCGGCGCTGATGGTCGCGCGCGTGGCAAGCGATCGCGGCGGCATCGGCAAACCAAGTCTCGGTAACGAAGTCGAAGTCCATTCCGTGCGGCGGCGGCTCGACTACGAGATTTGCAACCGAGCGGCGCACCAGGTCAGCGGCGATGCCTTCGCGGTCTTGCGCTGACTGATCCTCGCACCAGCGCTCGAACTGCGCCTCGATATCTTCACGCTCCGCAAATTTGAGGAACCGCAACACCAGGTAGCGAGAGTAAACATCGGGCTTGCAGACGTGCTCTCGAGTAACCAGGGTACAGTCCCGGATTGGCCCGGAGAAGGTTAGCAGTTCGTCCGGCAGCATGATATCGCGATGTTCGGGCTCGTCGAAGACGCCATAGCCGCCCGAACGCTCCACCAGCCCGAGCAGGTTGGCGCCATCGAAGTCAGTTGTGGCGTCCACAGGGCCGATCCCGTCGTGTCGGGCACATTGGACGACCTGCGTGAAATAGGGGCGAATGCGCTGGGTCGTACCCGTCAACGCGGAGTGCTGCTTCCATCGTTCGCGAAACGCCTCGGGAGTCAGCGCGGCATTCCGACGTGCCAGATAAATCGACTTGTACACGTTGCTTCCCCTCTACCGTGGTCACGCCCCTTCAAGGGAGATGGCGTGACCAATCGAAAGGCACGACCGCGTGGAACGGCGCTGCCAGGAGACCGCTAACCGCCCCGCCTGCCCAGCGACTGTCAAGCTTTGGACGCAGTTCTTGAGCCACCGCAACGGGATCTTCATCGAGAAACAAAACCGCGATCTGCCGACCCTTTGACGAACCCTGAAATGGCGCGGGGCAATCAATGCCGTCGAACCACCAGGCGCCTGCTACGCCTGGAGTGTCGGCCAGATCGCCCAGTGTGGCGCTCCCTTCCTCGATCAGCAGATATGCTCCCAGCAATGGACGCCAAGGAACAACATCGGCGCCCACTACGACACGGGGCGCTGCCACGCGGCCCGCACAGTCGCCAACGACAAAGCCAACCGGTAGCAACTTGGGCTCGAATCGGCCGTTATCGCAAAGGGCGACAAAGAGCTCATGGAACGGCGGGATAGAGGCAGGTCCAGTGAACAGGTAGGCGATGACATGATCGACTGCGTCGAATTCAGGAACGCTTGCAGCTCGTGCATCTCGGCAAGCGGGTGTCGACACCACCCGGATCGAATGGCGCAACCCGGCGATGCGATATTGCTCCGGGCGGTGATCCAAGCTGTGCCACACAAGATATTCTGCATCCAGACCTTGCGCGTGGCGTTGCGAAAGCGACATGAATATCAGCCGGGAATCGGTTTTCCCCGTCTTCAGGATGGCAGGGCAATCGTCAGATGGCGTTCCTTCAAAATGAACCTGCATTTCTCGGAATCCTTCTTGGTTAAGCGTAACCTGGATTTGAGGGCGCGTTGTCAGGTGTTCATCCATGGGGCACGTGCGTTTTGCGTTCAGAACTGACACGGGTCAGGCTCCGCCTAATTCCTGTCGATCCCCTGGCTGTTGCGATCTCGACCTTCCACGCTAACGGACCCACGCTAACGGACGACGTTTCGAGAGTAGAAAATCGGCAGGTCCAGTTGGCCGTAGACACCCGGCGTTGCATCGCAGATCGCATTGATCGCGTTGATCGGATGGAGCGCAGTAAACGAGCAGCCGTCGTAAAGGCTGATTGCCATCTCGGTGTGATAGCTGGGCTGTCCTGTTATGGTGACCTGATAGCCGCCTTCGGAATTGTGCAACGGCTGCTCGAACTCGGGGCCGGCATCGGGATGTATCCGCTCGATCTTGCGATAGATTACAAGCGGTTTGCCCTTGTACATCCCAGTCATCGTCCAGCGGATTGCCGCAGTCATGCCTGCCTTGACCAGCCCAAGCGCGGCCTCGAAATCATGGTCAAGCGCAGCCGTTTCCCAGCTGGATGTAACCTCGTCGAGCGTGACACCCAGGTAGTCGGCGATACCCCAGAGCGTGCTTTCGTGCCAGCCCCGACCCATGTCGCCGGTGTACATTTCGGGCAGGTAATCCAGCGGCTGGGCAAAGCCGTACGACCTGCTTGAATCCACCCCGGCGTATTTACCTATGTCACAGACCTCTGCAACGCTGACGCATTCCACCTTGCCCGCGCCGGCGAGCAGCGCAAACAGGTGCCCGATAGTCATCCAGCCTGGGTCCGTGCCACCGCAGAAGATTGAGGACCCGCCCTTCTTGCAGGCGGCCTCAATCGGCTCAACGTACTGCCGACGTCCGAATTGTGGCACAATGAGGTCCATCAGAGCCGGGGTGACGCAATTGGTACCGGCCTCGAGGAACGGGATCACATCGGCAACACATTGCGCTTCGCGATGCGCATAGTTGCCCTGATAGACTAGGCAGTCGGCCTTCAGGGCCAGCAACGCATCAACATCGTTGGTGGCGATTACTCCGGCCTTGTTGAGGCCTGCGATTTCGCCCGCGTCGCGGCCGACCTTGTCCGGCGACCAGGCATGCAGACCCACCAGTTCGTATTCGGGATGATCGATCAGATGCCGCAGCCCCGGCATTCCAATCGGGCCAGTGCCCCACACGACAACGCGCTTTTTCGCCATCCTGAACTCCACTGTATTGACGCCGTCCGGACCCGGCGCAGCCCGCCGCAGTCATATCCGCGAACGAGGTCGAGTCGACCGCAGGTTGTGGCGATCGGCGCGCGAAATCACATCAGTAATAGCCCGCGCTCTAATCACGGCTGCCATCACGTCGGCAAACCCAATTTGCCGCGCCTGCCTTGCGACCTAGCGAAATGCCTGCAAGACCTCGTTTTCGAACAGCTTCAGGCCTTCCCACGCAAGCTCGATGGGCATTCCGCCGCACAATGGGTGAAACAGCGCCACGGGGCTGATGCGGGTGCAGTACCGTCCGATCCTCCGGGTTGCTCGAATTCGGTCAGCTAGGTGGCGCGCAGATTGTATTTCTCCACCGGCAAATCGGTCCCCAGATTGGCTCTTCCTTCGTCGAAGCCGATGCCCAGTTCGTCAAGGATCGGCTGGAGCTTTTGCTTGGCCCAGGCCTTCTTGAGAAAAGTAGTTTCGCTGGGAAGATTGCTATCCTCGCGCGGCGTATACTCGCGCAGCACCAGTTTCGATACCAGCCCGAGATGGAGTTCGGTAACGCCATCGGCAGCGCCCTCGTGAAGCGCCATTGCAAGGTAATGTCCGAACCGCATGATATTCGACAGGCCGTGCGAACCATGAAGGTGTACGGCCCTGACAACGACGTCCTCGGCGATCTTGGCCATGGCTGCCTTCACAGCGCTGATCATCTTGCGCCCTTCTGCGCCATGCTCGAGATTCTGGTCGAACAGCCATGCAGTATACAGTACCAGCAACCGGTATTGCATGTACTCGATATAGCTCTGCGCGATCGTTTGCTGAACCGCTTGGTTCACGGCGACCGGCTTGCCACCCGAATAGCGGCTGATCGCACGTTCGGCCATCATGTCGATCAGGTGCTTCATCAGTCCGATGTTGCGCTGGGCGTGGTGGAGACGACCGCCCCCGAGCCGCGATTGTGCCACCATGAACCCCTCGCCTACCGGCCCTAGCCGAGCTGAGTCCGGCACGCGAACATCGTTAAAGCGGATCCAGGGGTGGCCGCCCGAATTTTCCGGATCGGTCCAGAAACCAATGTCCCGGACAATTTCGAAGCCGGGGGCATCGCGCGGCACGATGAACATCGTTGCACGCTTGTATGGAGGGGCGGACGTATCCGAGGCCGCCATGACAATGAGGAACGAAGCATTGCGCGCGTTAGACGAAAACCATTTGTCGCCGGTGATGATCCAGTCGTCACCGTCGCGCCGAGCAACACAGCGCAAGTTGGTCGGATCCGAGCCACCTTGCGGCTCAGTCATCGCGAAAGTCGAGAAAATTTCACCGTCGAGCAGGGGCTTTAGATATTTCTCCTTCTGCTCCTCGGTGCCGAACATGGCAAGAATTTCGGAATTGCCTGTATCCGGGCCCTGGCAGCCGAAAATGACTGAACCGAATGCCGACGTCCCCAGCATCTCGTTCATGTAGGTGAGCTTGACCGCGCCAAATCCCTTGCCACCTAGATGCGGCGGCAGGTGCGCGGCCCAAAGACCCTGGGCCTTCACCTCCTGCTGAAGGTGCACGATGATCTTGCGAAGCGGCGCATTGGCAACGTCGAACGGGGCATCGAAATCGTAATCGTAAATGTATTCCAGCGGGCGGACCTTGTTTTCGACAAAGTCTTTCATCCAATCGAGCTTCGCCTGGAACTCGGGATCAATGCTGAAATCGACCATCACAAACCTCACAAATAACGACCAAAGCAGACCATGCCCCGCTAAGGATGAAGGGCCCCCGGGAAGCGATCTCGCTGGCACCACGGCCAATCTTTCTACCGGTCGATAGATATTTATCGGTTGACGAACTAAAGCGCAAGGCACCTGCCCTCGTCCAATGCGGCTTAATTGCCAATCGAGAACTCTCCGGCCCTTCAGGGATGCGACGAATTGCCGGTATCACAAGTGGGATTGGTCAACGCTCCGGTAGAATCCCAGTTTGCTCGCTCTGAAGAGAGGTCGATAGATGCTGAATTGACGTCAAGTTTGACGCGGCACGCCTTAGCAGACCGAGGAGAGGCTATCATGGGTATTTTGCAGGATCGGGTCGCAATCGTAACTGGTGCCAGTTCGGGGGCGGGTTACGGCACAGCGCGGCGCTTCGCCGAGGAAGGCGCGATCGTCGTAGCGTCGGCCCGGCGGAAAGAGCGGCTCAACGCGCTGGTAAGCGAAATTGCCGCTGGCGGTGGCAAGGCCATCGCCGTGGAATGCGACCTGTTCAAGGAAGAGGACATCGACAAGGTCGTGCAGACCGCGATCTCGGAATTCGGCAAGGTCGATATTCTCGCAAATATCGGTCAGGGCGCACTCGACAAGCCCTGCTTTCTGGACGAGCTGACCGTTCAGGTTGCCCTCGAAACCTATATGGGAGGGCCGATCCAGTCCCTGCTTTTCATGCAGAAATGCTTTCCCTACATGAAGGAAAGAAAATATGGCCGCATTATCAACTGCGGGTCACAGTCGACTTTGAGCGGCCTGCCGGGCTTCGGCGGCTATGAGATGGCGAAGGGCGCGATTCAGGCACTTACTCGCAACGCATCGCAGGAGTGGGCCAAGTACGGAATCACGACAAATGTGTTCTTGCCCGCGCATTGGTCCGACGCGTTCAAAAATTCGCCGCAAGGAATTGCCGCTGGCAATGCGGCCGCAGAAGCGTCGCCAATGGGCCGCCTTGGACAGCCTTACGAAGACGTGTCGCCAATGGTCGCCTTCCTCGCCAGCGAGGCGGCTGGATACATCAATGGCCAGACTATCGCCATTGATGGCGGTGTCCAACTGATCGCCTGACGGCGTCAGGCCAAATTTTCTGGAGAAAGGCAAGTTGGCATAAGCCCAAAGCACTGCTGGGTGAGCGCTGCAATGTCGACCTATTCACTTGTCCCGGGGGCTGGTGATGTTCGTTCCGCCTGATCAAATCCGGCCATCAGCATCGCGTGCCGATCAAGTACCTCTTCACGTCCAAGGCGGTGCGGGAAGATGTGCAACCGCTTTTCTGCGATGCCGGCTATCACCTCTGCTGCAACCTGGTGGGCATCGAGCAGATTGTCCTCGTACCAGGCTGCGCTTGCCATCGGCCAGTTCACCCCCTTCATCGCAGCGGGATCGGCAACGGTCATCCCCGGACAAAGGATGGAGACCCCGATACCATGCGGCGTCAGCGCTGGCCCCATAACCTCACCAAGCCCGGTTGTCGCGAACTTCGCGACGACATATGGTGCGTTTAGCGGCCGCAAGTCGGCCCGGCCCACGCCCGACATCGACGAGGTAAGCACAACGTGCCTGTCCCCGCCTTGCGCGATCAGCTGTGGCAGGAATGCCGTCACCCCGTTCAACACTCCGCCTAGTTGCACGCCAAGCACCGCGTTCCACTCGTCGCGCGACAATTCCTCGATTGGCTTCAAAATGGCGATTCCGGCGTTGAGGCACAGTCGATTGACATGTCCGAAGCAATCATACGCGCGTGCAGCAAGCTCATCCATCTGTGCCGGATCTGAAACGTCGGTTCGCACCGTCAGCAACTTGGTCCCCTCCAGTTCAATCGACGCAGCGGCCGCCTTCAGCTTGGCTTCATCGATATCGGCAAGCACGACGTCCATGCCCTGGCGCGCGAACGCCTGCCCCATCGCCTGCCCCAGCAAGCCGGCTCCGCCGGTAATGACCGCACAAGGGCGTTCGCCTGACGCTGCTACGCTCACAATCCAAGTAACCTTGCTGGATTGTCTGCTACCATCGTACCCAATTCGGCTTCCGTCACACCATGCTCCCAAAGTCTCTCGAGAAAGTCCTGCAGGCCCGGGGCCGGCAGAGGCAGTTCGGTGGTCCAGCCATAGTCGGTCGATAGCGTGCAACGCTCAGGCCCAATGGTTCGGATCAGCGCAACCATGTCCGGGATGCTTTTGCCGCGAGTTCCGAACACGTGCTGGCAGCACAGCGCAGTCAATTCGATGGTGGCGCCGAGTTCAGCAAGCTCTCGGCACTGATCGGGCGACAGGTGCGGCCCGCCAAGCGGCTCACCTGCGTGCGTGACTAACAGTTTCCCGTGGCGCGCAAATTCCTTGATCACGGCATAGTGTTCGAGTGCGGTGATATGCCCCGTCGCCAGCACCGCGTCGTACTGCCGCACAAGGTCGAAAATTGCGCGAACCTCGGGTAATGGCTTCGCATCCTCGCCAATGACGTGCAGCCCCTCGCCGTGAATACCCATCGCCTGCGTCTTGCCATTCAGGAACTCCTGGTGGCTATGCACGGTGGGAAGCCAGACAATCCTTGCGCCCAGTTGCAGTGCACAGGCGACTGCCTCGACATTCAAACCGCCGCTGGGATAATCGGTACAAATCCCTCCGAACACCTGCAGGCCCGGTACCATTTGCGCGAGCTCGGCTGCCAGCATGGGCGATGCGAAACTGTGCGACTTGAGAACGATGGCGCGGTGACCGCTTTGATGCGCTTGACGGGCTGCTTCCAGCCCGGTCACGGCGTGGCCAGCATGACCCAGATTGGCACCGATTGTGTCCGGCCCGAAGTGGCAATGCATGTCGATTGCACCTTCAATGCGCAACGTGCTCATTCCACCCTCTCAAGGCTTCTTAGGCAAAAAATGAAGCGTAAGTGCAGGCTCAACCCCGGGCAAGGCTAGGGAATACAATTCGAGCAAGGATTGCCAACCCCCGGAATGATCGGGGATTGGCAATCACTGGTGCTTCAACTCCGCTTCGAGCGGTTGGCGTCAGCACGGACGTTGCGGGACCAGTAGCGGGGTATCTCGAGCGGGCTCTTCAAGCCAGGTGACGCGTCGCAAACCGCCGGAATAGCGTTCACCACCGCCATCGCACAGATCTTGCAGCCATCGTAGTGGCTGAAGTTCTGCTCGATCGTGAAGCTGGGGTCACCCTCGACCTCTATCCGGTAGGCCATGTTCTTGGGCCCGTATGGACGTGGCCACTGCTTGCCCGCCTCCATGTCGACGAGGTCATTGTGCTCCACGATGATGATCGGCTTTCCACCCGACCAGCCTTGCAACATGAAGTGCACGGCCGAGGATTCGCCAGCCTTGATCTCACCGATGCCGACGTGAATGTCGTGGTCGAGACTGTCGGTCTCGTAGACGACCTTGATTTCATCAAGCTCCACCTCCAGCACATCCGCGATGGCGTGCAAGGTCGGGCTCCACATCTGCTTCATGAATCCGCCGGTTACCAGCAGCGGTTTGTAACCCGGTTCCTTACCGAAGCCGAAGTACTCGCGAAAAACGTATTCGGCAGTGTATTCCGCCATGCAGCCCAGTTCCATGAGGCGCACGCAATCGACACGGTTTGCCCCAGCCAAGGCCGCAATCGCGAGGTCTGTGGTAGCCCAACCGGGGTCAATGCCCGAGAAAAACGCGGTCGAACCACCCTTTTGACAGGCTTCCAACACGTTGTCGCGGTATTCGGGCGGACAAGTCTCGGGATGCGCCCAGGCAAATACCGATGGTGTGACTGCGTTGGTCCCCCGCTCGAGGAAGCGGCAGATGGTCTCGGCGATTTCCTTCTCGCGGCCGATGCTGTCGCCAAAGAAGGAAATGCAATCCGCGTTGAGATCGAGCAGTTCGTCCCAGCTATTGGTGGTAATGATCCCCGTGGCCGGCTCGCCGATCAATTCGCCGGAATCCTTGCCCCGCTTGCTTTCGGACCAGACATAGTGCCCCACCAGCTCGAGTTCGGGATGCTGCAATATGCCTCGCAGGCCATCGGCACCAATGTTGCCGGTCCCGCAATGGACGACGCGCTTCTTCATGGATCTCTCCCTAATTGCCGGGATGCGAGGACTGTTTCAGGCAGCTGCGACTTGCTTGGGCGAATAGACCGCGCTGAGCCCAGGCTGTGAGACCGAATGATCGACCGCAGGATCGGCGGCATGTCGTCCGGCGCGGCGGCCAGAGAATATGCAATCCGAAGCGGAGAGACCGCTAACGTACAGGTATGTGCAGAGGCCGACCGCCGTCCTTCCGGCAGCGTATAGGCCGGGAATTGTAGTCCCATCCTCGCGCATGACCAGACCCGAATTCTCATCGACCAACAATCCACCGACGGTGATGGAAAAGATCGGGTTCATTGGATTGGAGCCGTTCATGTTGATTGCATAGTATGGGCCTTCGGAAAGAGGCCACATGTCCTCCGGGTCTTTCCCGAAAGGATCGAGAATTTCGCCAGCCGCTGCCCGCCGATAATCGTTGAGGGTCTGGACCAGGCTGTCGGCGTCGACACCGATCTTGTCCGCCAGCTTATCGATCGTCGCAGCTTTTTTCGTGCTGAACCACATGGAAAGGACTGCCGGCAGCTTCTGGAACGACATGAGGCCGTCGTTCTTCACGCTCAGCTTGCCATCCTTCCACAGCTTGGCGTCGAGAATGAGCCAGGCGCGCCCGCCGTTTTCCGGAGCCATTGTCTCTCGACCGAGGTCTGCTCCATACGAAGCCTCGTCGACAATGCGCTTGCCCCTGGTGTTGACCAGCATTCCCTTAGGCCAGGAAGACGGGGGGTTAATGAACCGCCAGGCAGACACCTGTTCCATCTGGCTCATTACACCGCCGGCCGAATGACCAAGCAGGATGCCGCTTCCATCGTCCGCCGGCGTCCCCAGCTGCATGGTGTCCAGGTAGTTCGGACAATAGTGCTGAACCATCGCCTCGTTGAAGATGAAGCCGCCGCTGGATATGCAGATTCCCTTGCGGGCCCGAACGAAGAAATCCACGCTGTGCTTTGCTTCGATCCGTGCGGCCTTGCGACCGTAATACTTGCCCAGAGCCGTGGTGATCTGGCCGCCAGGAGCGGTGCTCGGTATGATCAGCAGCCACTTGCTCATCGCACGTTGCGCCTTGACCAAGGCCGCATGCTCGGGCGTATTTGGTGGGACTCGCCTTGCCTTGAGCCCGATCACCTCGCCCTTCTGATCAACGATCAACTGCCGAACATCGCATTGGCTCAAGACTCTGACACCCGCCTGCCGGGCGGATTCATTCTGGGGTTCAAATATCCCGATGCCAGCGCCGACTGGGGTATTGCCGACATCAACCAGCACTTTGTGTCCGCGAGGCGACGGCCGCTTGTTGGTGCGGAAACGCTTCAGCAGCGAGTTGTCCGAATGGTAAAGGTAGTACTGGGGATTGGGATAACTAATCTTCTTCGGATAGGCTTTACCCTTGAAACGAACTCCGTGCTTCTTCAGCCATTCGATCGTTTCCGGGCCGCTTTCGCAGAAGCGGCGCAGCGTGTCATCGGTGACAATGTTCTTCAATTCCCGGGAGAGGTAGGTGAACATCTCTTCCGGCGTATCTTCATAACCGGCTTCCTCCTGAACCTGGGTGCCCCCGCCCACGTAGATGATGCCCCCATTCATGCGTGTGGCGCCACCGCCCTCGTAACGATCGAGCGCAATCACATCGAGGCCGCCATCGGACGCCTGGTTGGCGGCTGCCACTCCCGCCCCGCCATACCCGACAACCACGAAGTCGGCCTGCTCGTCCCAAGCTATCTCGTTGGCATCGGCGACGATTCGAGCATCTTCCACGCGAGTGAAATCACGCGCGAATGCGAGCGAATTGATGAATCTCTCAGTCACAGCAATCTCCCTTTAACATGCAATGTAAATGTGAAAGGATGCGTGTCAACCGCGCGATAGATCTCCACTGGTTGCAGGGAAGCTCCGATAAACTCGCCCTGTGTTCAAGTAACAGCAAGCGCCGGCGGGAGTTCGCCAGCCAGAGGCACAGACCCCAAGTCACCCACTGCGGTCGCCAGCCGGATCACATTGCAGGCGGTAATTTCCCAACCATAATGGGTCTTTGGCGTAGTCAGCCAGCCGATATAAAGACACCAGTTGGCTGCGAGCCGGTATTCGTACCAGGCCTGTTCGGCAGTCGGCATGTCGCGAATTTCGTGCCGGGCCAGTTGGGCAAGGTAATAATCGATTAGCTCACGCTCGCTTCGGCGGCGCTCTGAAACGCTCAACGCCGTAATGATTAGATAGGTAATATCTTGCATGCAATAACCGCGAGCCGCGAGCTGCCAATCGAGCAACCCCCCCCTTCCCCCTGGCAGGAGGTAGGTATTACCGATGTGGCAATCTCCATGACAAAGCGTCAATGGCAGTGTGGCCTGGTGATCCTGTACGCGCCGCACGGCATCGTAAAGAGCGGCCTCGTCAGTACCGATCGCTTCTACCAATTCTCGCTTGAATTGCTCCGTTGCGATCTCGGCGCGGACCAATGCTGGCACGGAGTCCGGCGACATAAAGAACCGGAACAGGTCGCCCGCATTGTGCGGCTGGATAGCCGCGAGCGATGTGGTTAGCTCGGGACTTTGCCAGAAGCGTGCGTGCAAAGCGGCGAGCACGTCCAGCAAACCGCGCACTTCATTGAGCGTCACTGGGGTGGTGACAGCCGGAAAGCGAGCCTCACGCTCACGCAGATCTTCAAGCGCCAGCGCAAAGGTTCCGGATTGCTCGTGGAAATCAGCACCCAGAACCACTGGAATTTCGAGGTCGAGGGCCGATCGCGCCAAAGTGTAGAACGCAACTTCGTTCCTATACAACGGCTGTAAAGCGGCGTCCGGGCGGCACAGCTTGATCACCGTTCGCAGTGTTCGACCATCTGCCAGATTCAGTTCCACCTCGGCCCGACCTGCGGTCGAAACCTTGTTTGATCCATCGTTGAAGGTCTGGCCACCAAGGATTGTGAATGCTGTGACTTGCGCCTGCGGATCGACCGCCTGCAAGAGGTCGGACAAGATGCGGCAGTCAAGGCCGGAAACATCGACCGGGTATGGACCACTCACGGCAATCTCCCTTTTGCTAGCGTCATCGCAGCCCCTGGTGCACAGGGCTACGGCGCTGTGGTGGCGTATCAGGAGCGTTGGGGGTTTAGCGAATGAAGAAGCGAACTCATCGCCACCTCGACCTCGCTCGGCGCAACCTGCAGTTCGTCGGCATTGAGCATCATTAATGACGCCTCCTCCACGATCGACAGGATCAGGTGAGCGAGCGCCCTTGGGGGCTGCGGCAGGATGACACCCTTGGCAATGCCATCCGCAATCGCCGTCTCCATCATCCGCAAACCATAGTCGATCTGCAACCTGCGCCATTCGGTCCAACCGAGAACGGCGGGACCGTCGATGAAGGCAATGCGCTGATCCTCAAGGCTGCCGACGTTGCGCACAAAGTCGCTCAGATCGGCGATCAAGCCCGCCCAACCCTCGGTGGCGACGCGCTGGGCTGTCGCATCCACCAACCCCCGGCCAGCCTGTTCGAACACTGCCCGAAACAGGTCTTCCTTATGTGGGAAATAGTGCTGGAGTGCTCCGCGCGTGACACCAGCCGACCGCACAACTTCCATTGTGGCCGTTGCGTAAAAGCCTTTTTCGGCAAACAACCTGCGTGCAGCGTTGATGAGGAGTGCACGCGTTGCCTGCGCCTGCGCTGCCCTGATCCCATTGCCCTTCGGCACCAGCTTCCCCCGCTAGACCGCCGGGCCCCATGGCCAGCGGCATCAAACTCTTTGTAGGCAGGGCTTAGCCCGCAGACCATCCGCCGTCCACCGGCAGCATTACCCCGTTGACGAACGCCGAAAGGTCGGACGCCAGAAACAACACTGCGTCGGCTATGGACTGCGGTCGCCCTTCGGTAGCCAACGACATCACCGGCAGGAAGATTTCGGCATCGGCCGGATCGATGGCGCTGTCATTCATGATGTCGGTTTCGCCAATCGCACCAGGGCAAACCGCATTGCAGCGTATGCCTGATGTCCGGTAACTCCATGCCACCGACCGGGTGAGACCCACCAAGCCGTGCTTCGAGGCTACATAGGCTGCTCCGCCGCACCCGCCGCGCAAACCCGCTTCTGAGGCGACGTTGATGATCGACCCGCGACCGGCCCGGGTCATATAAGGGAGCACAGCCCGCGTCATGACGAAGGCGGCGGTCAGGTTGACCGCGATGACACGGTTCCACAGTTCGTTCGATGTGCTCGCAGCGGGGCGGAGGCCGTCAAAAATACCGGCGCAATTGATCAGCACGTCGATATTCGACCAACGTTCGACGAGCTGCGAGATGGCACGATCTACCGCTTGCTCGTCGGTGATGTCGGCGGCGGCACCCCATGCTTTGCCACCGGCCGCCTCGATTTCCCCGACCACGGCCTCGATGCCTTTCGCCGACTTGTCGAGGATGCCTATGAATGCGCCATGTCGAGCCAGGGTCAGTGCGGCGGCCCGGCCGAGCCCCGCAGCGCCCCCGGTAAGGACAACCACCCGACCGGTCAGATCGATCGCAGGCAAGGGCGCGGCTGCCGGTCCCGGCAGCTGAGAATTCATGGACATTTGTTTTTGGCTCCCGGCTCAGCTGCCGAATAGATAGGTGTCCAGTGTCTGGTGGTAGTGGCGAATGCGGACTTCCTGATATCCGGCCAGAGTCACCTTGTTCGTGATATTGGCCTTGAGCCCGCGCTGAATTGACTCAAGGTTATCCACATCCTGTTGGAGAATGTAACCAAGCCCGCCGAGCTCTGGCACGCTCTCCAGCGATTCCCCGGGATTGACGACCACTGTACGTCCGGACGGCGGTCTCTCGCCCGCAAATGGCAAGAATATCTGCGTCTCGAAAATGCAATGGTCGACGTCCTCGCCGGGCAAAAAGCGATAGACAATTGGAGCACCTATAGAGGGCCAAGGCGCGAAGTTTGGAAACAGTGAATACTGTATGGGATCGACGAGGAAGGACACAGGCTCGTTGCTCATGTCCACGCCAATACGTTGCAAATAGACCATCGCTGCCAACCGCTGCATGGCCTCACGTGTCGTCTCGCCCGGCTTCAGCGCCGACACTGGGTCGCCGATCAGTTCTGGAGCAAAACCACTAACCCAGTTATCGACTGTCTCCTGCTCGCTTGGCTCGGTCAGGCAATGGGGCGATGGGTAACCCATTGGTGTGTGCATGCGGCTGAAATGCGGTTCGTCGGGCCAGATGTCGTACTGAGTCTGGACGTCGCTGCCCCCGGTTCGGGTGTGCGGGTGCGATTCATAGCCATGCAGGACCTCGATGAAGGCGTCCATGCACGCCTTCCAGTTCACCGCCATCGGACGGATCACCGACACCGCACGGAAGCGCTTGTGGAAATCCCAGGCCTCCACACTCTCCCACTGTTCGACCATCTTGCCCATGTAGTCGCGCAATGAGGGAGCATTG
>Ga0065707_10082357_pt1 | contig 16263 bp, 29 predicted proteins | sample SwiRhicommuniRL3_FD_59094 | JGI IMG/M metagenome (GOLD analysis project Ga0065707, IMG submission 59094) | Switchgrass rhizosphere bacterial communities from Rose Lake, Michigan, USA - RL3 v2 (version 2) | ecosystem: Host-associated > Plants > Roots > Rhizosphere > Soil | place: East Lansing...
ACGGCGGAGCCGGATAGCGGTCCAATGGACAAGGGGGGTGCCGGGCCGATCAGGGAAAGAATTGCGGGGGTTGTGTACTGACTGTACACTGTTCAACCGGCGGGGACCCCTCCGCCAGAAAGGTAGATCCTATGCGATTAGGAGTTATTTGGATATGAGCCGTGACCGCCAGAAAGGTAGATCCTATGCGATTAGGAGTTATTTGGATATGAGCCGTGACTGTAATTCCTGGTTCTCTTACGAACGGTTCCAAGGGTTGAACGCTCACCGTTGCGAAACCGTCTTTCACCGTGTGGACCGCTGGCCGCCTGAAATGTGGGCGCTGGCCATCGCGGGGGAAGCGGGGGAACTGTGCAACCTTTTGAAAAAGGTTGTCCGGGGGGATTATCCCGGTCAAGACCTGTACACCGAAACGGAACTACGCCGTCAGGTGTTGGGGGAACTGGCCGACATAATCACCTATTGCGACCTGGCAATGTCACACCTGGGGGCCGATACCGGCGTGGAGGTACTACGGAAATTCAACGTGGTGTCCGCCCGCCGGGGTTATCCCCAGGTGGATAGCTGGTCCGATTTCCTCCGGCAAATCGAGGAATGACCCCGGCCCGTCCCCGGCAGTACCGTTGCCGGAAGTGTAAACAACCCTGTTCCCCGCGCCTGTCCAGGTTGATTAAGGGGGACATCATTTGTCCGCGTTGCGAACGACGCACGCGGGAAAGAAGGCCACTATGAAGCAACCCCAACCCAATACGCGGTTCACGCGGATACAAACAACCGTCCTGGCGGACCTCCGGCGGCATTGCAAGCGCACAAAGGAAGTCCAGGCCGATCTTGTTTCAAAGGCCGTTACCGCGTATCTTAGGCGGGCCGCCCTGGTATCGAAGGGCGTTCCCAAAACCTCAACCCTGAAACCCGGTCCACGACGGACCAGAAAGAAGTAAGTCAATGGCTACACCTCCGAAGAAAACCCCGAAGGCCCCGGCCAAACCGGACAAGTGGTTCACCCCCCGCAAGCCGGATTTTATCAAGCTGGAAGTGGGGGAGACGATTACCGGTGTGTATTTGGGCCGGAAGTCTTCCACCTTCGGCCCCACCTACCGTTTCAAAAACGGTGAGAAAATCGAAATCCTATCGGGCAACCGCGTTGCCCTGGACAACATCATGGACGAAGTGGACGCGGGCAACATGCGCGGACACCTTCTGACCGTTGAACGGCTCAACAACGAAGAGTCCAACAGCGGGCGCAACGTCAACCAGTATCGTGTGGGCCACATCTCGCAAGGTTGCCCCGCGTGTGGTAACCAAATCCCCGACGGTTTCAAATAGGCAAGGCCGGACCTCTAACCTATGGCTAGGAAGTGGACGGCCCGCCAAAAGCGGGAACAAGCGGCCCGGATTTCCAAGTATTGGGAACGGGTCCGGCGCATTGCCGAAGTAGAGAAAATCTCGCCAACCAAGGCCCGCGACTTCTACAGTCGCGGGCTTTTTCGTGGGGTCCGCGAAGACGTACACAAGCGGGTCGCGGACCGCTACGAAGCCCGCCGGGACGCAAAGGACCGGCTGTATGTCGTCCGCACGACTCCCCAGGGAAAACAAATCCGAGTGAAGCCCGAAGCGGTTGAACGATCGTTAGCGGCGTCTACCTATCAAGCCCTGGTCCGCCGCCTGGCTGTACACACGGGTTGGAAGCCCCGCGACGTTCGCAGTTACCTTGCCCAATACCCCAACTACCGGGACGGAATTTCCCCTCTGTTCCGCATGATCGAACCTTCTGAAAGCGGGGATGACAATGACGAAGCCGAAGAATTTTAAACGGGAACAGGCCCGCCGCCAGCGCCGGGCCGAATTTCTGGTTGAAGCCACAACCGCAAAAACCAAGGTCGAAGGGATAGCCCAGGCCATGGGGGAAGCGGACATTGTGTTTTGCCTGGGGATACTCCCCAACGGGGAAACCCGCGTTACGTTTGACCGCCGCGTGGACCCCCAGGAAATCCTGGTCCGGGTCTCGCAATTCTTTCACGACACAACGGACCTGTTGGAGCCGGACGACGAAGACCGGGACGACGAAGACCAGGACGACCTGGACGACGTGGACGACGAAGCCCCGACCGCCCCAGGGGTCAACTGATGTTGTGGGGTTGTGCCGTTTGCGGCAAACAACACGAACATTGGCCCGACCTGGCGCGGGATGTTCACTTCCCGACCAGGGCCAGCGCCCAGGCTATGGGCTTCAAAGTCAACCCCCGCGACAAACCGCCCCAAGTAGACGAAACGCTACTGGACGAAATGACCAGGGCGGCGGCGTCCTGTAAACAGCGGGCGGACAAATGTTCCTCGATCGGTTTAAACGACCTGGCCGGGGCCTGGACCCGTTGCCAGGCGGACCTGGAATCAACCGTAGCTCTCCGGCGCAAATACGACCGTATGCCAACCCAGGGCCTTACAACGTCCTGTTTTACCGGGTTGAAAGACCAGGTGGAAACCCAGGTTGTGGACAAGGGGACCGTCACCAACATGTTTACAGGTGAGCCGGAATTGCCCCACGACACCAAAACGGATGGCAAGAAAAAGCGGGGCCGCCGTGTTGTGTGAGTGTGGGCATGATGTCGGCTCGGATGAAGCGGTCCCGATAACCTCCGGGGAAGCTCTTATCTCCCTGGTCCTGGTCAAAGGGAACCGGCCCATACGGCGGGTTATTCGCCAGGTGGACCCGCCGCCCCTCTATATTTGCGTCGGCTGTTTGTTCCCGGACGGCCCGCCCAGGGGGGCGGCATGATTGCCATGTTGCGGAACTGGTTGGCGGAGGAAATGATTTGCCTGGCCCTCCGCCTGTTTACACGCCGCGATTGGGCTTGGAAACTGTTAGCGGTTGCATTCTCCGACTACTTGGAAGCCCGCATCCTTCAACGCAATGAGGAAGAAACCAAGTGACCGGGTTTGACTCGGAAACCCATAAGGGCCAGGCTGTACTGTTGGCAACCCCGCGTGTGTACAGCCTGTTTCCCAAAACGTTTGAACAGTGCGTTACCTTCCTGGCCTCGATCGGGGACCCGGAATTGATTTGTTGGAATGCCGATTACGACGTGGGGGCAATCTTGAAGTTCCTTCCCCCGGCGTTATTGGAACGGCTGTACCAGTTGGGGCGCTGGCAATGGGAAACCCGGCTCCCCGGTTGGTCCTCCGCTGGTAAGATTTCGCTACACTTCGTTCCCCGGAAGTTCCTCCGGGTCCATGTCGGGCGGCAACGGTTCACCGTGTACGACCTGGCACAGTTCTACAACATGTCGTTGAACCGGGCCGCGAAGGACTTCCTGGGGGAAGAAAAATCCGACCCCGGCGTAGCGTGGGACGAATTGAAAAACGCCCTGGCGCATGACCCGGTAAAGCGGAAACGGATTGTGGACTACTGTATGCGGGACGCCCTGTTGGTCGAACGCCTGGCGGCTCTCACCAACGAAAAGTTTTCTAAGATCGGCGTCCCGTTTGAAAACCCGGTGTCGTACGCGTCGTTGTCTTACCGGGTTTTCAAAAGCAACCTGGACTTTGAAATTCCCCGTGAAGTTAACGAAGTGGGCCGGGAGTCTTTTAGGGGCGGCATGATTGAGTGTCTCCGCGCCGGGATGTTCTCCCGCGCCTGGTACATTGATTTGCGGTCCGCCTATCCTTCCTCGATTTGCCAGCTACAGGACCCGCCCAACCTTTGGGTTCCGATCGAAGGGGGCCGGGTCCGTAAAGACGCGGCCTATGCTTCGATAGAATGCACGGTCCACGTTCCCGCGACCTGGCACAAGGGTTGGTTGCCCTACGTGCCGGTCCGCGACGGCCTGTTGTTCTATCCGGTCGGGCGCTGGCGGACCTGGTTGGACCTGTACACCTACCGCCAGGTCCACAAGCGGGGCATGGTCGAGTGTGTACATGGGGGCGTCCAGGGGTTGGGCTATAGCGCCAGGCGGCCCTTCCGCCGGGAAATTGAACGTCTGTTCAAAGAACGATCGGAGGACGCGCAAAAGAAGTGGGCCGTCAAAATCATCCTCAATTCGCTATACGGCAAATTTGCGGAAACGATCGGCTACAAATTACCCGCGTGTGACTGGTCGGACCTGGAAGACTTGTCCAAGCTCAACCTGGCCTTTGAAGCTCGGGAACGTTTCACCAACCACACGAATTTTTTCATGGCCGGGGAAGTGACTTCCCGGACCCGCTGGCGGTTGATTGAAGACTTGAAACCGGCGGACGTGATTTCCTACGCGACGGACGGAGTTTTCCTGAAACGGTTGCCCGTGGGCCTGGACTTCGGGGACCGCCTGGGCCAATGGTCCCCGGCGGAGGAAGTCCGGGACCTGGTTGTAGTCGGCTCCGGCATATATTGTTATAAAACTTTTGACCCGAAAGTTAACGCCTGGGTTCCCCAAACCCGTTTCCGGGGGTTTGCTTCGGGCCTGGACCTGTACACACTGTTGGACCGGAATTCCCACAACGTGGGGATTGAATTGCAGCGGAACCAGAAACTAGGGTCCACGATCGTAACCGGGCGTTGGGACATGTTCAACGTGATACACAAGGAACAGCGGGTCCTTAACGTCAACTTCGATCGAAAACGGAAATGGGAAACCGCCTGGAAGGCGCGGGACCTGTTGCGCCGGTCGTTTGAGTCGGCCCCCTGGTACTTAACGGAGGAATGATGGAACGGCGCGACTTTATGAAAGGGTTGGGCATGTTGCTAGCGGCAACGGTTGTCCCTGTAAACAAGGCACCGACCGCAACCCTTCCGCCCGAAGCCCGGATCATTCAACCGGCGGACTCCCTGTTCCTGGTCGAAACCGTTCGTGTGTACAACAAGGGGACCCGCGCCGGGAAGGCCCGCCTGGTTGTCGGGGATTTCCAATTGACCACCGGGGTTGTTGTCCGGCCCGGCGATTGTATGAATTTCCAACTGTATCCGGGCGGCGGTTATCAACTGGACCCTGGGGAGGAAGTGGCCTTGATTGGTGCGCCGGACTTCCAGGTTGTTTTGATGGGTCAGCGGTGTTGGCCCCAGGGCCGGGACGCGGCTCCGGGTCCCATGGAAGTTATGTATTACAGCTATTAGGCAACAGCGAGGAAACCATGAGACGGTTTGTCTATTACTACAGGTGTGAAGTGTGCGGGTGCAAGGTCAAGTCTCCCCGCCCGGTCCCGGACGGTAACCGGCTGTGCGGGGTTCACGTCCTGGCCAAAATGCGCCCGGACGTGACCCCGAAACCCCTATTTCCCCCGCCGCGTCAGAAAGACCAGGGCTAGGCCCCCGGCAATCCAGGGTAGGTATTCGCCCAACCCGGCCCCGAAAGACGTTCCTGGGGCCGCCTGGCCAGAATTCGGGCCAAATAAATCGCCATACGCGACCCCTCCACCCGACGCGACCCCGGCCCCCGTGGGGGTCATGGTTGGCCCCAGGGAAGGCGCACCCCCGGAAATAACCAGTTGAGTTGGGGTTGACAGGTCGGAAACCTGTTGCACGACCGGCGCGCCTGTTACGTCCACCTGGGGCGTAATCGGCCCGGATTGCATTCGGCCCAAGGCCCCCATGATGTCCCGATAGCGCCCCTCAAAAACCGCCTGGTAGTCGTTGTAGCGGGGCGTCAACCAGGAGTTGTCCACCTGGCCCTGTAGGGACTGGTAAAGGGCTGTGTGGGCGTCCATGATTTGCTTCACTTCGGCGGCGGCCTGTTGGGTTTGGGTTAGCGACAACTGGCCCGACGCGGCGGGTTGATAGAACGACCCGTCCCGGCTTAGGAACCGTTCCCAAAGTTTCTGGCGTTCGGTGTCAAAGGTTGTTTGACCGGATGACCGGCCCAGGTAACCCACGCCCTCTAACTGTTGTGTGTACATGTTTCCCCTCTAATCCGGGTCGAATTCCCCGTGAAAGTGTTCGTTGGGACCGTTCAAGTATTCAAGGAAAAATTGATAGTTGGGACCCAGGGCCGCCTGGGCTTCGCGTTGAAGGATGGCCAGGTCCTCCCGCTTAACGTCGCGGCTCCGGTAGTCTTCGGCCAACCCTTCATAGTGTAGCGAGTCGTCCCTGTGTTCTCCGTCCAGGCCGGACGTTATGGTGAGCCGGTAACCATGGTTGGCCCAAATCCTGGCCAGGACCCCCCGCATGTACACAACCTCCGGGCGGTCGGAAGGAACCGCGCCGGTTTTTACCGCATAGGCCACACTGGCACCCCCCAAAAGAAACAAGGCCGCAAGTCCGATCAAAACCCAGGGGTTCACGCAAAACTCCCCATCGGATAACCCCGCCGCCGGGTCAGGTCCCCGAACCCACCAGGGGAACCCGGAGAGAAGGCCCCGCCGGGATTGCTGAATAACATAGACGTGTTGGCGGTACTGTTGCCGCCCCCAAGTAAAAGGGTCCGGTCCGCGCCAACAAAAACGGAACCCACGGTATTTTTTGCCGCCCATGTGCCGTTAACACTGTCCCCCGCTATTTGGGTCCACAGTTCGGTTGATTCGTCCCACTGCCAGACTTCCCCGTCCCCGGCGGCGGTTCCCAAGCCCACAGTGAGTTTATTGCCGAACCCGTACACACGGGACGCCAGAAGTTTTCCCGTCCAACCGCCGTTGATAGCGTCCCCGCCTATTTTCGTCCAGGATTGTCCGAAGTTTTGCGACCTCCAAACCTCCGCGTCCCCGTTGGTTCCTCCGCGCAACCCGCAATACAGGTTAGACCCCAACATGAAAGGGAAACATTCCCGGTAGGTTCCCGTGGCCCATGATCCGTTGACGCTATCTCCGGCAACCTGGGTAAAAGCGGTGTACCCGACATTATCGGAGTGATAGCAGCGGGCTAAGTTGAGTGCCCCGGAATTCCCGAAGCCCACGAACATTTCCAGGCCGTAAAAAGTGAAGTTCAAGACCTGGCGGCCCCCACTGTTTCCGAAATTGAAAAGTTGAGTCCAGGAGTTACCGGAAATGTTGTACTCCCACAGGGACCCGCTACCGGCGGCGGCGGCGGCATTGCTGCCAACCAGGACAAGGTTGGAGTTGGAAGGGTGCATTCGGATAACCCGGATGGCGTCGTCATTTCCCGCGTCGGGAAAATTCAGATTTGTAAATAGTCCCGTGGAATGTTTGAACATGTACACACGGGCGTCGGCGCCGGAAGTTGTTCCGATAAAAACCGTATCATTGTCCGGGGACGCGGCAACGGCGGAGCAATCATCCGCAACGGGAAACGCGGGCGTGGTTACCGCCCCCGGCGTGGCTATGGGGGCAAACTGGAAACAGTTGGCGGCGGCTCCGCCGTTCGACCAGGTGTAGTAGTAAAAATCATCGTTCTGATTGAACTGGCCCGCCTGTTGTTTGTTGGAAAGGTTTTCGTTCGTAAAAGCGGAGTTCCACCCTGCAAAGTCGGCAAGTTGTGTACCCACTTGGACAAGGCGGACCCCCATAGTTATTGTTGCTCCGGCACGTAAAACAACATGATAGAAACCGCCGTCAATGCAGGTGCAATGACGAAGTAGTCTTTCGCATTGAAGACAACCCTGGGGGCGCGGTACGGACCCAGGGCCGGAAGCCCGAACTGGTAGGCCATCATGGACGCTATGAATTCCAGCGGTTTTTGAAGGTCCCACATTTCCCGCGTGTTGTCGGGTGCGACAACCACGGGAAGCCCGGCGCGGATTTCAATTCCCGACGTGGTTGTGATCCCACTTCCGAAACCGAAAAACACACTGTTGGCCGCCGTGCTGTACACATTCAACACGATCGAATCACACGGCGTGTCCTGGTTGATAAGCGGGACCGGCGTCGTGTTGGCCGCAATGGAATAGTTCAATGCCCGCTGGAATACAGCCGGACGGGAACCCGGAGACGTTAACTCCGCGTAAAAATCCGAAATGGCGGTTTGTTCGCCCGCGCCCATCGGCGGAAGGTTGTCGGGCGGGTTGGCCCCGGCGGGTTTCCAGGGGTCGTATTTGCGCGGGTACAGGTCCGGGACCGTTTGCCGCGAAATCCAATCGCTGGACCCTACCGGGTCCCTGAACAAACGACCAAAACGAACCGCGTCCTGGTCGTTGATGTTGTTCGGCATGTTTACAGGTCCGCCGGGGTCGTGGCCCCGAAACGGTACGCTTTGAAGCCCGGCAACGAAACGTCCACGCGGTTGAAGGCCGCCGCCCCCAAGCTAACGATCGTTACCGTAACCACAGAACCCGCACGAATCAACCACGGCTCCGGCAGAATGAAGGGCAAGGCCCCCGTTCCCGCCGCCGCCGCGACACCTCCGCACACGTTCTGTATCGGTTGGGGATTGTCAAAGACTGTCCGACCGGAGCCGGTGTCTTGAAACTGAATCAAAAGGGGCGGGGTCGCGGTAGCAACAACCAACCCGGCACTGTACGCCGTGATTTGGAAATAGCGCACGATGAAATGCGAATCCGAGTTGATGTTGATGGTTTGTGCGACCGTGGCCCCCGCCGCAACGGCGGAGTTGAGGAAGGCCGTCGAATAGAAAAACGGCAATAACTCTACCTTCCGTTCCCGCTGGCGTTGGTACAGGTCCTCTAAAAGTGGCATGTTGTGTACTCCTGTTGAAAGTTGTATCGGGCGCGGCTCACAAAGGGAAAGCGAACGATCCCCGGAGCTATTTATTCACGCGCCCGACGCCCAGGCCAGCAAACACTGGCCTTGTGTACGCCCGTCCGCCGACTACTGGACCGGGCGCAACAGGTCGCCATCCAGGCAAACACAAATGTCTGTGTTGGCCGTCAACGTCAACGCGGCGGGCCAGAACAGCCGGGCGTTGAAATTGATTTGTGGCGCAATGAACAACGGTTTGGACATCGTGTTGACTGCCCTGGGATCGGGAATACCGTTCTGCGCGTAGTTCGCCGTGATATTGGCGGCTTCGGCTCCGGCCTGGGAAATAACCATGTTGGGACCACCGCCAGCGGTCAACGCCCAAAGCGGCTCCTGGGCGTACACCTTGTTGCCAATGGTCAGTTCCAAAACGCCCGTGTTGACCAACTGCGCCACGTCGTCCGCTTGGGACGCAAAGTTGGTGGGCGCGGCGGCTCCGCTATCGGTCATTTGCGGGCGGCGTTTGTAGAACACGCGGATGGCCCGGCACAAAAACGCCTTGGGGGCCGCCAATTGAAACGCCACTTCCATGTTGGAAATGTCAATGGACGCCCGGACGTTGAAAAAGTTCGTCAACTGGACCGTGGCGGCGGACGTGAAGGTTTGCGTGTCCCACCATTTCCAGCCGATGGCCTCAATTTGACCGGCGTATTGCGTGTTGTACTGTTCGTACTGTGCGGGAAACTGGTTGGTGAAGATACCCGGTAACCCGCCTTGCGGTTGATTGCGTGACATAGTGAACGTTCCTCCCTAACGAAAATTCGCCGGGGGTGTGTACACCCCCAGGCGGGTTGTTAAAATCGGCCTTGCGGATTCAAACGGTCCGGCGAGTCTCCAATCATTGCCGGGACTCGCGCCTGACGTGGAAAGTTGGCCAGCGCCCCCTGGGGCCGCGTGAAATAGGAACCCAACAGCGGTTGAGACCCTACGCCGTTCAAGTGCAACGTTGTGGCCAGGGACGGCGCAAACGTTTTGATGGCGTCCAGGGCAAGCCCGGCGGCGGCTCCGATCAGGAACAACGTTCCCGCCCTGGGATTGACGAACCGGCGCAAGGCATACGCGGGAATAACAACCGCCGCAACCTTGGTTGCCCAAATGGTCAACTGGTTCGGTGAGCCATCCGTATTGGTTTTCCAGGACGCGGGTATCACGGCCAGGATTTGGTTCGATACCAGGTTGGGTCCGATGAAGCCCGCCGCCGTAAACAACACGGCGTCCATGGGCGGCAACGTGAAGCCCATAAGGGACGGATTGCGCCGGAAGCTCCGGCGGCGTTTCGGATTCGACCGGCTCCGGCGTCGTCTCCGATTCATGGGCATGTACACATTGGTACGCGCCCGGCGGGTCCTCCGGCGTCGTTTGGGCCGGTTGGCCAACATCCCCGCACTGTAATAGTTTCGTCGCGCACGTCTCCGGGGTGCATTCTTGCGACCCCTCCGCCGCCTGTTTCGTCTCATGGTCTTTTTCCTCCGTTTGGGGTTCGCAATGGTCAACAACGGGTTTCCCCTGGGATTGTCAAACCACGGCTCACCGTCGTAAAAATTGACTAAGGGTTGCATTAACGTTTCCCCCGTCTGAACAGGAACCACGCGCCCAGGGTCAAGGCCGCAACCGTGAACAGGTCGGGGCCGCTAGTGACCGGCACGGGCGCGGGGGGTGCCGGACTCCAGGTGTTTACAGGCGGCAAAGTTCCCGCCTGGGGAAAGTACGCGGTTGCCGGAACAATGTCGGAAAGCCGGGGAACCGCCGTAAAGTTGTTTTGCAACATTTGGGGCGGGACTTCCATTTAGCGGCCCCGCTTTCTGGTCAACAGGTACACGGCCAGGACCCCGACGCCCGCCAACAGGAGTGTTGACGCCTGGGAAACACTGGACGGCAGAAACGACCCGCTAGGCTGTTGCGGATACTGCGGGGCCGTCGGAAACATCGGGGGCGTGTACATGGGGAACGATGACGAAGCGGTAGGCCGGAAAATGTTGGTGGCCACGTCTCCGCCGGTTTGAATAAGCGTATCGAGCCAACCGTTAAGATGCATCGGGCTTGTCCTCCGCCGGAGCAAACCATTCAACGGCGGGTTCCGTCGGGGCCGGTTCCGGGGCAATGGTCGTTACGTCCGCCGGGTCCACGATCGGAGCAACCGGGATTGTTGAAAGGTCTAACGGGTCCGGCGAGTCCGGCGAACCACTTTCGTTGGTCTTACAATCCGCCGCCCGGTGTGCTGTGTACACTTCGGCGTCGGTAAATCCGCAACCACATAGCGGGCAACGGATAGCCTGGGGAACGTCCGCCACAACCGGAACAACTTCCTTGGGCGTGGGGACAACGGGTTCCGCCTGGCCGGGCTTCGGCGGTTTTTCATGCCAGTGGATATAGCCGCAATTGGAACAACGGCAATTTCCCTGGTCCTGGGGATCAAATTTCGACATGTTCACTTCCTCCCTGTGTACTGCCGCCCCACAACAGGACAACCGCGCCAATGGCCAGGGCCGCAATTAAAAGCGGAGACATGGGCGACGTCGTTGTCACGTTAACGGCGGTTGTGAGTTGTGGGACAACTTCTATCAGGTCGGCTCCGAAACAGGACTCCGACCAATCGCGGGCGTCGTCCACGGTTGCAAAGTCTCCGATGTCGAACGGCCCGGTACTTGTTATTGCAACGAACAACACGGCTCCCCCCTTTCACTTCCGAAGGGCCAGGTAAAGGCCCAGGGCCGCCAGGGGACCCAACCAGTTCACGCCCCCGACGGTTAACAAGTCTTCGGCCTGGTTGAATAATCCCTGGGCGGTCGTTGGTACGGGCTTCGCGAAATAGGCTGTGTACCAGTCGTCCAGGGTGTCCAACATCGGGTCGTAGTAATCGCGAAATCGAGGAAGGACCCAGGCGCGGTCCTCCACCTTTACGGCTTCGTCCGTCATGTGGGAAAAGTCGTTGGCCAGCTTGTCCAGGACGTTGATTGCCTGGCCTAGTTGGTCGCGGGACATCGTTTCAATGATCGGGTTCACCTGGTTGGAAAGCTGTATGTAGGCGTCCCAATATTGCTGGCGGGCCGCGTCGTAGCCCTTCTGTTCTTCGGACTTCCCGAATTCAATAAACGGAATGACCGACGCCAGGGCCATCGCGCCAATAACGAACGGGGCCGCCGGGCCGGTTGCGGCGGCAATAGGGGCGGCGGTCGCAAGGGTAAATCCGAGTCTCATTTGCCCCCCTTAATCAAAATGGAATTGTCCGACGGGCGGTAGTAGATAACCGGGCGGACTTTGAACGGGTGCCGGTAATAACCCTTCTGTGCGCCATGGTCGCGTTCGTAACGAATTTCGACCAGCTTCCCCATGCGGATAAGCCCGGACGGGTTTTTGCGGATACTGCGGGCTTCCCGGCTCCCATGCCAGCGGGCGGACTCGGAAGGCGTCGTCAGGTGTCCCGTGTGGAACTTGTCCACACATCCCTGGACAATGCGCCCCCTAGCGTCGGCACGGCGGTAGGGACTACCGGCGGACCGCCCACACGTCGGACACAACTTTGCGGAATTCCGGCGGGCCTTCTGTTTGGGGTTCACCTTGGACAAACCGGCGGGGCGTCTCGATCGGCGGAGCATTTGGCGGGCGGTTGTCAATTCGCGTTTCTCATACGCGGTTAGCTGGCGGGTGCGGGCGGCGGCCATGTGCGAAGCAAACACGCGGCGGGCGTGGTCTAATGTCACTGTGTACACCCCCTAAAGTTTTAAGGGGTCCGGGTTGTTGGAAGTAGTCCGGCCAGAAATGGAATCCGGGCAGTACATTCAACGCCGGACCCCTTGGCCAAGGAATCTAACGAACACGGGGAAAGTAGCTTATTTTCTGGTCAATTGCAAGACGGCCAGGGCAATCATGCCCACGACCGCCCATTTTGCGAACGACCCGGCGGACTCTAGCGTGTCGTCCAGTTCCTTTTTCAAGTTCTCCCAAAACCCCACATCGTCCGGGGATTTGTACGGGGCTTTTTGCACTTCGGCAACGATCGAAAGCCCGGTTACCAGGACAATCCGAAGGTTGGCCGCGTCGGCCCGACCGTCCAGGGTCGGAATGAATAGCAAATAGTTTCCGTCCTGGCCGGGCATGACGTTAGCCCGTTCAATGATCCCCCAGGGCGGAAGGCCGGTTTCCAAATACGTCCGCACACTCGGGCGGCCCCCATAGGCAAACAACCAGTTTTCAACCTCGATCGGGGAAAGTGTGTACGGGATTTTTTCGTAAGGAACAATCATTGCGCCAGGGGGCGCGGTTGTAGAGGAACCACTTTGTACGCCGGAAAAGTCGGGTGTCATAAAACAGGGACCTCCAAAAGTTCTTCGTATCCGGTCAGGGGCAAAAACTCCGCCGGAACAATCGGGTCTATGTCGTAATCCCAGGGGCCGTATTCCAACAGCGGGGCGCGGCACCAAACGTGTTCAAAGTCGGCCTTGCCGGGATTGCGAAGGGCAACCAGTGTACAGGGCCAGTCGATAGCGGCCAGTAAACAGGCGGCCATGGTGGCGGCGTCGTCACAATCTCCGACGAACCGTTGACGGGAAGCAAACAGGCGGACCTGGTGTACAGGGGAGGAAATGTATTCGATGTCTTCCGGGTCGGGGACAATCCGCCAAACGGCCCGCATAAAGGCGTCCACGCCTGGCGGATGTCCTAGAGACTCAGCCAACCGGCGGATTTCCGGTTGATGGCGGTCCCGTAGGGCCAGGTCCCGCATTATTTCCAGGGTCGTTTGGGTCCCCGCCCTCCCCGGCAGTATCCACAGGGTTGAATATTTCGGAGTGTAGGCCATCGTAAAAGTCTTTAAACCATGCTCTCAACACGGGACTTTGCGCGATTTCGGGGTCAAACGTCAACAGGTTCTCAAACGTTGCGCCCTGTTCCACGGCTCCGGCAACAGCGGCCCATTGCGGTTCTTCGGGGTTTTCCAGGACCCATTCAATCGTTAACGGGATGTCTTTCCCCTGGGCGGCTTTCTGTTTCAACTGGACAAGTCCGGCCCGGAGCCATTGTTGAAAATTCGCGGCTGTAACTCTCACGGGTTCCTCCGTATGGGTTTGAATTGCGGGCGGCGGCAACCTGTTTACAGGCGGGGGAACCGTCGGACTCCCGGTTGCGGTTTGTTCGGTGTACACAGGGACGGGGCCTGGGGGAAGACTCAGGGACTTAACCAGGGTCCCGCCCACTTCCTTGACCGCGCCCCAAAGCGAGTCACTGTTGCCCCCGCCATCGGGGGCCAGGTCGCGGGACATTTCCACGATCGTTTTGGCCAGGGCCAGGCCGCCCCCTTCGGGTTCCTTCCTGTTTATCATGGCCGACATGAGCGTAACCACGGGCATAAGGTCCGGCGGTTTCAACACGCCCGCCAGGAACCCCAGGTCCGGCATAACCGGCTTGTTGTTTCCCAGGGCGGACACCAACCCCATGATTAGGGTTTGCTGTAGCGCCATTTGCTCCCGCATGAATTGTGTATGGTCGGGTTGGCCGTTCGTTGTTGCGGGGACCTGGGCGGCGGGGGCCTTGTCTGCTACTTCGATCGTGCGCCGCCGCCGGATTTGGCGGTCCGCACTTTTGAACTGTAGGCAATACTTCCCCACGCCTAACGATCGTAGATAGCTGTACACATCCTCCCGGATGGCATCCATGGTTACGCGGTCCACATGAGGCATTGAACCGTCGCGGCCCACGCGGAACACGTCCACAACAGAAATGGACCCGCCCATTTCCTCTATAAAGTCGTACAGGTCCAGTTCTTCCTGGGAAGGGTCGGGAAGTTCTTCCTCTAGCGGCTTAGTCTTTCGTGTTGCCATCGGACCCCCCAGGTGTGTTGTTAGGAAGAATGCCAGGCAAACCCCCAGGGTTGCCCCCAGGCGTTGCTAGTTGTTTTTGCATGGCCCTGGCGGCGGCTTTGGCGTCGTCCATGTAACCGCGTTGGACCCGCAACAAAATGTCCATGGCGTCAATGTGGGCAATGGGAATGTTGGAACGTGTAGCGATTTCGCCGGTCACTTCGTTTACAACGATCGTGATAACCAGCGGGTTTGGTGAAAGAATTTTTGACATTGTGGGACTACCTCCGGGCGGAAGTGTACACCACAAAAACAAAGGGCCGAAACCGCCTATGGCAACGGCTCCGGCCCTCTGACCCCTTCTGAAACCCCGGAGGTAAGTCCGGCGGCTTTTAGCGTAGCACGTTAGGGGGCCTTGTCCAAAACGGGCTTGAAAAACCCGGCCAGCTTGATTTGGCCCTGTAGGTGTTCAAACAGGAGTAGGGCAACCGCCCGGTTTTCCAGGCGTAGGTGTTCCACTTCAAAGGGTTCGGCCCCTTCCAGGGCAACCTGGACGGTTAGGACGTATTTCGGGGCCTGGGGGACCGTGGACCGATCGGGGGGTGTTTGGATAGGGATTTCCCACCGGGGCGCGTCCTGGGGCCGCCAGGGCCGGTCCTGGGGGGTTGAGGTTCCCCCGCACGTATGGCAATACCAGCGGTCCCCAACCCCGGACGTGTTCACGGCTCCGCAATGGCGGCAAGTTACCGTGTCCATCGGTTCGGAAAACCGGCGGAACTGGTCCGGGAATACCTGGGCTAGCCGGTCGTGAATCAAAGCCCGATCGGGCCGGGCGCATATTTCACAATCCCGGTCCAGACGGCCCACAAAGGGGTGCGGGTCGTAATCGTGGTTGCCTTTGTGAGAGCCACAACGGCGGCAATTGGCCGGGTTGTCGGTGTAGGCAATGAAGACATGCCCCGCCGCGTTGGGAAATTCAAAACTCATCGTTCAACCTCCGCGATTTCGTCTATTAGGGCCTCGATCAGTTCCACAGTAAAGCTGGCGGAAGCCTCGATAACACGGGAAAGGTCCGCCGTTTTCATGTTCTCAAAATCCGCCGTCGTGTAAATCAGGGCGGCCATGGTCGGGGCCTGGGTATAGAACCCCAGGCGAAGGTTTGCCAGTTCGGCGGGTGTAAATAGTTTGGCCTTGGGTATTGGCATTGTTTACACCCCTTCCTGGTAAAACCAGTGCCACACAAAGGGGCCGTGTTGGACCGTGGCCAGGTAGGTCATAGCGTCCCATCCCGCCCCGATCATTTCCCAACCCGTCCCCACCATGCGGAAACGGTAGTCTACGATTTCCCCGGCGGTTATCGGGTCCAACAGGACCCAAACCACAGGAATGTTGTCCTGGTACTGAATCGAAAGCGGGCGGGACCCTCGGGGCAACGGAATGTCAACCAGGTTAGGGCCGGTTGGTTGAAGTTTTAACGGGAATTTCCAAATGGTTTTCGCGGGCATGGGCTTTTTCCTCCGTCCAAAAATTGAAACAGTGTACACACAACCAGGTAAAAGGTTGACCGTTCGGGGCCGTAAACAGTTCGGTTGCGGGCGCGTCACAAAAACATTTATGCATAGGACTACCTCCGCCGCCAGGGTAAACCCATGTACACAACCCCCGCAATTCTTTCCCTGATCGGCCCGGCACCCCCCTTGTCCATTGGACCGCTATCCGGCTCCGCCGTCCGCCTATACATGTATAGGGGAGTGTTGTCCATTGGTCCGGCGATCGTTGGATGTCTACACCTACTGCCGCGACGGAAAGCTGTTAGTGGGAGTGCCCCCCCGTCCCCCACCCGAGGGGG
>Ga0065707_10082358_pt1 | contig 16241 bp, 13 predicted proteins | sample SwiRhicommuniRL3_FD_59094 | JGI IMG/M metagenome (GOLD analysis project Ga0065707, IMG submission 59094) | Switchgrass rhizosphere bacterial communities from Rose Lake, Michigan, USA - RL3 v2 (version 2) | ecosystem: Host-associated > Plants > Roots > Rhizosphere > Soil | place: East Lansing...
CGGCAGCCAGTGCGCCGAATGTGAGCCGCCCACCAAGGCCAGCGTGCGCGCTGCGGAGCGGTCGCCATAGATGCAGTTCACCCGCTGCCATTGCGCGTCGGGCTTCTTGCAACCGTCCTGATAGATCGCCGCGACGCTCTCTTGGACGGCCAGCATGCCGGGGTAGAGCGGCGGGTTGGACTGGCCTCGATATTTAAAGCCCGGCTGCAGCGCTCGCGCCCCGGGATAATCGGGATGGTCGATGGAGATAGGACGCGCGTCAAATTTCTTCCGGTCGAGGTAAAAGCCGCCCCACGCCACGCTCACCAACAACACGGGAGCTAATCCCGCAGCGATAAAGGCGGCAAGCCGGCGCCGCCGGGTTAAATCCACATTGAAGCGGCGAATGGGATGCTCGATAAAGCGTGTCGAGACCGCGGCAAGGACCATCGATGCACCGAGGATTGCCAGCCCCTCACCGATTCCGATCTTCTCGTGAGCGGTGAACCAGCGGTAAAAGACCAGTACCGGCCAGTGCCAAAGGTAAAGGGCATAGGAGATGCCGCCCAAGGCGACCAGCGGCCGGGAACTCAACAGCCGATCGGCGCCCCAGCGGCTGCCGCTCGTTCCCGCAAGAACGATGAGGACGGCGCAACCGGTCGGCCAAAGTGCGGCGTAGCCCGGAAAGACCCGCGAGACCTGAAAGACAAGCCCACAAACGACGATGCCGGCAAGCCCGATCCATCCCAAAGCGACGCGTGCGCTTTGACGGAAATTCGCGGCGGGAAAAAGCGCCACCGCGGCGCCGAGACAAAACTCCCAAAGACGCGCCACTGTATTGAAGTAAGTGAATGTTTGATTGGCGCGAGTGGCGTAAATCGATAGCACCAGCGAAGCGGTAAACAGGCCAGCTATCACGCAGAAAAAATTCCTTTTAAAGGATGTCCCGCGGCGCGCTGTCACGGCGAGCGCAACAGCCGCGACGAAAGGCCATAGAAGATAGAACTGACCCTGCATCGCGAGCGCCCAGTAGTGCTGCACCGGCGAAGCCCCCTGCCCCTGCGCCAGATAGTCGACCGCATCGAAAGCAAGCTGCCAGTTTTGCAGATACAGCATGGAGGCCAGCGTTTGCTGGATCGATTCATCCCACAGCGGGCGCGGAAACCACGCGATCGAAGCTACGGTGACTGTGAGAAGGACCAGCATCGATAGCGGTAGAAGACGCTGCGCCAGCCTGCCCCAGAAACGCACGAATTTTACCTGGCCGAATTTATCGACCTGGCCCAGGAGCGTGGTCGTTACCAGAAATCCTGAGACCACAAAGAAGACATCGACGCCGCCTGACACACGGCCGAGCCAGACATGGTAGGTCGCTACCAGCAGCGCTGCGACGGCACGTAGGCCTTCGATTTCAGGACGGTAGGCACGCGAAGTACCCTCCACCGGCGCTACGGTAGTGTTTATTGGCATTGATCGATCAAATTTAGGGGCGCGAATTCGACATATCACGCGCCGGGTTTCAGCTGCAGATACGATATCACGGAACCCCACGAGATTCAGAGCGCATCGGAGGCACGCGGGCTGTCGAGCAGCGCCGAGACAGATATCCTCTGGGTTACAGGGTCAAGGCGCGCTGTTTTTTCTGTCGCTCGCTTGTAACAATCTGTTGGACGATATTGATCTTGACCGGCACCTTGTAACGCGCCAGGCGCTTACTACAGTGCCGACGGATGTTTCGCACGGCCGTCTGCGCATCCATCGGCTTGGCGAGCGCAACGCGAGCGACCACGACCTGACCCACGAGCGGATTAGGCTCGCTCGCCACCACCGCATCGCGTGCGAAATCGAGTTCGAGGATCGTCGCTTCGACTTCAGCAGGCGAAACCTTCTCTCCACCCACATTGATTGACTCGGACGCCCGACCGCGGAAACGCAGCCAGTCGCCTTCCATTTCCACGAGATCTCCAGTGCAATACCAGCCGCTCTCATCGACCGGCGGCGGCGCATTCAGATAGCCGAGAATCGCGCTCTCGCTGCGAATCCACAGAACCCCATCGATCACTTTGGTTTCGACGCCGCCGTCCTCGGGACTTTTGAGTTTGAGCCAGAGGCTGTTATTGCCGCGAGATACGCTGCGCGGCGAGCCGGTCTCCGTAGTGCCGTATTTCTGGCTGATCTGCGCGTTGGGTAAGCGCAGGTTCAGCAACTCTAGGGTGTGCGCATCCATGGGCTCCGACCCATAGGTCACGATCTTAAGGCTTGATAGATCGCGACTGTTGTCCGGCTCGGTGAGGCACATCAGGCGTAGAAAACTCGGCGATGCAGGCAGCGCCTGTACACGCCGCGATTCAATGGTCTCAAGAATGGAGCCAGGATCGCGGCGGCGGACTAACACCAGAGCACCGCCGCTCGCCAGGGTATAGAAAAGCGTATCGAGCCCCGCAACGTGATCGAACATAAGAAAGGCCAGAGTGCGCATACGGCGGCCGCGCTTGTTGAATTTGTGAAGAAAGCGCTCCGCGCTCTGCAGCGCTGCCTTCGGCCGGCCAGTCGAGCCCGAAGTGAAGATGACGAGCCCGCCCTCGCCCTTCGTGCGCAGCTGCGCGATCAGAACATGCTCCGCGGCGGGCAAGCGCGGCGTATGCTGCAAGCCGGATTCCAAATCAACGGTCAAGCATTCACTGGCGCCGCAGTCGTCGAGATACGGTTCGATGGCGCGATCCCGCGGGACCATCGCCACTATGGAGCGATTGGCGAGCAGCGCTAGTAATAACGCAATCGCCGTGGCGGAATAATCAGCTTGCAGGCCTACGACGGCGCCCGGCGCAATATTCATGCGCTTGAGCTCTGCGCGCCAACGCGATGTTTCCATGAGCAAGTCTGCGTACGTATGGGGCAACCCGGCGTCATCGATGCAAGGCAGCGGTCCGTACGCCTGCAGGGTCAGGAAGAACTCGTTCAGTCTATTCATGGCGTCTCAATTGATGCCGCCTAAAAAAATGGTCTGCCCCGTCACGAAATCGCTGTCGCGCGAAATCAAGAAGTCGGTGACGTGCGCCACATCGCGCGGCTCACCCAGGCGGCGGATGGCCTGCCTCGCTATGAGCGAATCCATTTTTGGCTTGGGAACTGTGCGGATGAGATCAGTGAGCACGGGCGTCGGTCCAACGGCATTCACTGTAATGTTGAATGGCGCAAGCTCGCGCGCGGCGACACGCGTCAGCGATTCCACTGCGGCCTTCGAAGCCGCGTAGCCGGCTTCCCCTTCAAGATTGAGGGGCGTCGCCACGGTCGCGAAGTTGACGATACGCCCGTATTTCGCCGCGCTCATCAGTTTTGCCGCCTCCCGCATCGCAACGAAAGCGCCGAAAACATTGGTGCTGAAGATCTTCTGCACGGTAGCCAGCGGCGTCAGCAGCAGATGATTCATCGCGGCGATGCCGGCGTTGTTGATCAGCACCTGCGGAGTGCCGATCTTTTTGGATACATCCCGCATCATGTCGACTACGCCGTGCTCGTCCGCCACGTCAACGCAGTAATGATGATAGTTTTCCGGCGGGGGCTCATCGAAAGGCTGCCGGCTGCAGCCGGCCACGACATAGCCCTGCGCGAGATAGCGGTCCACCAGAAAACGGCCGATGCCCTTGCGAGTGCCTGTAATCACCATCACCTGTGACATCAGCTGCCTCTCTTCAAAATCACCCGCGCGGGATTGCCTTGGATGATGCTGTTCGGTGGAAAGCGCCGGTTGACGAGGCTGGCGGCCACCACTATGGAGTTATCGCCAATCGCCGAGCCATCGAGGATCACGGAGTTGGCGCCCACCCAGACATTGCGACCGATGCGGATACCCACCGATGTGTGCCCTTGATCCTCGAGAGGCTCATCGATCCGTTCATAGCGATAGTTCGTGGCGATCAGGGAGACGTTGGGACCGAAGATTACGTGGTCGCCAATCTCTATGCCGCCGGGGCCTGCGGCCGCGAAACAGCCGGTGCCGAACCCGCAGCGTCTGCCGGTAATCATGGCTCCATCTGTCGCCTTGATCTTCGTAAATGAGCTCACCGTGGTGCCACGGCCCAACGACAGCCGCGGCGAAAGCTCCACCTCCGCGCGCGTGCTGATATTGGCCCGCCAGCGCACCAACCCATATAGGCTGACGAACGAGCGCGGAATCAAAAAACGCCGCGCGATGAGCGCGAGTTTGCTGTGCCCGCTCACTCGGTCAATCGCTCTTCAAGCAGCTCGGCCAGCGTGCCCACCGTGCGGTAAGGGCTGCTGCGCCGGGACATCGCCCGTTCATCGGCCAGCACGACATGTTTGTCGAAGCGATCCTCCGCGGCCCGCTCCACCTCGGCGACGATGCGCACCAGCGACAATGAATCGATGCCGTTTGCATCGCCGAACAGCGGGGTTTCCGCCGCAGCGTCTTCAAGGTCGTCATAACCCAGCTCGCCGCTCATTTGCCGGACAACCGATCTCACCAATTCAAAAGCTGTTTCACTCATTGCCTATCCCCTTGTAATGAATCGAGCCCTTACGCTTAAGCGCGTAACGGCACAGGGCGATCCGCCCGCGTGTGAGCCTTCTCACCCCGCGGCTTAAAACAGTGCGACTAGATTGGAGTAAATACGCGCTGGGCAATAAAGAGGCGCAAACGGCCCAGCAGGGCCTGGAGCCGCTGCATGCGAGACAGGAATCCGCTCTGAAATCCGAATGAATGTGCACGTCGACGGGTTCGTCGGACGGAGAAGCTATACCTGTGCAAACTGATGTGGACTCGCATGTCCCACTGGCAGCAATACCTGTTCCTAAATTCGCCTAGTCACAGTACAAGCCAAATTCGAGGTCCCTAGGTAGCGGGGGTGCAATCAGCCGCTTCGTCACGGTGACGCTGAATCTTCTGCCGCTCGGAGCTGAGCGACCCCGTTGTAACATCGACCGTAACGGGCACCATATGCCGCGGAAGGCGGCTTCGGCAGTGACGACGGACCAGTGTCTCCGCCTGTGCGGGATCAATCTGCGGTCGAAGGACGACCAATGCCGTAACGACTTGGCCTATGAGCGGATGCGCGCGGCCGCTGACTGCGACAGAGACGACTTCGTCGAGCTCGAGAATCACTTGTTCCACTTCGACCGGCGAGACCTTTTCGCCGCCGACGTTGATGATGTCCCCTTCTCGGCCGAGTATTCGCAGCCACTCGCCCTGCTGTGCGACGAGATCGCCTGTGCAGTACCAACCATTGGCGTCAACAGGGTTCGGCGCGTTCAGATAGCCGAGAAACTGACTTGGGCTCCGTATCCAGAGAATCCCGCTTCGCACCTCGGTCTCGACACTGTCGCCATGGATTTTCACCCACAGGCTTTCGTTGGACTTCGAGACCGTGCGAGGGGCGCCGGTTTCCGTCGTCCCATATTTCTGACTGATCCGTACGCCTGGAAACAATCTATTGACCCGTTCGAGCGTCGCGGCATCCATCGGTTCGGAGCCGTAAGTCACTATGGCCAGGCTGGAAAGGTCGCGGCCTTCGGCAGCGCCCGACGCCCAAAGCAGGCGGAGGAAACTCGGCGAGGTGCTCAACACTTGAGCGCGCGCGGACTCGATCAACGCGCAGATAGTGGTGGGATCCCGCTCAGACGGCAGCACAAGAGCGCCTCCTGCCATTAGGGTGTATAGCAACGTATCGATACCAGCCACATGGTCCAATTGTAGGAACGCGAGCGTTCGCAACGCGCGTCCCGGGCGGTCGAACTTGCAGAGGAATCGCTCGACGCTGTGCAGCGCGGCCTTGGGCCGGCCGGTCGATCCAGACGTAAAAATTACGATACCCGCATCGCCCGCCGACTGGAGCTGCTCGAGCAGGTGATGCTTTGTGTGTTGCGGCCGTGCCGCCCACACAAGTCCGCTCGACGACGCAAATGTGAGGCTGCCGGCAGCCAGCGAGTCTGCGAGATAGGCGTCCGAGTTGGTTCCGCGCGGTATCAGCGAGACGATCAGGCGATTCGCCCAGGCTGCCAGGAGCAACGCGATCGAATCTGTAGAGTAGTCCGCCTGAAAGCCGATCACCGAGCCAGGTTCAGGCGTTGTCGTCGCCAATTGCTGCCGCCAGTAGGCGACCCGGCTGAGCAAGTCCGAATAGGTATGCCAGCGGCCACCGCTGTACAGGCAATTATCGTGGCCGCGGGTCGCGAGGCTCTCAAGAAAGCGCGCGAATTTGCCCATGGGCTTAACTAACAGACGCCGCCCAGGAAGACGGTCTGCCCGGTCACGAAGTCACTTTCGCGGGATACAAAAAAATCGATGACGTTGGTGACGTCACGGTGCTCACCCATGCGCCGGATCGGCTGCCGTCCGATCAAGGCGTCCATCTTCTTCTGCGGCACGTTGCGAATGAGATCTGTCATGACCGGCGTCGGCCCGACAGCATTCACGGTGATGTTGAAAGGCGCCAGCTCGCGCGCCGCAATGCGCGTCATCGATTCGACTGCCGCTTTGGATGCTGCGTATCCCGCCTCTCCTTCAAGATTCAGCGGCGTCGCGACGGTTGCGAAATTGACGATGCGGCCGTAACGCGTGGTGGACATCACCTTGGCCACTTCGCGCATGATCAAAAATGTGCCGAACACGTTCGTGGAGAAAATCTTCTGCACTGTCGACAGGGGGGTGAGCAACAAATGATTCATCGACGCGATGCCGGCGTTGTTGATCAAGATGGTAATGGCCCCAAGCTTGTTGTGAACGTCACGGACCATCTCGACGACCGCACGCTCGTCGGCCACATCGGCAAGGTAATGGCGATAACCATCCGGTACCGGGCCATCGAATGCCGCACGACTGCAGCCCGCAACGGCATGGCCCTGCTGCAGAAAATGATCCACGAGGTGTCGGCCGATCCCTTTGCGGGTGCCGGTCACCAGCACGACTTCACGCATCGAGCGCACCGATGCGCTGCTCAAGCAGCTGGGCGAGCGTGCTGGCGCTGCGAAACGGGCTGTTGCGCATCGACATGGCCTTCTCGTCCGCCAGGACGACGCGCTTGCCGAAATGAACCTCTGCGGCACGCTCAACGGCAGCAATCAAACGCACGAGTGACAGAGAATCTACGCCAGTATCACCGCCGTAAAGGATAGTGTCGGCCTTAGGCTCGCGTAGCTGGTCGTAGCCGAGGTCGTCCGCTTCAAGGCGGATCGTCTTCAGCACCAGCTCCAGCGCTTGTCGCTCATCCACCATGATCTATTGTTCCCGATGGCTGCCGCCGCAAGATGATCTTCGCGGGGTTGCCCTGAAGAATGACGTTCGAAGGAAACCGCCTGTTGACGAGGCTGTTGGCCACGACGATTGTATTGTCTCCGATGACCGAACCGTCAAGGATGGAGCAGTTGGCGCCAATCCATACATTATTCCCAATGCGTACGCCCAACGATGACGTGCCTTGCTTTTCAAATGGCACGTCCAAAGCCGCGTAACGGTAATTGATGGCGACAATGGCGACGTTCGGCCCGCAGATGACGTTGTCGCCCAGTTCGATTCCACCTGCTCCCGGTGCGAGAAAACACCCATTCGCAAACCCGCAATCGCTGCCGGTCCGGAGCACGCCCTCCGATGATTTGATCTTCGTGAATGAGCTGACAGTGGTGCGGGCCCCGAGATGCAGGTTCGGCGACAGCTCCACTTCGGCCCGAGTCGAGATGCGAGCTCGCCAGCGCACGAAGCACACCAGCGATACGACGGGCGCCGGAACGAGGAAGCGCCGCAGGAACCAGGCCGCTGACTTGCTTGGGGGCATGTCACGCGCCGGAGATGCGATGAGCGTTGAATCGTTCATCGCACGCCGGCGTGGGCAGGGTGCGTGCGCTTAAGGCGCTCCGGACCCGTTGCCTCCGTGAACAATCAAGGCCCCAGATCCAGATCGGGGAGATTGACGCCCATCTCGCCCGCGCCGTCGCCCCAAATGGCGGTGTCGTTGTGACCCAACTGGCCGCGGTTATTGTTGCCCCAGCAGTTGACGGTGTCGTCATCGTTCAAGATGCAGGTGTGGAAACCGCCGCCGGATAGCTCCTCAATTTCGGTGCTGGGTTTCAAAGCCGTCGGGACGAGCCCAGCAATTTCGCCTGCCGCATCGCCGATGATGAGGTTAGCCCCAGCATTGGTGCCGAGCCCGAGCTGCCCTTCCTCATTGGATCCCCAGCACTTCAAATCACCATTGGCGATCACCACGCAGGAATGGCGGAAGCCAAGGCTCAGTTTCACAGCGGCGCCCGCTGCGATGGGGGACGTCAACGCGTTGCCCAACTCACCGGGGGTGTCGCCGATACAATCGCGTGCGCCACCACTACATAGCAATTGGGGAGCTCCAAGGGCGGGTGCGCTATTGCCAAGATCTAATCCGACTGCGCCCCAAGTGTTCAGACCCCAGCATTTGACGGCTTGATTGCTCAGAATGACGCAACTATGTCCGCCGGTGGCCATCAGGTAACTAGCCGTTAGCCCAGTGCCGAAATCGATCTCCGGCAGTGCATCGCCCATCTCGCCACCGTTGTCGCCGAGAGAGACCGTGTTGCCCTGTCCAAGCTGACCCCAACGGTTGTCACCCCAGCACTTAGTGTGATTATTGCCGCTGGCGTCACGAAGGATGGCGCAAGAATGATAGTGGCCCAGTGACAATTGGATCGGAGTGAGTCCGGTGCCGAGACTGACTGCCGTGGCTGCCGCAATGTCGCCATTCGCGATTCCGAGCGATGCGGTGTTGCCCTGCCCCAATTGGCCGCTGGTGTTGAGACCCCAGCACTTCACCGAATTATCGTCCAAGCGAGCGCAGGTAAAGTTCTGACCAGCCGTAATCTCAAGTGCTCTGCGGCCAGTTCCGAGGTTGACCGGCAGCAGCGCAGCCATCTCACCCGCAGCATCGCCAATACGCGACAAGGTGCCCGCTGCACTGAACTGACCCAATTGACCGTTCAGATTGAGGCCCCAGCACTTGGTGTCACCATTATCCAGTATCGCGCAGTTGTGATAGTCGCCTGCGATCAGCGAGACTGCCGTTCGCCCCGCGCCGAGATTCACTGCAGCGAGCGCACTAGTGCTCGTTCCGACGCTGTCGCCGCGGTCTGTCGTGTCGCCGTAGCCCAGCTGACCAAAATCGTTACGGCCCCAGCACTTGACGCTGCCGTCGTCGAGGCGCGCGCACGTATGCTCCCATCCCACTGCGAGCTTCTTGCCTGTGTTGAAACTCCACACGACGTTCGCGGCGAGTGCATTGGCGGACAGATCGGTCACGGCGGTGGTTAGCGTCACCGTGTATGAAGCGTCGTATGCGAGCCTTGTGGTGGGCGTGAAGATCGCTTGCGTATTGCCGGCCGCGAAACTAATGCCTCCAGCCACCGCGCCCGCGGGCCCTTGCACGCTGAACGACGACGCAGTAACGGTGGAAGTATCGATTGCGCTGTCGAATGTAACGGTAACTACGTCTCCCTGAATCTGCGAACCGATCGCAGTTGCGAGCGGCTTGCGTGCAGTTACGGTGGGTGGCGTCGCATCGTTTTTGACACACGTGACAGCGACATTGGTGATATCGGCCGTGCCCACCGTTCCGCTACCGCTGGCGACAGTACAGGTCTGGCCTGCGCCCGGCGTCGTTGGCTGAGTGAGGACGGTTACCGCATATGCGGTGCCGCTCGTTAACTCTGTGGAGAACGTAAACGAACCGGCGCTACCGACCGTGAGGTTGTTTCCGCTGTTGTTCTGCAGCACGACGCTCGTGCCTGCAACGAGGCCGGTGACCGTGCCTCCGATGCTGTATGTCGCAGGGGGCGGCGGCGCCGCGCTACCTCCACCACCACCGCCACAGGCGGTAAGCGCTATTGCAGAAGCCGCAAGGCTAGTGAATCGAAAAGTCATTTTCGAATGCATGGACGGAGGGCTCCTTATGAGCTTTTTTATTGGGACGCCGGTTGACGGACTAATTTGGACGGCAATTTGAGCATGGCCAAGTGGGGATATTGTGTGACCTGCATCATGCTTGTCTACCGCGAACGCGTCTATGAGGCGAAGGCGGCGACTTATTCCACGATCAAGCTGAGCTATAGCCTGAATGCGATGGCAACGGATCTAGTTGCAGCTCCATCCCGCTACTCGAAAGCGATCGAGACCCGGCACTGCCGTGCAACGGGATTGCAACAGCTCCGCCACCGGCGGGGCAATGCCGGCCGGGTCCCCTACTTTCTCCTGATCTGCCACAACCAATGCGCGTCCCGGCTCATCGAGCACGCGGCGAAGGGATTCCACTGTTCCGATGACCTGTCGTCCGGTACGTTCGTCGCGCCCGAATTCCCGACCGCCTTCGGATTCAGGAACGACACTCGCGTTCAACTCGTAGTCGTAATCGCCCAGGGAATAAAGCGCCTTGACGCCCGAAGACGCAATGAGAGTCTGCGCCTTCGCCTGCAGAGGCGCGAGCACGCCGGCCGCGCCCTTCCAATCGCCTTCGTTCACATAAGACAGCACATCCTGCAGGCGTGCTTTCCCAAGCAGCAGCTTGGCGCCGCGCACGCCTTCAACTGAATTCGCCAGCACGAGCCCAATGCCGGCAAACGCACAGAGCCATGCCGCAGGCGCGCTCCATCGTGTAAACCCACGCACCGCGGAGGCAAGCGCCACTATCGATGCCGCCAATGCACAGCCCCACACGACAGCGAGGAAAGGCATCAGATAAAGAACATATCGTGAGGCTTTGAACGGCGCGATCGAATGCGCTGCAAATCCGGCAAGCGCCACCGCAAGACAGAAAACCGCAAGCCGTCGATCGATGAAGAAAGTAATGACGGCCGCAACCGGCAACAGTGGACCTAAAAGCGGCAGCTGTTCGCGCAGCACGCGCGCGTAGAAATCGATGCGAGTGCCGTTCTCGGCCCACAAAGGCGCGTCGCCCAGCCAATGGAGAAGATAAGAGCCGAGTTGCCACGCGACAAGCGCCGCTATCGCCAGCATTCCGGCAATGCCGGAAAGCGCCGCGCCCTGGTGCCTGACTGCCCACTCAGTCAATCGATTCCATCGATAGTCAATGGCGATGGCCAACAAGCCTGCGAGACCAGCGCCGATGACAATGACGGTTGAAATCTGCAGATGCCAGGCAATTGCCAACAAAGCAGCCGCCAGCGCGCACAACGCAAAACGCTTAAGAAGCGTTCTCCCACTCGCGAGCGCTTCATAGAGGGCAATCAATGCAGCGACCGACGCCAGCGCGTGCATGGAGTAGAACCGCGCAAGCACCGCAGTTTCATACAATATCGGAGTGGCTGCGAGCACACTTGCCGATGCCATGCCCGCCAGCAGCCCGCGGCGACGCGCCACCCACCCGCCGATCAATGCAACCAGGGCGATACCCGAGAACCAGGAAGGCAAGCGCGCGGAAATCAGGCTGTCGCCATGATGCTCATATGCAAAGGCTACCGCTCGCGTGTAAAGCTCCGCGCGACGGTATTCCCCCGCTCCCATCACCGGCTCGCCCGTCGCCACCACACCGCGCGCAGCCAGCACGTGCAACAGCTCATCGTAGGTCGGCACGTGCTGCAATAAATTACGCGTCAGTGCGGCGAACAGTAACGCGCCGAAGACCGCCGCAACCAGGATTGCCACTGCGCCGCGTCGCTCGGTACTCATAGGGGCTCGCCACGCCGGCGCGCAAATACGTAGCGATCGTATACGATGAACTTCACCAGGAAGGACACCATGAGCACCGCTGGCAGCGCGGCAAGGTACGGTACGTGCAGCCATGTATTGAGCACAAGAAACGCGAGATATTCGAGCCCGCGAAACACGCCCGTCGAACCGATGAACAATATCAGCTGCCGCCCAGGGGCCACGTGCGAATGGCGGAAGACGATATAGCGCAGGAAGAAGTAGTTGACGCTGAGCGCCGCAGCGAAGCCCACCGCGGCAGCGAAAGACTCTCGAACGCCGAATATTTCATGCAGCAAAGCCGTCGTGCCGATCGTAGTGCCGGCGCTCAATACACCGCCGGCGCCGAAACGAATCAATTTGGCCAGCGTGTCCCTGTCAATCATCGCTGCGGCCTTACGCTCAACACATAGGTATCGCCGCTGCGGAACAGAACATGGCTCGCCGGCGGCCTTTGCAACACGAAGCCCTGGCGCGCGCCTTTCGCGCGCAAGTCCTGCACCAGGCCATCGAATGGCGGGTAGTAGTCCTCTTTTTCCCAGACCTGCGGAGAAGTCAGTACAACGTCTACGTCGTAGGCCGCGAGCGCAGATTCGACTTCCGTCCAACTGGTGGCGTACGCGGCGCGCAGCGAGGCAGCCAGACGTGGCCTCAACTGTCTGTAATAGCCCAACATGAAAGAGATGGACTCCTCGCTCGAAGCCAGCACGGAGCGTTGAGTGCGCAACGGCACGAAGTCCGCAAGATCGGGATGCGCGGCGACCAGAGTGTCCTTGGGTAAGGATTGAATAAACGAGTACGCGGCTTCGAGATCGCGATTTACCGGCCGATGCCAAAGCTCCGAGGCGCGGGGCCATAGCGCCGCCGCAACGACTAATGGCGCGATGCCGGCGACAATCCAACCCATTCGGTCTGCCTGTTGCGGCCGGCGAACAAACGTCTGCCATATCGCGTAGCCCGCAGCCGTAAAGGCCACAATCGCAAACACGCCGAGCGCCATGCGGGAATGGCGATTGGGCAAATACAGATGAAACATGACCAGACGCGCGAGAAACCATAAGACCGCCCCAACGCCGGCCATGATCCAGGCTGCGGGCGGAATCAAATAGCGCTTTTTCAATGCGATGACGATGCCGGCCGCCGCACCCATGGCAAGCACCATCCACGGCGACCAGCCGAGGCCAGTGCGGTGATGCCAGAACCATTCGCGCCAGTCGCCCGTCCCGTAAAGGCTCTGCCGGCCGTGCGCGCCGAACTCCGACATCTTCATAGCCTGCTCATAGGTCACCATCGGTCCGATGTCAGCCGGCGTGCCGGAGCCGTAGAGAACGATTGCGATAGCCGCAGCGCCGAGCACTGCATTCCAATGCCACATGGGCGGCAGGCGCCGCTCTCGTTTGAGATCGCCGAGAAAAACGATTGCGGCCGTGAGACCCAGCACCGGAATCATGATCGGATAGATCAGCGCCGCAAGCAGCCAGGAGACGCCAACCCATACGTAGCGCCGGGTCAGTAATGCATGGAGACACAGCAAGGTAATGGGCAAGGCGAACGTGCGCTGGAATCCGCTGGGCGGCAAGAGATCGTTAAGCGGCAGCAGCACGGCCGTGGCGACCAACGCCAGCAACCCCAATATCGCCCGTTCCCCGTCGAGCGTCGTCCCCACTTTCCACGCGAGCGCGAATGCCCAGGCGAGCAACGCGGCGGCTACCAGCTCGGACACCCACTGAGCATCCGCCAAAGACGCGAGCACTGAATACAGCGCACGATATCCCCATGGCGCCACGGAGTCGGACGCAAAGTATCGAGCGGCAAGATCGTTGGGGAATAGCTCAGGATCGCCGTAGCGATAAAGCCAGTAAATATGCTGGGTGGCATCGCCGTTAAACAGGTCCGCCCGCAGCAGGGTCGGGCCGATCCACAAAGCCAGCGCCACGCCTGCGCACAGCCACGCGGAGATGAGCAATGCGCGCGTGGCGCCCGAAGAAAGCTCGGCTTTCATTTGACTCAGCGCGGCTTACCGAGCCGTAGCTCGCGCAAGTGGACCTGCACGTCTTCCATTAAACGCCGGTTCACTGAAATGAGATTGGCGAGAATGGCGAGCGCCAGCGTATTGAAACCCATGATCAGCAGGATGGCGGTGAGAATGACGGACTGAACGTGTCCTTTGCCCTCGCCCGTCAATACAAAATAGAGATAGCGCATGCCCAGCAACAATCCCGCGCCGAGCAACACCGCAGCCACTGTTCCTAAAAAGCGGAACGGCCGATAGATGACGAAAACGTGCCCCATCGTCGCCATCGAACGGCGCACGTAGCTGCCGATCGATTTCACCAGCCGCGACGGCCGCAGATCCGCATTCGTGCCTACCGGCACGCTGACCACGGAAATGTTGCGCACGCCCGCCTGGATGATGGTCTCGAGGGTGTAGGTGTACTGGGTGAAAACATTGATCTGCATCGCGGCGTGGCGGCTGAAAGCACGAAAGCCGCTGGGAGCGTCGCTGACATTGGTATCGCTTACCCAGCGCACCACTGCGCTGCCGAGCTTCTGCAGTCCTTTCTTGATCGGCGAGAAATGCTGGATGTCGCCGATAGGCCGTGCGCCGATGACGATCTCGGCCTCGCGCTTCAAGATCGGTTCGATGAGACGTGGAATGTCGGAGGCCTTGTACTGATTGTCCGCGTCGGTGTTGACGATGATGTCCGCGCCGAGCGCCAGCCCATTGGTGATGCCGGTCATGAAAGCGGCAGCCAGGCCTTTGTTACGCACGTGGGAAATGACGTGGTGCACGCCCCATTCCCGCGCGACCCGCACGGTGTCATCGGCCGAGCCATCGTCGACGATCAGGATCTCGATGGTATCCACGCCCGGGATACTGCGGGGCAAGGCGTCGAGCGCAATGCGCAGCGTCGCCGCTTCGTTGTAGCAGGGAATCTGGATGATAAGCTTCACGGGGGCGGGTTTTATCACAAACCTTATCCCACCAGTGAGGTGGGCGCGATCACGAGCGCGGATCGTTACTGCCGCAGCTGGACATAACGCAGCATACGGATGCGCGCTGTCTCGGTACTGCGCCATTCGCTCCCATTGCGCTCATCCTGCGCCAGGCGTTCGAGCATCCGGCTGGCGATGCACGCGCGCAGTGCGACCAATGGAAGATCGAGCGTGCGTCGTTGCGACACGTTAGGTAAAGCGGCACGCAGACTCGAAGGCACGACCCAGCGCGCGAAGCGGCGCGCGCGCTCGGAGAGCCGGTTCGCCATTTGTTGTGCGGGATGATTAGCGAGCGCGGCATTCAGAAGATGATCCGCGAACGGCGCGGTGAAGACGCCGCGCAACCAGCGCGAGGTCAACGCATCCGAGAGCCATTCCTTCACGGCAGGCATCGCCAGGAATTCCATGGGTTTTACCAGCGCCGTTTCGACTGCATAGCGAATGCCGATGTCATAAGGCGCAGTAACCCGGCGGAACAACGCCTTATCCCGCCGCAGATGCTCCGGTTGCGAACGTGTCAGCTGCATCAACTCGGCCACCAGCAATGGATTGGCAATTTCCACGTACGGCGCCTTCAGCTCACTTTGGGCGGCGATATAAGCGGGGATGCGAAACGCCTGATACAGACGATCCCGCCAGTCGACCAACGATTCATTGACTGCACGCTCGAAAGATTGCGGCACGGGTTGCTGCTCGAGATGCGCAAGGCCGAGCTCCGCGAGCGATGGCGCGCCGGTGTGATCGTTCCAGCGGGTCATGCCAACCACTTGGCGAATACCCTGCTCATCCCGCGAGCGGCGGCCGGGAGAAGCGCCGAAGCCATGATCGCCGCGGATGACACCGCTGACTCCATCCGCGAAGAACGTGCGCCAGGTTTCAAAGCCGTCGAGATAAGCCCATAGCCCATCGGTACAGCCATCGCCCGCTACGAGATAACGATCGATGATGCGTTCCACGGGAGCGTAAGACAGATCTGTTTGATAGTAGCGATTAGCTACGCCCGCGGTAGCCGCCACACGGCGCGCCACCCAGGCATCGCTGCCGACCCGGCGCAACGCATCCGTACTGCCCCACGTTACGGTGCGCACGCTCTTACGATTGCGCATCATCAGCAGAATTGCGCGGCTGTCGTAACCGCCGGAAAGCGGCAGAACCCAGCGGGAATGATCCAACTGCATATCGCCCAGAGTGGCTTCGAGGGCTGTAGTCAACCGCTGCGCATGCACGGCATCCGGCGCCGGGTCGACGCGAAATTCGATAGCCGGTTCGGCGGAAGTCGAATTCCAGCGAGCCCGGTCCAGACGCAGGCTGGCTCCCGGGCTCAACCGTTGAACGCGACGATCCCACCCGCCGGCGGGCCCCAGCGTGCCGGACGAAAGCATCCAGGAGATGGCCTCCGGATTCGGCTGGAAGGAGCCGAGGAACCACGGAATGGCCCGTTGCGACGATGAGGCGATGAATATCTCGTCGGTCTGCGCCGTCCAGATGGGGCGCGAGCCGGCATAATCCGCCAGCACTTCCACGGCCGCTGGATTGGCGCGAAAAGTGGCATGCGAGCCGCTGGCTGCAGGCGTGCCGACCCGCCACC
>Ga0065707_10000654_pt1 | contig 16208 bp, 16 predicted proteins | sample SwiRhicommuniRL3_FD_59094 | JGI IMG/M metagenome (GOLD analysis project Ga0065707, IMG submission 59094) | Switchgrass rhizosphere bacterial communities from Rose Lake, Michigan, USA - RL3 v2 (version 2) | ecosystem: Host-associated > Plants > Roots > Rhizosphere > Soil | place: East Lansing...
GTCTGTGTGATCGTCTCACTTGCAGTTGGTGTTTCCAATACTGTAGGAGTAGATTCCAGGATAGGAGCCGAAGCCTCAGTGGCTGTTGAAGTATTTTCCAGAGTGACTGTAGCCGCCATCGAAGGTTCGGAGGTCGGTGTCTCTACAGCAGCTTCTACAGGAAGTGAGGTTTGCGTGCCATCTTGAAAAACAGTTGGAGAGCGTAAGGAAGCTGCTGAGTATTTCCCTAGTGCGCCTTTAACTCCCGATCCACTGTCAGATAGCAAAGAGGCTGGATCGACTTCAGCCTCCTCAGGAACTGACATGGCGAGGGCAGTTGTTGGCACCAGCGCGTTGAATACAACCACCGTAATCAATAGTACGCGAGTCACGGTCTCTGTCCATGGTTTCACTGCAAACATAGTTCCTCCTACACCGTGCCGCATAATAACTAAACCAGAACGTGAATACTTGCTCCTAAATCGCTCTGAAAAGTTTAGTGATTTGTGTGACAAGCGGTAAACCTGTCCGCAAGCAGGAACGTACCCCTGATTGTTTCATAAATTGTTCGATTGGCTGGGTGCCGATAACATTCCCCCAGCAGAGGAATCCCTAAACGGATATTGACTTGGAATTCTTCCAATAAAGGTATGATTAGTATTACTGTTTTGGGTTCAAATTTCAATTAGGGAAATTACGTAGCTCTTTCTACCCACCAATGAATTGCTTCACTCCTGGATTTCACCCCCAGTTTCCTGTAAATATTTTCCAAATGCTTTTCCACGGTATTGACCGTGATCCCCAGCGACGTGGAGATCGCCTTATTCTCCGCGCCTTCGGTCAGCATCTGCAGCACTTCCCTTTCGCGGTCAGATAGACTTTCCCATTTCCTGCTTACATCCTCTCGCCAGCGCCGGGCTCTTTCCAGTTGCTTTTTGTCAAAAAGAAATTCTCCATGTGCCGCCCGCCGAATGGCAGAGATCAACTGCCCGGCCCGTAGTTTCTTATCCAGGTATCCGGCCACACCGGCTTCCATCATCCCGGATAGATAAGCATCGCGATCGTGAGCGGTCAACACGAGTGTGATTGTTTCAGGATAATTTGTTCGGATCCATTTTTCCAGTTCAGCCGGGGAAAGGTTGGGCATCACCAAATCCAATAGGAGAATGCGCGGCCGGAGATGTGCAACCAATCGCTTAACTTCCTCTCCATCCTCCGCCTCCCCTACGACCTTAATATCCGGAGCCTGCTCGAGAAAGTTGCGAATGCCCTTACGCGTCATCTCATGGTCGTCTGCGATAAACACGGTGATCTTTTCCTGGAGGGTTGACATTTGGCCTTCCTGCCCTTTTCTTCGTTTGGCTAACTGCAATTGGCTGGGCTTCTCTCAGTGTCCCCCAGCATAGGAGTGTTCAGACTGGGTACTGAGTTGTCTTGACAAATACTTCCATGAAAATAATACGGATAAAAATAGTCCAGGTCAATAGCATTAAATTAGAAAAGGTTACACTTCTGTTAGGCGCATTGTCTACGATAAAAATCAAGGCGTGTTAATCGTCCTGAACCTGAATTGGGAAAGGAGGAACCACTCGCTCGGCGTGGGATTGCGAAGCATCCCCGCCGACCCGTAGGGGATCGCAGGTCTCCATAATCCTCATCCCATATCTGCGGATGCACTTTGCAGATTTCAAATGTACAATTATGCAGCATGTGTTCCAACGGATTTGGCATTCGCTATTTTTCATATCAAATTCCCAAAATAAGATTACCATAAACAGGTGCTGGTCAAGTTAGTTTTGAACAAATCCTTGGAGCGCCAACATCCAAAACCAGGAGACAACCATCTTGAAAAAGACATTTATTTTGCTGGTTCTGTTTTTGTTGTGGGGGTGTACAACTCCACCTCTTGTAACAGATACTCCCACAATGACCGCTCTCCCAACCAATTTAACCAACACGCCCGCTGTGCCTACAGTCCTACCGGGGGACGCGCCCTATTTACCAAACCCAGCCTGGCAGCCGGGAGTCTACAATCCTGATGTCACGCAGGAAACGATTCAAACAACGATCTGTGTCAGCGGCTATTCAGCGAAGATCAGGCCGCCTGTTTCCTATACTGACAAGTTGAAGGTTCAGCAAATTAAGCAGTACGGATATACCGATACGAACAAGGCAGATTATGAAGAAGACCACTTGATTCCACTTGGAGTTGGCGGCCATCCCAAAGATCCAAAGAACCTGTGGCCCCAGCCGCGCTATTCAACGCCTTATAACGCGTCTGTGAAAGACACACTTGAGAATACACTTCACGATCTGGTTTGTTCCGGTCAAGTTCCACTTGACACGGCGCGGCAAGCGATGGCGACCGATTGGGTCGCGGCCTATCACCAGTATGTGGGTCAATCCATCATTGTCGTGACAGGTGTACCCACTGAACCATGAGACGAAACATCAATCCTGAATTCTGACTCGTTGAACTCCTTGGTTGGCATTCAGAGGGTTTGCCTCTTTTATAATGGAGGGGTGACGAAACAGGCTGATCTGATCGCCTATTTGTTTGAAGGGCAGCCGCACCTGCTTTCCGGCGAACTTTACCAGTGGGTGGAGTCTTCCTCGCGCTTCACCGTCTTCGTCGAGACCTACCGCGATAAGATCCGCAAGAAACTGCGCGTGACTCGCGAGCCAGAGAGCGTTCTCGACCTGCGCGGGGAGCTTGAGGTCGCCTACTGCCTGCTCAACGACCGACGTCTGGCTGTGGCCTACGAACCCTATGCCAGCGCGAAGAGACGCGGTCCAGACTATGCCGTAACGTATCGGGCGAACCTGGTATTCAATATTGAAGTCGCTCGCTTGCGGGTGGAGGAGAGCACGGATAACGGGATCGATCTCCCGCGCAAAGAGGAGCGTATCCTTCGTATCCTGCTGTACAAACTGGGACAGATGCAGCCGGGCATGGCCAACCTGCTGGTCATCCATACCCGCAAGGAATTGGCACAGTTGATCGACCTGGATAAGCTTATGCAGGAGATCAAAACCAGGGTGGAAAAGAAGGATCCTTCCTTCTATGAGATGAGCCGCTACCTGAACCCGGCCGCGTTCTACAAGGATTTTCTCCATCTCAGCGCGATCCTGTTGTGGACAGCTGACCCACAATTATGGATCAACAAACAGGCCCGGCCCAGTCTGGAGGAAAAAGTCCTGCGGCTGGTAAGTTCGCTGACGTCAGCTGCATCTTAAGCCTGACATACTGCGCCAGAATGTATCATTGTGTCAGCACCCAGAAAAAAGCTATGTTATTTAGATGAGTAGATCAAGGTTGAGCAGAGGTTGTCTTTGTTGATTATAATGAGACTCTTCATCGCTTTGACCCTCCTACTTTCCAATTGAGTGACCAACCCTTATCGTGTTATTGAATAAAATCAGTACGGACAGCTAAAGTCTTTAACGGTATGACTTACCTCAGCTATATCCCATCACCTCCACTCAACGCCTATNTTGACGATCTGTATTACCTTGACGGTCCTTCCTTCTATTCCCGTCAGAAGGTATTGCCGGNCGCCGCCTCAAACCTGATGATCAACCTGGGCGATCCTTTCGATGTGTATGAACCGGATCAAACCAAGCCTTTTATTACCTGCACGGATAGCTGGTGGGTGGGAATCTGGAACACGTATCACAGCGTTGACTGGCCGCCGAACGTGAAGTTTTTTGGCGTCCATTTCAAACCAGGGGGTGCTTACCCGTTCCTGCAGCTTCCCCTCTCTGAAATGAACAGTCAGGTCGTGCCTTTGGATACGATCTGGGGACGTGAGGCTGGCGAAATCCGTGAACAACTACAGGCTGCGCGGACAGTACAAGCCGGGTTTGCCCTGTTGGAACAGCTCCTGCTTGCACGATTCTGTGAAGCACCCTATGCCCTGGATATCGTTCAGCAGGCTATGGTGGAGATCGCCCATCATCACGGGGCACTCTCCATTCGGGCGCTGAGCGATCAGATTGGCTTCAGCCAGAACCACCTCGGTAACCAGTTCAAACGATTTGTGGGCGTCCCGCCCAAGGAAGTGGCGCGTTTCTATCGGTTCGCGCACGTCCTTCGCTTCATTGACTCAACGGAGCACGTCGATCTGACGCGCCTCGCCCATCAAACTCAGTTCTATGATCAGTCGCACTTCAACCGAGACTTCGCGGCCTTTACCGGTCACAGCCCGAGTGAGTACATCCAATTACGCCGTCGCGTGGAGGTGGAAAGCCCGGAACATGCCCGTGTTCTCAGCAATTTGCCGATTGATTGAATTTTTACAAGCCAATATTTCCAACCTCGCGTAAGATATACATACTGGTCCATCCAGCTTCTGATTATTCAGAAGATATTGGATGTTACCAAGAACTCTTATAGAGGAGAAATAACTATGTCAGACGATAACGCGCAAGCGCAGCAGGGACCCAGGCCTGATCCGGCGCTCAAACGCCTCGAGAAGTTCATTGGGACATGGGAAATGAAAGGTCGTACACTCAATTCGAAGGAAGACAATGTATTGGGACGGGCCACATTCGAGTGGCTGCCCGGCGGATTCTTCCTGCAGCAGCGCATCGAGCTTAACTTTATGGGCATGCAACTCCGGAGTCTGGAACTCGTCGGCTATGATCTCCAGACTCAAACCTTTGCTTCCAATGTTTATTCCAACATGTCGCCCATGCCGCTGCCATACAAATGGGACGTTCAGGACGATAGCCTAACGATCTCCGTTGCCTATGGTCCGCTGGATGCGACGTTCAAGGGCAAGTTCAGCAAGGACGGCAAGAGCTTCTCGGGTGGCTGGCGGCCGAATCCGGGCGCGGATGAGACCATCAACGTGCCCTACGATATTGAGGGAACTCGGGTCAGTTAGATGCACGATTCCCCGAATCAGTAGAACTCAACAGATTTACGACCGGGAAAGAGGTTTTGCTAACATAACGGGTTCTACTAGATCTTCGTTACCTTGGTTAGACCCTGGCACTCGTTTTCTACCCTACTTGTACAATAGAGAAAAGAGCAAAAGTTATCATGAAACAAAAGGATAACATCCAACCCTCATCGCAATCACTCAAGTCCAATATTTCCGCATCGGGACCGCTCGTGGTCTCAGCGACAAACCCACGTTATTTCACAGTTGCATCCAGCGCAACTGCTGAACAAAAAGCGATTTACCTCACTGGCTCGCACATCTGGAACAACTTCCATGATGGCATGGGGCTGGGCTCAGAATGCGCCGAAACCCCGGAAGCGGTTGACTTCGACGCCTATCTCCAGTTCCTGAAGGAGCATAACCACAACTTTATCCGTCTGTGGCGCTGGGAGCAGTTCAAATCTCAAGCCGCGGAAGGCAGCTACCATCTTTGTATGACGCCGCAGCCGTGGCCGCGCACCAGTGCTCGACCCGCAAAGGATGGCAAGCCAAAGTTCGACCTCGACTCATTCGATCAGTCTTATTTTGACCGCCTGCTCGAGCGTGTCAGCGCAGCCTGGAAGGAAGGCATCTACGTGGCGGTGATGTTATTTGAGGGTTGGGCACTGCACCTCAGCCCTGCACCGGACAATGTCGAGGGTCATCCATTCTTCGGCGCGAACAATATCAATGATGTCGCGATCAAATCCATCCTTGATTATCAGGTCCTTCCGCTTGATCCGCACGTTCAGGCACTCCAGGAGAAATATATCCATAAGGTCATCGACACTCTCCATGATCTGCCGAATGTTCTTTGGGAGGTTGCGAACGAATCCTCCGGCGGCGGGACGGTTGACGAGAATTTTGCCGAGATGATGGGATTTTCCGAGGTGCCCGACTGGGGCGACTCAACCGAGTGGCAATACTGGGTGATCGGGGTGGTCAAGCAGTACGAACAGGAGCAGGGCTACGACACACATCCCATCGGGATGACGATGCAGTTCCCAGTTAAGGATCAGACCCGGGTCAATGATCCGCTGTTCACGAGTAAGGCGGAGTGGATCTCGCCTGGCTACGACGATGAGATCTTCACCGAAGGTCGTCACCCCATGGCACCCGACAGTCCACCCTCTCACTGGTACGATAACCCACCCGCCGGCGAAGGCAGGAAGATCATTATTACCGATACAGACCACTACGCGCCGGGCCTAGGCGACGCGCTCTGGGCCTGGAAGTCGTTTCTGCGCGGCCATCATCCGATCTTCATGGACTTTGGGATCATCGGCGGCGTGAATCCGCCGTACCCATCGGTCGGGGGCTTGAACGTCCCGCCTTATGAATTCTACGAAGCGGTCCGTTATGCCATGGGGGATACGCTGCGCTACGCAGAGAAGATGGATCTCATCCAGGTGGAACCGCGCGGCGATCTAACTTCAACTGGCTTTGCGCTGGCGAACCCAGGAAAAGAGTATCTTGTTCTTCAGCCGAATGAGGCTGCCGATCCATTCACCGTGAAGTTGGAGCCGGGAACCTATACAGCGGAATGGTTTGGTGTCCATGGCCGTGAAACGAAGAGCGCCACGAAAGTGGTCGTGGAGAGAAGCGAAAGCACCAGCTTCACGGCTCCCTTCTCGGAGGCCACGGTGTTGTATCTGAAGCGGTAGGAGATATTCCATGGTAATGTCATGACTGGCTTCTGGGAGAAATCCAGTGACGGCACGAGTTGGCAGCTTGACTTCGAGATGGTTTTTACAAAAGAAACTTGACCAGCAATTGTTGTGAATAAGAATCCTATCCATACGGCCAGGTGGGCCAGCTCCCGAAAATAGTTTAGACTTGGGATCCATGGCGAAAAAAACTCGTGCAAAGAAAACCAAAGACATAGAAGTAGAAGAATCACGCGTCACCTCTCTGGAGCTATTTTTTGACCTGGTCTTTGTTTTTACTCTCACTCAACTGACCGCTTTGCTTTCCAAGTCTTTATCCTGGGAACGATTACTGCAGTCCTTCTTGATCTTCATCGTACTATTCTGGATGTATGGCGGCTATGTCTGGTTGACCAATAGCGTTCCACCGGTCACAGCGGATCGCCAGCTTTTGCTCATTGCCGGGATGTCCGCGTTCCTGATCTGTGCCCTGGCGATCCCCAACGCGTTTCAAGATGCAGATCTGGCGTTTGGCATCGGATATTTGATCGTGATCATTGTGCATAGCTTCATGTATGTGCGTGCCGTTGGCTTGAAGGTCGCGCGCTTCGTGCCCATGAATTTTCTGGCAGCCGGCGCCATCCTGGCGGCAGGTTTTGTCGGTGGATACGCTCGCTATTTGCTGTGGATCGCGGCGATTGGTTTTCACGTCATCACTTCTTTCCTGGGCACAGGCTTGAGGTTCGAGCTGCGAGTCAGCCATTTTGTCGAGCGGCACGGACTGCTGCTGCTGGTCGCACTCGGTGAATCGATCGTTGCGATCGGCGCCGGTGGGCTGGAGTTGACCCTGCGCTTCATCCTGGCCGCGGTCTTGGGGCTGATCCTGACGGCAGCGTTATGGTGGATCTATTTCGCTCGCGACGAGGAGTTTGCGCGCGAAACGATGCTCGCTCGCCCGAACCCGGAGCAGCTTCGCCAGGCCCTGAGCGCTTTTTTCTATGCGTTTATTCCCATGCTTTTTGGGATCATCTTATTAGCAACGGGTATTAAATCATCGATCGAGCATCTGACCACCCGACTCGATGTAGCTCACGCCTTTGCCTTTGGTGGCGGCGTTGGACTGTATCTGATCGGCACAACTATCTTTCGCAGAGCTTCTGGAATCTCTGAAGTTACTTACAGATATATCGCGGCTGGCTTTGCCGTTCTCACTGGCTTCCTTGGAAGTAATCTTTATGCTGCGCTCCAGTTCACCTGTCTGATCCTAATCTTGATCGTATTAGTCCTGGCCGAATCCAATTGGGCATGGGTGAGAAAACCTGAACTATGAGGTCGATCCAATTTAATATGCTGCCGAGTCCGGAAATCCTTAAGAAGGATGTGGAGTGCTTTCGCATCATTAAATATAATGGCGATGAGGGCTCGTCTATCAACGTATCTCCGAATGGCATGCCGGGGATTGTCTTTCAACATGTCAATGGTCGATCTGCCATTGAAAATATCAGCATGCCTTCCCGAATCGTTTCCCCACCAACGTTATTCCTTTACGGTCTCGGCACAGACCCAAGTGTGATGAACTACAAAAAGGGGTCATACGCCACGATACAAGTGATCTTCAAGCCTCACGCGCTCAACACGCTGCTTGGGATTAACGCCCTGAGGCTGGATGGGTTTGCGGAGCTAAATGAATTTGCGGCTGAAGATCTCAATCTGCGATTGATGGAGGCTCCAAGCACAGAGGAACAAGTTGCTTTGCTAACAAGATTCCTGGTGGCAAAGTTCGAGCAGTCAAGAACCAGGGACACCCTGATTGAAGAAGGCTTGCATTTGATCCACAAGAATGTAGGTTTCGTTACAGTAAAGTTCCTACTGGAAGGTCTCAATATCTCACAGCGCCAGCTTGAACGACGGTTCAGCCAGACGGTGGGTCTTTCGCCTCAATCGTATATCCGGGTGAAGCGCTTTAATGAAGCCATCCGATTAATGAAGATTGGACAATACCAACGGCTCACGGACATTGCCTACGCCCTTAATTTCCACGATCAATCTCATTTTATTAGGGATATCAAACGTTTCTCAGGCATGACCCCCAAAGATATTTCACAAAAAGCAGAGAATTTCAGCGAGCCAGGCGGATTTTCTTATCTGTAAAGATGACGTTTTTTTACAATTCTCCACGCGATTGGAACTGTATACTATCCACTGACCACAGATGAGGAGTTTGAAATGAGAAAGATTGTTGTGTTCAATAGTTTGACACTGGATGGCGTCATGCAGGCGCCAGGACGCCCCGACGAAGACGTACGCGGGGGCTTTCCATATGGAGGCTGGGCTACGCCTTATGCTGATCCAGAAATGGGCAGAGCAGCTGGAGAAAGTATGGCGACGACCGGCGGTTTGTTGTTTGGGCGACGGACTTATGAGGATTTCTATAGCGTCTGGCCCAACCGGACCGACAATCCCTTTACAGAAGTGCTCAATAACACGCAGAAATATGTCGCCTCAAGAACATTGAAGGAACCGCTTCCCTGGATGAACTCGAGCTTGCTTAAGGGCGATGTACCTGAAGCAGTCAGCGCACTCAAAGCCCAGCAAGACAAAGACCTGGTGATTCTGGGCAGTGGGGAACTAATCCAGACCCTGATGGAGCACAACCTTGTCGACCAGTACATACTTATGATCCATCCACTTGTCTTAGGAACCGGCCGGCGTCTTTTCAAAGATGGAAGTGCATATTCCACGCTACAAATGGTTAACAGCAAAACAACGCCCAATGGTGTGGTGATCACCACCTACCAGCCAGCTAAGTAAAGGCACGATGTCGTTGCGAGGGCTGGTGGTCGAGTAGCGCACTTTGCGTATCGAGACCCAGCCCGAAGCAAGCTCCTCATTAAGTGGAATTAGCCATATAAGTGGAGATGGCTTCAACCTGACGGGCTCGCAATGACATAAAGAATTCTACGCAAAGACGCCATCAAACTGCATGTTATACAAACGCGCATAGGTGCCATCCAGTGCCAGCAATTCTTCATGAGTTCCCTGTTCCGCAATGCCATGATCGGTTAACACGAGGATCCTTTTGGCATTCCGAATCGTGGATAAACGGTGCGCGATGACAAAGGTGGTGCGATGTTTCGCCAGTGCCTCCAATGAATCCTGGACCACTTTTTCACTTTCATTATCCAAAGAACTGGTAGCTTCATCGAAGATGAGCACCGCTGGATTCTTCAGGAACACCCGCGCAATGCTCAACCGTTGTTTTTGTCCGCCCGATAACTTCACACCGCGCTGACCGATATCGGTGGCATATCCATCCGGCAGCGTCATAATAAAATTATGAGCGTTGGCTTTCTTTGCGGCGGCGATGATTTCTTCCTGACTGGCAGTCGGTTTCCCATAGCGAATATTCTCGAAGACCGTTCCAGCGAATAAATAGACGTCTTGCTGGACAACGCCGATATTCCTTCTGAGAGAACCCAGGGTGATGTCCTTGATATTTAGGCCATCGAGCAGGACTTCTCCTTCGCTGACCTCATAAAAGCGGGGGATCAGAGAACACAAGGTCGTTTTGCCAACGCCAGAAGATCCGACCAGGGCAATATAATCTCCTGCGTTTGCCTCCAGCGAGATATTTTTCAAGACATGGGCATGGTCATCACGATAGCGGAAGCCCACATTTTTGAATGCGATATTTCCGTGTACATTCTGAATCTCAATGGCATGAGCGGAGTCCTGGATCTCTGGCTCGATTTCGATGATTTCCATAAATCGTTCAAAGCCGGTAATCCCTTCCTGGAACTGCTCTGTCATGTGGGTCAGTTTCTGGATGGGCTCGATGAAGTTTCCGATATAGAGCAGGAAGGTGATGAGATCCGCCAGGTCCAAAGCGGAACGGGTGATACTCAGACCGCCAAGGACGATCACCGTCACTGTGATGAGCTGCGTGATCATCCCGACCCCTTGCCAGATGGCTGCCTCGTTTTTGTATGTGCTTTTTCTGCTTTCAACGAAGCGATTGTTTTCAAAGCCAAATTTCTTCATTTCCATTTCTTCGTTGGTAAATGATTTCACCACGCGGATGCCAGCCAATGTATCCTCCACCTGGGCATTGACATCCCCAATGCGCTCCTTATTCCTTTTGAAAGAAATATTCAATCTTTTATTGAAATAGAGTGAGAAAACCGCCAGGATGGGTAAAAAGAGAAAGACAGCCAGGGTTAACTGAACGTTGATGTTGAGCAAAATGATAAAGGCACCCACAAACTTTACGGTATAGATCAGGTAATCTTCCGGACCGTGATGGTACAGTTCTGACAGTGAAAACAGGTCATTCGTAATGCGCGACATCAACTGTCCCGTCCGCTGCTCATCATAGAAACGGAACGATAGTTTTTGAAAGTGCGCAAATAACTCGCCGCGCATATCACTTTCCATCATGGCCCCCATGACATGACCGCGATAATCCACGTAATAGTTGCATACGGTATGGATCAGGATGAGCAGCAGCATCAAAGCACCCGTGCGGTAGATCTCATTCAGTGCGTTCGGCATGCCACCCGCGAGGACGGTTTTCGTAATGTAGCGAGTCAGCAAAGGGAAGAGGAGCGTAATGCCAGCGACAAGAATGGCGCTGATCATCAGGGAAATGAACAAACCTAGATAGGGTTTGTAATAGGACAGAAACTTTTTGGTACGGACAGACATAACGATTCGATCTCCAATTGAATAAATTGTTTTTAAGAGTAGGGGCGACCCGCACAGCGGAAGCAAATTACTCGACAATCTTGAAGGGTCGCCCTTCCCATAAACAAAAAACCCGCGGGAGCCGCGGGTAGGGGATGGGTTTCTTTCTCGTTAGCACAAGAGAGAAGAAACAAAAAGCCACGGGACGTTACGCAAAGCGCACCCGTGGCAAAGATTCAGTTCAACTGAAAATCGAAATAACGATGCAGTTTAGGGATGCACTCACATAACAGACATTATTCTGTTGGAACGGGTTGTCATGTGATTACATCTCCTTTCTGCTTTGCAGGAATTTCGATGGACTTCCATAAAGTAGACCATCTGAGTACTAATTTAACGGAAGTGGTACAGTTTGTCAAGCACGAAAAATTTTAACCTAATGCTCAAGCCGCCGGTCCGCACGCAAGCGCGGCGCTGGGAGTTAGCTTAATTGCTGTTCGTTCAGGAATGCCGTGAAATCCAGCCCGCCGGGGGAGTGACCGTAGTCCGTCAGGATGGCGGCGGCTTCGCTGCGGTGATGAGTCCCATGATTCACCACATGCAGCAGACAATGCCAGAGCACGCGTTCGCGGTTGTCGCCTTCGTCCGTGGTGTAACGGATCGTACCGGTCAGATCGTCGTCGCTGAGGTGGATGAGGTAGTCCCGCATAGCGAGTTCTTCCTCTTTCCAGCGCATCTCCAAACTCTCGAAAGTTGGGAAATCCTCTTCCTGCATTGTGTCGAAGTAGGCGAGTGTATCGTGCTGATACAGCATGCGCCAGGCACACTCAGCATCTAAAGCATGGACTAGCGTGCCGCGCAGACTACCGAAGCTATGTGCGGTGGGCACGATAAATTGCTCAGGGCTCACCTGCGCGCTGGCGGCTAAGATACGGCGGGTTGCCCAATAGTTGTAGTCATAGAGTAATAAAATGTCGCGAAGGTTCATTACATCTCCTTGAGAGTCAAAAAGCAAATCGGCTTACGTGTGAGAGAAACTTTGCCTGTATACGTATCGAAGTAACAGGTATTCTATGACGGAGGACAGAATGATACCAATAATCAATACAAGAAGACCAAAAGGATATGGGGAAGAGAGATAAGCATCCAGACCTCCAGTTATCATAATAAGACTGAGGGAGGCTACTGGAAGCAGTGCAAAACGCCGTTCTGTTAATTCTCCACGCACACCCCAAATTGCTTCAAGTAGTAATATGCCAAAAAAGCCAATGACCTCAATTATTAGAATTAGTCTCAGAGCCTATTCCTTTTCCTCATTTTCGGCAGTTGCTGCGCCGAAATAGGACTATAACGCTGTGTTTAGAGATTTTGAACTCGAACTAGCAATTGGGCTGGCGTACTATCGAAATTTGTAGCAACCTTTGGCGACGTATGAGCATCATGAAGTGTTGCGCCCATATCAAATAATATGCTCCTAATGTTCTCAGGCATTTCTTCAAAATTTTTCTCTGGCATTATTTCTGTAGAAATGAAGTAATCAATTTGTTTACAAGTACTATCATTATTATTTTCTGGTTGATTCAACCACACGAGAAGATTTTCCAACGCTTCTACAAGATTTTTCCTGGAATACTCGTGTACCTGAACCGCTAGTTTTAATTGACTCAATAAATCGATCAGTATTGGGTTCGATTTCATAAGAAATCCTCTGGCTCGCCCTGGCACGCTTTGGCAGATAGTTTTTCTATAAAAATAAGCCCATTCGTTATATTCACAGACCAGGTTCAATCTGGACATTCTTTTTGACAAGTCTGACCTGGCGATATACAAGCGCGGCCAGACATCCTACAATCAAACCTCCAAATAGTGCTCTGTCATGCGTCACAAATATCTTGAGATATACCACTTGCAATAAAACAATAACAGCCATGAGGCGAGCTATTTTTGATCGCGAGGTCAATAAACAGTAAGTTAGAAAAAGCGCGTGGCCTGATATTAAGGGAATACGTATGAAGGCACGTGTCAGCGCCGGTAGTAGCACCACCAGGTCTATTGCCCATGCTGCACGAGAAGCCAGTGAATATTGTTCCGCGCGATCAAACAGGAAGGCGACAAAGGGTACGCCAATCGGTGTGAAATAATAGAGTAGAAACCAGCGCAGGTCACCGTCAAAGGACAGGATTATGAAAAGTGCGAAGATCGCGGCAGCAAGAAGTGAAACGACGAGCACAGTGATTGGATGAAATACAAATTCACGCCGTGTTATGCGATTCATAGAACTATGCCTCTCAGCCACAAACTAACTAAAGCATGTGCTGGAACTGCCCCGTCAAAGAATAATGTCCATTAATTATAGCAGTTGCTTTTTACGCACCGACTTGGTTTTCACACCAGTCCCTGGAACATGCTCGTGCCCACTTGGTCACTCAAAAATCTAATCTCAAGAAACACCTGTCCATTCGGATAGTGAAGGCTCCCCCAGCGGCGGAGGAGTTTTGGTTATGCTCTGCTATCATCATGCCCATTGCAAACGCTTTGTCCGATTCAAACGAGTGGCGATCCAAAACCATCAATTTTAAGCAATCGCACGCATTACCAGGGCAGGAACGCGCCCGGAGGAAAATCAAGATGAGCATTCAAAGTGAAATCCTTTATTTAGTGATGAAGAACCGTCACTTGTTTCAACTCCGCCTCAAACAGGAAGCCTGGGATGAGAGTGATCTCAAGTGCAACGATTAGAGTGTGTAGGCAAAATCATTAGTCTCTGTCATGCCCCTTCGGGGTGGGAGGAGCAAAGCAACGACACTGGCACCGCACGATTTGCTAAGCAAATCGAGTGCAGGTGCGAATCTCATTTTCAAACGCAATTTCGGGTAGCAAACCGAGATTCTCCCTGGCACCGTCCGCTAGGGCAGGTGTCGCTCCTCGCAAAGCGAGTCGCTCAGACCGTCCCGAAGCGGTGTCCCTTCGGGAGAATGACATGTCTCTATTTTGTATACAGCCCCTAGTGGAAACCAAAAAGCAACAATCTGCCACAGATTAGGTGAGTGAGTTTATTTAGCAATCTCCCAAATGTAGCCTGCAGGATCCATGAAACTCGCGGTACGGATACCCCAGGGTCGATCCATGGGCCCATTCAGCAGTTTCACTCCACGACTCACCAAATCGGCACACATCGCATCCACATCTCCAACCATGATCGTGAACATAAAGCGGGTTCCAGATTCGCGATTCGCCACTTTGGCGGGCTTGATGAGTTCATCCGCTTCGGTGATCTTCAATAAGTTGACCAGAGTGTCACCAAATTTGAAGACGGCTGAGTTGGGATCTTCAAAATCGATCGGCAGACCGAAGACCTTCTGATAGAACTCTTTGGCGAGTTCTAGATCCTCGGTAAACAGGGTTATTGCGAATATCCCTTTCGGCCAGGCATTCGTCTTTGCAATTGTTTCCGAATTTTCACTCATCGTTCATCTCCTAATGGGATTGGGGAAGGTTGTTTATTACCGCCTTGTGAAACCGGTAAGCTGGATTGATTATAGGACATGTGTTCTGTTTTGTCACTCGCAACCTTAGCGGCGCAGCAGCGCTTTGCATGTCAAACTCGCCATAAGCTGTGTACCTTTTATCACCTTCAGCAAAGTACCTTCCCTATTTGCCTGCACGTTTTTATAATAGACCAGCATGTTGAGTATTGACATTCAAACGGCCCGACGATTTATCCTCGGCAAGCAGGGCTTGTGGCCCGGAAGACGCTGGCGCGGCGTCAGGGGCACGGAGAAAGCGATACGTGCGATGGAGTACTTGCAACTCGACCCTCTGCAAATCATCGCTCGCAGCCAGGACATCACGCTGTATAGCCGCGTGCTCGATTACACGCCGGGCCTGTGGGAGGATCTGACGTACAAGAAGCGCAAGTTCTTCGACTGGGGCGGCTGGTTGGCCGTCCGCCCCATGGATGAGCTGCCGTATTGGCGCGTGGTCATGCGCCGCGAGCGTGACGGCAACTCGCGTATCCGCGCTATGGGCCGCGATCACGCCGATGCCATCGTCGAAATGCGGGCTATCCTGCACGAACGTGGCGTTGTGAGCAACCGCGATTTTGAGATGGCGACACGCACCCGCACCCAAAGTTATCGCGGCCGCAAAGATAGCGCGTTGGCTTTGTATTATTTGTGGCGTACCGGCGAAGTGATGACGCACCACCGCGAGCGCTTCGAGCGCGTCTACGCACTCACTGAAGCGGTCGCCCCTGCGCATCTGATTCGCGAAAGTGACGAGGCCGAGGCGGACCGCTTCTTGATCAAAAAGGACATCAGCTTCTCCGGCCTATCGCGGGTGACCCGCACGCAAGATTCGTTTCATCGCGGTGTTCCATTTAGCAAAGTCAGGCAGATACTCGATGCGATGCTGGCTGACGGCGACCTCATCGAGGTGAAGGTGGAAGGTTGGAAAGCCGTGCACTACGCGCTCGGCAGTGACGTGAAGGCCCTGCGCGATTTAAGCGCAGGGCGCATCCCGAAAGCGTGGACGCCGTTGGAGATGACCACGACGGAAGAGGTCACTTTCCTGGCACCGCTCGATCATGTCAGTGCCCGTGGGCGAGCCAAAGTTTTGTTTGGTTTCGACTACGTCTGGGAGGTATACAAACCCGAGCACCAGCGCAAGTTCGGTTACTACACCCTGCCGATCTTGTGGGGCGACCAACTCGTTGCGCGGTTTGACAGCCGACTCGAGCGGGCAACGGACACATTTGTGATCCTGGGCTTGTGGTTGGAGAACAAGGCTCTTGGCAAAGATGAGGCGTTTGCAGAAGCATTAGCTCGTGGGTTTGCCCGCTTCGTCACATTTCTTGGCGTAAGCAAAATGGACGTGAAGGCGATCCGCGAGCCACTGCTGCGCCGACGCGCAATTAGGTTTGCCCTCTAGCGTATACCCTTCCGGCCCGCTATGTTGGAAGCGTGGTCATTCA
>Ga0065707_10000829_pt1 | contig 16208 bp, 7 predicted proteins | sample SwiRhicommuniRL3_FD_59094 | JGI IMG/M metagenome (GOLD analysis project Ga0065707, IMG submission 59094) | Switchgrass rhizosphere bacterial communities from Rose Lake, Michigan, USA - RL3 v2 (version 2) | ecosystem: Host-associated > Plants > Roots > Rhizosphere > Soil | place: East Lansing, MI...
ACTGGCGTTCAATTTGCTGAGTCCAACATAATAGAAGATGGAACCGATTCCATTTATGCTGCCCGCCAGGAGGCAACCTAACAGACCCACCGGATAAATGTAGAGACTGCGACGCCTAAACAAGACCATAATGATCACGAGCAGGAGGGCAGCCAGGCTGGTGCGCAGGGCCACGACTGCCAATGGTGAGAATTTTCCGGCTCCCATGGCCGCCTTACCAAACACAGGCGCCAACCCAAGAAAGAATGCGGAGATCACGGCGGCATTCATCCCCGGGTTTCGACCGATTCGTATCTTATTCATTAGCTATTCGTTTCAAAGAGAACGATGGGTGATAGGGGAACCCGTCGTTGTCAAAAGGCGCTTCCTTGTTCAGGCTGGCATCCAATTTTATCGTATAAGTGACCGAACTTCTTCCAGAAATTCATCATTCAGGAAATCGCCTTTCAGCATGAGGGATTGAATTTGTCCCTGTAATCGACTCTTCTCATCCACGGTCAGTTCCTTGGCTGTGGCAACGATGACCGGAATGTTCGCGGTTTCGGGTCGACTGCGCAACGAATCCAGCACTGCAAAGCCATCTACTTCTGGCATCATCAGATCCAGAATGACCAGGTCAGGTCGTTCCTTTGCCACGAGCTCCAGCGCTTCACGCCCATTGGTCGCTTCCGAGATTTCAAAATCTCCCTGCGATTGGAGAATCCTCCGGATGAGGCGGCGGGCCTCGGGCGTATCATCCACCACCACCACCCGTGGGAAGCGGTTTGGCGTCACATTGTTGAGGGCCGAAAGCAGACCTTCCTGCGGGGTTGGTGTGGACTCTGGTCTTTGGAGATCTACATCTCGAGTCCAGCCCTCTCCGAAGAGGAACTGCTCAGCAGGCAGGGTGTGCCCCGTGCAATTGACCACCACTGTGTCCGTCGATTTAATAATGCCAGCCCGGACAAGCTTGAAGAGCCCGGCAAAAGCGACCGCTGCTGCGGGCTCCGCGGAGATGCCTTCCATTTTGGCCAAAACATGCATGGCGCGGAAAGCATCCTCATCGCTGACGCTTTCGAAGACACCATGCGTTTCGTTGACCTGCTTGCGCAGCATCACGTAGGTCCGACCCGGATCACCCGTCGCGAGGGTTTCGATCCGCGTTTGCGGCGAAAGAACAGGTTCAGCTATTTCCAATCCTTTTTTCCAACTATCCACCATGGGAGCGCAACCTTCGGCCTGGATCGGTGCAATGGCCGGGATACGGTCAATCATACCGAGTCCTTGCAACTCTCGGAAGCCTTTATACACACCTAAAGGTCCCATGCCGCCACTGATGGCCTGGACATACCAATCAGGGGTACGCCACTTTGGGGTTGCCTCGGTGGAACTGGGCGGCGGTCCCAGTTGCAGTGTCAATTGCTCAGCGATTTCAAAGGCGATTGTTTTCATCGCTTCGACGGCTGTAACAGTTCGCGCACCCATATCCTGATAAAGTCCACGCTGACGAGCGAATTCGGCAGCTACCTGCTTGGCCTGATCGTACGATCCGGTAATCTTGACAACCTGGCTGCCATAGAGCGCAATTTCTCGCATTTTGACGCCCGGGACCAGACTCGTGACGAACGCCCAGAGTTTGATCCCAGCCCGGGCTGCATAGGCGGAAAGGGAAATGGCCACATTGCCGGTGGACGCCGCAACCATTTCGGTCACACCACCTTCCTTCAGGGCCGCGATGGTCACGGCCGCCTGCCGATCCTTGAAGGAGGAGGTGGGACCCTGTCGCTCATCCTTAATATACAGATTAGGTAGTCCGAGCATCATCCCCAGATTTGCGGCCTGAATCAGAGGCGTACCCCCCTCACCAAGCCTTAATATCGGATTTGGAATATGAATGGGCAGCAATTCCTGATATCGCCATAAATCAAAGGGACGATTCTTTATCTCCGAGGGGAACGTCATCGCCACTTCGGTCAAATCATATTCAGCTTCACGCCATTGACTGTCGCACTGAGGACAATGCATGGAACTGGGCATGAATGGCGCGGCATGTCCGCAGTCTAAACACCTGATCACAAATGTCATAAAGTATCCTGTTGAAGGCAGAGCGGCCTTAGGAGTTAAGTCTCATCAACGCGTTTTCAATGCTTTCAAGTAATTGAGCTTCGTTAAGCGAGCCTTTGGTGATCACTCGCTGGCCAAAATCGCTCAGTTGTTGCTGTTGTTCATTTGTCAACCCGCCGCCACTGACAATCAGGACAGGAATATCATGCAACACAGAGTTCTCGCGTAATTTCTCAAGAATTGTAAAGCCATCCAGATCTGGCATGAAAAGATCCAGAATAATGGCGTGCGGTGTTTTCTTGATAATCTCTTCCCAGCCTTTACGCCCTCCTTCGGCAAGGACAGGCTTATAGTGGCCGTGTTGCTTTAGGATCCTTTCGATTAAGCGCAAATCATCAGGATTGTCATCGATCACCAGCACCTCATGAATGGTTCCATCTTTATTCAGGCGATCCAAAGCGCAAACGATGTCCTCTTCAAGAATGGGTTTCATCAGATAGTCCGCGGCACCAAGGTTGAACCCTTTTTCTGCCTGTTCCATGATGGAGCAGATAATAACTGGAAAATCCTTGGTTGCCGGATCCGATTTTAGCTCTGTCAGAACCGACCAGCCATCCTTGTTTGGCATCATAATATCAAGAGTGATGGCAAAAGGCTTGACCTTTAAAACCTCTTCCTTGGCTTTTGTAGGATCGGTCAGAGGAANNACNTAATATCCCTGCGGGTTAAGATACCGTTCATATAATCCGATGACTTGAGGGTCATCATCAATGGCCAGGATGACCTTCCTGCCTTCGGGGATTTCTTCCTGTGGCTGTTGAAACAGAGGCAGAGTGAACCAGAACGTTGAACCCGTGCCAATCCCGCTATGAATTCCAATACGACCACCATGCAGTTGAACTAAATTCGCGCAGATCGAGAGCCCCAGTCCTGAGCCCCCGCTCTTGCGGGTGGCCGATCCATCTACCTGAGAGAAAGCCTGGAAAAGCTTCTTCTGGTCTTCGAGGGAAATTCCAGGACCCGTGTCAATGACGCTGATCAAAGCTTCCATTTTCCCTGTCGGACCTTTTTGGACACTGGCCTCCACCGTAATCGAGCCTTGGTCAGTAAATTTAGATGAATTCGAAATGAGATTAAGCAATACTTGCCGAACTCGCATCGTATCGCCGCGCACCGATGGCATATTGCCAGGGATATGGTGAACCAACTGAATGGGTTTTTCTTTGACTAGGCCTTTGGCTGTGGACATGACACTGGTTGTCAGCTCCGCCAGTTGGACTTCCTCAAAGTTAAGTTCCATTTTACCGGCTTCGATCCGGGCCAGGTCCAGAATATCGTTGATCAATCCCAAAAGGTGTTGACCCGAGTTATAGATAGCGGTCAAGTCCTGTTGCTGCATTTCACTGACCGGGCCGTCAATGCCTTTCAGAATCACGCGCGAGAAGCCAATAATCGAGTTCAGTGGTGTTCGCAGTTCGTGGCTCATATTGGCCAGGAACTGGCTCTTCAGTTGATCGATCTCACGCAGATCTTTGATCAATTGTTGAGAAAGCTCATACGACCGGGCGTTGTCGATCGCAACGGCGATCTGATCGGACAGCGATTGCAGCACGGAGAGATCATCCTGCGTGAATGCATAGGCTTGCGTAGATTGAATATCAATGACACCCAGGATCCGTGAGCCGATCTTCAACGGAATCACAACCTCCGAGCGCGTATCCAACAGGAACGGATTGGGTACGTAAAGAGGTTCCAGGTCAGTATCGTTCACAAGCCTTGGCTCAATATCTTCGGCAACCCTGCCAATGATGGAATTCGATCCGACCGCAATGGAATATCTTTGGGACTTCATTTTTTCGCCGGCTTCGCCAATTGCTTCGCGCAGGACCGCGCTGAAACCAGTCTCTTCGATAATATAGATGGCGGCGTAATAGAAGCCAAATCGCTCACTGATCAGATTGACGGTTCGGGTAAAGATGGTGTTGAGGTCGAGGGTCGATGTAACCAGGCGTCCAATTTCGGAGGAAGCAGCCAGGTAATCATTACGCCGTTTCAAGATCTCTTCTGATAATTTTCGCTCAGTAATATCCTGCTGAACAGCGAGAAAACCTATCGTTTTTCCGCTTTCATCAAGGATCGGACTCTGCGTACCTTCCACGGGGATCAGAACGCCGTCCTTCGTTTTGTTCGTAATCTCGCCTGAGACGGTTCCACCTGCGAGAAGCGTATCCCAAAACTGCTTATATTGCTCCACAGGGATAAGGCCCGATTTGATAATCCGCGGTGTCTTTCCGATTGTCTCTTCAGGAGTAAACCCATATACTTTCTCGAAGGCGGGGTTGGCATATTCAATGACGCCTTCGAGATCGGTGATGAAGACAGCACTTTCTGACCGGTCAATGCCCAGCTTGAACTTTTGAATTTCGCGCTCTGCCAGGAAGCGTTCAATTGCTGACTCCACTTGTAGCGCGATGATGGAAAGTATTTCCTTATGCTGGTCGGTAATATGGGTTCTCTGATCATACGACTGAATGGCCATCACACCTGAGATGACCTGTTTCGAACGTAAGGGTACGCCCAGCCAGTCGACACTTTTAACGCCATCGTTGACGACCTCACCAGCCGCTTCGAGGTCCGCAAAAATCTCTGGCGTAATGCGAAGTGGCTTTCCCGTTCGAAGTACGTAGCTGGTCAACCCTTTTCCAAGTCTCCGGGGAGTCCAATCTTCATCCTGCTCATCGAAATAATACGGAAACGTGATCAATTGCGTAGCCGGATCATACTGGGCAATATAGAAATTGTTCGCAGGGAGAAGCGGCCTGATGGCTTCATGAATGGCTTGAAACAGATCATCCATGGTTTTGGAAGAAAGCACGCTTTCCGAGATTTGCGTTATCGCGACTTGGGTAAGTTCGTTGAATTTTCGATCCGTAATATCGCGGGCTACCCAAAACACCTGCTCTTCACTTAACTTCGAAATATTTGCGTCAAACCAGATATTATTTCCGGCGATATTAAGTGGGTATTCAATTTTGATGATCTCATTGCCACTCAGGGCCTGATGAATGGCATCCATGAATTGGCCATGCAATTCTGGCGGCAAAATATCCTTGATATACTGGCCAACCATTTCATCGGGCGGGCGGATGAGGAGCGAGGGGTTGGTCGGTGCAATGCGAACATAGCGTCCGTCTTTGTCATAAACGATAATTACATCGTTCATCGAGGCAAATAGGGCCAGCAGCTCCGACTCGGATTTTTGCGTTTCCTGGAACAACCGTGCATTTTCGATCGCAATTGAGGCCTGACCGGAAATGGTTGTTAAGATATCGCGCGTGTGCTCGTTATAAAGATTTGCCTTTTGAACGCTCTGAACGGAGATCAGCCCCAGGACGCGTTCACCAATCAGGAGGGGAACGCCCAGCCAGGATTGAGAAGGAGTCTCATCCTCACTGAGCGGGACAAATTCGATCCCAAGCGCCTCCATATGTTTCAGGACATTGTTCGGCGCAAACACGGCTCTTCTATTGCGAATAATGTAATCTGTAAACCCACCGTTTCCCAGTTTTTTGGGATGCAGTTGAATTCGCTGACCTTCTTCGAACGCTACCGGATAACTTTTTTCTTCTGTTTTCTCATCGTAGAGAGCAAAGAAAAAATCACTGGTGTCCATCAAATAACTGGCGTAATGGTAGACCACTTCCGCGATGGCNGTCGTATCCAGTTTTGTNGATAGTTCACGAGCCATCTCNTTCAGGATNCTTAACTCTTCTGCCCGTGTCTGGGTTTCCTGAAATAACCTTGCATTTTCCAACGCCAACGATAGTTGATCGGCGACCTGCTTAACCAGTAATTGTTCATCCTGACTCCAGGTGCGCTGCTCTGACTCATCCAACACTTGCAGGGTTGCCCATGAATTTTGTCCTGCCTGAAATGCCAGAGACATAGTAGACTTCTGTTGTGTCACCGGACTTGCCATTTCGACAGGTTTTCGAGCTTTTGTGGCCGGATTAATCTCTGAACTCTGAATCGATTTTTCTTCTGCGGAGGCGCGTTGGCGTGACGCCGGCTTGAGCTCCGCCGGTGCCTGCTCAGGTCTTGCGTCTTCGAATAAATTTTTAAGCCGTTTGTCGATTGGCTTCTTCTTTGGCATATTCCATTAACTCCTGAGCAAGGACGCGGTACTGCTGAGAACCCCGGCTCGTGGGCTTGTACTGTGTAATCGGAACACCCGCAATCGGACTTTCGCGAAGCTTGGTGTCGATTTCGATCACAGTGGTGAAAACGCCTTGTCCAAACGTCGCCTGCAATTGTTCGAAGATATTACGATGCGTGCGGTTTCGTCGATCCAACAGCGTGACAAGGATCCGGTAAGCAAGATTCGGGTTGCTCTCCTGCCGAACGCGGCGAATGGTGCCCATCATATTTCTCAATGCGTACGCAGAGAAATACTCAGCCTGGGTTGGAATAATGAGCAGGTCTGCAGCAGAAAGAGCATTGAGCGTGATTGAGCCCAGGGCTGGCGGGCAATCTAAAAGGATATATTCATAGGGCAGAGGGGCCGCCTGAAGCGCATTACGTAGCGTTGACATGTAATGGCTACGCATCGGTAAAAATTGCTCCGCGCTCTCAATACGTGAGTTGGAGGGGACGAGATCCAGATTTTGAACTTCCGTACGGCGGATGGCCGTTTTGAGAGCAACGTTCTCGATCAGCACACTCGCCGAGTTGAACTCCACCTCTCCCGTTTCCAATCCTAGAGCAAGACTGAGGTTTGCCTGTGGGTCCAGATCAATCAACAGAACCCGATGATCTAATTCTGCGAGCGCGGCACCGAGTGACAGTGTAGAGGTTGTCTTTGCAACCCCGCCTTTTTCATTTGACATTGCAATTGTAAATGCCATTTTTTCCTCTTTTTTATCCATGTAGATTATTCGGCACCTTTGACCGTCTGTGGAATCACTTCTACTTTGCTGGCGCCCAGAGCCTTGCGCAATTCATCCATAGCGGTTTGGATCATAGACTGTGGGTCGTTTACACTTCGAATCTTGCCGGTAATGTCTGTGACCAACCGTTCGCGTTCGGCGCGCCTGTTTGTTTCCTCGAATAGACGAGCATTTTCGGCCGAAAGTGCTACGCGCTCCGCGACCGCTTTAATGAGAGAAATCTGATCCTGATTCAGCCCGGCCGTGGATGGGGACTGAACGACCAGCGTACCGATCATTTCACCACGCAACTCAATCGGCACTATCACCTGGTTGGTCTCCTTTTGAGTACCCTTATTCTGATTCTTGGTCAATTCCTCTACATCCAACCGTTTATTGAGAGGTGATGAACCAGCAATGCTATAGCGATAACCAAGCAGTTTGTTTTCCACCGGGACTCGTGCCCAGGCCTCGCGTGTCAACTGATGTCCAATCGATTCGGCCTCAGACAAGGCACGCCGCGTTTCCTCGAATAAACGGGCATTCTCGATCGCTAAGCTGACCTGGTCAGCGAGCAAGCCGAGCATTTGAATGTCCTCCTGTGTGAACGCTCCTCGTTCTGTGCTTTGCACATCTAATGCCCCAACAATAAGCGTTCCGCTTTTTAGCGGCAAGGCCATTTCAGAATGCGTGTCAGGAAGTTCAGGATTGTCGAAATAAACGGCATCTGCGCCCACATCCATGGCAATGCGTGGATTGCCCGTCAAGGTCACATTGCCGACAATACCCTGTTCACCGACACGCAAGCGGTGTCGACGGCCCAGCATCTTCTTGCCACCCTCACTATTTGCAGCACTGAGTACAGCAAATTCATGGGCATCATCTAAAAGAAAGATGCCAACGTGGTAAAAACCAAACCTGTCGCTAATGACCGTTGTGATATGAGGTAATAATTCCTGTAGATCTCGAATTGACGTGATGGCCTGGGTCACTTGAGCCAGGGCTTCGAATTGTGAAGCGCGGCGGTGGATTTGCGAATTCGCCTCGTCCAGTTCCTGATTACGATCTGCCAGTTCACGAGTGCGATCTGCTACTCGGTCTTCCAACTCATCACGGAGTTCAGTCAGGTCCTGATTACTTACCCTGAGTTCGCCTGCGTTCGCATTTGCTTTTTTGACCGCTTCCTGCAGGCTGTGAATAATTAAGTAAAGGAATATTGCACCAAATATGAATAATACTGTGCCTTCGATAACCACCCCAAAGGCGGGGCCGGGCACATAATGAATGATCCCAATATTTTCCGCCTGAGCCAGTCCAAATCCGGCGGCGATGCTCAGGGCTGTAAATCCAACTGCGGGTCTCCATCCCAGCAGAAGGCCTGCCATCAGCATAACCACAAAGTAGCTGGTGAAGGCGGTCCCACGCATTCCGCTCCCACTCAATGCAATCAGAGTACTTGCCAGCCAAATGGTTGAAATATGCAGATAGGCGGCCAGGCGAACCTGCCCGGCCTTCATCAAAAGCCATGCAATGGTAAGGACAGTAATGATGGCAAACAGGATTAAGTTGTCGACGCCAAATAGTTCGTTACCAGTAATTGTCCGGATAATGATAAAGAGCACAAGGATCGGTATATTGCTCAAGACAATTACATTGAGGTACCAGGCCGCGCGTGTTTTTTCCTCATCTCCGACAAATACTGGCGCAGCAAACAAGCTCTTTCGCATGCTGAATTCCTACTTTCCGTCACTTCCGAATTGAATGATGACTTCTGATCCCGGTAAAACCTGACCCAGTTCTTCGACGGCAGTCTGCAAAACATTGCGCATATTTACGGAAGCGCCGATCTTACCGGAGATATCCGCCGTAAGCCGCTCGATTTCGGCGCGACGCTGGGTGGTCCGCAAGAGGGTTGCCGACTCTAACGCGAGCGATAAACGGTCAGCCACTGCCCGGGCGATATCCACTTCATCGGGATCCCAGCGATGGCCGGTCGGCACGTGGATATCTAAAACGCCAACCACTTCGCCTCGCAGATGAATGGGAACCACAAGAGTCCCCACTTCTCCATCCTCGACCAGTGGTTCTCCACGCGAAAGGACCTTATCGATAAATGGTTGATCAACAAATTTCTCCAGCGGCCGAAGAGTATTCTCGGAAGCTACGTAGCCAACTCTTTTTTCCTGGGACTGGATGAGTCGCCAGGCATCCTTGATGTAAGACTCGGATGATTTTTGCGCTTCTTCCAACAATCGATGAGTCGCTTCGTGCGAACGGGCATTTTGAATGGCAATAGCCACCTGATCGGCCAGGGTATAGAGTGTTTCTGTATCTTCGGGAAGGAACGCATTTGCCTCGGTGCTTTGCACGTCCAGGACGCCGATAATCTGGTCTGCTTCTCTAAGGGGGAGAGCCAGTTCGGAGCGGGTCTCCGGAAGATCGGGGTTGTCTCTGAATGCGGAATCGGCCTCTACATCCAGGGCGATGCGGGGGCTTCCGGAAGCGGCCACGTGCCCGACGATACCTACCTGACCCACCTTGAGGCTATGCCTGCGCGCAAGCATTCTTCGACCCCCATTGCTGTTTGAGGCCCGGAAGACCGCGTTTTCACGCCGATCGTCCAACAGGAAAATGCCCACGTGATAAAATCCAAATTGCTCGCTGATCACTTGTGCCAGTTGAAACAGGAGTGAGTCTTCATCCTGAATGGAAGTCGTTGCGCGCGCCACCTGGGCGATGGCTTCAAATTGCCGGGCTCGTCGCTCATTCCGCTGGTTGGCTGATTCCAATTCGGCTGTACGCCTGCCCACGCGATCTTCAAGACTCTGGTTCAGGTCCTGCAAATCCTGATTCGATCTGACCAGATCCTTCTCGCTAATCATCGCCCGATGAATTGCATTCTGCATACTTGTGGTGCTGAAATAGATCAATATAGTCACTGCAATGAAAACCAGCGAAAGATCACGGGCAAATGCAATCGGATTTTGTGAGCTGGGTGTGAAAACGCCATTGGCTTGCAACAAGGCCAGAACCCAGATCATGCCGATCCCCCCCAGGACGACGATCCCACCGGCGCGCCAGCTGAGAATAATACTAGCCAACAAACCAAGCGCCAGGAACGCCACCACAATCACATCTTTGACACCATCTGCTGTATAAGCCTGAAGGCCGATACCCAACCAGCCAAGCACGATGATCACAATACCGCTCGCCTCAATATACCCCAGGTGAAGCAGGGTAATGGCAAGCAGCATCACGATGATCAAGCCTGTAAAAACAGCAAAGGTAAAGTTCTGCGGACCTCCAAACAGATGGGGGATCAAGGCCAGGATCAGTAATCCGACGACACTCCAGGCAAATCCATTAATAAATTTGGCGCGGAAGTTCTTTTCCTCTTGTTCAAAGACCGGCGCGCTTAACAATTTTCGGATCATTCTGTATCCTTATTGAACTGAACGGCGATTTCGGCATGGGGCAGGGTCTTGCTCAATTCCTGTGCAACGGTTTTCAGTAATTCATTAATATCACTTTGCTCACTGATCTTCGAGGTAATTTCACCAATGGTGCGTTCCTTGGCAGCTCGCTTTTGACTTTCCGCCAATAGCCGTGCGTTTTCCAGCGCTATGGCAGCCCGTTCGATAATCGCCGTGACGATCTCCAATTCATCCGGATCCCAGGGACGGTTATCGGGTGAATGAACATCCACGGAGCCGATCACCTCGCCGCGCAATTTGATCGGTAGTGACAGCGAGGCACCCCGCGATTTGATTTGGGCCGACAATTCATTGGAATGATCTTCTCCCTTACCATTTTTCTTATAGAGCAGGGATGCGCGGGTACCGGTATGGCGAATGCCGATAATATCTCTATATTTGGTAAATTGCTGCCAGCCGTTTCGAACAAATTGTCGTGAGAGCAAGTCTGACTCGTTCAGGGCGTGGCGGGTTTCCTCGAATTGTTGAGCATTTTGGATCGCGATACTGACCTGGTCTGCCAGGGTCGAAAGAATATTAATGTCTTCCGGGAAGAAGGCATTTGGTTCGGTACTTTGAACATCCAGCGCGCCGATAATCTCTTCGCCCACACGCAAGGGAAGCGTCAGTTCCGAACGGGTCTGTGGCAGATCCGGATTGTTGAAGAAGATCGAGTCTGCACCGGTGTCCAGCGCGATACGCGGTTTTCCTGTGCCGGTGACATACCCCACCAGTCCGGTTTCAGCAACTTTTAGGCGATGGCCGCGCGCCAGCATGACCTTTCCACCGTCGCTGTTTGCAGCGCTGAGAATCGCGTACTCCCTCGATGCATCCAAAAGGAAAATCCCAACATGATAAAAACCGAACTCACGGTTGATCGCCGTGGTAATTTGTGGAAGCAAGACGTTGAGGTCGCGCGTGGAGCTGATGGTGCGGGCCGTGTGAGCGATCGATTCGAACTGTTGGGCGCGCCGTTCGTTTCTTTCATTCGCGGAGGAAAGTTCAGCTGTACGCTGTTCCACCATTCGTTCCAATCCATCGAGGGTTTCGCGAAGACGGGAGGTCATGGTGTTGAAGGAATGTGCCAGAGTACCAATTTCATCATTGCCTGTCACGGGTGCCTGGATGCTCAGGTCGCCTCCCGAAATCTGGCTGGCAACCCGCGTCAGGCTTTGGATTGGAGCCGCGATGGCCCGCCCCATCCCAAGACTGATGAAAACTGAGACAATCAGCAGGACGATTAATAAAAGCGCGGCTGCCTGCGATGCAGACCGCAACTGTTGTTGCGATTGACTGCGTGCGGCGATGATGGCTCCCTGGAGCTCTGAAGCAGGAACCACCAGGGCGATACTGTATCCAGTCGTTTTGATGGGAGAGAAGGAAATATAGGTGTCAACGCCATTCACCTCGACGCTAAGCAGACCGTTGCCACCTGATGTCATTCGTTTAGTCACTGCCTGGAGTTCAACCGTGCCCAATCCCAGGATCGTTTGCTTGGTGAAATCCTGGCTGTTCAGCTCCTGCGGGCTGATCCCGAACATCTTATATCCGTCGGACGGCATGGAGAAAATACGTCCTGCATCGTCAATCATGAAGGCGTAACCTGTTTCTCCAATTTTGAGGGAACTGATCTGGTCCGCGATCTCGCCTAATTTCATATCGGCCGCTACCACACCCACAAAACGACCATTTTCATAGATCGGTGAAGCTGCAGTGACCACCAGGCCACCACCGGCCGCATCGACATAAGGAATTGTCCAGCGCGGTCCACGCTGGGGGTTATAGAGCGGAGAGGAAATCAGGAAATAAGGTCGCTGGGTGGCATTGAAGTCCGGTGGCAGAAGTGAGGCCAGATCGATATTCGGATAATAGCGAACTACTCCTTTGTTATCGACGATGTACATGGCCAGCAAGGACGGATGTGTCTTCAATACTTCAGGAACATAAAAGTCGAGGTAGGCTGACGTGTTTAATTCCCCGAAGAGCGATGCGTCCAGCGCGACTCCAACAGGCACAAATACAGAAGAGGTGTCGGTCGAAGAATTGCCATACTTCCCGCCCTCAAGTTGGGTAAGATTTGACCTGGCGTCCCAATAGGTGCCCTGGCTAAAGACTGCCTGGTGGCCCTTCAGAGAGAGCCAATGCTGAGACGAGGCCGAAACCTCCTCTGCAATATCTTCGAAGACCTGATTGGCTTGATTCGCCTGGATAAATGCCCGGTTCAACAATTGTTCTTCTGCCAGTTGATTGACGCTCTTATCAAGCCTTTCGGAAAGGGTGTTGGTCACCTGACGGGCTTGGTAAAGGACAAAAACAATCAGGACAGATAGCGCAATGGCGCCCGTACCAATAATGCCGGCGATGATCTTGGCACGCAGATCAAGGTATGGAAATTCACGAGCAAAGAAGATTGCAAAGATCAGCAGCAGGAGGAACGAGAAAATCCAGCGCCACTGACTGAGTTCAGCAATCGGACGGTTCGGGTCCCCAAAAAGGTCAATTAAGACCGATGCGAGCGAAACCGTTAGACCAACTGTGAGAATTCTCCCGATATAGTGACGCGGCAACGTGGTAAAGCTGATTCCACCGATTAACGCCAGCGAGGTAATTGAGTTGGATATCCCCAACCCACTCTGTATCGATGTCGTAATGATGGTTTGAAGCCCAATGGCGGCAATCAGTGTGAGACTCGCCGCTACTTGCCTGCCTGTCCGAATAAGCCAATAGCAAATGGGGGCGGCAACAAAAACAGGTATAGCAGCCCATAGTTGGCGACTGCCGCTTCTCCAGAGTTCAAATAACTCTGAACTCGCAAAGAGCAGGGTGGCGAGGGCAATGATCCACACCCACAAAATATTATGGCGCGGCGGTTGCGATGTGATGGGGGGTGAACTTTGTCCCAACGTCACGATTGCTCCTTACTCTGGAATTGAATTAATATTTCAGAGCCACCCAGGACGCGCTCCAGCTCTTCCGCGGTTGATTTCAGGATATTTTCGATATTAAGCGCACTACTAATCCGGGCGGTTGCTTCTGAAATCAGGCGTTCCTTTGCTGCACGCCGACGGGCATCCTGGTATAAGCGTGCATTTTCCATGGCGAAAGCGGCGCGCTCTGCGACAGCCTGAATGAGGCTGATCTCATCCGCCTGCCATTCCTTCAAGGGATCCTGCGTCTCGATGTGCAGAATACCGATAACTTCGCCTCTTAGCTTCACGGGAACGGCTACGGCCGCATGCTTCGGTTTGGAACCATTGGTCAGGTTCGACCTTATATCGCCGCTCTGCACCGCTGACAAAACCTCGGAATTTTGTAATGAGTTTTCCAGAATTTCGATACGCCCGGTTTGATAGCGAAATCCTGGCTGCTCAGTCTGTGAAACCGTGCGACTCCATTCGGCGCGAGTGAATTCGTTATAAACTTCCTGAACCTGTGTGAGGGCGGCGCGAGTCTCCGTCAACAATTTCGCGTTTTCCAAAGCGATGGATACCTGATTGGCGAGCGCGGTGAGTACCTGCAAGTCTTCACTGGAGAAGACCCCAGCCTCGGTGCTTTGCACATCCAACACACCGATGGTTTCTGTTCGCACCTTCATGGGCAGGGCCACTTCCGAACGGGTTTCCGGGAGGTCAGGGTTATTAAAGAAAAAGGCATCCGCGCCCACATCCAGGGCGATCCGGGGTTGTCCTGTTTGTGCTGAAAAACCAACAACACCCACTCCCAACCTCAATCGATGATTCCGGGCTAACATTCGTCGTCCGCCTTCGCTGTTCGCGGCTTGAAGGATTGCAAATTCACGATCCTGGTCCATAAGGAAGATGCCGACATGATAAAAACCAAACCGTTCGCTGATTAAGCTCGTGGTGGCCGGGAAAATTTCATTCAGGTCCTGTAATTGCGCGATTGCCTCAGATAGTTCTGTCACGGCCTTCAATTGTGAGGCTCGACGCACGGTCTGTTTGTTGGCCTCCTCAATTTCCTGAGTGCGCTCGTCAACACGTTTTTCCAGTGTATCAGTTAAGTTTTCAAGTGCCTGATTGATTTGTTTTACCTCGTTCAGGCGTTCTCTTTCGATATAGGTGCGGAAAATGTTTGCCCCCAGGAGAATAACACCCATGGATATGGTCACTCCTGTGTCCCTGAAGAAGTCGCTGTTGATCGCAATCGGTACATGTGAATATTGAGGAGCCGCGCCCGACGCGATCATCACCAACAATACAAGAATAGTCATCCCGCGAAAAGAAAGAAGAATACTGGCTACGACGAGGGCAATATGGACAGTTGTGGTAACCGCGGACGTATAACTGGTTGCTGTTCCAAAATAAAGGGTAATATAAGCAAATGCCGTGAAGCCGAAGCAGAAGAAATAGGTCCCAATTTCGGAATAAGGGGTCCTGCTGAATCCATAAGCGATTGCAGTAAACAGTATCAGAACGATGAAATCAAGATAGGAGCTGGGTCTAGTGATCAACGCCCAGACATAAGCGAAGGTCAGAATCAACGTTACGATCGCTAAAAGCTGGGCCCGCCGTTTTTCACCGACTTCCTGAACGGAGGGGTGCGGATCAGTCAAGAAGCCCCATAGACGCGCAAACCAGTTCCTGGCACGTTGGGTAGTTTTCAGGCTCTCATTCGCTGTCATGACTTACTCCGGCTTTGGAGCCATTTGATTTCTGTAGCTCGGGTGCCACAGGTGGAGCGGACGGATTAACCAACTGGAATGTGACGGTTGAGTTCTTCAACGTTTGACCCAACTCCTGTACAGTGTCCCGCAGGATGGAATCCAGTTGGAAGGAGGTGCTTAATTTGGTGGCGACCTCCGAAAGGAAGGACTCCCGGGTTGCCCGCTTTTGAGCCTCATCGAGCAGGCGTGCACCTTCCAGAGCCAGGGCAACCCGCTCAGCGGTGGCTGACACCAGGATGAGTTCGTCATCCGTCCACTGCCGGGAGGGATCCGCCGCGCTTAACTTTAAGCGGCCAATTGTTTGCCCGCGTAACTGCACGGGGATCGACATGGGATCATTCTGTCCATTTGACAACTGTGAATCTTTTAGGGGCTCGGATTTAATTCCATCATAGCGAAAACCCTTTGTCCGCGCTGTTTCTCCGTACTCCTGCCATGCTTTTCGAGAGGCTTGCAGCGACTCAATTTTTGCTTCACGCAACGCTCTCTGCGAATCCGCAAATTGGAGTGCATTTTGAAGCGCAATTGCCACTTGATCGGCAAGAATGGACAGGATCGAGACATCATCTTCCGAAAACTCATCCAGTTCGGTGGACTGAATATCCAGGACTCCGATGATTTCATCTCTGGATTTGAGCGGTAAGGCAAGTTCAGATTGTGTTTTTGGAAGATCAGGGTTATTAAAAAGGAACCGACTTTCTCCTTTGTTATTCGCAATACGTGGCTGGACGGATTGCGCCACCGAACTGACAATTCCCAACTGACCGATGGGTATTCGATAACCACGTTGTATCATTCTTGATCCACCTTCGGTGTTCGCCGAACGCAGAATGGCAAATTCTCGTTGTTCGTCCAGCAAAAAGATGGCGACGTGGTAGTAACCTAATTGATCGCTAATCACGCTGGTCGTCAATGAAAGCAGGGTCTCAAAATCTCTTAATGAGGCAGCTGTACTGGTCACTTCGGCAACCGTGCGGAGTTTCCTGGTGCTGTTTTCCAATTGTTTATTTGCAACAAGTAATTCTTCAGAGCGGTTTTTCAATTCTTCCTGCGTCGAATTCAAATTGAGGTTGGTTGCTTCCA
>Ga0065707_10082359_pt1 | contig 16195 bp, 13 predicted proteins | sample SwiRhicommuniRL3_FD_59094 | JGI IMG/M metagenome (GOLD analysis project Ga0065707, IMG submission 59094) | Switchgrass rhizosphere bacterial communities from Rose Lake, Michigan, USA - RL3 v2 (version 2) | ecosystem: Host-associated > Plants > Roots > Rhizosphere > Soil | place: East Lansing...
ATCGGTTGTTGAGAAAGCGAGCGAGGGCGGGTCGATGAAGATGGCTGTGTCGGGCGACGTGCAACTGCACTACGAACATACGCTGCGGCCGGGAGCGCCGGCGTTGCTGCTGATCAACTCGCTGGGATCCGCGCTGGGCATGTGGGACAACCAGTTCGAGGCGCTGAGCAGCCGCTACGAACTGATTCGCTACGACGTGCGCGGACACGGGAAGTCGACGACGGGGACGCAGACCGAGGTCACGCTCGAACAACTCGCGAACGATGCGTTAGCTGTATTGGATGCTTGTGGAATCGCGCGAGCGCACGTCTGCGGCTTGTCGCTTGGTGGCATGACATCGATGCAGATCGCTCGACAGGCGCCGGATCGTGTGTTGAAACTCGTGCTGTCGAATACGACGACCTATATGCCGCCGCGGGAAACCTGGCAGTCGCGCATCGAGACGGTGGTGAAGCAAGGCATGCAGCCGCTCGCGGACGGAACGATGGAGCGATGGTTCACGCCGCAGTTCAGGGCGAAGTCACCGGACCAGGTGGCGCGGGTCCGGGAAATGTTCTTGGCGACGGATCCGAAGGGTTATGCGGCCTGCTGTGCGGCGATCCGTGACATGGACCTGCGGGAACAGATCGGCTCGATCACCGCGAAGACCATGGTGATCGCGGGCTTGCACGATCCAGCGACGCCGGTAGCGGACGCCGAGTACATTCACTCGAAAATTTCAGAGTCGACGATCGTGACGCTCGACGCCGCGCATCTGTCGAATGTAGAGCGTGCGGTGGAATACACCACGCTGTTGCAGGATTTTCTGCTCACGGAGTGAGATGGGAGACAGGCACCTTACGCTTCGCTACAGGAGCCAGTCCCCGAGCAGTCAGACGTTGAAGCGGAAGTGCATGACGTCGCCGTCGTGCACCACATACTCCTTGCCTTCCAGCCGCAGCTTGCCGACTTCCTTCGCGCCCTGCTCGCCCTTGTTGGCGATGAAGTCGTCGTACGCGATCACTTCCGCACGGATGAAGCCCTTCTCGAAATCGGTGTGAATCACGCCGGCTGCCTGCGGAGCGGTGGCGCCCACTTTCAACGTCCATGCGCGGACTTCTTTCGGGCCGCAGGTGAAATAGGTTTGCAGGCCGAGCAATTTGTAGCCGGCGCGGATGACTCGATTCAGGCCGGGTTCTTCGAGCCCCAGTTCCTTGAGGAAATCGGCGCGATCCGCTTCTTCGAGCTGTGCGATTTCCGCTTCGATGGCAGCGCACACGGGGACGACTTCCGATCCTTCGCTGGCGGCACGTTCGCGCACGGCGTCCAGGTAGGGATTGTTGACAAAGCCGTCTTCGGCGACGTTGGCCACGTACATCTGCGGCTTGATGGTGATCAGGTGCAGCTCCTGCAGCAGCTTGCGCTCCTCCGCCTCCTTGACCAGCGATCGCACCGGCTTGCCTGCATCGAGATGGTCGCGGACTTTCTTGAGCAGTTCGCGAAGCTTCACTGCATCCTTGTCCGCACCGGCTTTCGCAGTCTTTTCCACTCGCTGCAATGCGCGTTCGACCGTATCCATATCGGCGAGTGCGAGTTCGGTGTTGATGACTTCGATGTCATCGAGCGGGCCGATGCGGCCGGCGACGTGCACGATGTCATCGTTCTCGAAACAGCGCACGACATGCGTGATCGCATCCGTCTCGCGAATGTGCGAAAGGAACTTGTTTCCCAGTCCCTCGCCCTTGGACGCACCGGCCACGAGACCGGCAATGTCCACGAACTCCACCGTCGCCGGCAGGATCTTTTCCGGCTTCGCAATCGCCGCGAGCGCAGCGAGCCGTGTATCGGGTACCGGCACGATGCCTACGTTCGGATCGATGGTGCAGAACGGATAGTTTTCCGCTGCGATCTGTGCGCGGGTCAGCGCGTTGAACAGTGTCGACTTGCCGACGTTCGGCAGGCCCACGATGCCACTCTTGATACCCATATGTTCCGTCTGATTCGCTGTGATTGCCCGATTGGCAGTGATAGCAGTGCCGCGCTCACGGCTGCTTTTTCGCGTGCAGTCCGTTCATCGCCTTCTCGGCGCCCTGTTCGATGAAAATGGGCAGTGCGTCCAGTGCCCTGCCGATCGCGCCGACGATCGCATCCTCTTCGTCCCGGCTCGCACGGCGCAGCACGTGATCGATCACCTGCGATTTATCGCCAGGATGGCCGACACCGACGCGCAAGCGCCAGAATTCCGGTCCGATGTGAGTGATGGTATCCCGGATGCCGTTGTGACCGCCGGCGCCGCCGCCGACTTTCAAACGCACCTCGCCGATCGGCAAATCCATCTCATCGTGCACCACCAGCGTTTCGGCAGGAGGCACCTTGTGATAATCGGTAGCGGCGCGAATGGCGAGGCCGCTGCGATTCATGAAAGTCATCGGCTTCAACAACGTCACTTCCGAGCCGCACAACTGCACCCGGCAGATCTCGCCGTGGAAGCGGGCGTGATTGCGAAAATGCCCACCCAGTCGCGACGCCAACGCGTCCACGAACCAGAAGCCCGCGTTGTGGCGAGTGAGCTGATGTTCGGGACCGGGATTGCCGAGACCGACAATGAGCTTGAGCGGATTGCCTGGCATCGCGGTACGCAGAAATGCTTGCTTGAAATGAAAGACGGCATGGCAGCACGCAGCTGCCATGCCGTCGCGACACGACGATTACTTCTTCGCCGGAGTCTTCGCAGCAGCGGCCTTCGGAGCAGCCGCGGCTGCCTTCGGATCCGCCTTGGCACCGGCGGCCGGTGCAGCAGCAGCGCCCGCAGCAGGTGCAGCGGCAGCAGCCGTTGTTGCAGCAGCGACCGGAGCTTCCGCTTCCTCGGCACGTGCGTGATGGATCGACACTACCGCTTCGTCGCGGCCATGCATCAGGTCCACCAGTTCCACGCCCGGAGGCAGCGGAATATCCGAGAGCCGCTTCATGTCGTTCATGTTCATGGCCGACATATCGACTTCCAGGTATTCCGGCAGGTCCTTCGGCAACACCAGCACTTCCACATCGTTGAGCAGGTGCGACACGATGCCGCCCTGCGTCTTCACGCCAGGGGAGCCGGCGGCGCCCTTGAAGTGCAGCGGAATGGTCATGCGGATCTTTTCATTCTCCAGCACGCGCTGCAGATCCAGGTGCAGGATCTGGTTCTTCGCCGGATGGCGCTGCACGTCCTTGAGAATCGCGGGCTGCACTTGCCCGTTGACCTTCAGCGACAGGATGGTGGAGTAGAATTTCTCGTTGACCAGCAGGGTCAGCAGGTTCTGGTGATCCAGAACGATCTGCCTCGGCTTGTCGTTACCGCCATAGAGAATCGCCGGCACTTTTCCGGAACGACGCAGGCGGCGGCTCGCACCTTTCCCCTGTCCAGCGTTCCGCTCGTCGGCGACGAGATCGAAAGAAGTTTTCATGAATGCTCTCCAACTCAACAATGATGCTCGGATTCGTCCCAAGCGTCGGAACAGACACTGCCTGAACCGCGACCAGATGCAGGCAATGCCACTTGTGCTGCGGTTACCCGCAGCACCTCAATCTATCAATCAATATAAAGCGAACTCACGCTCTCTTCATCGCGAATGCGGCGCATGGTCTCGGCGAGCAGTTCCGCAACCGACAGGGTTCGGATCTTCCTGCACGCTTTGCCTGCGTCGCTCAACGGAATGGTGTCCGTCACCACCAGCTCGTCGAGTTCCGATTTCTCGATACGTTCGATCGCCGGACCCGACAGCACCGCATGCGTGATGTAGGCAGCGACGCGCTTGGCGCCGGCATCCTTCAACGCATGCGCCGCGTGGCACAGCGTGCCTGCCGTATCGACGAGGTCGTCGATGAGCACGCAGCTCTTGCCCTTCACTTCGCCGATGATGTTCATCACCTCGGACTCGTTGGCGCGAGGACGGCGCTTGTCGATGATGGCGAGATCCGCGTCATCGAGCCGCTTCGCCATCGCCCTGGCACGCACCACACCGCCGACGTCCGGCGAGACCACCATCAAGTCTTCGTACTTGCGCTTCCACGCATCGCCGAGCAGCACCGGCGACGCGTAGACGTTGTCCACCGGGATATCGAAAAATCCCTGGATCTGGTCCGCATGCAGGTCGACCGTCAGCACGCGATCCACTCCGGCGCTCGTGATCATGTTCGCGACCAGCTTTGCCGTGATCGGCACTCGCGTGGCGCGGGGACGGCGATCCTGGCGAGCGTAGCCAAAATACGGAATCACCGCCGTGATGCGAGCCGCCGATGCGCGCCGACAGGCATCCACCATGATGAGCAATTCCATCAGGTGATCGTTCGCCGGCGAGCAGGTCGGCTGCACGATATACACATCGCGCCCGCGAACGTTCTCGAGCAGTTCGACCGTCACCTCGCTGTCGCTGAAGCGTGTGACCGACGCACGTCCCAGCGGAACCATCAGGTGACGCGCGATATCGTGAGCGAGTTGCGGATTCGCGTTGCCCGCGAACACCGTCATCGTCATGGTCATCGACGTCGACGTCGAACTATCCATCAGCCGCACCCACTATCGAAGAACTGTCAGAACGAACTGGCTGGGACGGAAGGATTCGGACCTCCGAATGGCGGGATCAAAACCTGACCACGAGACTAGCGTAATCAGTAAGTTATTGATTCTGCCGGCCGGCAGATACCCTTCGATCCCGTCGATTCCCCGCCGCTGGCACTAGAAGCGAGTCCAGCCCCCACCGGCCTCCAGAAAAACGCGGAATAATACACGATCCCTCCACTCCTGAGGCACGAATTCGGCCGCCCCGCCCCTGCTCGCTTCGGCGCTCGTGCCAATGGAGGGCACCCAAAGCGTCGATGCTATGACCGGATCAAATCGGCCCGGTCGATTTGGACCCACGGCCTGGAGCCTCTCTGCAGGTGATTCGCCGTACCCAAGATGGGATATTCAGCAGTGGATTTCCGGAGCAGGTCCACTGCTGACGAATCCTCTTGGTGGACAGTTTGATTGGAAGATTCGCCGCGGTATCGGCGGCCAGATCGCCCGGGTTTCGACACGTTGTCGCAACTTGCCGTGGTCCGGTGGCATCGTCAAATAACTGCGAGGGCCTGCTCGACCAGGGGATAAATCACTCTTTCCTGCTCCAGGCGTACACGATCCCCGAGCCGATCGTGGCGCAGGTCGTCGTAGAGTGCCTGTTCATGGGCATCGAGGCCGGGTATGTCATCCAGTACGCGGGTAGCGCTAAGCTCCTCGGTCCACAGGTCGCGGTGCCTCATAAGCGTATCCCGATCCATCAGCAACGACCGGGCATGAGGGAAATGCCACCGAAGCCGGCTGACGATTGCAAAGCCATGCGTGTCGATATCTCCCCAGTAGTGCAGCGGCTGACCGGCGAGCCAACCGACTGCGCCAAGCAGATCGATTCCATAGCCGCTGCCAAAGATGGCCAGCGTATTGGGGCTCGGCGGCAGAGTTAGAAAATTGACCTTGTTTTCTGTAATGATGACGCGATCGCAGTCGGGAGCGTAGGCCGACAGGTGAGACAGTGGAACGGCAGTGTCGCTGAAAGAAGCCGGCGCGCGCGTGCGATCGAGCCACCGAAATCGGATCGACGGTTCCTCGAAACGCAGCCCATACCGCCGCTCGAAGCCGTGAGCTGCGAAACCGCGAACCGACGTGTCGACGGCCTCGCTGGGCAGTAGAAGATCGAGCCATTCCGCGACAATGGCCTTGTTGTTCTCAATGAACTTGCTATCGACGCCCGCAATGCCAAGCTCGCGAGCGAACTGGTTGGGGCGCGGATGCGATTGAAAATATGTGGCGATTGCAAGCAGACGTGGAAAGATATCCGCGGATGCGAGCGCAATGAGCGGGCGTTCGGCCAACCAGGCGATCATACGAGGCTCATGCTCCTGCACGAGTCGAACCAGGTCGAAGAATCGATATAGCGCCGCCGTCTCCCCGACCTGAGCGGCCAGATCCGCGATCGATTCGAATGAGATGCGTTCGGGAACCTGCAATCGCCCGAGCTTCTGGTGAGCAACTTCGCGATAGCTGACTACGTAGCCGACACCGCGCACCGCTTTACTCTCCGCGTGGAGCATCGCTACGGCATCGCGCAGTTCCGCGAATCGATCCAGCCACTCCTGGGCGGTGGGCTTACGAAAGGAAATGGGGCAAGGGAAGAACGTCTGCGACGTCATCCCGGACACCATCTCAGCCAGCGCTGCACGTAGTGGACGTCCACTCGCCCAGAGCTGTCGGGCACGATCGCGAACGTCTTCCGGCGAAATCACGTTCTCCTCGCCCCTAACCCGTCGATGCAACGGCAGCCAGGAACTCCTCCTTGCGCTCGCGATACTGCTCGATCGTCAGTGTCTGCACCATGGAGTTGGAGCCGCCTTCGTTGTGAACGAAGTGCACCGCAGCGATGTAATCCTCGATCACCGCAATCTTCTGCAGAGGCGTAACGATCAGCAGTTGCAGATCGAGGCTGCCGAACAGCTCCAGTCCATACCGCGTGCTGTCGTCCGAGCCACGACCGAAGGCCTCATCGATGACGACAAAGCGAAAATGCCGCTGCCGGGCCTGTGTATCGCCGAGGCCGAACTGATAGGCCAGCGCCGCGGCCAGGATGGTATAGGCCAATTTCTCTTTCTGACCGCCCGACTTGCCGGAGGAATCGCGATAGAACTCACGCTCTGCGTGGTCGGCGCGCCAGCGTTCCTTGGCGCCGAATTCGAACCAGTTGCGCACATCGGCGACCTTGGCACGCCAGCGCGCATCGAGATCTGCCTGACCCTCGCGACCGTTCAGTCGCTCCACCAGGGCCTTGACCTGCAGGAACTTCTGCTCACTGTACAGTTCCGCCTGATCGCCTGCACCGCCGCTGATGCAATCGCGCAGATCCGTCTGGAAATTGCGAACGTCCACGTCCGGTGCCGGCAAGCTCACCAGCTCGATGTACGTGCCCTGGACGCGGTCATACTCGATACTGGTGAGCGACAAGTTGATCGTGCGGATCCGCTCCTCGATGTCGTCACGGCGCCGTTGCAGGTGTGCTTGAAACGCGGCCATGCTGTTGATCGTTTCCTTGTTCAGCAGTTCCTTGAAGCGGGCCTCGAATCGGGGCAGGTCGTCATCGCGCAGTGCCGCCAGCTGACGGCGGTACTCGGCAAGTGCCACCGTGCTCGCGTCCATTTCCGTGGTTTCCGCAGGATACGCAGCTTTATAACGCTGCATTTGTTCTACGATCTTCTCTCTCAGACGGCCTGTGGCCTTTTCTTCGGCATCGATCCGCGCTTGCAGCGCTTCGCGCATGGCTTTTTGTTGGGAAGCCAGCTGTCGCAGCTCCAGGGCCTGCTCGCCCAACACCTGCGCCCGCCACTGCTCCAGCGGCGCGTCAGTGGCGATGATCTCCTCGTCAGCAACTGTGGCGCGCTCGATCAGCGCGTCCTCGCGATCGACGCGAGCGTCCTTGAGCCGATCAAGAAGGCTACCCAAACGGCGATCCGCCTCGCCGCGCTCATCGTCGGCAATCTTGTGATCTTGCTCGAGCTGTGCGAGCCGCTCACGCAACGTGCGCAGTTGATCGTCGGATTCTTCAAGAGATCGTTTCTCGTCTTCCAGCCGTTGAATGGCCGCGGCAGTTCCACGCCAGTCGATGCGGGTGAAGTCTTTCAGCTCCAGCAGCGTCTCGGCAACGCGCAACTTGCGGTCCTGAGCACTCTTCTGCTGCTTGATACGCTCGCGATCGGCATTGATGGCGACGAGCCGACGCCGCAGCTCCCCCTGCTCGGCGCGCAGGACTTTGAGCTTGGCTTGATTGTCCCAGCCCAAGACATAGCGGGAACGGTCATCGATGGGATAGCGATCATCCTTTTCATGGCGACGCTCGTTGGCTTTGATCTGCCCGCCGCGCATGAGGGCGCGCGGCAACCGGTTGAACTCCTCGATGGTTTCGCAGCAAGCGTAGTCGAAATTCTCGGCCAGCTCGCGAGCGAGGAATGCATAGAATCCGCTATCCGGCTTCACCTCGATCTTTCTCGCCACCGACTGTGCCGAGAGCGTGCGTGAAGAAGCGCGCACCGCGGATTCCCGGATGCGTAAATAGACCAGCCGCCCGCGCAAGTGAGTCCGGTCGACGTAACGGCTGACTTGTGCATACAGGCGATCTGGAACCAGCAGACTCAGCGCGAAGCCGTGCAACAGGCGCTCGATGACTCCTTCCCACGCGCTCTCATCGCCGCGAACCTGCAGGTGTTCACCGGCGAAGGGCAGCTCCTCCGAATCGACACCGAGCGCGAGCGCAAGATCTTCGCGAATGCGAATGCTGTCGACCGGCAAGTTGTTGGCGCGCCCTTCGAGCGACCGAACTTCCTCGGTCAGCCGCTTGTCGCGTTCGCTGAGCTTGAGAAACTCGACGCCCTTGTCGACTGCCGCGCGATCGAGCTTCTGCGTCTCCTCATCGATCTGACCACGCCGGGACTCCGTTGCGCGCAACGTGGCAAGGAATGTTTCGAGCGTATGCCCCGGACGAAGCTCGAGCTCCGTGCACAAGCGGCGGTATTGTTCATCCTCACCGCGCTGCCGATCGCGTTCCGTCCCCCTGGTGCGTATGTCACGCTCCAATTCACCAATCCGCCCACCGCCCTGGCGTTCGATAGCCACCTGCACTTCGGCCCGGTCACGCGCCAGTGACTCGACGCGAGTCTTGCGTGCCTCCAGTTGTTGTTCCGCCTTGCCCTGCTCGAAGGTCAATTCCTCGATACGCGTATCGATGAGCCGAATGCGATGGCCAGCAAACCAGGCGGACAGCACATCGCGGGCACGCCGCTTGGTGGCCGCTTCAGTTTCCAATACCTGTAGTTTGTCGCCATCGGCGACCAACGGATCGAGCATATCTATCTGACTGCGCGCGCGCAGCACGGCGTCGTGGGCCCGGCTCAAGTTCTCGAAATTGCCGATCAGCGCCCGGATGCGCTCGTCAGTGTCATCCGGCTCGAGCATGTGATGGCGAACGAACTCCGTCAGATTGCCGACGGATTTCATCGACACGGTCTGATAGAACAGTTCCAGGGCCTGCGCGTGTGGGATCCCGAGCTCGCGGCGCAACTGCGTCGCATATTCCTCGAAGCTATCGAACGGGGGCTTCAGTCTCTTGTCGGCACGCAATCGCTTCTTCAGCTGGTTGATGTCGGCACCGAAACCGATGAAGTCCTCTCGGATCGAGAGCGCGCCGGAAGCGACGATATAGAAGCGATCTGGTGTCCGCTCGCCTTGCCGGGTCCAGAGCACGAGAGCCAACGAAACCTCACGCTTGGCGGCAACATCGGCGAATACTGCGAGGATGACGCTGTAGCTGTTCTCGTCGCGAAGCGCTTGCGCCTGAGCGCCGCCGGTCTGCTCGTTGGAGACCGTGCGATATTCCCCGCGAACGTAGGAGTACAGCGAGCGTTCCCGCGCTTCGGCACCCGCCGCACGGTTATATGTGATCTTGCGCGGCGGAACGAGAAGCGTGGTCATGGCATCGACCAGTGTCGATTTGCCGGATCCTATGTCGCCGGTCAGCAGTGCATTCTCACCGCCAGGCTCGATCTTCCAGATCCGGCCGTGGAACGTGCCCCAGTTCAACACCTCGAAGCGCACCAGGCGGAAGCCTGCGCGTGCCAGTTCCGGCGGACTACTGTTGGACGCGCTGAGCATGGTCGCTGTAAGTAGATTCAAGATCAACCAGCCAATCGGCGTTGACGAAAGCACGGAGGATCCGCCGCACTTCGAACAAGGACGCATCCCCTTCCTTCATCAACCGCAGAAAGCCCAGATCGACGACGCGCTCGATGTGACGGTCGATCTGGTCCTCGAGTTTGGCTTCATTCGACCCCGACGGCAGAAACACCCGCAACAGTTCGACGATCTGGTCACGTGTCAGCACCAACTTGGTCTCGCCGCCGTGCGCATCGTGCTGCGCCAGACGTTTCCTCAGCAACACCAACAACAGGCTGACGGGATAACTGAGCGGACGACGTGGAATGAGCCGGCGTACCGCAGATGTCTCGTCATCGGCTTGCTCGGACTGGCGGACGTAGGCATAGCCTTCCGCTTCGTCGATGACCAGCTCCAAGCCCAGCAAGTACAGGTGATCGCGAGCGCCGCCCTGCAGCTTGAGTAGCTGCGGCCACAGTTGCTCCGTGGCGTCGCTATAGACGACACCTTTCAGAAGAGCGACGAGAACGTCGGAAAGCTCGTTGTGCGCGGTACTGCTATCCATGACTTCAGCGAATGAAGATCACTCTCGGAATACTGACTTGCTTCGTTCTCAACCCCTCCTCGATGTGCGCGGAAGAAGCGGAGGAAACGACGACCGTGTCCTTGATCGTTTCATCGACCGCAGCGCCGTCATGCGCGGCGATTCTAAGATAGGTCACAATCTCGGCGAGGCCTTGTTGGGGCGGATAGGCCGTCGCAACCTCCGCGAGCGTCACCTGCGGTCGTTGCTTGAGCAAGTGCACAATCTGCTCCCGCAACAACCGTTCATCCACAGTTGTCTGACGGAACAGCGCGGCAAGATCGAGTTCCGCCTTGCCACCTTCGATTGCCTTCATGTCCAGCACCGGCCTCCGTGGCGGCCGGAACAGCGAGCGGCACAACGGAAGATTCAGTTCCGGCGCGAACCCATCCACCTGTGCAAACTCTCCCGCAGTCGGCGGCGCCGCCTTAAGAGCGATAGCATGTACCTCGATATCATGGATGAGCTCCAGGATGCGCCGGTTCTCCAAGTGCGCCTGATCATCCACGAAGCGTCGTAACTGATCGACGAGTTGAGCCACCGTGGCGTGTACTTTCTCGCCGGCATCGAGCAACATTGACGGAATGCTGCGGACAAAATCTCCGCTCGCCAGCTCCTGGACTGTCGCCAGTGCTTGCACCGCCCGCAGCCATTCTCTTAGCTCATCCTGCCTCACGGGTGACATCAGGAACTCCCAGAATGCACTGAAGCTTTTGCCCTGGTCCGAACCCTGGATGTGATCGGTCTCACCGAAGATTGCATCGAGCAACGCGCCTTTGGGCTGATCGGTGACAGCGATTCGCTCGCGCATTTGCACGTCCAGGATGCGGAAGTTCTCTTCAATTTGACGAAAGTCCGCCAATAGTCGCCGCGCTGTATCGGCCACCTGCACATAGCGTTCCTTCACTTGGGTCGTATCGAGAGGACCTGTTCGGCCCTGGCGCACGAGCTCGATTTCGCGATCGATCTCCTCCCGCCTGCTCACCAAGTCCCGGATGCGCGCCGCCGGATCTTCCTGGGCTCCCACGGCCAGCTCCCGGAGCAGCTGGAACAGCGTCAGCAGACGCGACTCGGTGCCGATGAATTGTTGGGGCGATAGGGTTTGCAACCATTCGATGGCTCTCTCGGTCGCCGGCGTCAGATCGAACTCGGCATCGGAGCCCGACTTCGGATAGTACTTGCGCACATAGGCCCGGTTTGGCGCAGCCCAATCCTCGAGATACTCGCGTGCCGATCGAGGATAACGTTCCGGATACATCTCCCGCAGATGATCCAGGTAGGCGTCAAGCTGGGCGATAATCTCGGGCGCGGGAATCGCGCGCCGGTTCGGCCGGATGAAGCAGAGAACAAAGAAACTTAGGATCAGCGGCGCATTATCCGCGACCAGCACCCGCCACGCGGGGTGGGACTGGCGCATGCGATCCAGCGTGTCGTAATCCATTCCCTATTGTATCTGGCAAGCCGGTATATGTGATGGATGCGAGCGAGGATCGGTCGCTGGACCCGACTTTACTCGTCGCGCGGAACCTGACTGACGCTACCTTCTACCCCCAGTTGTTTGATTTTCTCGGCAAGTCGACTTGGTGAACGTGCAATCAAGAGTCGATACGCCTCCGCAACGTGTTCCGCGGAGGTCGTATCTGCCTGGCCCTGCTGAGTGACCTGGCGGGCACCGTCCCGGAGCATCGTCCGCAGCCGCCCCGCTGATTGAGCAAAGGCTTCCCGCCCCTTCGGAGAGAAGTCATGTAGGCCTTCCTCAAGCCTTTTGACGTCACCCCGCTTGCAAAAAGACCCTTTCTGTAAATTTCTGGTAGCCATGCCTCACTGTAGGCCAAGTGCACGGACCTCGTAACAGAAAGGCATTCTTTGCATGGAATTTATTCTCAAGACCGGTGGCGGGATATGTCGGAAACACGCTGGACCGAATTGAGCCGCCTCGCAGAGCTGTTGACGGCTTATCCGTTCAGGACCAGCGTGCGGAGTGAACCCGGTGGGAACATTCCCGTCATCCAGTTGCAGGATCTGGCGACACCAAATGAGGGACTCCCCGAATCGGTCGCGCGCGTGGCCAATCTAGACGGGCGATACGACAAGCACTTCCTCCAGCCCACAGACCTGTTGTTCCAGGCGCGGGGGCACAAACATGCCGCCGCCATGGTCCGACTCGAGCACCGAATGATCTCGATGCCCGGCCTGCACATCATTCGTCCGAAGGTGGACGCGGCGCCATCGCGACGGTCGGACAGGGCACCCACCAGCCGTTTATCTCGAAACAATCGCTAGCCAAGGTGATGATTCCCGTTCCGCCCATCGAGACTCAGAGGCGAATTGCTGAGACTGCCCGGCTGCGGGCGAAAGAGCGCCTGCTCGCTGCGCAGCTCACGGAGGCAAAGGATGAAGCGATGCAACGAAAGATCGAGCGAGGTGACTGAATCGAGGGCAAGGTGTGGCGGCGCGCGCCTGATGGCCACATCCTGATCGACCTTGTTGGATATGAGAACTGGGTGAAGGGCGCATGACGGTAGCAAGTACGTGGCAACACAGAATGGGTTACGCGGTTGCGCAAGCAGGTCGCACCAAGATTCCCAGCTCACGGTGCTGATCGACGGCCTGATTGCACGCAAGCAGACTCAGTTCAGTCGCGATCTGCGCCTGGTGGGCAAATACGAGATCGTCGAAAAGCATGGCGAGTGGCGCTTTCGCGTGGAGGCGAGATCGCCGTCGGAATGAGGCCGACCGAGCGGGCTCTCAAGTGCCATTACGAAGCTGCGTCGAGCGCGGCTCGGGTGGCTTTTACCCGCTGCAGGATTTGAGCTCGCAGCACGCTGATCACTTTCGCGGCGAGCCCCCGAGACTTGAACTCATTGAAGACGGCGTCTACCCGCTCAGGCAACTGGTCCACCATCGTGCGCACGCGCTCGCGGGGCGATTCGATCCCGCCGGTCGCACCCACCCGATCCCAGTCCCGCGCGGAGATCGACGCGAGTTCGTAGTCATGGCCGATCTTCATCGCCAGCTTGAGCTCCTTGACGTTGTAATACGGTAGCGCGCTGCCCAGGTCATACAAGGGCGCGAGACGAACGCGACCGCCACTTTGCAGTAGCGTGTAGTTCTTCGCATGTGCATCGGTGCCACCGATCAAGGCATTGAAGACGAGCGCATCGAAGAATCGGCTGCAGTCGTCCTGCGGCCGTGACGACTCGCTCAATAGCAGCTTGAATATCGCTTCAGGTGCGGGACCGCCGCGATTCTGATACTTGTTCTCTGGATGCACACCCAGCGCCTGACAGAGATCCTCCGCAGGCACACGCAGGAGCCGACCATTGAGGCGAACACGATCGAAACGCTCGGTCACGAAGGCATGCTCATCCTTGAAAGACTGGACGGTCGACTTTGCCGCCGACAGGCCCACTGCCGCTGCGAGCGTCAGGCAGAAGTGCTCATTATGGGCATAGTCGTCGAAGTCGGGGATTGGCGGTTTCAATATATGAGTCGTCGGTGTCCGCCCCGAGGGAATGCCCCATCGTCCGTCCTCGTGGAGCAATGCGAGCTTGGGCTGTGCGCCCGGCAACGAGAAGTAACCGACATCGCCGGGCTGCGACCAAGCGGAGCGGTTGACACGCAACTCTCGCAGGCGCCGGGCGATCTCCGCTTCATCGATCCACTGTATTGCGCCGGAGTCTTTGCCCGTTACCTCCTCGAGCCGTTCCGGGCGCACGAACTGAGCCGCGCCCGCGACGTCCTCACCGACATGCTCCAGCAACCCGAACGCGCTGAGCTTGACCTTGAACTGCCGGGCCCAATCGACCAGGGTTGTATGATTGTCGGGCAGGAGATTCCACAAATATGGATCGACAACGCGCGCAGCATGCTCGCGAGCGGCCAATGGCAGAGATAACGACAAAGGCAGGGCATCACGCCGCGACAGCCAAGCATCTTCGTAGGTAAGGCGAGTACTGTTCCCTCGCGCAACCAGGCGAGCCGTCGGCTGGCCATACATGAGGACGTGTAGAAGCCTGTCAGCCACGGCGTCTATCCCTTGCGCCCTTGCGCGGCCGACGGGATTCTGAGGCTTTACTACGTGCGCGAGGCGTCTTCGCTGTTCTGAGACCGCTGTAGCGGTTCAGGTTCGCATCGGCAATGGTATCGATGTCGAGGATTGGCAGCGGCTCGATATCGAGGGCAGCGTCTGCGCGGGTGTTGGACGGCTGCACGTCGAGGTCGAGCCCAAGTGCTGCAAGTGCACGCAGCACCATACCGATCTCCGCAGTGTCCTTGCCCTTTTCGATGGTAATCAGCCACTGACGCGTCGCGCCGATCTTTCGCGCAAGCTGCGCCTGATCGAGCTTCAGTTCGCGCCGCCGGCTGCGAATCGCGGCTCCGATCGCGCTTGCAGTTCGCACATGCATGACGATCCCCTAATGTAAACGACAGGATTCATCATGCCAATGTAAACGATAAATGACAAGTACATAATGTCTTCTAACGATTACATAGCAGCGATGTCATCGGCCGATTACAAGCGCCGAGTTCGTGCCCGGGCTTCGGAACGCCCCCCGGTACTCGCTGCTCCGGCACCCGTGAGTCCGAGAATGGATCGCGGCCTCCCTCCGGCTCACGAGCGAGTTTCGCTGCAAATTCGGCGAAACTCGACACGGTCATTGGCCAATAAAATGACTTGGATTGTTCGGGTCGGGCGCGTTTGCCTGCCATCAAGACGATCGAGCAGTTCGACTTTGCCTTCCAGCCCTCGATCCAGCGCGAGCAGCTCGACAGCCTGCATGAACTCGGCTTCATCAAGCGCCGCGAGAACGTGATCTTCCTGGGGCCGCCGGGCGTCGGTAAGACCCACCTGGCGATCTCGTTGGCCATTGCGGCTGCTGAGTCTGGCCGGCGTGTCTACTACGGCACGTTGGTCAATCTCATCGAGTCACTCGAACAGGCCCGAGCTGCTGGGCAACTTGCGCGCAAGGCTTCGGGTGCTGAGCCATCCGGCGTTGCTAGTCGTCGATGAAATTGGATACTTGCCCGTCAATCGCGACGGAGCTGTTCTGTTCTTTCAACTCATCAACGCCCGCTACGAACACGCCTCGACCGTGCTCACCTCCAACATCGCGACATACTGGAAGTAGTTTTTTGGCGGCTTGCCCGCCGGCCTACGGCTACGATGGCGCTGGCACTCGCAGCCCCCGCAAGACCCCTGAAGCTGGCACTAGGCTGGCACTAGCAGGGGCAATTGAGGCTGTGCAGAATTTCCTCGGTTGAGGACCACTCGATTTCCTGGGTTGGGGACCACCTGATTTCCTGAGTTGAGGACCACCCGATTTCTTCGGTTGGGGACCACCTGGTGGAGCACTTTTGACTGCGCCCGCCGGCGCTGGAGTGCCCCGCCCCATGTCGATATCCGATCCGACCGACCCCTCGTCCGCCACCGACCGCCTGACCCCGGCGCCAACCGCTACCGTCGTGACCTGTAGTCACGATGGAGAAGACGGCATGGGTTCACGCAGCCTGACAACGGGGCGATATGAGGAGATCCGCAGGCGTCTGGCCGAAGGCCGGGGCTTGCGCGAGATCGCCCGAGCGTTGGGCTGTTCGCGCGATACGGTGCGTGAGGTGCGCGATGGCAGGCCGTCGCCCGATGCACCCAAGTCATCGGAGGATCCACTGTGGATGCTGCAGCTGAACTGGCCGGCGATCATCCACGATCTGGGACTGGGTCATCCACTGAAGTTCATCTGGGAAGAGCGCGCTCAGCAGCTCACAACCTATTCCAATTTCTGGAAGCAGTTCTACCGCAAGTTCCCGGAGTACCGGCAAGCCGCCGTGACAGCACGCGAGTTCGAGCCCGGCGAACGGGTGGAAGTCGACTACGCCGGCGATGCGCTGGAGTGGATGGAGTTGGCGACCGGTGAGATCCGCAA
>Ga0065707_10082361_pt1 | contig 16186 bp, 10 predicted proteins | sample SwiRhicommuniRL3_FD_59094 | JGI IMG/M metagenome (GOLD analysis project Ga0065707, IMG submission 59094) | Switchgrass rhizosphere bacterial communities from Rose Lake, Michigan, USA - RL3 v2 (version 2) | ecosystem: Host-associated > Plants > Roots > Rhizosphere > Soil | place: East Lansing...
GTTTGCTACGGACGGTTGCCGCTGCCGGCAGCCGCCGACAATGCGTTGGCGATTGCGAATGCACTATTGGCTGCGGGCGCGGATCCGGTCGGTCATCTCGGCAATCCAGACAGCCTGTTTCATTGTTTGACCGGAGCGATCGGCGGCGGAGAGTTCGCTCAGCCGCCGCATCCGCATGCGGTTGCGCTCGCGGACCTATTGATCGATCGCGGAGCCGATCCGTACGATCCGCAGACGCTGTACGACACTGCACTGGCTGGCGACGATACGTTCTGGCTGGATTTTCTATACGACCATTCCGCGCGGCGCAACGAATTGCACAAGTGGAGCGATCCCTCATCCACCTGGCCCGAGCGCGGCATCCTTACTTACCTGCTTTCCCTCGATGTGAGCCGCAACCGCATGCGGCGCGCAGTGTGGTTGTTGGATCGCGGCGCCGATGCGACGAGTGACCACTACTATTCGAAGCGCCCTCTGCACACTGAAGCGATGCTGGGAGGCTTCAGCGAAATGGCCGCGCTATTGGAGCGCTTCGGCGCCAAGCCCGCGACGCTCACCGACCGCGATGCGTTCCAGGCTGCGTGCATGCGCTTGGATCGTGAAACCGCGAACAGGCTGGCACGAGAGAATCCTGACTTTCTGCGCGATCCAGGGCCGTTGCTGCATGCGGCGCAGTACGATCTACTCGAGGTGGCAACGTTCCTGCTCGATCTCGGCATGTCGCCTGACGTAGCCAACCAGGAAAACCATCGTCCGTTGCACGCAGCGGCCAGCAGCGGTTCGGTTCGCGTGGGTCAGCTCCTGATCGATCGTGGCGCGCAGATCGATCCACGCGAGAGGCGGCACAACGGGATTCCTCTCGGCTGGGCTATGGTCGGCCGCCAACAGAAGATGGTCGAACTGCTGGGCCGCCTGAGCCGTGACGCCAAGGAGCTGACTTACTCGGGCAATGTCGAGCGCTTAGGCGAACTCGCCACGGCAGATCCACGCTTTCTCGACCTCGACGAGGCTTCGCTGCTGTTCTATCTTCCCGACGACGAACAGCAGGCGGTGCGCGTCGCCGAGTTCCTGCTGGAAAGCGGCGTCGATCCGCGAGTGAAAAACAAAGAAGGACTGACGGCAGCCGAGAGCGCGGACAAGCGCGGCCTGGATGCGGTCGCGGACTTGTTGAGTCCCTGAGCGTGTCGCCGGGGGAGGGAATGTAGGCATCGACGCTGCGGCACTGATTCCCTCCCCCGTGACCAACGGGAATCCCCTGGCGGGAGTCGCCGGGGGAGGGCCAGGGTGGGGGCGCTACCGAATCAGTTGTTACAGTCTACTAGTTACCGCGTCCGAACTGTTCACGCGCCTTGAGTGCCGTGTCGGCGAAATCGGAGAACACGCCGTCGACACCGAGGCTGAAAATCTGCCGGTATTCGAGCAGAGGATCGTTGTGGTATTCGGGAGCCAGAGTCGCCGGCTCGTTGCGGAAAGTGTAGGTGTGCACCAGCAAGCCGGCGGCATGCGCCTGTTCGATCACGGTCGTCGCCATGAGCGGCTGCCCGCTCTTTTCCACCAGGATTTGCCGCTTGTAGGGACCGATGGCATTCGCATAGAGCGCGATGTCGGCCAACGTTTTCGGCGCGGTGCCGCCACGCTTGTCGCCCCAGTTGGGAATCGCAACGCCCGTGACCGTCTTGCCGCTCGCGTCGTACAGCAGCGCGCCGTCATCCATCAGTTGCACTTGCCGCGTCTTCGTTCTACCGCGCAGATACTGCAGATTGGCGCTTTCGAACGACTGGATGAACACCGGCGCAGTCGCGCCTTCGAGATGATGCTTGCGCAACGCGTCGAGCAATCGATCTTCCAGCGGCAATCCCAGCGCGAGATGAAACGAGGGATGCTTGGTTTCCGGATAGACGCCGATGGGCTTGGCGCGCCGTGCATTCGTTCGATCCAGCAGCTGCAGGATTTCTTCGAAGGTCGGAATCTCGAACTTGCCGTCGTACTCTTTCGAACGAGCCGCAATTGGCTGCACGGCGCGCAGCGTCTTGATTTCCTGCAACGTGAAATCGCTCGCGTAGAAACCCGTGATGGACTTGCCATCCATGGTCCGCGTGGTCTTGCGTGCAGCGAATTCTGGATGCTGGCTCACGTCTGTGGTTGCATCCAACAGCGGTTCGTGCCGAGCGATGAGCTGGCCGTCCTTGGTCGCGACCAGGTCCGGCTCGATGAAATCGGCGCCGAACTGGATGGCCAGTTCATAGGACGCGAGGGTGTGATCCGGCCGATAGCCCGGCGCGCCGCGATGACCGATGACGAGCGGCTGCTCGCCGCTCAGCGTTTTCCAAGGCGTTTTCGCAGATACTTGCGCCGGTGCGTTCACGCTTGCCACCATCAGTCCGAGCAGGACGAAGCCGCGGCTCCATCGGAACACTGTCGTCGCCATCGATGCGTACTCAGGTGCGGCCTAACCAGCCGGTCGCCTAAGCTGACATGCGAATGTTGCATTTATCTTTCCGCGCTCGGCCCACGCCCGCCGTCAATCGACGAAGAAATCCAGCGTGACCTGTGTGTTACCCGGCGTCACCGCATACTTGGGGGAAGTATATAGCGCCGTCGGGGGACTCGCTCCTGCCGCCGGGGACTGGCTCCTGTAGCGAAGCGTAGGGTGCCTGTCCCAATCTTCATCCTGGGAGCGAAGCGGTTCTCGGATGGAGAATGGGATGACCAACGGGAATACCGCGGTACACAGCTCGCTGCCGCGAGCAGTGTCCCAGACGAGGCGCGTTACACCAGTCCCGCCTTGAAGGTCACGAGCAATCGGCTCCAGGCCTTCTCCGCGAGGTCCGCGTTGTAGACCTGCGAATCGGGCGGGCACCAGCCATGCTGGGCCGCATAGACTTCGATTTCGGCGGGCAGCTTGGCGTCGGCAAAGGCTTTTTTCAGCACGTCCTTCGCTTCCGGTTGGCGCTGGTCGTCGTTCTCGGCGATGGCGAACAGGAACCGTGCCTTCATTTTCGGCACCAGCAGGTGCGGACTCTCGGGCTTGTCCGTCACCAGGCCGCCGCCATGGAACGAACCGCCGGCGCCGACGCGATCCGGGAACAGCGCCGCGGTGCGCATGGTGTACGGACCGCCCATGCAATAACCGGTGGTGCCCATTTTTTTCCTGGTATCGACCGGCGCCTGCTTGTCGAGCCACGCGACGAATGTTTTCGCATCGACTTCCGCCGTCTGCGGACTCAATGTGCCTGACAGGGCCATGAGTGCCTTGCGCGTCTCGGGATCGCTGAAGTCCGCTTTCTCGGGAGCGGTCGGCGCTTTCTTCGTGCGATAGAACGGGTTGACCACCAGCACCGCGTACCCCGATTCGGCCAGGCGTTTGCCCATCTGCCGGAACGTCGGACGCAGGCCGAAAATATCCGGCCAGATCAGCACCGCCGGATATTTGCCCTTCGCAGGATGCACGAAATAGGCATCGGCCGTGCCGTCGGGCGTTTTGATGTCGACTTCGGCATCCGTAGTTTCCATGGCGGCGGCACTCGCGAATTCGGGCAGCATGGCCAGCGCTCCGGCCCCAAGTGTAATCGCACCGAACTGTCGACGCGACACACCCACCCGCAGTTGATACTCGGCCATATCGTCGAGCGAATCGTTGTCGCACATACAGTCAGTCTCCTGATTTTTCGAGTGGGTCCCGGTAGCCGCTCGAGGACTGTTTCGGGTGAGGACAGTCATCGGGTCGGCAATGGTGCTCCGAGCGCCGTGCGGCCTGCAAGGGAGATTCGTGAGTTAGTGTCAGCCCGGTTGGATCGTGCACGGCTGGGCCTATCGAAAACGTAATCCGGTCTGCCTGCTCAAGCGCATCCCGCGGCCCCTGTACCAGTAGGGTGCGCTGTTGCAGCACCGTCTGACTCCCTGCCGGAAATGTCCGCGCTCGATCGGAGCCGCGGACCCTACAACATCTACATCCGCCAGCGAGTCCAGCATGACCAAGCACTCCGGGATACGCACATCCCGATTCCGACCGACGGGTTCCCTTCTTTCAACGATTGCTGCCACGCTGATGACAGCGGCGACCGGCATGCTCGGCGTCGTTCCAGCTGCCAGCGCTGCGCCGAAGTTTCACCTGGAAGAAGCAACCATCGCCGATATCCAGAGCGCCATTCTCACCGGCCAGCTCACGTCGACCGAGCTGGTAAAACTGTATCTGGCGCGAATCAAGGCATATAACGGCACTTGCGTGAAGCAGCCGCAAGGCATTCTCGGTCCCATCCAGACGATTCCGCATGCAGGACAGATCAACGCGTTGTCGACGTTGAACCTGCGCCCGGCGACACGCAAGTCGCTGGGCTTCGACGATCGCAAGGCACGCAGCATGACTGACAGCGTCGACAGCGATCCGAAGATGCCGGACGCATTGGAAGTCGCCGCCAGGCTGGATGCCGAATTCAAGCGCACCGGCAAGCTGGTCGGTCCGCTGCACGGCGTGGTGATGGCGATCAAGGATCAGTACGACACCTTCGACATGCGCACCACGGCCGGAGCCGACGTTCCGTACGCGAACGATCGGCCGCCGCTGGATTCCACGTTCGTCGAACGACTGCGTGCAGCCGGCGCCATCATTCTCGCCAAGGCCAACCTGGGTGAATACGCATCGGCGATTCCTCGCAGCTCGTTCGGCGGCACCTTCTGCAATCCTTACGATACCGAACGCATTCCGCGCGGCTCGAGCTCCGGCTCGGGATCGTCGGTCGGCGCCAACTTCGTGACCTGCGCGATTGCCGAAGAATCCGGCTCGTCCATTCGCGGCCCGGCAAGCGCCGCGAGCGCCGTCGGCATTGCGGGTACGGAAGAACTGGTCTCGCGCAAAGGCATGATCCAGATCGGCATCAACACGCGTGTCGGTCCGATCTGCCGCACCGTCGGCGACGCGGCCCGCATTCTCGATGTCATCGCCGGCTACGATCCGAAAGACGAACTGACTGCGTTCAACATCGGCCGCCTGCCGAAGCAGCCGTACTACAGCTTCGCGCATGAAACGAATCTGCAGGGCCTGCGCATCGGCGTGGTACGCGAATACATGAGCAAGAAACTGTTCAACAAGGAAGACGAACAGACCATCGACCTGGTGAGCGCAGCGGCTGCCGACCTGGCCAAGCTCGGCGCGACCGTGGTCGATCCGGGTCCGGATGGCGACCTGTTCTCGAGCTGCCTGCAAAGATTGGCGCCGCAGGACGACAACAAGCTCTACACCAAGCGCTACCCCGAAGTGTTCCCCGTCGACAAGGACGGCAAGCCGACCACGGATCATGTATCGAAGCTGCTCGACGTGAAGTTCAATGCGTCGCTGGTACCGCAGAAGCTGACCTTGCGCGACTTCGGCCAGAACGAAGCCGAAGGCCAGGCGAAGTACATGCTGGACCTGTACCTGCGCGAACGCGGCGACGCCAACATCAAGAGCAATGCCGACCTGATCGCGAAGTCGACGTTCTACGATGAACCGAACTTCCGTACGCCGAAGCGCGGCCGTGAAAATGCGCAGAAGGACATGCAATACGACATGTCCGGCCGCATGCTGCGCCGTTTCTCGATCCAGCAGATGATCCTGCAGTGCATGGCCGAACAGAAGCTCGATGCGCTCGTGTATCCGACTGCGAACCTGCCACCGACGAAACTCGGAGCGGCGAGCGGTCCGCCGCCCAATGCTCGTGCTGGCGTGTGGACTTTCCTCGGCGCACAGGGTTTCCCTGTGATCACGGTGCCGGCAGGTTTCACGACGGAAGTATGGGACTGGATTCGCGACCCGAAAGCGGAAGCCATTCCTGCGTCTGAATTCGTCGGCGGCGGTGGTGGCGGTGAACGCGGTGAGCCGCGCCCCGAATACGATCGCAAGATCCGCCTCGTCGGCCCGATCAAGGCCAAGCTGCCCGTCGGCGTCGACTTCGTCGGCCGTCCCTTCGACGAGCCGCTGCTGCTGCGTATCGCCTCGGCCTACGAATCGGCGACGCGTCATCGCCTGCCGCCTCCGGAGTTCGGTCCTCTGAAGGGCGAGCCTTAGCAGTCGTCCGGCAGCTGCTGGGGACGCTCGTCGCGGCAGCGACGTGTGTCCCCGATCTCCATCGGGATGCCTCTCTTCGCCTGACCAAGATGAAGACCGGGGACATTCGTCGCTGCCGCGACGAATGTCCCCGGTCAGAGCTTCGTGCGCTCGTCGGACCGCCGCTCCCCTCCTTGTAACCGCAAGCTGCCGTAGAATATGCCGCGCGTTGCACGCGGATATCCTCGCTCACCCTGAATCGGCAGGTGGCGACGATCGATTCATCGGCACCGACCCCAGGACACTTGCGGGACACTTATGCAGGCAACATCACCGCGGCTGATTTCGCTTGCAAGCGATACCGAAACCCGCCCCACACCGGCGATGCGGGAAGCGATGGCGCGGGCTGAAGTCGGCGACGAGCAGCGCAACGAAGATCCGACGGTCAATCGGCTGCAGGAGCGGGTCGCGGCATTGCTGGGCAAAGAGGCGGCGCTGTGGTTTCCCACCGGGACGATGTGCAATCTCGTCGCGGTGAAGGCGCATACGCGTCCCGGAGATGCCGTCATCGCCGAGAGCATGGCGCATGTGATCCGGGCCGAGTCGGGAGGCGCGGCACTGGTTTCCGGCGTGCTGATCGAACCTATCGCGACCGCGCGTGGAATCTTCACCGCAGCCCAGCTGACGGAAGCCCTCGGACGATTGCGGACATTGCCTTCGCCCTACGGTCCACAGCCGCGATTGGTATGCGTCGAACAGACGCACAACTTCGGCGGCGGCTCGATCTGGTCGCTCGCCGAATTGGGGGAAGTGTCTGCAATCGCGCGCTCGCAAGGACTCGCATTGCATATGGACGGCGCTCGTTTACTCAACGCCTGTATCGCCAGCGGCGTCGCTGCAGCTGAGTTCGGCAACCATGTCGACAGTGTCTGGCTGGATTTCACCAAAGGCCTGGGCGCACCGATCGGTGCAGTGCTCGCAGGCAGCAAGCAGTTCATTGCGGAAGCCCGGCGCTACAAGCATCTGTTCGGTGGCGCCATGCGCCAGGCCGGCATCGCTGCGGCGGGTTGTCTATATGCGCTCGACCATCATGTCGAACGGCTTGCGGAGGATCATGAGAATGCCAGGGTCCTTGCACGAGCCCTGGCGGCCATGCCTGGTGTCACTGTCCGCACGCCGCAGCCAGAAACCAATATCGTGTTCTTCGATGTGCGCGGCACCCGCGTCGCCAACGATGTCTTCGTGTCGGAGCTCGCCAAGCGTAACGTGCGGGTAGGTGCAGTCAGCGGGATGATTCGCGCAGTGACGCATCTCGACGTGAGCCGGGCGGAGGTGAAGACCGCGATTGCTGCGATCTCCGACATCCTCCGCTGAGATCTCACGCGGTCTGTTTGTCCCCAGCAGCGGGCTCAGGCGCCGGCTGTTTCGGTTGCGACTTGACCTTCTTGGGCGGACCTTCGCTCGGCAGCAGGCTCTGCAACTGGCAGCGGCCCCAACCGGGAACGATCAGCGCACTGAAGCGGTCCAACGATCCCATGGGCCGCGCATCGAAGCCGAGCCGCTCTGCGAAGTTGAGTCCCGGGCACGGCCCCATCACCCTGGCATAGAACCAGCGGCGATGACTGTCCTGGATCCACACGCCGCGATCCCGGTCGGCTTCCCAGTTGTAGATGCCGCCATGATTGACGAACGGAATCGATTGCTCGGCAGGAGCCGGATTGGTGGCGGCCATTGCTGTATAGAATGGCGCCGAACAGACGCTCAACACGGCCGCAACCTTAACCACTGCTGAAATTACCGCACGTTTACCTATCTTCATGACGCGACCCCTTGATGCAACAACGGTCATGCGGATTGGATTGCGGCTGCTTCTAGCAGTTCCGTGCGGTACGGCTGCACTTGCGACCGATTGTAACGATACTGGCGACGCTGACTGCTTCACGCCCGGGAAATTCTCATGACCGACCTGTCTGCCTTTGCGATCACGAAGAAATGGCCACCGCGCTTCCCCGATCGCATCCAGCTTTACGGCCTGCCCACGCCGAACGGCGTGAAGGCGTCGGTCATGCTCGAAGAAACAGGGCTCCCCTACGAACCGCACGCGGTCGACTTCGGTAAGAACGAACAGCAGTCACCCGAATTTCTGTCGCTGAACCCGTACGGAAAAATTCCGGCGATCGTCGATCCCAACGGTCCGGACGGCCAACCGCTAGCGCTGTTCGAGTCGGGCGCCATCCTGATCTACCTCGCCGAGAAGAGCGGCAAGTTCCTGCCTCGCAACGCCGCGGCTCGCTACGAAACCATTCAATGGCTGATCTTCCAGGTCGCAGGCGTCGGCCCGATGTTCGGCCAGGTCGGCTTCTTTCATAAGTTCGCAGGCAAGGACTACGAAGACAAACGCCCCCGCGACCGCTACGTCGCCGAGTCGCGGCGACTGTTATATGTCCTGGATTCGCGCCTGAAGGATCGCCAATGGATCATGGGCGAGGAGTACAGCATCGCCGATATCGCCGTCTTCCCGCTGGTGCGCAATCTCATCGGCTTCTACGGCGCCGCCGAGATCGTGGGCTTCCATGACTATCCGCAGGTCAAGCGGGCGCTAGACGTGTTTCTCGCGCGTCCTGCTGTCATCAGAGGCGTGGAAATTCCGAAGCGCGCGTAAGAATCCCGAGTCAGGCGGGTAGTGCCGGCAGGCGCGCCGTCCCCGAATCCAGGTTCGAGATCACGTTCAACAGGACCTGCGAGACTCGTTCGTCGATCTCGGCCGCATGCTGGAGCTGCACTGGATAGCGGACCAGCGCTTCGACGCCATCGGCGGAGAAGCGCAACTGCACTTGCGGTTGCGCTTCGTCAGTCGCGCTGGATGAGATGCCGGTCTTCTGGATTTCACGCGTCTGTCGAATGATGTCGTCGCGGTAGTCCTTCGTGACGTCGCTCACTGCTTGCGCGAGCATTTCTTTCACCGTCGCATAGTTGATGCCACCGGGTAGTTTCAACGTAATGTCGTGCCACGCGAGATTGACGCCGGGGATCTGCTTGAACATGCCGCCGGATGCCTGAAACACGATGGAGTTCGCGAATGCGACCACGCGTCCCGTCGGCCCGAGCGGGCCTTGTCCGCTGCTCAGTTCCATCAGGTGCATGCGCACCAGCCCAAGCTCGATCACTTCGCCGGTCACATTGCCGATCTGCACGCGATCGCCGACGCGAATGCCGTACTTGCCGATGAGAAAGAAATAGCCGACCAGCGACACCAGCACGCTCTGCATCGCCACTGCGAGACCGGCGGTGATCAGTCCGGCGAACGTCACCAGCGATCCCAGTTCGGTCGCAAACGTCGAGCCGATGATGGCAACGACCAGGCACCAGAAAATGATCTTGCGAACCAGCAGCAGCCGATACTGGCGCTTGGGTTCGCTCACATACTTGTAAACGGCGCGACGCCAAAGCTCGGACGCAACGAAAACGGCGGCCAAAAGCCCGGCGAGCACGGCGAGCCGCAGTCCCAGAGCCTGCAACGCTTCGTGATACTGCTTGCGGGTCGCATCGCGCCAGTTGGCCAGGTTGTTGCGATACTGCTTGAGCAGCACGTCTTCCTTGCTCAGCGGCGTGAGAATCGACGAGGTCTGCTTGAACAGCCACGCGAGCGTGTCGAACTGGTCACGCATGCCTTTGAGGATCTCGCTGCTCGCATTGTCCGCCTGGGCCGCCAATGCATCGCCACGTGAGGCCAGCGACTTGATCTGTTCGATGGGCGCTGTCCGAATGCCGGTGAACACATCCTGCAACTTAGCCGTGCGCTCGTCGATCGTTTCGATGGTGCGAATCTTGGCGCCCAGCCGCAACACGGTGGCGGCCGAACTCCAGATCGCCAGCTGGCTCGATGGACTGCCCGAGGGAATCAGGTCCTGGACCGGTCCGTTGGATTCGCTCGACGCGGCAGCAGTGGCGGCTGGCGCCATCACAGGAGCCGACGACGGTATCGACGCGGCGATGGCATCGATGTGCGTCTTCAAGGCGTTCGCATCGAAGCCTTTCGCGTCGTTCTCGCTAGCGAACTGGGCCATGGTGTCACGCAGATTGATGCGTGCATTGACCAGGTCGAACTCCCCTTGCAGCACGCCCAGGCGGTTCTGCAATTCCGGTTTGTTCTTCGCGGTGGCGGTCGCGAGCTGCTTGCGCACAGCATCCATTTCCGCCCGCACGTCGGTGCGATGCTGATCGAGTTTTTTCAACATCTGGTTCAGCGCCTGCGACGAAGGCGCTCCTGCTTCCAGATCCGCCGACGCAGCGCTTGCCTCGCTGCTCAACAATTCCGCATTCGCCCGCGCGATCTCGAATGCCAGCGCCATTACCTTGTCGGCAGTCTGCCGATTGGCATAGAGGATCAACAGGTCGCTGGGCTGGGTCGCGGCCTGCTGCTGGGTGCCGAGCGTCCGGTACCAGTCGACGGTCTTGTCGAGGATCTGCACCACCTGTTCGCCCGTCATTACGACCGCGCGAGGTTTATCCGGGAGCTTTTCGGTCGGCTTTTCCCCAGATTTTTCCCCGGGCTTTTCCAGGACCGCAGGCTTCTGCACCTCGGCGGCCGCACTGACCTGGGATGCAAGTGCTCCAAACAGCAGGGCGCCTAGCAGCGGGGCAAAGAGTTTTTCGCACATGGAACGGTATCGTGGAGCTATGTCGGAACGAGCGGACCGGGGATTCTCCGCTATGTCGGCCGCACTGAATAGACCGCAATAGGCAACAGTTCCGTGCCTGGAGATGCGCTGCAGCGGCGATGGGCTTGTAGCTATGATGCCTCGCCATCTCCCGGCCGTCGGCTTTTCTTGCGGAATCCTCATCATGGGTCAACTGTTCGCTCCCTTCCGGCTGCGTGGCCTCACGCTGCCCAATCGCATTTTCGTGTCGCCGATGTGCCAGTACTCCGCCGAGAACGGCCAGGCGACTGCATGGCACATGATTCATCTCGGCAACCTGGCGCTGTCCGGCGCGGGCCTGCTTTGTATCGAGGCGACGTCGGTCGAACCCGAGGGACGCATCACCCCCGCCGACCTGGGCTTGTGGGACGATGCGACGGAAGCCGCCTTGGCGCCGGTGCTGGCTGCGATCCGCAAACATTCGAGGATCGCCGTGACGATGCAACTGGCGCACGCAGGCCGCAAGGCGTCGTGCGACGTTCCTTGGATCGGCGGTCGCAATATGCCGCTCGATAAAGGCGGCTGGGTGCCTTATGCGCCGTCGCCTATACCCTACCTGGAGAGCGACACCGTACCGCATGCGCTCGATGCAGCGGGTCTCAAGCGCGTGCGTGAAGCATTCGCGGCAACAGCGAAACGCGCGATGCGGCTCGGCATCGATGGAATCGAAATCCATGCGGCCCATGGCTACCTGTTGCACGAGTTCCTCTCGCCCCTCTCCAACAAGCGCACCGATGCGTACGGCGGCTCGCTGGAGAATCGACTGCGCTTTGCGCTCGAAGTGTTCGAGGCCGTGCGTGAAGTCGTTCCCGAGAACAAGCCTGTCGGCGTGCGTGTGTCGGCGACCGACTGGGTCGAGAACGGTTGGGACCTCGAACAGACGATCGCACTGGCGAAGCAGTTGCAGGCACGCGGCGTCGATTGGATCACAGCGTCCTCCGCCGGCCTGTCGTCGGCGCAGAAGATTGCGATCGGACCCAGCTACCAGGTTCCGTTCGCGCAGGGGATCAAGCAGGCGACCGGCCTCAATACGGCAGCGGTCGGCTTGATCACCGATGTACAGCAGGCAGAGGAAATCATCGCCAGCGGCAAAGCGGATTTCGTCGCGCTGGCGCGAGGCATGCTCTACGACCCGCGTTGGCCATGGCACGCAGCGGCAGCGCTCGGCGCCCAGGTAGATGCGCCGCCTCAGTACTGGCGCTCGCAACCGCAAGGACTGAAGAAGTTGTTTCGGGAAGCTCTCTAGTCCCCCCGAACGATCAAACGTGGGTCGGCCGCGTAATGAGTTCCGCTATCGTCGCACGCAGCTCGCGAGGCTTGGGCGGCTTGCTCATCACCTTGTCGACATGCGGCGGCGTTTCGCCGTCGTTGACCATGCGCTGGCCCCAGCCGGTCAGCATGACCACCGGAACAGTCGACTTTGCCTTGACGGCAGCAGCGACGGCGCGGCCGTCGATCGCCGGCATGCCTAAATCGGTTATGACCAGGTCGAACGGCAGCCCGCCAGCGAGCGCTGCGTCGAACGCGTCGATGCCCTGCTGTCCGCCTTCGGCCGGGACCACGATGCAGCCATCGTTATCCAGCACCACCTGCATGGATTCGAGAATGATGGGATCGTCGTCGACCACCAGGACGCGCAGACCCCTCGGCAATGGAGCAGCGACAACCGACTGCACTGGAACGATCGCACGCGACACCGGAAATCTCAGTGTTACGCGCGTACCCTTGCCTGGAGCGCTATCGATGTCGATCTCGCCGTTGTGCCGCTGCACGATGCCGTAGACCATCGCAAGGCCCAGGCCCGTGCCACGCTCGCCCTTGGTGGTGAAGAACAGCTCCAGGCAGCGCCGCCGCGTTTCCTCATCCATGCCGATGCCAGTGTCGGTGACTTCCACCTGCACACGCGGGCGCGCATCGCTGTTCGTTTCGGCAGCGCCGTCCGACCCGATGGTAGTGCGTACAGTCAACGTGCCGCCCTGAGGCATCGCGTCCACTGCATTGAAAATCAGGTTGGTCAGCGCCTCACGCAATTCGCTTTCGATACCGAGCATCGGCGGCAGGCCAGCGGCGAGTTCGGTCCGCAGCTCGATCACGTGACCACGTAGTTGCGTCATGTCGGACCACCGAGCGCGCGTGAGTTCGATGACCTGCGGCACCAATGCATTCAACTGCAGCGGCGACATCGGAACTTCCCGCTCGCGCTGCCGATAGAACTCACGCATGCGTCCCACGGTCTCCGCCACGTCTTCGATGGCGCGCCGAATGGTTTCCAGGAATCCGCGGCCCTGTTCCGACAATTGCGTTTCGCGTTCCAGCAACATCTCGGTATAGAGCGCAACCGGTGAGATCGCATTGTTGATGTCGTGGGCGATGCCGCTCGCCATCTGGCCCAGCACGCGCAAGCGCTCTTGTTGCATCACCGCCTGCTGCGTCTGGCGCAATTCGTGGTAAGCAGATTGCAACGATTGATACAGTTGCGACTGGTGCGCGGCGAGCGCCACGTGCTCGCTGAGTTGCCGCATGAATTCGCATTCGCCGCTGCTGAAACTGTCCACTGCGGTACGAGCGACGATGAGAACGCCGAACACCTCGTTCTCGGTGAGCAACGGGGCGGCCACCAATGCCCGCAATCCCCCGTTGCTGATCTGCTGCGCCAACGCCGAGGCCACCTTGCTCAAGTCGGGTTCATAGATGAGTTCGCCGTCGATGCAGCGTGACAGGCTGTTGGCTTCGATGGCGAGGAGCGCCTGTTCGGTCAATCCCAGGTGCCGCTGGTTCACGCCGATGTTGGCGACGACGAGTGCATCGCTTTCCGGCCGGTAGACACACAGGCAGGCGAAATCCGCCGGCAGCTGCTCTTCGAGGCTGCGTACGACGACCTGGAAGATACTCTGCGAATCCTGCCGTTCGCCGATGGCGCGAGTGATTTCGCTCAGCAACGCGAGCCGCGCAAGCTGAGCCTGCATGCGAGCTTCGGCTTTCTTGCGTTCGGTGACATTGCGATAGTTGGCGACCACCGCACGTACGGCAGGATCTGCGATCAGGTTGGTCGCCACCCCTTCGATCCACATCCAGTGGCCCTGGCGGTGCTTGCGTCTCCATATCATGTGAACCGGTTGGCCGGGACGCTCGTCGAGCTGGCGCTGCAGGTCGGCCAGCATGGGCAGATCGTCCGGATGAACTTCGCGCAGGTCCGGCTTGCCGAGGAGTTCCTCGGGTCGATAGCCCTCGGCTGCGAACACCGAGGGACTCACGTACAGCACCTCTTGCGCATCGGTCAGCGAGATCACGTCGCCGCTATGTTCGATCATCGCGCGGAAGCGCCGCTCGCTCAGCTGCAGCGATTCGTTGGCCTGCGCCAGCTCCGCAGTGCGTGCGTTGACGCGGACTTCGAGGTCGTCCCGGGCCTGGCGCAGCGCCTCTTCCTGCCGCCTGAGCTGTTTCTGAACGGCACGGCTGGCAGCCAGATCGCGCCGGATCAACAACAGCGAGACCAGGACCAGGCAGAACGCGAGGACGCCACCGCCGATGATGACCGACTTGGTCAGCACGGTGCTGCGCTGGGCGCGAACGTTACGTTCGTTCAACAGATTCGTTTCGGCCTGCTTCGCCTGGGCGACCGTTTCCCGCAACTGTTCCTGCAGCTGTCGTCCCTGGCCCCTGGTCGGCAGGTTCAGCACTGCTGCCAGCCCCTGCTGCCTCCGCAGTTCGATCCTTGTATCGCTGACGGCGAGACGGCTGCCCAGCAAGCCGCGCAGCTTGGCCAATCGCGCTTGCTGTTCGGGATTGTCGGCAGTCAATGCCTCCGCGTTTCGTAGCGTCGCATTCGCGACGGCCCGCGATGTCGCATATGACTCGAGATAAGAGGATTCGCCGGAGAGCAGATAGCCGCGATGCGCAGTCTCCGTTTCAGTCACGGCGAGCAGGAAGCGATCGAGGCTGTTGGTCACTTCGTAGCTGTGCGTGACCCAGGAGGCATTGGCAGTCAGGTTGGCCAGGCTCAGGTACGAGATCGCCCCGATCGACGCCAGCAAGGCGAGCGCCAGCGCAAAGCCGACGAGGATCTTGCGTTCGGTGGATAGGTATCTTCCGTGCCTCGCTGCGATCACGCTGCCTGTTGCCGTAGGGTCGCGGTCGGATTCTGTCATCGCCTCGCTGCGCCCGACACCCTGTTGTGGTGCCAACTCACGCGGCAATCTACACCAATCCGCTCCTGCGGATAACCGCGGCTGGTCTGCAACGTCCGGCATGTCGCATCAGGCATGTTGCGCCTGCACGCTGCACTGGATGGCCAGGAACGTGGCTGGTCGAAGCGGGGTTCCTGCACCGGCGGACTGCAGAGCAGGTGCATTCACGTGCTTGTGCTAGATTCCGCGTGCTGGTTACCACGCGTTCTTTCGTTCGACCGTCATCCCTCAGACACTGGACATCACTGCATGCGGAACGCCGGTGCGGCTTCGGTGCTGCGAAGCCATCCCATTTTTCAGGGCCTGTCAGCCGACCTGCTCGGGGACATCGTCGCTTTGTGCGAAAACCGGGAATACCGGCGCGGCGACGTCGTCTTCACCGAAGGCCAGCCCGGCACGCGGCTGTACGGAGTGATCGCGGGCCGCCTCATCATCACCACCGCGTCCGCCGAGGGACAGGAACTCAACCTCAATGTCGCCGAGGCCGGGGAAATCCTCGGCGAGATCGCCTTCCTCGATGGTGGACCGCGGACGGCCACCGGTCGTGCAGCCGCACCGACGACTTGTTTCTCCATGGAGCGTGCGCCCTTTTTCAAGTTGCTCGACCGCTCGCCGGAGCTGAGCGTGCACCTCTTGCAGCTCGTGTGTAAGCGGGTGCGTTGGATGACCAACCTGGTCGCGGACTCCGCGTTCCGCTCCGTACCCCAACGCATGGCGACGCAGCTGGCGCATCTCGCGAGACCGGATGGTGCCGGCCACGGCGCCGAGGTGAAAATCTCCCAGGCCGAACTCGCGCAATTCCTCGGCATCACCCGGCAAGTAGTCAATCAACATCTGCAAACCTGGCAGCGCGCCGGGCTGGTGGAGTTGAGACGCGGCACGATCCGGATCCGGGATATGCAGGCGCTGTTGTAGCCAGTCCCTCACCACACCAGCTCCGCGAGCAGTTGCCGGGCATCGACCAGGTCCGCCGTGTCCATGCCTTCGGTAAACCAGTGATAGATCGCGCCGAGGCGCGATCGCACATCGACGCCGGGATCGCTGCGCATCTGCAATCGCGTCAAGCTCATCACGGCACGCAGTTCGAGCGAACGCACTCCCTGGCGCTGCGAGATGTCGATGGCTCGCAAAAAACAGGCCTCCGCATCGTTGAGCGCTGCACGCAGGCCGCGAGCTTCGAGCAGGATTTCGCCGCGGACCCGGCTGATCTCGGCTTCGTAGTAACGCTCACCCGTACGGTCCACCAGCGACTGCGCTTCTTCGAGCCGATCCAGCGC
>Ga0065707_10082362_pt1 | contig 16171 bp, 8 predicted proteins | sample SwiRhicommuniRL3_FD_59094 | JGI IMG/M metagenome (GOLD analysis project Ga0065707, IMG submission 59094) | Switchgrass rhizosphere bacterial communities from Rose Lake, Michigan, USA - RL3 v2 (version 2) | ecosystem: Host-associated > Plants > Roots > Rhizosphere > Soil | place: East Lansing, MI...
AGATACTCAGAATCAGAATCCTCACAACCAAGTCTCATCGCTAGATCTTCAATCTGAGCTTCTTGGAAAATATGCTGCCAAACATGCAGAACTCATAGTCCACGAGAAAGAGGTGGAACGTCTCAAATTCGAGCTCTTGGAAATCTCCACTTCATTGGAGAGCTCGAAACGTCTTGAGAAACTCGAATCGTTGAAATTGTCTTCAAACGAACCTGTGCTGCATGACGTATTTAAACAAATCCATCATCAGACTAACCAAGACCTTGAAAAACTCACCAAGTCTACAGAAAAACCTAGCGACGATCTTCTTCCATCTATCAACACTCTAAAGACCCGTGCCTCCAAAATATTCACAAATGATGCCAATGTAGAGCGAGAGTTCCAGAACTTGAAAAAGAAGGCGTCCAGTATATTCACAAACGACTTCTCCAAACCTTCTACGATTCTCTCCAGAAACGAAAACAACGAAATAAGTGAATTTATAACTCAATCGAATGAAAGATTCGACGTTCTTTCCAAGAAAACTTCCAGATTCTTCACCGACGTCATGACAAACTTGTCACCAAAGAAAATCTCCCAAACCACCGACGAAGTGTTCAACAATTTAGCATCCAATATCAAGAAACTCAACACCAACGAGTCCAAGGAAGATCCTGCCAACAATTCGTTCAATTTCGATTATCTTTCCTCAAAACAGGGACTCGAAAATCCTCACATGTTCGAGGGTCAAAGTAGTTTCATTGACGATTCTGATACCAACATGAATGTGATATACGAGCAGGCGGAAGATACTTCAGATGTCGTCGATATTGATGATTATGACAGCAGTTTTGATAACTAAATCGTGTATTAATTGTGCTCTAGTGTATTGAAATAATGGTGTGTAATATTGAATTTATAATAATTATAACATCTATGCGTCTATTATATCCGAGGGGGGATAGATGTACTGGGTTTGTATCTAATCCACTTCATCCAACCAACCCTTGGCCCTTTCTACAGCGTTCTCCCATCTCTTCCAGTTCTTTCTTCTCTCTTTGTCAGGCAATTGAGCGACAAATGAGTTTTCTGCATCGGCACTTGAACCGGCTATCTTTGTAATTACATCGTCGAAATCTTTCCATATTCTATCTTCTTCGTCTTTGAACGAGATTCCAGCGGCGATCGCTGCTCCCAACGCAGTACATTCAGCAATGGCTGCTCTCTTGACAGTAACACATGGTCCCAAGATATCTGCTTGGATTTGTAACACCTCATCGGCCTTGGACATACCCCCATCTACAGATAATGCAGATAAAGGTTTCTTTTCGTTTTGGCTCGAAAGTGCTTCTTCCAAAAAGTCTTCAGATGCGCCAGCATCTTTGGCCATGGCTCTCAAAATGGCTCGAACTTGGAAACAAACACCTTCTAACGCTGCTCTAGCAATATGACTGGCCGAAGTGTATTGAGTCATACCAAAAATAGACCCTCTGGCCCCACCATCCCAATATGGTGCATATAAACCAGAGAAAGCTGGGATGAAAACAACACCTCCAGAGTCGCTAACCTGCGAAGCCAATGGGCCAATATCCTTTGCGTTTTCAATCATCTTCAAGTTATCTCTTAACCATTGGATAATAGACCCTGCAACCGCAATGGAACCTTCAAGGGAATAATGGGGTTTACCATCGTCACCCTTTAAGTTAGGGAACCAATAACCAATAGTAGTCAAAGTTCCATGTTCAGAAATCAATTTACGAGTCCCGGTATTGTACAAAAGGAAACAACCCGTACCATAAGTACACTTTGCAGAACCAGATTTGAAAGCCAATTGTCCAACAAGAGAAGCAGACTGATCTCCAAGACAACCACAAATAGGAGTTCCATTTATTGTCTTCAAAATCTCGTAAGCTTCCGGAGTGATTTTGTTGTGGAAACCCAAGCTAGCCAAGTTGGGAGCTGCAAATGATCCATAGAATTCAGAACTTGATACAATTTTTGGTAATCTGATCTTGGAAGGGTCAATACCCCAAAAGTCCAATAAATCGTCATCGTAGTCCTGAGTTTCCAAGTCCATGAAGTATGTTCTGGAGGCATTGGTGACGTCCGAAACAAAAGTCTTTTCCTTAGTCAAATGGTAAATCAACCAGGTATCCACAGTACCAAACATCAAATTTCCATCTCCCTTCTCGTACTCCTCACGAATATTATCGTCATTATCCAAGAGCCAACGTAATTTTGCTGCAGAGAAGTAAGTTGATAAAGGCAAGCCAGTTTTCTGCTTCAATTCCTCCTTACGATCTTCGTCGATCATTTTCTCTAAATGTTGAACAATCTCCGAAGTTCTCGTATCAGTCCAAGTAATACCACCAGATAAAGGCTTACCGGTTTTGCGAGACCACACAATGGTGGTCTCACGCATATTAGCGATCCCAATGGCCTTGATTTTGAATTTGGTGGTGAGTTCTGGATTTTGATTGATCTTTCTCAAAGTGATAAGACATGCTACCAAACATTGAACGGCGTTAGCCAAAATATGCACAGGCATACATTCGACCCAGCCTGGCTGAGGAAACCTCAAAGTAGGACCGACAGAGGCTGCATTATTTTCAATATATATATGGTCAGTAATTGAAATAGCAATACCCTCGGCAGTGAAGATGGGTTCGTTTTGTCTCATCAAAGAAGATCTTCTTCTAAATTGATCGGTATTCAGAGATTCGGAGGGTGCTTCGGAAGCCGTGGTCGAGTATTCGATCTGATGCTTGGCGATTTCCTGTCCATCATCAGTAAATATAATAGCTCTTGCCGACGTAGTACCAATATCGATAGTGGCAACTACCGCGGTAGTGGGTGCTTTACTATTACGGCGTGCCATATTCGTGGTGATAATTAGTGCTAACTTGTTGCTGACGGTGTGGTAATTAGTAAGATTCAGTTAATGGCCCAGATTGAGACGTTCTATTAGTTAAGAGGAAAAGTAAAGAAAAAGTGGTGGCTATAAATTTAAGAATCTAAACAAATTCTCAATTTTAGACATCCGTTTGCTATGAAAATTTCAGTATGGGGAAACACTCGGGGGAGCACTACAAAAAATATTGATGAGATCAACGATTGGTCGAACAATACAAGTACGGTATGTCAAATTGTTGCTCGGAACCCTCACCTCACCCTCACCTCACCCCTCACAGCCTTCATTCTTTTACCGATCAAGCCCAGGCATCAAACTTTACTGATTGCTGGCATCAAGAGACTTTGTGGCTAAAAATATGATCCGCAAGGGAAAGTTTTTAGCAAGTTTGGGTTCGGCTATCCTGCTCCAACGAGTGCTGTTGTGCCGGGAAATATGTCGCGTCTCCTGCGAGGGTCCCCACACCCACAGCAGCCTTGTATGGCAACAGGACCCTGTGCACGACCAAGTATTTTGGGCTCCGCGACATTTGGAAAATTTGCAGCCAGTCATATAGGAGAGCTCAGGATAGGATTAGTTACGGCTGAGGATGAGGAATTAGCTGTTTCTAGAAGATTTCCAATTAGCTCTGTCTGAAGATTTCGTCTATTCTATAAAACCAAATACTGATCATTTCACACCAGTTACATTGTCGTAAAGTATACCAAAATAATACTTGTCTTCTATTACTAATTATATTCAGATGTTGTGGCTTTAGTTAATGTGTCAGGGATACAGCCTGAATATTTAAATATATACAGTACCAGTGAATTAAAGCGGCTGTGTCTAAATACAGACTTGTTCCAGTCTCAACTGGCCGCGGGCCGCTACTTCAAAAACTACTCCGAGACTCCTTCGTCGTCAGACAAAGAGTATTCCGGGAAGTGAATATTGAAAGGGTCATTTTCATTCACAGAATCTGTGATGGCTGTATCGTCAGATTCGGCATACGTATCCAACCAGGTATTTTTGTTCATATATTTGTCCTTGTTGGCCGCAATATATTCAGCAGCTTGGTTCAGAAACTCCACTCCTGTGATGATTTTGAAAATGAGTTTGAAATAAAGAATGAGTGACTGGAGACCACGCAAGTATCCCAAGTCCGCAAAATTCGGATGGAACGGAGGAATCGTGGCTTCCTTGTAGTTGTGAGTACCATCAACACCCTCGTCGTCCTGCGAAATTACCGATTGTGCAAAGTCAATGATCTTGACCTTGACGTGTTCCTCACGGCTGTTGACAGCTCCATCGTACATCAATAAAATCGATGACCCATACATTCTGTACCCTGGTAAATTTCCAAATACACAGTATAATTCTTGAAATTGTTTTATCAAATCTGGAATCTTCACCAAAATCGAGTAATTATTGCGCCCGTTGTACAAAAATTTGGCCAAGATCTTGCAGAACTGTAACCCTATTTGTACCCGACGTCCAAAGTATTTGTCCTTGATCAAAAAATGTTCTTCCTCGTCTTCTTTGCCTTCGACTTCTAAAAGCTTGAAAATTTGCAATCCACAGATCCTCACACCCAATTTTCTCGAAGTGGTACTCAAGCATTTACGTCTTTGAGATTTCTGCTTGTTAGGGTTGGCTTCAATACCATACTGTCTCGTACCCATCTTCAAGTCAAGTACACAAGGTTTCTCCATACTGGATGTCAAATCTTCCAAGAGTATATATCTTTCAAATCGAGTATGTTTTCGTAAAATGGGGACCAACATTGGTGACATTGCATGGCTCTCTTCTGATTCCAAAGTCATAGGCGGTCTTATTGATACCTTTTGCATCTCGGGAGATTGTGGTGCTGATATCTCATTGGGCTTGGATTGCGTTAGGTCATCATCCATTGTAAAAATATCGTTGGCACATTCCTGGTCATTGGTTGTAGTGTGGTTAGATAAGGTATTTGTAGTCTGATTAGATATGGTATTTGATTGCAACTTTAACGAAGGATGAAATACTTCTTGTAAAATCTGAGCTTGGAAATCAGTGTTTACCAACGTAGACCCAATATTATTGGAATGTCGCGAGATATGTGGATTAGCAGAATTCAAGGACGAACTCACCGAATCACTACCCCCTTGCTGAAGACTTTCATGCAAGCTGTTATGGAAACTGTTTTTATTTGTCTCCATAAATGAGTCTGCTAAAGGAGAAGGAATAGAATTCGAATATTGCTTCCACAATGAGTCTGGGATAATATGCTTGTTATCATCCAAAACAACCTCTGGAGGCAACTGTTCGTCTTTATTTGTTGATCCTTGAAAAATGTTTATACCCTTTGGATCCGCTGACACTTGTGGGCTATTGTTTAGACTGGGAGGGTTGATTTCGTTTGTGGACTCTTCATGAATGAGACTCGAATACCGAACATTGAGCACACCAATATATTTTGGCATGAATCTAAGGAGTTCAGGGTGTCTTAATTCTACCGTTTCATAAAACAAGTTTTCACGATTAACTAATGCTTTGCAGACTGCACGTTTTGAGAAACTGAAAATGGCAGTATGTCCCCCTACTTTATTCTTGAATGGTCGCAATTCAACTGCGAGTGGAAAGAGTTCCTGCGATGTCATTGATTGAGGATAATGTACACGGTCATGAGTATTGCCATTGGTATTGTGTGAGTAGTCCTGATTAATATGTGAGGTACCAGACACTATATCATTGGAAACCTCTTTTGTTTCATACGATGGACCTGGATCCGGTAAGACCGTGCTACTGGAAGCTATAGTTCCCAACCTTTCATTATCTTCGACTTCGATAAAACCTTCGTGGGGAGGAGTTGATTGTAATTTAATTTTGGTGATATCCCCATTTGTTGTGTGGTCAAACTCCACGTCTGCGGTAAGATGTTGTGCTTGAGGTATGTCAGAAATCGGGGATGTTGAACGCGGTGTGTTGGGTATTGACAAAATGGATAGTTTTTGATCAGCAGGAGTGTGGGGGAAATATGTAGCTGAAGACACAGGTTCCAAGTCCAAGATATTTGATTCAATGGACATTTCAGCATTCGATGGAGCATAAGCAGGTTTGTCTGGAATTATGAGTACACTGTTTCTTTTCTTGTTCCTCACAGAAGAGATTAGAGATGAATAGTCAACAGCTTTATTCTTCTGTGTCATTGTAGTAGATGTAGTAGATTTAGACACAGGGAGTTTGTTTTGATTTTCTTCAAGGTCGGTTTCATCAATGGAGTCACTGGCTTGTTGATTAGATACACCCCTGAAGATACGCAATGAGCGTGCTGCTTTCCTTCCTGTCAAAGAGTTGCTTGGAATGGATAAGTCGTTTGATGATGAGTGGTTTGATAATGATGGTTTTCTGGAACTAGGTGCCGGTGCCATACTATCTGATAAAACAAGATCATTAATTGAATCCAAAGGATGAATATTGATGGATTGCGATGGGTTTGAAATGTGATGAGATGCAAGCAGTGTTGTATTGGAAAATTCATCTACTGGTTCTGACGAGTATGTTGTGTTAGTGGATTCGTTGCAATGAGGAGAAACATCATGTAATTCGTTTGTAGTTGTCGTATCACTCGATTCGTTCATTTGAGGAGTTTTAATTTTAAATTCGTTGAAATGGACCTGAGTTCGTGATGGGTTGGAGATTGGACTGGAAGACGCTAACATGTGATTGGAAGAACCACCAAGGGATGCCGACATGGGTGGCTTTGCCTTGTGAGATTCTGGTGTATTATTTACCATAACTTAATAAGATGCCGCTAAATTCGGCGCCGTATATAATTCATATAAAAATCCAAACACCCAAACTATAAAAAGATGTATACGGTAAAGCTATTCGTGGCGAGTATTGATAATCAGTTCTATATCTGTAGATGATCCCTGTGATAATCTTGCGGTATAACTGTAGGATTCTCTGGGAGTAGTGTTAATTTTGAGAAAAAGATTCGTTTGTGTTTTTCCAGTACTTCACTTTTTTCTATACTGGTGATGCTTGAGAAGAGATAACGAACACCACGATGGAAGAAATGTAGAATAGTAGTTAAGAACAAGTGTAATCGATGTGGGTTAGAAATAAACGTTGGTGTCTTGTTAGGATTTACGATTTTGGCTGTGCCATAAACGTGGTGGTTTAATGACACGACCCCATTAGACGTCAATACGAGATCATTATGAGGAAGACTACTTAGATTATCGAGAAATAGAAAAAGGCATTAATCTGTTTATATTTCGTACAATTACCCACTAAGATTGAGAGGTACTAGTGGTGAAATCAACTACATAGTGATCACTGAAGAGATGAGAATGTCATAAAAGTGGATGTATGACAAGTAACTTAAAGATTTGTTAATGAGGAGGGATATTGGGCTCATTAAGTGATGGTTCTATCAGTTTCTTAAGTATGTGTGTCTAGTACTATTCGTCACCATAATATTCCAGGGTATACTTGAAGTCTGTTAACTTTGCTAACATAGTGAAATATTCTAAGATAAAACAATGACTTGCTAGTCTATAAGTTTGATATATAGTCAAATCTAGACCTATATAGTCAAATCTGGAGCTATATAGCCATATCTAAAACTATAGCCATATCTAAAACTGTATCCATATCTAAAACTACATAATCATATACTCTTTCCATTTGGACACGCATCGATATCGACTCCAAGGATCTGGCCAGCTCTAACTAGTCTAGAATTCTGAGTTCTCTAGTGGTTCTCGATACTGAATATTCATAGTCGATCATGGGTGGGAAACTGAATAATTTTTACACATTTTATCTTGACCTTTTTCAATCTTCAAGCTTCTATATTTACAATTTTAGAGTCTATAATTAACCTTTTTTAATATGAGCACGATGATGTCCGAAATAGAATGGTTCCAAAATAGACGAAAAATGAATCACGGGGAAGAACTTAAGCCGCTCCAACCTGACCCTGATCGATGCTTTGGTGGATCTCCGAAAGGGACCCAAATATAGAGGTGGTTGGTGGAATTTATCGTGCAGTCCTGAATTGTTAAATTTCACCCCTTCCTGTACCGTGCAACAAATCCTTGTGGTTGGCTACGTAAAATTCTTATGTATCAACTAGTTATGAACTTTAGTCTTATGGGATAGGTGTCATGGGTGGTATAGATATTGGTATACAGCGAATTGTAGCATGCATGGCGCTAGTTCTGTTCATTGTTGGCCACATTCTAGCAACGCCTCAGGGAGCCCTGGTTGGGTCGAGAAATCCCACACTTGACAATTCTTCTGAAATACTCAACTTTCAACAGTATGGTACGCCAGGGGAGAATAATGGTACCTATGAGATAGAGAATGGAGATGTTGGAACAGCCGATATACCCACCTTTCACTGGGATTGGGAAATCCGTGATAATGTTCCTGAACTCAAGACATTTCTTATTGAGCAAGAACAACTTCAAGAGATGAGTTCAGAAATCCAACAGATCATCGTCGACAAATATGAACCTAGCGATAGTTATAATGGACAACGAGAGAACGCAACTTTCTTGATTCTTTGTCGAAATGATGACGTCTTTGATTTGCTACAGACACTCAGATTATTACAAGATAGATTCAACCACCACTACAACTACGACTTTACCTTATTGAACGATGTTCCTTTCACTAAAGATTTTATCTTTTTGATCTCTACATTTATTCCTCGAGGAAGACTCAATTTTGGTTCTATCCCACCAGAACACTGGTCTTATCCAGATCATATCGACCAAGAAAGAGCAATGCAGGCACGGCTACAAATGGACGACATTCCCTATGGCAACTCAGACAGTTACCGTCATATGTGTAGGTACTACTCGGGCTTCTTCTATAAACATCCCATGGTACGCCAGTATCAATATTACTGGCGTATCGAGCCTGGTGTTACCTTTCACTGTGACTTGAGCTACGACTTGTTTAAGTATATGAAGACTCACGACAAAAAGTATGCCTTTGCAATTTCGCTCTTTGAGTATCTGGCTTCCATTCCTACATTATGGAAATCGTTCAAGAAGTACGTGAATGACAATATCCATACGCTGGATAACTTTTCGTTGCAATTGCTTCCGTTATTACAAAACGATGACATTTACGAATCATACAATCTCTGTCATTTCTGGACCAACTTCGAACTCGCTGACCTCTCAGTCTTTGACAACGATCAATACAATGATTTCTTCACATATTTGGATAATTTGGGAGGGTTCTTCTACGAACGCTGGGGCGATGCTCCGATCCACTCCATGGCGGTGGCATTGTTCCTTAACAAATCACAAATACATTGGGTCAACGATTTAGGATATAGCCATCAACCGTACTCCCAATGTCCTCAAGAAACTCAACTTTACGTGGACAATAAATGTACCTGTGATCCGGACGTCGATTTTTCCTTCAATTTACTTAGTTGTACGTCCCATTTTTTAAAAGTCATTAATGAAGACAAAGACTCGGGTTAAAGAAGAGATAGAGAGGGAGTTCTAGAAAAAGATGGAGAAAGATACGAGAAGAAGGAAGAGAAGTTAGGAGAGAAAGATGGAGAGGTTGCTAGAAAAAGACGGAGAAGTTACTAGAAAAAGACGGAAAGTTAGGAGAAAAAGATAGACGAGTAAGTTCCAAAGAAGACTATTTATAACAAATAGACTTAAACAAATAGAGTAAAGCCTAAAGTTGGACTAGGAGGTCCAAACAAAGCTACAAAACGGCATACTAATAAAAGAGAAAGATAGAGGGTGCAAAACTCAGAGGGCCCTGAAAAGAACAAGCAAAAGACCAGTCAAAGCACCGGTTTTTTTCACGATACATACTAAATTAATACACAGAATAGACGAGAAGGATCTCATTACACTGGTCTACATCTATACATCCCAAATCAATTATTTCCGACTCTTTAGATTATATTTTGGCTCATTCAGACATTAAATATCTTTAAATTATAAAAACCGGCATTTCATGAATTAGTTGGACAGGCACAATAACCATTAAAAGAATAATCCAGCGAGTACAATAATTCCTACATCTAATTACACCAGGGCCTTTATGACACGGAATTATAATTTCTGGAGTAGATCTACTATATCCTTTGAACAAACCGTATTTACGAATATAGATTTATACAAAGAACATTTTGAAAGCCCTGTATTTTGATCCTAATACTTGTCCATATGTTCACCCAATAGAATAGAGTTCTGGAGCAGCAACAACTCCCGACCACCGAAGTCTGAAAACGACAAACCCTAATTCTCACCAGCTCTTTTGAGACACTGCGTTATTTTAGTGAGTTAGTGGTTATTTATAGGCAGAACCCTAACTTATTGATATCGGTACTGAACAGCCCCACTAAATTGTAGCCCACAAAGAACTAATAACAAATGAACTAGTCACAAAGGATGGTCCATATCAAGACATTTAGCGTACTCTCTTCCATTACTTTGGGCTATTGGCAGACGCGTGAACTGCAGGAACAACCCGCGTTATTAAACCCACCTGCATTTTCACCTTCGCGTTCTCTGTTCCTCAAAACCAACCGCCAACAGCCCAGAATCAAAAATCTCACAAATATTCACTCCACGGCGAACTCTCCAAAACTCTTTATATCTCGCCAGATCTAATTGATCAACCTCTGAAATCTACACTGTTTTTGTGTGGTTACGTTTTTAAAGTTCTACGTGTTCTTTGGCAGAGTCAAATTGAGAAATATCTCAGCCAGCAGAATTAATCATTGCAACCTCAATTACAATAAAGTTCACCAGTGGGTATAGTCATTCATCAATACAGACCAGCAAGTACTTAATACGTATTATTAATCCATCAACAATACAAGTATCAACAGACTTATAATTAATAGAATTGCTATCTCAGTGATCATAAACATCAATTCTTATAAAACAACCATATCATTCAATAACTGACCTTAAAATGCATAGTCCATTATCTAGATTCTTGATGAAGACACGAATATATCGTCGTCGGCATAAGTCCATGATATATGCATCCATTGGACTATTAATCATAATATACTTCATCTTCCAACACATCCAATTTATTCACGATTCAGAGAATAACGATAATCCAGTAATTAACGTGCCGACAGACCAAGGATCGTTCAATCCATTCAAAGCTTTGGCAAATTCTGTATCTGCCATATTTTCAAACAAGAAAACAGTTCCATATAAACATACAGAAGCTCATAATGAAATATCACAGGTACCAAAGTTAGAGAGATTTAGACCTGGCAAGCAGGAAATCAAACCGGGGAAACTGGAAACCAAACCTGGTAAGCAAGAAATCAAACCTGGTAATCTGGAAATCAAACCTGAGAAACTGGAAATCGAAGAAGAGAAGGTTAAAGCTGGTCTCAAAGAAGACCCGATCAAACCAGATTACAAAGATGTGAAAGAAGAGAAAGAAAAAGAAGATGAAGATGAAGATGTTGAAGTGGTCAAAGAAGTCAAAGAAACCGACACCCCCAAAGCAGTAATCAAACCTATAGAAAAGGGTAACGACGATAGCAAGGCCAAAGTTGCAGATGTTGAAGAAACCAAAGTTAAACCCACAGAAAAAGCTACAAAAGACTCACAATTAATTACAGATGGTTCAAAATACGATAAGAAACGCAAACGACTTGCATATCAATTCTACGAACAGATATTTCAAGTTTTGGATAGAGGAGAACCACTGATTCCTGAGTTACGACTGTATCCATCGAAAGAGCGGATTTATCATGCTCGTTACGACTCGCTTGAAAAGGACGATTTGGTGTTTAGTGAATCGTATCTCTCGAAATTTCTCCAGTTGACGCCGCTTGAACTCGAATCCATGACAGAGAAGCATAAATACGTAATTGATAATCTACCAGAAAAAGCACCTCCAGGACTATACAAAGGAAATGGGATTGTGTACGTGGGTGGAGGAAAATTTAACTGGTTGACATTGTTGTCCATCAAATCGTTACGGGCAATGGGTAGTAAGGTGGCTATCGAAGTGCTTATTCCTCACATTGACGAGTTTGAACCACACTTGTGTAAGAAAGTATTCCCAGATCTTGGAGCTAAGTGTATATACTTGCCGAACGAATTGAATAGTGGAGAGACTCACAAGGATAATTCAATCTACGATAACTTTGAGTTCAAGGGTTATCAATATAAAGCCCTTGCGATTCTTCTCTCGAGCTTTGAAAACGTTTTATTGTTGGATAGTGATAACATCCCTGTCCATCGTCCTGATAAGTTGTTCACGAAAAACCCGTTTTTGGACAAGGGATTCATCGTGTGGCCAGATTTCTGGAAGCGTGCAACTTCTCCACACTATTATAAGATAGCTGGATTGAGTCTAAGCACGCTGGAATTATTGCCTCGTTATAACGAAGTCAAGGGACTTTATGAAACAGCAAATGACATTCAAGTCGAAAATTTGGACAATGTTCCGTTACATTTACGAAAGGGAAGTATTTCCGACCCTACATCCGAGTCTGGCCAATTGATGATATCCAAAAAAACTCATACCAAGGCATTATTGATGGCATTATACTACAATTTATATGGACCAAGTCACTTTTACCCATTATTCTCGCAAGGTTCTGATGGAGAAGGTGACAAGGAAACATTTTTGGCTGCAACTATAGCGTGTGGCAAACCATACTACCAGGTGTCGAAGTTTCTCAATGCCTTTGGCCATTTCAGCATAAGGGGCGAGTTTGAAGGAACAGGCATGGGCCAGTACGATCCTGTCGAGGACTTTGAGTATAACAAGAACCGTAATAAAGATGGTGTAAATGTCAAAGACCGAGAACCACAAATCTTCTTTGTCCATGCGAACTTCCCCAAGTTAAACCCATGGCAATTGAAGGTTACTGGTAAGAACATGAACGAGAAGGCAGAGAGAATCAGGTTGTACGGAACGGGAATGAAAAAACGTACTGGATATGACTTTGAAACAGTACAATGGACCAACATGTTTGAATTATTGTGTGATATGAAGATCGAACTCGAAATTTACAAAGATGTGGACCGTGCAATGTTGTGCAGAGAAATTACGGCCCATCTTAAATTCCTACACCTGACGGCAGGCACTTTAGAATAATGTATATGTTTCATTAGACACGAACCAACAATAGACGATAGTAAAACTAATATCCTGATAATAACTAATATGTTCTCATAATTACTAATATGTCCCGATAATAGCTTCACAAAGTAAACTAGAGGGAAGGTTCGTGGTACTGCATATACGTCGAATTGGTGGATTCTTAAGTAACAGGTAAAGATTCATAGAGAAGAAGAACATGAGAAGAAGAACATGAGAAGAAGAACACGAGAAGAAGAACAAGAGAAGAACAACGAGAAAACAAGAACTAGAGAAGAAGATCTAAAAGAATATTTGAAGAATCTGAAAATTTCAACTTATTCATTATCACTTATATCACTAAATCGCACTAACATAAAGATTAAATACTTAATTATGCCATGGTATGGTTTTAATATAGAAGATGCTATAGTTATAAGTAAATCTACTTCTATAAATTTAAATCTGGAAAGCGTGTAATACATAGAGAAGTAGATAATAAAATATTAGGTAAATATGATAAAAACTCGAATGTTGTAAAGGGCAATATTCTATAAAGTTAATGATCCTAAAGAAGTAAAAACAATCAAAATATCGTTTAGCGTATTAGAATGTTTCAAATTTTCTACTGTGCTTACATTATATATCTATTTAACTTTCCATTTAATAGTTCTAAACATTTCATAGTATTATAGAAATTATTTGCAACCAAATTATATAAATAACATGAAAAATATTATTTCTGTGAGTCAGTATTCAAACGCTCAGCGATTGCAAATTGCAAAATGTCAGTTATATGTCACTCAAGTATCACCATTTTCGCGACATCGAAGCCAACCCAAACTAAACACAGTATTTTCCAACCGTTCATTTGGATAATTGCTTTCGGATAATTGTTTTTGCGGCTGCTGATCAGGCAACGCCGCAACCAATATCACAATGGCTACCCAATTCATATTATTTAGACTAGGGAGGTGAGGTTATCTAAATGGTACCAGGCCATTTCGCAGAAGGAAAAGGCATGAAGATATGGGAGTTAATGACTGGAGGGCCAAGATGTGTAATGTTATTGAATATTTAGACACGAAAAATATATATCGTAGATATGCATCTCTCTATTCTTTTTGGTAGAGATCGAGGGTGACGATAATGAATTGTTGGGGCTTGAAGTATTCATCGTTTCGTTGAACAGATGGACTAGACGAACTATATCTAGACGGATATTTACAGGAGACCAGCAAGAAAGGGGTGTTGAAGAGGGTGTTGAAGAGGGTGTTGAAGAGGGTGTTGAAGAGGGTGTTGAACAGGGTGTTGAAGAGGGTGTTGAAGAGGGTGTTGAACAGGGTGTTGAAGAGGGTGTTGAAGATAGTGGCACAACAAAATGAATTGGAGATATGGACAAGTTCGAGAATATATTGGTATAATTAAGTTTGAGAGGAAGCTGGATATTAGATAACGTACAGAATATGGTGATTATTAGAGGTACAAATTGGGGATTTCATTGTGGTCTAGAGAGTTATCAGGAAAATCCAATATAGAATTTGCCAGACACTTCTGTATTGATTTATAGGATTAATAATCTTTTCAGAATAAAATTAATTCAATTGAAAATGAAATATATTGAGACTACGTCTATGTCTCACTATTCTTGATGCAGGCTACAGAGAAGTTTTGACTTTCCACTATTCTCAAGAGTTAGAATTCATCTTTGAGAAGATATTCTCATTACTTGAGCCATCATCACCCTGAAAGAATTATTTATGAGTGAAATACTCTTCAGCAAACATATAATGCCTATTTGAATCAAGCACTTACAAAGAACTTTAAAATGGCTTAAACTCTACAAAAATTATAGAAAGCTCAGTGGTTGATTAAGAGATCAATATATCCTATTCTAAAATTAATATCTGCATATAATTTTCTAGGGGCAGCTATCTGAAACTGTCCACAAAAACTTCATTTGAGAATCTAATTTTGACTTTGTTCCCTCTAATTATACCAAGGATTTATGTTGCACATTGACATAGAGACCCAAAAAGCGCCTAACCATGATAAGGAATTGATTGGTGATTAATTGATGAATTACTATCTCACAGCTTGACAACTTAAACAACTCCGTGATAAGTTGAATTGACCACCTGACAGCTTCTAAATAATTACCAACACGAGGAGGATAACAATCCTAACCATACGAAGTTCCTGAAATATACGTAGATGATCTAAAAATACTTAGAGGATCCGAAACGAATAAGGAGCTGAATTCTGCACCCCCTAAGCCCTTCTAACCCCGTGACTAAGGCATAACTACCAGGCTAAGGCATAGCTCCCAAGCTAAGGCATAACTCCCAGGCTATGAATGTATGACCATAAAACCAGCCAGTACGCTCGAGGAAGTACCTAAATATAGCAACGTCGTCATTTCCCAAGTTACAGGTTATGCAAGTGCCATCCAACTCGAACGATGTCTCGTCTTATCCTTTATCACAACAATAACAACATCGGCAATAGTTCGTTCTCAGTGATATGATCACTACGTCATAATTACATAAGCAAATGCTCATCACGATCAAAGAGTGCTTTCTGAAACGGATGCTTTACGTCCTAATTGGGGGCGCATGTTCAAGGGCATATCACGGCGAGAATGAGTTGCCGACTCAGGCTATGGTAAGATGTATACATGAGTTATCTAAACAAAGTAGCCTGAGAGCTAGATTAGCGAGATATAGAAGAAGATCATAGCCTACTTCTTATGAAAGCTTACTACTTTACTTAGAAGGGTAAGTGGTTGAGCTGGGATTTTTGCGCGCCCTCATTAGGTGCCCAAGAAATTTCCCCTACTGTCAAAATCTGTTGGAACTAAAACTCGTCCCTCTACATTATTACTAACACTATTCACACACTATTGTCACGCAATCCACGTACAAACCAGAGAGACCTGGCCACCCCAATATTTTAGCATCTTAACATCTGACTGGCGGTTCGTTAGATTTGCCAGTTTCGTAAATCCCGCATTCCTGAATATACAAAGTGTGCCCTGAATTACCCAGCAAATTACTCAATTGGTGAATTCCCAAAAATCCCTCAACTCATTTGTGTCATTATACGACATAGTAACTTAGATACCTAACAGATTTGATAGGTGGATCGTAAGGGGAAATTCTCATCAGCGACATTTGTTAGGATTTTTAGGAAATTTTTTGTAAG
>Ga0065707_10082364_pt1 | contig 16154 bp, 12 predicted proteins | sample SwiRhicommuniRL3_FD_59094 | JGI IMG/M metagenome (GOLD analysis project Ga0065707, IMG submission 59094) | Switchgrass rhizosphere bacterial communities from Rose Lake, Michigan, USA - RL3 v2 (version 2) | ecosystem: Host-associated > Plants > Roots > Rhizosphere > Soil | place: East Lansing...
TTACAGCGGTGATGCCAACTACAACGGCTCAACTAGTCTCTGCGAGCCACTAACAGTAGGCAAGGCCAGTAGTACAACCAGCACCGCGATTCACGATGCTGCCCACAATGTAGTGACCAGTGTCACCTTAGGCTCAACCGTGCATGATCAAGCGACCGTAAGCGGCTCTGGCTTCGGCACACCCACCGGCAGTGTGACCTTCAGCTTCTATACTGCCAGTGATCAATGCACCGGCACATCGGTTGGAGCAGGTACAGTGGCATTGGATGCCTCTGGTGTGGCTCATCCCTCCACCAGTCAGGGTCCACTGGCAGCGGGCTCCTATTCCTTCCAGGCGACTTACAGTGGGGATGCCAACTACAATGGCTCGACCAGTGCCTGTGAACCTCTCACCGTCACCAAAGCCCAACTGACCATCACGACCATAGTACACGATGGCGCTCACAATGACATCACCGGCACATCCGTGCCATTTGGGACTAACGCTCATGACAATGCCAACGTGAGCGGTGGTGTGGCTGGCTTCCCAATTCCAGCTATCTCCTTCACGTTCAATAGCAGCCCAATTGCGAATGGGTCAACCGAAGCCGGCTTCGATGCCACCTCGGTCAGTACGGGACCTTTGGGTGCAGGCAACTACGTGTTCAAGGCCAGCGTTGCCTCCAATGCAAACTATGTTGGTGCCACGAGCGAGGATGAACCTTTCTCCGTCAGCAAGGCTGACTCCAGCACTACGACCACGATCCATGATGCTGCCCATAACGCAGTGACTTCTGTGGCACTCGGCACAACTGTCCACGATAGTGCAACTGTGAGTGGCATTCCATCCTTGAGCATGAACGGCAAGATCGTATTTCAGAGCAATCGAGATGGTAACTACGAAATCTACGTGATGAACGCCGATGGTACTAACCAGACCCGTCTTACCAATAATGCTGCCAGCGACTTTAACCCTGCCTGGTCCCCTGACGGCACAAAGATTGTTTTTGACAGTGACAGGGATGGCAATTTTGAGATTTACGTGATGAACGCCGATGGCACTAGTCAAACTCGCCTTACCAATAACCCGAATAGCGACAAGACCCCTGCCTGGTCGCCAGACGGCACAAAGATTGCCTTCATACGCTCCTTAGGGGCCATTAGTGGCGATGTTTATGTCATGAATTCTGATGGTTCCGGCGAGACGAACCTCACAAACTTTGTGCCAGGTAACTTCCCGGATGCCTTCGATGTTGCTTGGTCTCCTGATGGTACTAAGATTGGTTTTTCGGTCTCATTAAGCAATACCCATCAGGAAATTTACCTTATGAACGCCAATGGATCTGGTGTTACACAGCTGACCAACAATGGCGTGCTTACCTTCGCGCCAGATTGGTCTCCGGATGGTACCAAGATTGCTTTCAATCGTAGTCCAGCTGGAGGAGCTGCTATTTACTTAATGAACCCAGACGGCTCGGGCCAGACCAGTCTCACGAATAATATTGATGGACAGGCTGCCTGGTCTCCAGATGGCACTCAGATAGTATTCGATAGTGGCCGGGATGGTAGCGGCGAAATTTACAAGATGAATCCCGATGGCACCGGTCAAATACGGCTTACTTCCAACTCAGCTGAGGATGGAAATCCTGATTGGCAGCCACTTCCAACGCTACCTACTGGAAATGTGGCCTTCACTTTCTATACTGCCAATGCTGCCTGCACTGGTACATCGGTTGGAGCAGGTACAGCAACACTGGATGCCTCTGGTGTGGCTCATCCCTCCACAAGTCAAGGACCGTTGGCGGCCGGTTCCTACTCCTTCCAAGCCACCTACAGCGGTGACAGCAACTACAATGGCTCAACTAGCTCCTGCGAGCCACTAACGGTAGGTAAAGCCAATTCTACGACCAGCACCGAAATTCACGATGCGGCCCACACTGTAGTGACCAGCGTTGCCTTAGGCTCAACTGTGCACGATCAGGCGATCGTCAGCGGCACTGGAGCTGGCACGCCCACTGGCACCGTCACCTTCACCTTCTTCACTGCCAACAATGCCTGCACAGGTGCATCCGTTGCAGCAGGCACGGTCACGTTGGATAGCAATGGTGTCGCGCACCCCTCCACCGGTCAGGGACCGTTGGCTGCTGGTTCATACTCGTTCCAGGCGACTTACAGTGGTGATGGCAACTACAATGGCTCGACCAGCCCTTGCGAACCATTGGCCGTTGACAAGAGCACATCCACTGTGACGACCACTCTGCACGACGCTGACGAGAATATAGTAGCCGTGAGCGGTTCTGTGGCTCTTGGTACCTCTATGCACGACCTAGCAACTGTTACGGTCAGCAGCAGCTTTGCTCCCACCGGCAGTGTCAGCTTTACTTTCTACGCTAACAATAGTTGTGATGGTGACGGCACTGATGCAGGCAATGTTGCCTTGGATGGCAACAATCCCGGTGCGGCTCATCCGTCCAGTAGTTTCGGACCGCTCGCCTCCGGCACTTACTCCTTTCAAGCCGCTTGGGGTGGTGATGCTAACTACTCAGGCGCTACGAGTGCCTGCGAACCCTTCACCGTCAATCAAGGCAGATCTACCGTGACCACCACCCTCCACAAGGCTGATCACAGTGTAGTGCTTGTAGGCGGCTCCGTGCCTCTGGGTACCATCATGCACGATCTGGCCACCATCACTGTGGACGGTCCCTTTGCTCCCGCCGGCGTTATCAACTTCAATTTCTACCCCAATGGCTCGTGCGAAGAAGGTGCCGCCATTCACGCAGGCAATGTCTTCCCGGATGGCAACAATCCCGGTGTGGCTCATCCGTCATTCAGTTTTGGACCACTTACCTCCGGCACTTACTCCTTCTTCGCCTATTATACCGGTGACGACAATTACCCCGGCACCACGAGTGCCTGCGAACCCTTCACCGTTGAACAGGGCACGTCCACTGTAGTGACCACCTTGCACAAGGCTGATGAAAGCGTAGTAGCCGTGGGTGGCTCGGTGGCTCTCGGCACGGTCATGCATGATTCAGCAACCGTGACAGCGAGCGGCAGTTTTGCTCCCACTGGCGATGTCAGCTTCACCTTCTATTCCAACAACGCCTGTGAAGGCGATGGCATAGCAGCGGGCACAGTTGCATTAGATAGCAGTGGCGTAGCTCACCCATCCGACAGTACTACTGCATTGGCGGCCGGTTCCTACTCGTTCCGGGCCTCCTGGGCTGGTGACGTCAATTACCCCGGCACCACGAGTGCCTGCGAACCCTTCACTGTCAACAAGGCACAACTGACCATCACAACCACAGTCCATGATGGCAGTCACAACGATATCACTGGCTTATCGATGCCGCTAGGCACGAGTGCCCATGACAATGCCGCCGTGAGCGGGGCTGTGCCTGGCTTCCCGATCCCGGCAATCTCGTTCATCTTCAACGGCAATCCGATTGCCAACAGCTCGACTGAGTCCGGCTTCGATGCTACAACAGTCAGTACCAGTCCGTTAGGCGCAGGCAATTATGTGTTCGTTGCCACAGTAGGCTCCAATCCCAACTATATCGGTGTCACCAGCGCCGACGAACCGTTCATCGTCAACAAGGCGGACTCGAGCTCGGTCACCCAGATCCACAAGGCAAATGAGACCGTCGTGGCCCTCAACTCCTCAGTGCCGCTCGGCACCACAGTCCATGACAAGGTCACGGTCTCAGGGATCGCCGCCTTCACTCCGACTGGTGGTACGCGCTTCACCTTCTACTCGAACGGCACCTGCGATGGGACCGGCACTGCCTCCGGCGGCGGCCTGCTTGACGCTTCAGGCGTGCTCCACCCCTCGACCTCACAAGGTTCGCTCGCCGCGGGTACCTACTCGTTCCGCGCCAACTACAATGGCGATGCCAACTACAATGGATCGACCTCCGCCTGCGAGCCGTTCACCGTAGATAAGGCGCAACTGACCATCACGACTGAAGTGCATAATGGCAGTCACACAAACATCACCAACACATCCGTACCGCTTGGCACGAGCGCGCATGATAATGCCACTGTGAGTGGTGGAGTGGCCGGCTTCCCAATCCCGGCAATCTCGTTCACCTTCAACGCCAACCCGATTGCCAACGGCGCAACCGAGGGAAGCTTCAATGCCACATCGGTCTCAACTGGGCCTCTGGGCGCAGGCAATTACGTCTTTGTTGCTTCCGTGGGCTCCAATGCCAACTACATCGGCGCGACCAGTGCCGACGAACCCTTCACCGTCAACACAGCGGACTCGTCGACATCAACCCAGATCCACAATGACGCCACCCACGCCGTGATCACTTCGATCGGGCTTGGCGGCACAGTCCATGACTCAGCGAGTGTGACCGACACCAACCCGTCGTTCAACCCGACCGGTAACGTGTCCTTCACCTGGTTCAGCAATGGCACCTGCTACGGAATGGGCACCACGGCCGGCACCGCCGCACTTAGTAGCGGAGTAGCTCATCCATCCACCGCCTTCGGACCATTGGCGGCCGGCAACTACTCCTTCCAGGCCACATACATCGGCGACAACAACTTCAACGGCTCCACCGGGGCCTGCGAACCCCTGACAGTCAGCAAGGCACCTACCACCACGTCCACATCGGCCCAGTACAAGGGCACCAAGATCTACCGCGGCACCGCGGTGACCGATACCGCGACCGTGAGCGGTGCGATTTCCGGGTTCACGCTTACCGGTAACGTAACATTCTTCCTGTGCGATCCGACGACAGTGGCTATGAACGGGGGTAACTGCTCAACGGGTGGGACACAGGTTGGCCCGGCTGTGACGCTCGACTCCACCGGCCACGCGACATCGGCTTCGACCACGAACACGAACACCGACGGTTTATACTGCTGGCGAGCTGTGTACTCACCGGACACCAACACCAACTACACAGGCTCAAGTGAGTTGACCTCCACCAACGAGTGCTTCACGGTCGCCTCGGCCACGATCGTCATCCAGAAGATCATCAAGCCGGTTGGAGCGTTGACGAGCTTCAACTTCAACGTCACTGGGCCGTCGCCATATACGAGCTTCTCACTGGCCGGCGGCCAGACAAACACTCAGGCGGGCCTGAACGCGGGCAGCTATTCCGTCACAGAGCTTGTACCATTGGGTTGGGTGCTTACAGGCATCGGTGGTTCCACAGATCCGCTTACTCCCTACAACTGTACCATCACCGGCAGCGGTGGCAGCACGGGCGTCGGCGACCTTAACACACAGAAGGCCACTATCACACTGCAGCTCGGCGATACGGTAACCTGTGTGTTCGAGAATACCGGTCAAGGCGTGACCCGCACCCAAGGCTTCTGGGCAACGCACACGCCCCTTGCCAACATCGCCTGGTTCGGTGGCACTGCCTTCGGGCACACCTTCCCAGGTGTTGCTGGAGTCTCGGGCATTGGCGATAAGACGCTCTGTGGACGACCGATCGATACACTTGGAAAATTGATGGGCGGCTTCTGGAGTGATGTCTCAAAGACCTCCACCGGAGCGAAACGCTCAGCTCTCGACCAGGTAAGGATGCAACTACTGCAGCAATTGCTTGCAGCAGAACTAAATGCGTCGGCCTTCGGTACGGTGCCAAGCAATGGGTCATTCGCAGCCTGGGAGAGTGCCTATTGCGGTACGAACCAGAATGCGATCAAGACGGCTCAACAACAAGCAGCTTCCTTTAACACCGCGGGAGATAGCGCTACCTTCACCCCAGGGACATCGGCTGACAGCAAGAACGCCAGAGCCGTTGCCAATTACGCATTCTGGGATATCCTCCCATAAGGAAGTAACAAATTAACAGTTATTAGCAAACGGAGGCAAACTCTCTCGTTGAAATCGAATAAGTAAGATCTAAACACAGGGCGAGGATGAAATGCATCCTCGCCCTGCTCTTTTATTTTCGCTTTTTCTTCATTCACAGCGTGTAAATAGAATATCGTTCTTACTGCCCGCCTTGGCCTGATACATCAAGGTATCGGCCTGATGGAGCATTTCATCCACCGAGACAGGGACTGACCCAAATGTAATGACACCTGCGCTCAGGGTTACCTCCATGTGCAGTTGATCCATTTGCTCCTGAAAGGACTGATGCAGTCTCCGCATGATACATTTTGCGCCTGCCTGATCCGTATTGGGGAACAGGATCCCAAACTCGTCGCCGCCCAAACGACCCACAAGGTCTGTCTTTCTAATCGCAGATTGAAAGCTTTGTGCCACCACTCGCAAAAGAATATCGCCTTCCCTGTGACCCAGCTGATCGTTGACTTGTTTGAAGTCATCCAGATCGATATACGCCAGGCTGATGGGAAGTTTGTAACGATCGATCCGTTCCAGTTCAGCATACACCTGGTGATAGAACTCGCGGGTGTTGGCAATGCCGGTCAGATAATCAGTTTGCGAGAGCATCCGTTCGTGAGCGAGAGCACGCTTGAATTCCTGCAGGAGCCAGATGATCAGAACATAAACTACCAGGCGCGTGAACCCATTCCAATAGCGGATGATCTCCTGGGAATAGGCTTCGCCCGCCGCCCAGTTGGAGAGGATAAAGATCAGAACACTGACCGCTGTGACCAAATAGCCGGCTTTGCTATTTAAGTACCAGGTGGCAAAGGCAATCGGCACGATGTACAGAAAGGATAATGAAACTTCGAATCCCGTTGCGTAATCCAAATAGCCCACCAGCCCCACCAGCAGAAGCGCAAGATACAGAACGGCGGATTTGTTCTGTTTCAAAAAGAATGTATGGACTTGCGGCAGGATGCCAATCATTTGCTACCTTTTCAGTACACAAGGTAGCATACCTGAGAAATAATCCTCTTTACAAGATGATGTTTGTTATAGACGTGATGATATTTGTCATATATCTCCCTGCCCTGTATGCAGCCTGCTGCCTCTGCCTTATTTCTCTTTCCGGCTGCCGGCGATCACGCCAACCGCGCGCAGCCAGGCATCCCCTTCCCTGCCAAAGCCTTCCTTGATTGCCTGGTAATCGTTCTTACGGATGAACTCATCCAGTTCGGTCCTCAGGCTCTCAAGCTTTGCGCGGTGGATCGTGAGTAGTGTTTCGCAGGCAGAAAGGTTCTTGACACGTTCGAGCGCCAGCCGTAGATGGGGCAGGCAGAGACCCTCTGAAGCCTGCAAGGCATTCGTCATCTCGGGCGTTTCCAGTTCCTCGACTAATACGCTCAGAGTGCTGCGTGTGGTTTCCTCCCGGTGCTCACAGACAGGACACCGTTTGCGAGGCGTAAGGGCAGGCAGCATCTTGGCGATCATGGTCTGCACCGCTTCTGGGATCTGTCTCAGCAAAGATGCGCCGCGGCGTGGAGCGGGCGCAGGTCTGGTGGGATCCTCCAATTGAGTGAGGACGGAGTTAACAATATCGCGGTAGATGATCGAATAGCCCAAAGCATCGCCCAGACGTTGCTGCACTCCCAGCCAGGCATGTTCGTGGCAGAAACCATGACTGGCACGCAGACGGTCGCGCCAGGCCGGTGCATTCACATTTTCGTAGAACTGGTGATCCAGATAACGTTCCACGCTTTTTTGCTCCAGGCGGCAAATGGGACAGCCGGTTTCGCGGCAAGCCTCCAGCAAGTTGTAAACAATGGAACTCGACAATGGATGGTTTATCCTTTTATGATCCGGTAGGGGCGAGTCGCTCTGATGAGCATGTTGACTGCATCTTACAGGAAACTCGAGAGTCAAGTCAATTCTGCTCGCCCAGGAGACTCGCCCTTACCAATCGCTGAGTTTTCCTCGCGTCAGTCAATTTGGACATCTACCTCTGGGATTCCCAGGAAGCGGCCAAGATCTCGCGCTTCTTCATGTATGCGGGTGATGATGCGTCGCGAGAGTGACCCAAACTTCACTACCTTGACACGGAGGCGCTTCCCTTCCCGGGCATGTTCCCAGACCGCGACGGCGCGGCCATCTACGAGAACGACGGGAGTGATCCATCCCTGCGGACGATAGATTTTCGGTCGGTGCTCCATCGCCGCGAGATGTTCCCTTTCTTTATGGCCGAGGAGGTAAACATCGAAGTACGGTAAAAGGCGAACCAGTGGGTGCTGCAACTTCGCTTGCGCCAGTTCCTCGAGATCCTCCCGAAGGACTGCCGCCTCCCAGCCCTCAACCCTGACAGGCGCGAGATCGACTTGTTCGCGCATCCAGATCTGGCGAGCCTCTGTGAGCGTGATACCGGTCCATAACGAGAAGTCTGCGGCTGTGGCTGGCCCAAACGCTCGCAGGTATGCCCGCAGGAGAATTCCTTCCGCTTGTTCGCTTGGGAGATCCTGCCAGTGGGGAATCCATGCGTCGGCTCGGACGAACGTCGGTTCATTACCCCGCGTGGGGCCGTAGCAAACGACCCCGCGGGCGGCCGCCAGATGAAGCAGGTCAACGACGGGATACGTTAGCTTACCCACCGGGACGCCAGCGAGTTTGGATCGGCGTCCCCAACCTCCTCCATGGATGGCGCGCATCCGCACCCCCAAAGCTTGGCTCACGCGTTCAGCGATCTCGGGCCGCGTGAGTGGCTGATCCAACGCGCCGAGTGCCGCCTCGATCGCTGCATCTATCACGCGATCAGGCACGCCCTTCCCACGCGCCCAGCGGATCTCTTTCTCCGCCCGTCGTGCAGTACCCCGAACGAAGACCGCCAAATCCTTGGAAGGCACCAGGAACAGCGTGCGGCGCATACAGGAAGCCTTGACCAGGCTGCGGTCGCGGAGAGCCTCTTCGACCTGTGTGACCTGCAGATCGCGAACTCTCGACCAAAGCGAGATCTGCGCGGCCGAGAGTAACTGCGCCTGAGTCCCGGCCATGTCGCCTACAACCGACGGGAGAGCCTTCGTCGGCGCGCGCTCCGAGAGATGATGCCGCGCCAGGCGAAAGGCGGCAACCTGGTTCCAGGTCACTGAAAGTTGGGCAGAATGGCGTATTGACACTTTGGATCTTTCCTGAAGCGGACGACTAGAAGTTGTACAATATTATAATCTCGCCCTTCACTTCACCCCTGCATTTACCTTTTCTGGGAGTGCCGAAAATCAGAAATACCATGTCATTCTGACCGAGTGGCGCCTATAGCGCCACGACCGAAGAATCCCCAGAGATTTGAGCTATGGCTCAAATCTCTGGGAGACCCTCACCTGCATGGTTTGCCACCCCGCCAGGGCAGGTGTGCCACGGGCGCAAGTGCCGTGGAGTGTCACTTCGTTCACAGCGTAGCGGTGTGCTTCGCTAGGGTGACATATTCTCTTTAGCCTCGAAGTTAGGTACTCTCCCTTTTCTGCTCAGGCTGCACTTTGTCCGCTGGCTGCAGCGCCTGCAAATCCAATCGTTTCGATAACAACAGGCGACCGATGCTTGTTGATAAAGCGGTACCCATAAATAAACTCCCTTGCGATTCCTTACTCTTATCTACGAGCCTTCTGTATCCTCGATCATATTCTCGATGGCTTCTTTCAGTTCCTTAATGGGTTCCACCAGATTGCTCAGCACAGGGACGAGTGCCATACTTCCAAGCAGGGAGTTCATCCATTTAAGCAGGCGTTTCAATCGTTCGATACCCGCTTTGCTTCTAAACTCATTGCGGGCACGCAGGTAGCCGCGCAGCTTCATCAACAACTGGTTACCCGTCAGCCCCGCATTTTCAAGTTCTACATTGAGCATGGGCGGCGGATTATCGAGAGTTCTTCTCAGTCTTGGGAACTGACCACCTCTTTCAAATTCCTGCTCTTCCGTCAATTCATTGAACGCGGCAACGACAGGTTCGCGCATTTCTTCCGGGAAGATCACGTAACGAGCGGAAATGATCTCATCAAAGCGTTCTTGAACATCACCCACAAAGTAGTAGAGTCTCTGATTGTCTTCATTTCCTGGATCGAGCATTGGTTCAACGGGTTGTGGTGTCGTCATTTGATTGGTCTCCTTGCAAATAGTCTATAACTGTTTCTGAGCACGCTGTGCTGGGTGGCACATATTTCAAGTACCCAACTGGAATTTGCAAATCGAATTCAGTTTAATTCGTGACCATCATCACCTGCGGCATTATCTAGCCATCTCTTGCTTGTAAAAGAAACGAGACACTTCTTTCACGTGGCCCAATTTGCCCTACAGATGAATGGTCTTGTCATATCCGCCTGAAAGGTATGCGATCGGAATGCCATTTTCATGCAGCACATGCATGCAGGATTTGAGTGCCATTTGCGCATACCCCTTATTGTAATGATCGGCATGCGTACATACTCGTTCAATTTCAGCGGTACGGTTCGTGCGATCAATAAATGCCTCGCAGCCCGACATATGCGCATCCGTCTCATCGACCAACACGAAATCAAAACGCGCATCATATATCGGACTGGTTCAACAATAGGCACGGATAGCTTCATCGGTCTGTTTATCTTCCGAGTGAGGCCAGGCACTCAGTCGCAAGAGCCCCTGATTCTCGTAATTCCTGTTTTCAGCCATGCTTTGAAACCGAAGGGGGCCGCCGGGTATGGATAATCCCGGAATTGGCAGGTGTCAAACATCCGTGTCATTTCAATCTCATCGGTTTTTGTGTACCCACATTGTTCAAGGGTAGTAATATACGCGGCATGGGTTGCAACCACGCAAGTGGTCAATTGGCTATATTGCTCACCCCATTCGGAATGGACCCAGGCGAGCATCTCGGGATACAGGTAGCTGTAAATGTCCAATACAAGGATTGTGAATTCGTTGTCAAATTCTTCGGAAAGAACAAAGCCGATCAATTCGTCATAATAGTTAAACCATAGATGCGCTGCTTTAGCATAGTTGCCAGGAAAGCGACGCTTGAAGTTTCCCAAATTGTATTTCCAGTCCACCAACCGGGCAACGTGCCAAACAAATTGTTCCTTCTTCATGGCATTATCCCGGACGACCAGAGCACACATCGTCTTGAAATCCAGGCTTTCATATATGAATGCGCGATGATGGGATTGCATAAGATGCCCTTTCTTTATCTGAGCTAATACATCATTGGACTTAGCTTCAAATTGTGAACAGGGCCGCCCAACGGTTGGCGTTTGCGCAGAGCCCTGCGGGTATGCCCCTTTGGGGTATTGCGTTAGCACCCTGATGAGGGCTGATGGGTGAGCGTGAACCAGACTCATTATACGGATAAATGTTCAGGTGTAGAAACCTGTTTGAAAACGCGACAAGTCCCACAACTATAGCCCTGGTGCTTGCCGAAGGAGGGGTCAAGTGCAGGCTTTGTTAGGTTGTTTACTATTGGCGAGAGGGTATATAGCCTCATGTAATAGGCTGGCCTTTCTATGTAGATCCACCACTCGGGGCTGAGATCGTCCCACCCAATTGTTCTACAGCATCCATCCAATCCATACACATGGAATCCGCGACAATCTGCCCGTTCTCTAAATAATAGATTCCAAACCCGTTGATCTCAATTTGTTTCCCGGTAGGCGGAATACCGTAGAACAGACCCTGATGCGTCCCATGAAAAACCCAGCGCACCATAACCGTATCACCTTCAGCTATCAGATCGCGAATCTGTTCATAGCGGTCAGGGAAGGATTCGTCTGCGACCGTTGCGAAGCCCCTTACTTGCTCGCGCATCTCAGGCGAAAAGAGCGTATCAATCACGGCGAGGTTGCCTTGATTGATCACCTCCTCAATATAGCGCTGCACCACGCCCTTATTTGTTTCGCTTGTCATGCTATGTCCTTTCATTCTACGGCGCTGTAGTCCGTACCCACTCCGCTTACATTTCCAACCATCATTGCCAAGCCACTGTGCAAGCAACCCAACGGCTGGCGTTCACGAATGCCGTCCCTCCCACTCAGCTTCGCTTCGAGGCCTGTAGTACGGACGGTTGTCCCCACGGGAGTTCGTCCCGAGGGAGACTGCGCAGCGCCCGACGTATGTGAGTATGCTCCTAAGGGGCACCCTGCAGCGCGTTGAGGGTGCGTTCGATCTGCTTGAGGTGCGCACGTTCATGGCGGGCCAGCCCATCCGCGTGGGACATCAGCGTCTGTTGGAGAGGCCTTCCCGCCCCAATGAGTGTATTCGTACGTGTCCAGTCCTTGGGGGGTAACGGTTCCAATACCGCCAGGAGCCTCCTACGCTGCTTCGTAAAGGCACGCAGCGAGGACTGAAATTCCTGTTCCAAATAGTCGGTATTCTTTATCCACGTGCGTGGATTCATAGCCTTGATGGTCGGCTGATCTTGGGCAAGGATCGTCATAATATAGTAGCCGCCCCAGACCTCATTACATGCGCGCAGGTGGGCAAGCACCTCGTTGGCGGACCACTCACCGACGCTTGGAGCGGTATGCAATTGAACCGGCGCAAGCCTGGCGGTAATCTTCACCAGGCGCGGCGGGGTTTCTTTCAGTATAGTCAGTATCGTCTCAATGGGAAGGTATTTATAGGTCATGTGACCCTGCCTTTCATACAAACAAAGGGGCCAGCCCAACTCGTGAATTAATTGCAGTTTTCCCCTGTTTATATCTTGTGATTGTCAGGATTACTTCCTATTTCATCCATTCTCAGCCTACACTGCAGAACACTCTCACTACGTGGGCGCATGGACTTCCTCTGTCAGCCCATACATTTCATAGACCAGAGTATCAATCTGCCGATCCGTTGACTCGATCTTATTATCCTTGGTGCTTTCTCAACGGCGCGCTTCACCATCTCCTGCGCTTGCGATGTCGTGTTGTTCTGAGATATTGCGACGCCTTTTTATAGTTAACTTGCCAGTTGCAGTTGCTTGAGCGCAATTTTATCAAACACACAAATACATTGCCAAATGTCCAACGGTGTGCGGTACCCGCAAGTGGGCGGGCTTGGATTCTGCTTGGGAGCAGAAAAAAAGTCAAAGCCAGAAAACTGCCTGAAAATGGCGACCAGTCCCCGTTGTCCAGTAACCGCCTTGACATTCAAGACAGTTGCTGCACGCTGTGTTGCTGGTTTTTTGTTTTGCAATACTCTACTTGCTGTTAAGCACAGATTATAAAACTTCAGTAACCCAACTATTCAGACCCTTGAACTTGATGCCCGAATATGTCTCTCCGCTTTCGATCTCTGCCATGGGTCCATCCTGTGAACGGTTCCGGGTCTTGATGGCCTGTGGCTGCATGGCTCGATTCTTGGAGTGATATTTGCGTATCTATTTATAAACCGCATGCCTCTTACTGCTGATCAGTACAAACCTTTGTAAGAACGAAATGTGTCACCCTGGCCCTGCCTTCAGAGGCCCGACACGGCGCGGATATTCATCAACTTCCGGTTGTGATTGCGCCTGCACGCTCGTAATTCACGACAATGACGCCATTCGAGCCGACTATGCTTTCCGTCACTTTGAACGCCGCCGGGATCGTGCCATCGGCAAACAACCGCTTTCCATTACCCAACGTTATCGGATATACCATCAGCCAGAATACATCGACCAAATCATGCTTGATCAGGGTCTGAAGGAGATTACCACTTCCCCAAACGTGCAAATCCGGCCCTTGCTGTCCCTTGATTTTGGCGACTTTTTCCGCAATATCTCCATCTAAAAACACGGATGGCTGCCATTCGTGAGAAGTCATGGTATTCGAGGCGACGTACTTGGTCGCCGTGTTGGCGCCCGGCCATTCGTCCGCATGTTGCGGCCAGTACCCCGCCCAAATGTCAAAGGTTTTGCGCCCTAACAACAGGTCGAATGGCATGTTCATCTGCTTTTGCAGGGCCGTTCCAAGGATCTCGTCGGAGTATGGCCCTGCCCACCCGCCATACGCGAAGCCGCCGCTGGTATCTTCGTCTGGCCCGCCTGGGGCTTGTATGACACCATCAATGGAGATATGTTCAAGCACAATAATTTTTCTCATGACTGAGTTCCTCCAACCTCTGGATTACTATCTGGTTACCTCGTTCAAAGTAGGTAAACGACGTCTCAAAAACTATGTTATATCACGATGCGCAAGGCGTCTATATGTTGGAACGCGACGAAGCCAGCCAACGGCTCGCGTTAGTGCTTGGGTGGGCGCGCGGACTCGCTGTCGAAACGGAATCAAGCTCCTCGCGAGAAAAATGCTCAAAAAACGCGGCGCGTACCCACCGTCAGCTGCACGAATTGTTAGGCTGCGTCTTTTGCTGTGAAGATGATGCTGACCATTTAGCCAAGCGTGTCCTTCCTATGCCACCGCACTAGTCTTTCCTCTCCCATTTGCCGTATGATTTTGCATAATTGTTCGAAGTTGTAATAGTAGTATTGATTGCCATACTCGTGTCGGAAACCTTCAACCCACCAAGGCAATAATTTCTCTGAGCAAGCCGCGATAGAGACGAAATATATGTTCAAGACATGCTCTTTGGTGAGATAGCCATGCTTTATCATATGCCTGAGGTCATTCAAGAAGTCCACGACTTCTCGAACCTGGGCTTGTACTTCTTCTGACTCAGATTTTTTAAACTCATCATAATTGTCATAGTGCAATGCACGGATGATATCCATTCCCTGAGAAAAATGTATATTGCGTGCAGTATTAACGATTGTTACCAAGGTCTGGGCTTGCATGGCCTTGCGATTCAAGTCAGTTTGCCGAACGGCAAAGTAGGTCGCTACCGCCGCGATGATAACTGATATTAGGGCAATAATTTCCGAGAGTATACTTCCTCCTTTATGGGGCTCAATTATGAGGAACTCCTACGTTTGCCTTCCTGAGATTTCATAATGTAATTGCGATTGCGCTCGATCATAAAGATTTTTCACTGCGACGCGCAGGCTAACTCCTTTTTAGGAGTCCTCACGCCGTCTACGCACAGGGTAATTAATATCCAGACTATCCAGGGGGATTTCACCCCGGCACCCATGCTAATTACCGTTCCAGCAACGCTTTGAGGACCTTAAGGTCGTTCTGCATTACTCCTGCATCGCGGGCAAACGCAGTATCATCCATCTCGGGTTGCCGAAATAGACCTAGCATTACTTCACTGCCCTTACCATTCGGCATCACGCGCATGGGCACATAAATCTCGGTTCCGTCTGGCAACACCACCGTGTGATCAAGCACACCATACACGTTGTGCGGTGTAAAGCGCAGACCTACCGTACCTTGCTCTGTTCTCACTTCCCAGTGTTCGCCTGCACGCTGCACGCCCTGCCCCAAGCCCACGGCCCACTGGGGCAGGTTTTCCGGGTTACTGGTGAATGCATAAACTGCGTCCGGTTCGCGCTCAATCGAGACACTCAAGTAGCGCACTTCCTTGAACTTAATCATGACTACTCCTTTGAGATTTAGTTACCTATGAATATTCTGTGATCCACACCTGTTTATTACTTTATGATATATGGGCGCGCCCAACTATGTTTTATATGGAGTCACTCCGCTTAAGTGCCTTTATATTACCAAAAACCGACTCTACTTTCATGTGCTTCTCTCCAAATTCAACACCAGTAACTTCTCCAAAATCTCCTCATCACTTAGGTCGGGGTTCCAGCCATACGCCGCAAAGACGGCTTCGTCGAGGCGCTTGTGGGCGAGGTCGAGCCACGTAGGGCGGGCGTTGTATAGGTTGGTGAGTGTGCGCTTGAAGCCCCTCCGTCCTTCGGACGGCTCCCCAAATCCGACGATTCAGATTTTCATCCCTGGAGGTGGAAGTCCATCCCTTCCACGAAGCGTTGTGGTTTCTTGAATGCAAGATTAACAATTCATTAAGATTTGTCTAAACACTTGACTTTACCTCCCCGCTTTCTATAATAATATCAGCTTTGACCCAGGACGCTCTTATTTGGTCGCTTGCGCATATAAGATGCGGAGCACCTGGTGAGCCAATAGCGAAACCGATGTATGTTGGTTTCGCTTTGCTGCTTAAAAGATCCCCACTGATCCATAGAAACCAAATAATTCTTTGCAGCCAGCTTTTCTCAGAGAGCAGTGAGATTTTCTCTATTTATGCGGATTCCGTCTGACGTGGCTCATACCATTTTCTTTTATACAGGTCATTTTTCTATAGAAAGGAGGTGCTTTTCGTTCCAATTGAACAAATCCATATCAAGGATGGATTGCCAAAACCCGCACAACGTGCAGGTTCTTATCTTTTTCCTCTCAGGAGGCAAGTATGAATATTCAAAGACGAAAATCAATCACTCTCATTGCAGCTATCATTTCATTAATTAATTGCGTTGATCTTT
>Ga0065707_10082363_pt1 | contig 16146 bp, 9 predicted proteins | sample SwiRhicommuniRL3_FD_59094 | JGI IMG/M metagenome (GOLD analysis project Ga0065707, IMG submission 59094) | Switchgrass rhizosphere bacterial communities from Rose Lake, Michigan, USA - RL3 v2 (version 2) | ecosystem: Host-associated > Plants > Roots > Rhizosphere > Soil | place: East Lansing, MI...
GTGAGGGGTGGGGGATATGGCATCGAATTTAGACTAGAATGAGGCTAAAGTTGCGGTTCGTCTGGGCCCTATAATATTCCTGTATGGGGTCTGGTATTTACAATAATATCGGCCGTTTTGACTCTCTATGTAAGATGTAGATACGAAATGCAAGTAAGATTAGTGGGGTCAAATTAGTGATTATGTATAATCTATTTAATGATTATGTATGGTTTAATTAGTGATTATGTATGGTTTAATTAGTGAGTATGTATGGTTTATTAGTGATTATGTATGGCATATTTTGTGATTATGTAAAATTCGTTTCTTTTCTTGATTATGAATAGTCTTTGAACACTGCAGTGCGTGAGTTAACAGAGTGTGGTATTTAGTAATTATATCCGCTAACACAGTGAAGATAAATATCGTGCTAGGCTTAAAAAATCGCATTTATAATTCCGAGGCAGGAGCGAACGGCCCGTGTGGAGATTTGTGATTTTCCACGCTACGCATCTATTTGGCTGCAAAATAAAATATGGAGACGGAATAAGTATCCCAAAGTATCTTTTAGCGATAAAATTGAGTATCCGCAAGAATTTTTATAGAGACGGAATTAAGAATCCCATAGAATCTCTCTAGATCCCATAGAATCTCTAGGGGTGGATTAAGCATCCCAAGAATCTACCTGAAAAGGTAAAAGTTCGAAGTATTGAACCGGTCTACAGGGTTAATATTCGAGTCTCTGCTACCTATTGTGGAATGAAATGTTATTGCTAAGGCTATCCGGAATAGAGGTCATCTAGTAGTCATTATTTACAGAATTCCTGTTATATTATATCTTTAGTTGTGAATTTGTCTATTATTGTTGGCATACGACTAACGATTTTCAACAAAATATTGTTTCACTTCATATATCGATGGACTTAATAAAGGATATACTATTGTTGGAGTGAACTTTATCAAACCATCTAACTTATAGTCCCTACGGACTTTATCTAATATATCTCTCGTAGTATTCAAGTAAATTCTATCTAAGTCTTCAATGGATGTGGGAGAATGTCAGAGATCGTCAGTTCCCTATCTTTTGAATTTACAACAGATTGGTGTTTTGAATAGTGGAAATTGAAAACTAATAGCAAAGAGTATTTAATATTTGTGGATATTTGTGATTCTAAGTGGGATTTTAAGACTTCTTGAATAATTCTCTTGATTTATACAACCCGGGGCCCAGTATTTAGTGAGAAAACTAGCCATTTAACGAGGAGAAGAACTAAAAATACAAATGTAGTGGATTATTCAATAAGTTACTGAGTAGTAACGTATTAACCCCTGTTTACAGATATCAGAGAGGGCTATTGGCCAAGCGAATAGCCCTCCCGCCATTTAATGCTTCATATAACCTATCCTTAGAGGGTTTTCTATATGTATTATATGCAGTACACGAACATCAGTAGATTCAGCTAGTGGAATATCGACGGAAATTGTCTCTACCACCTAACTTAACATACATACAGAGCTGAAAAGGGCCCCAATGCATCTCATACAAATTGCTAGTAGTATTATATTGTTATTACCCAAAAAATTCGAAGAGGAGTCGTGATTACGTAATACACTCTAGAAATTCACTTCTCGCACGACTATAACCGAAGATTATTTATCATATATTGAAAATAGAGTTCCTCTATTGGTCTAATTAAAGATTTTAACCTTAGAGTAAGGTTTTCCATTCAAGATCAGCTTGATGACTTTGGCTCAACCTCCCCTTGATTTTTGTACCAGTTATAAGCGAGTCTGGGGTACTTATTCTGAATACTCAGATTCTCATTCGTTTATTCTAGGTTTACACAATGAATAATTTTCATAATTCTAATTAATTTTCATAAATCTGATTAATTTTCATAATTCTAACACAGATATTATGTTAGATTTTGTTTACAATCTATTCTTCATTCTATAACGTACATTTTTAGGAATATCAATCTAATTGAGAAGCCAAGTTGGCAAGTTGTGCACGAACAGCAGACTTTGCAGTACCACCAATGGCGGTTCTTCTTTCGACACTCACTTCAAAGTCAAACACATCCTTGACATCTTCGTCAAATCTAGAGTCGATGGTTTGAAATTGTTCAAACGACAACTTGTCGATTCCGGACAATTTGAATTCTTCTGCGCTTCTAACACATTCACCGGAGATGTGGTGGGTTTCTCTGAATGGAACACCCTTTCTAACTAAGTAGTCAGCCAAATCGGTGGCCAACATATCCATAGTTAAGGCACCTTCCATTCTTTCTTTCTTGATGGCTAACGTGGAAATAACTCCGGTAGCGATCAACATGGAATGCTCAACAGTAGTCATAGCATCAAACAATGGTTCTTTATCTTCTTGCATATCTTTGTTGTAAGTTGAAGGAATGGACTTAATAGACATCAAGAACCCGGCCAATGAACCAAATACACGACCAGACTTTCCTCTCAACAATTCCAAGGAGTCAGGATTCTTCTTTTGGGGCATCAACGACGATCCAGTAGAGTAGGCATCGGCCAATTGAACAAAGCCAAATTCGGCAGTGGAGTAGATGATCAAATCTTCAGAGAATCTGGAAATATGGTTCATGAACAAGGTGGACCAAAACAAAGTTTCAACCACGAAATCACGATCACTCACAGCAGTCAACGAGTTACCAATGACAGAGTCAAAACCCAATCCTTGGGCCAAGAAATCTCTATCAATTCCATATGGATGTCCAGCCAAAGCTCCGGCACCCAATGGACTCTGGTTGACTCTGACCATAATCTGTTGCAATCTCTTGTAATCCTCAGTAAAGTATGTGGCATACGAAGATAACCAATGAGACCATCTGATTGGTTGTGCTCTTTGTAAATGGGTGTAGCCCGGCATCAATACATCAATTTCAGACTCTGCTCTCTTGAGGATAGTTTTGATGAACGTGGCCAAAATCTCCAGCAACTTGGCCAAGTTTTCACGAACGTAGATTCTCATATCGGTAGCGACCTGGTCATTTCTGGATCTACCAGTATGGACCTTTCCAGCAATATGTTTACCGATAATTTCTCCCAATCTTCTCTCGTTGGCAGTGTGGATATCTTCGTCACCCGGTTTCTCCACAAACGTTCCATTTTGCCACTCTTCTTTAATTTGGTCTAATCCTTTGTGGATGGCAGCAAGCTCGTCCTTGGTAATCAAGTTGATTTTGTTTAACCCTTGGGTATATACCTTCGTTCCGGTCAAGTCAGCCTCATACATTCTCTGGTCATATGGTAATGAAGCATTATATAAGTCCATTAAAGGATCGGTGGCTCCGGTAAATCTACCACCCCATAATTTTGATTCTGCTGGTTGTTCTGATGACATTTTGTAATTGTGATGAGAAAAAGTTGTCGTTTTGGAAGGAAATTGTAATTTATATATGAATTTTTGCCAGATAAATGATTCATCACCGCGCTTAAAATTTTTCAGCCCGATTGGGAAATTATGGGAAGGTGCACGACTTATTGGTTATGACTATTAACTATGAAGAAAGAAAGAGATAATATGTAGAGATGGCTGATAGAGTGATATGAGAACATCACCGATAAATAACTGATACTCAGGTATGTAAGATTATGTGGTATATACTATTAATTCTAATTATGGCTTACATCTACCAGTGAATCTTGGATACAAGGAACAGTCTCTGACAGTAAATCTGTCACACAACCAGGCCAAGATTCTTTCGGTACCGATACCGTAACCACCATGAGGACAAGTACCGTACTTTCTTTGATCAGTGAGGAAAGTGTAGGAGTCCAAGTCCAAGTTTTCTCTCTTGATGGCATCGATCATTTCTTGGTTGTCGTAGATTCTCATAGAACCACCAGTGATTTCACCAACGTTAGGCATCAAAACATCAACAGACTCAGTGACTCTCTTGTCATCGGGACATCTTTGCATGTAGAACGATTTGATTTCAGCAGGGAAACGGATCAAGAACATTGGAAGACCTATTTCGTCAGTCATTCTACGTTCAGCAGCTTCAGCAATATCGTCACCAAACTTGAACTTTTCACCTTCTTCGTTAGGAATTCCGTGTTCGTTCAACCAGTCCAAAGCGTGGATATATTCCATTCTCATGAATGGCATTTTAGGTACTTCAAAGTTAGGGTTCAATTGTTTGACCAATGGACCAGTGACAGGATCTTCGACAACGTACTGGACAACCTTGGTAAGAAGACGTTCCAAATGGTCCAACAAGTCTGGGAATTCCAAGAAACCTAATTCTGCTTCAATATGAGTGTATTCAGATAAATGTCTTCTGGTGTGGGATTTTTCAGCTCTAAACGATTCTTGGACACAGAAAACGTCACCTAATGCTGGTAAACAGGTTTCCAAGTATAATTGGGACGATTGGGTCAAGAATGCTTCTTCTCCGTAGTAGTCCATCTTGAACAAAGTGGATCCACCTTCGACCTGGTTTTGAACCATACATGGTGGTGTGACTTCCAAAAGTCCTTCTTCTTCGTAGAATCTTCTGACGGATCTTAATAAGGCAGCTCTAACCTTCATGACAGCGGACAAGGTCTCACCTCTCAAAGTCAAATGACGTTGGTCTAATAATAATGATGGATCAGCACCTTCTTGAACCTTGTTGGTGAAAGCTTCTTCACCACCTGGGGCCAAACCAACGACCTTGTAAAAATCGGCCTTCAATTCAACACCTCCTGGGGCAGACTTACCTTCTGGTAATTTGTTAATAACACCCTTTATGATAACAGTGGATTCAATAGTCAATTCCTGAGTAGATCTGGCCTTGGCCAAGTCTCCGGTCAAAACTGCCTGGATAAATCCAGTACCGTCTCTCAAGGTGATAAAGGCCAAACCTTTTTGCAATCTCAAACGATGAACCCAACCTTGAACACAGACTCTTGAGTCCACATTTTCCTGGATGCTTCTCAACTTGATCTTCTTTGCTTGAGGTAAACTTTCGTCCTCTACGATCTTGATCAAATCCAATTCGGCGAATTTCTGTGCATTTTCGGCATCCTTCTTCTTTTGTTGTTCTTCTAAGATGGCTTGCTTCTCGGCCTTCTTCTTGATTCCTTCAGCTCCCTTCTTGGCCTTCTTCAACGCAGAGGCGGAGATTTCAGCGTAGGCAAATTCTGCCGAATCTTCAACTTGTTTGTACACAAAAACCTTAGCGTCGGTTTGGACGAATAATGCATATGCTGGAGTTTGGTAAGGTGACGCCTCAGTACCCTTAGATTCGGTACTATCGACACCAGACTTTTCGTTAACGTAAACTTGTGACATTCTCTATGGTTGTGTAAATGAGTCTTTCGACGCTCTGACTGATTTTATGTTTTTCCTCGGGCCTGAAATTTACTGTGACTCGTATTAAATGTTAGTCCGGTAGTGTATCAACCATTGAGTGTTGACTCAGTTTTGACAAGTCTTAACCTGTAAACATTTCATGAAAGATATTGGTGTTAATCTGTAAACCAATCGAAAAAATTTGTAGTAAACCTGTAAAATACTTTTTTCAAACTTTACAGGTTGGCTCGACTCTTTCAAACGCTATCAAGATTTTCAAAATGTGCTGATGCTTCCACCACCTCAAACTAGCATTCAAATGGCTTTAGAACAATCCCTTGCAGCTTTATCATTGGCTACGGTCTCATCGGAATCTGCAGTTCCTACCAAGACTTTGGTCTTTAAGCCAAAGACGGCCAAGACTGCGACTCCTGTCCCTGTTGTCGTGTTGGCCTTACAAGCTACCCAAACCCCAGGCCCAGCTATTGCCAAAGCGGCTGGCGTCAAAGAACCAAGATTGGCTAAGGATGATTTAATACAAGAATTCTTCACTACCTCTGCAAAGGATGTCTCTATTGCCAACTTGCACAAAGACTTGGCCGGCAAGATCAAGTTGTTGGTCGATGAACAAATCATCAACGCTGGCGAACAAGTGTTGGAATTGTCCACCGAGTCCGCCAAGGCCTCTCTCCCTGCCAATGTCATTGTGGAATACTTGAAGTCCACCGGTATCGAACTCATTGTCGTAGACTTCTCTGCCGAGGCTGCTCCTGCTGCTCCTGCTGCTCCTGCCCCTGGCGCCAAAAAGGAAACCGTCAAGAAGGATAAGAACACCGCCAAGTTGGAAGACGCCAAGTTGATTGGTATCACTGTAGACAAGGCTAAGGATTTCTCGTCGTGGTACTCCCAAGTCTGTACCAAGGGTGAAATGATGGACTATTATGATGTCTCTGGTTGTTACATTTTAAGACCAAACTCTTATGCTGTGTGGGAAGAAATCCAAAGTTGGTTCAACCTCCGTATCAAGAAGATGGGTGTGCAAAACTCGTACTTTCCTATGTTTGTCTCTTCCAGAGTGTTGGAAAAGGAAAAGGACCATATTGAAGGGTTCGCTCCAGAAGTCGCTTGGGTCACTCGTGCCGGTAGTTCTGAATTAGACGAACATATTGCCATCAGACCAACTTCAGAAACCGTCATGTACCCATACTACTCCAAGTGGATTAGATCCCACAGAGACTTGCCATTGAAATTGAACCAATGGAACTCTGTGGTCAGATGGGAATTCAAACATCCTCAACCATTCTTGAGAACACGTGAGTTCTTATGGCAAGAAGGTCACACTGCCCATTTAACCAAGGAAGCTGCTGCCGAAGAAGTTGACCAAATCTTGGACTTATACGCCGGTATTTACGAAGAATTGTTGGCCGTTCCAGTGGTCAAGGGTAGAAAAACCGAAAACGAAAAGTTCGCTGGTGGTGACTACACCACTACTGTTGAAGGTTTCATTGCTGCTACTGGTAGAGGTATCCAGGGTGCCACTTCTCATCATTTAGGACAAAACTTCTCCAAGATGTTCAACATCTCCGTTGAAAACCCAGAAGGTTCAGACAAACCAAGAGTGTTTGCCGAACAAAACTCCTGGGGTTTATCTACCCGTGTCATTGGAGTTATGATCATGACCCATTCCGACAACAAGGGTTTGGTATTACCACCAAGAGTTGCTCAAACTCAAGCTGTTGTCATCCCAGTAGGTGTCACCAACAAGTCCACCGCCGAACAAAAGAAGGCCATCAACGACGGAGCCGCAGATATCGAACGCAGATTGAAGGATGTGGATGTCAGAATCGTCGCCGACTACAGAGATATCTACACTTCTGGATGGAAGTTTGCCGACTGGGAATTGAAGGGTACTCCAATTCGTTTAGAATTCGGTCCTAAAGATTTAGAAAAGAAGCAAGTCACTGCTGTCAGACGTGACAACGGTGCTAAGGAAACTGTAGCCTTGGCCGACTTGGAAACCCGTGTTCCAGAAATCTTACAAGAAATGCAACTTGGATTATTAGAAAAGGCCCGTGGAGACTTTGACAAACATCGTGTTGTCGTTGAAGAATGGAAAGACTTTGTTCCTACTTTGAACGCAAAGAACGTCATTTTAGCTCCATGGTGTGGTGTTGCAGAATGTGAGGACGACATTAAGGACTCCTCTGCTACTGTAGAAGATGAAGAAGAGGAAGAAGTGGATGAAAAGGCTCCATCTATGGGTGCCAAATCGTTGTGTATTCCTACCGAACAGCCAGAGTTGAAGGAAGGTCAAACCTGTGTTAGATGTACTAGAAAGGCTATTAATTACTGTATGTTTGGTAGATCTTATTAGTCGTGGACTAGTTGAGCCGACCACTTACCCTGAGGCTACTCCAGTATATATAATTCTGGTGTTTCTAGTTCCCTGGCGGTGATGATATTTACTTTCAATGAGTCCCGTCATGACTCGTTTTCCATGAATCTCGTCATGATTCGTTTTCCATGAGTCCTATTGATGATTCTTACTGGCCCACAAAAATTGTTACCTTTAATTAGTGTTGAAAATCTCACTAAAGTGGTGTTTAGTGGAGTTTACTGACGTTTTACTGGAGTCCTTCGCTATAACGGATGTTTTATTCACTCATCACTTGCCTCGCACAGTGTCCCAGTCTTCATATTCTATTGATCTAGTTGTATATATAATGTCACGTGATATATAATTACTGGTACTGATCCCAGAAGTGGGACTTATCCAACGTAGCCACTTCTTCTTTACGAACTATCGCCTGTCCGTCCTTTAAATCAAGAAAATACAAAACGTCCACCTTTAAAACATCTCTCAAGTACTCCCAGGCCCTGTGAAAATTCAATCCTACTTGTTTGAGGCCGTGTGAATCATCAGAGAGACAGAACCTGGCGCCTCCATACTGGATTATGGCATCAGCGATGTCTTCTCTGGGATATGGAGTCGTCCAGCCTTTTCTTATCGCAGCTGAGTTGATTTCAAATAGTCCGCCATACTCAAATACCTCCTTGATGTTACGAACCACGAGGGCCCAAACCTCAGGCCAGTCATGTTCCAAGCTTATATCCTTGATCTGTTTACCGGTAGTTGGATCAACTTCTAAAGGATCGTCAAAAAGACGTATTAAATCAAAATGTCCTACAACTTCGGGGTGTAATTGTGAGATTACCTGGTACTGGATCTCAAAGTATTCTCGATACAACGCCCTGGTTGTATTTTCTTTGGTGGTAGCACGGGCCTGGACCCACAAGTCTCTAGAGAAGTCGATCGGAACATGGTTCACATAATGGATCGAACCGACGGTCATATTGATGTCTGGATTGGACTTCCTGATCTCTTTCGCATACTCAATATGGGCCAGGTCTAGTCCTTCAACCTCAAACCCCAACAAAACTTTCATTTGACCACCATTGAATTTAATCTGTAGTCTTCTCCCGTGATCCAAGTATGCATTGAAGTTTTTGATCAAGTTCTGAGTCGTATACTCCTTCTCTATCTCCTCTGGATAGAGAAACTTATCTTCTAGACGGGGCATATGTTCGGTTAGACAAAAGATCTCAAATCCTTTAGCAGCCGCTAGATCCACTACAGAATCCAAAGAGTCCACCGCGTGCGACACGTAGTCTCCACTATGACTGTGGTGTGAGTGCATCTTGTTCCTGGTGGTTATGGGTTGGAGTTAATTATTCAACTGCGAAATTTTAAAAACCATCCAGACGCCAGGGAAATGTATAGAAACACCAGGACTGTATCGAGGTCAGTGAAGTCTAGGGTGGTAATACCTAGACCATATCTCACGCGTGGCTATGCAGTGTCGCTAAATCCTACTATTAAGGAGCTTTTGTCAGTGACACCTGAGGTCAACTCGACAGTCGTGAGTCAGGGCCATATAAAATCGATCCGTCACTCTAAAAACGCAGGATTTATAGATTTGTCGGACGGAACGGTCCACCAGAGTTTGAGTATCGTGTTCAAGCAGCCACAGGAAGTTTTGGCCAAGTTTCCGCTAAAAGTGGGTCAGAGTATCTCTGTGAAGGGTGCATGGACAGAATCTCTGGGGTCCCAAGACTATGAGTTGGTATACAATCCTCACGAGTCGAGCCATGAGATGACGATCCTTGGAGATGTTCCCGAACAGTATCCAATCCAAAAGAAAGTCAACACTTATCAACATTTGCGGAACTTCCCTACCCTCAGACATAGAACGTCGACGTTGGCGTCGATCTTGCGATTTAGATCATACTTGGAATTGAAATTCTTTGAGTATTTCAACAGCAAGGATTTCGTCAAAGTATCGCCTCCATTGATCACCAGTTCTGATTGTGAAGGTTCTGGTGAACAATTTAAAGTCGAATCTGTTCAAAAATTCGATCTGGACTCGGCCAATTTCTTTGGAAAGCCTACATATCTAACTGTATCGACGCAGCTTCATCTTGAAGTGCTTTCACAATCATTAAATCGGGCATGGACACTTTCTCCGTGTTTTCGGGCTGAAAACTCTAACACCAACCGTCATTTGAGTGAATTCTGGATGTTAGAGGCAGAAATCAGTTATGTTGATGATGTCAGACAGCTTACTGACTTTACTGAGGATATGATCCGCTATGTCACGAAATTTCTTACTTCTAGCGACCTTCTAGTCTCCAGATTCAACAAAGAAGAAGTACTCGTCATGAAACAACGGTGGGAAAACATCTTAAGAGACGAGAAATGGCCAACCATTACCTACACCGAAGCCATTGAGATCATCAACAAAGTCATGAACAAAGGAAGACTGAAAAACCGTCTTGCATGGGGCGACTCTATTCAGACTCCTCATGAAAAATGGTTGGCCGGAACCCATTTTCAATCGCCTGTATTTATTACCGACTATCCAGCGTCGGAGAAACCTTTCTACATGCCCAAATCTAAGATTTACGATCCTGAGAGACCCACAGTTGCATGTTACGACTTGATCATTCCAGAGATTGGAGAGTTGGTGGGAGGCTCAGTGAGAGAACATGATTATGATACTTTGATTCAAGAAATGAAACAAAGAGGCATGAACACAGATGAGTTGGACTGGTACTTATCTACACGTCAAAATGGAACTGTTCCCCACGGAGGTTTTGGAATGGGTTTTGAAAGACTCGTCGCATACTTGAGTGCCATGGATAATATCAAAGATGTTATTCCATTTCCAAGAGTATCACAATCTTGCAACTGTTGATTGAGATGAATAGAATGGGACTAGACAAGATTTAAAGGAAGTCATTCCAGGCGAGAATTATGATAGAGTATAAGGAAAATAGTGGCCAGAAGTACGATAAGTTTTAAGGAAAATAGAGTATCCTAGAGATGAAAAGTTATTACAGGCCAGAATTATGATATATTTGAAGGAAAATAGTGTATCCTAGTTACTAGCGACTATTTGTAGAGTATTCATAGTGCTTAACTACTTGTTCTAGCTATTTCTAGGGTATTGCTAGTACCTATTTCTGGAAGTGCACAATCACAAGCGACTATTTCTAGTACTATAAATACTCAAATACTCTTTTTAATAGTTGACAATTCCTGGGCTATTTTATACTGTCTCGTCACTATCTAGTCACTGTCTAGCCACTACCTAGACTAGTTCTAGTCTAGTACTAAACTACTTTTAGTGTACTCGCCACCATTCTTCCGCATTCACTATTGCTCGCTCTTCTTTTCCGATTTTTTTGGTTACATAATCGCAATCCTAGGTGAAAAAAATTGACCTTTGTCGATGAAGAAGAACACCACTATTTCATACACTTCAACTCACAGTCACATACAAAATGGATCAATTAAACGTCAAAGAACAACAAGAATTTCAACAGATTGTTGAACAGAAACAAATGAAAGATTTCATGAACTTATACTCCAGCTTGGTTTCAAGATGTTTCGATGACTGTGTCAACGACTTCACCTCTGCCAACTTGACCACCAAGGAATCAGGATGTATTGCTAAGTGTTCTGAGAAGTTCTTGAAGCACAGTGAACGTGTTGGACAAAGATTCCAAGAACAAAAGTATGTATAGTGGCAAATCGATGTGGATATGGATATGGATATGGATTCCTGGATCTACATATACTCTTCAAATCTAAGGATTTGCGACCCATAGAGTTTTCAGTAATCTCGGGATCCTCTTCATACCCCACCAGGAGTCTCTTGGGGACTTTCCTCATGACCTCGGCCCTTTCTTTCATTTCCTTCCCAACTCTTACTAACACCATCTAGTGCTTTATTAATGCAAAACATGCAAAAACAATAAGCTGGTTAACAATCTATGGCGGCCGTCATAGTTCTATAGAAATAGGCTGACGCTTGTTTCTTTGTATATACATATCAATATATTGGCTCGTCCTGACGAAGTCTCAGAAGATTATTTTGTAGAGAATAGATCTAGAAATGAGTAATGGAATTAGATAGTAGAACTGGTGGGCTAGAGTCGAGTGGGTTAGTGACTCGTGTTTTTATCACTCGTGGTTAGTCACTAAATGAGCGAGGTTTAGGTATCAATACCTGATTTATCTAGAAGTAAGGCCCCGCGAGAACGCTAATCTAAAGGCTCTAAATAAAACAATTAAAACGGTATCACTCGAGATCTAACATATCTGCCTGATTTACTATAGCTCCAGATTAACTGCCAGATCAATTAATATTGTTATATGTTATTATATCTTATTATATGTTATAAATCATTACCTTGACTATAAATTATATATAATAAATTTCACTTAATTTCATAATTGTAGATTTAAAAGATTAAAATTCTTCAATTATTTATATCTTTTCATACTTCTGTATTTATATTACTTATACTTCTTTATTAACTATAGCTGACATCGATAGTATTCTGTATTGATATCTTGTACTGGGTAATTCTATAAAAGCTGGCTAGGCCTACTTGACGCGAGTGAAAAACTGATCTCAAAACTTACTAAAATCTCAAATCACCACCACTATGACGGAGACAGATCAAATCAGTGGAGAATTATCTTTGATCCTAGTGGCGTCCACTATAAACAAGCTCCTCAAACAGTTTAAAGGAACACAGGATTCCAGAGCAGATTCTAGAGCAACTTTCTATCTCGATAAATTTGTCCAAGCACTACAACGACAAGTAAAGGAACACACTAAGTTTGGCAATATCCCGTTGATAGAGAAAGAAGAGTTGGTGGAGATCATACGGAAATCCAAGTTTGCCAGTTTTGTCCAGGTAGTTAATGATAAAATCGTCATAGATGCCCAGCCTGGTAGATATGAAGAAACCATTTCTGAGATAGTCGTCTCGTCCACGCTAATTTATTCAAACTTGTTAGTGAAGCAGATTAATGACATTTCAACTATATACAATCATGAGCGTCCGCGTATGTTAGAGTATGAAAACAAGAAAAAGGAGAAAGAAGAGGAGAAGGACGAGGAGAAGGAAGAGGAGAAGGATGTGGAGATGAAGGACGAGGAACTGGAGGAAACAGTACCAGAAAATGCAGCAGAAAATGTACCAGAAAATGTACCAGAGGAAACGGTACCAGAAGAAAAATTGCTAGACGAAGTACCAGAGGAAACAGAACCTATAGAAATAACTCCTATAGAAATAACACCTATAGAAATAACACCTATAACGATAACACCTCTAGAGGAAACACCTACAGAAATATCACCTATAACAGTCAAACCAATAATAGATGGTCCTACAGAAGGTTTGTTAGACATTCCTGTCAGTACAGAAAATCATATAGCAAGAGATGTTGAAGTTGAGGATCAAGAGTCTCAAGCTGTCCCTAGCCAGGTCATTAAAGAGGTCAATGAAAAAGTTGATGAAATAGTCAATGAAAATCTTGAAGAGAATCCTATAGAATTTTTGGTAGATAGCGGAGTTGAAGACAGCATAATGGAAGACGAGGGGCTCCCATTAGAAAAGCTAGATGCAGATATTCTTGAGGGTGAGGAAAATAATGATGAGAGTGATGAGGGTAAAAATGATGAGATTGATGAGAGTAAAAATGATGAGATTGATGAGAGTAAAAATGATGAGATTGACGAAGTTACGAATGAGAATGAACTGGACGATAAAAATATCAAGAAAGAAGTCCTGATAGAAAAGAGTGATGAAAATTCTGAGAAATCTGATCAAACTTCCGATAAAACTTCTCATATATCTGATAAATCTGGTGGTTCTTCCGATACTGTGGAGAGTAAGGACATAAAACCCAACCAAGATACCGTGGCCACTATTCTAACATCTAAAACTCAGAAATCTGAACTGGTAGATCCAGCTCCAGAATCTAACGATCTCGATAAACATAAAAACACTCGCAAACGGTCGAGTTCTCCATCCTCTTTCCAACAACATAAACGGTTCCAGAATATCGCAATCAACCTTCTCACCAATATCCAAGAACATAGATACTCATCACCATTCCTTCAAGCTGTCGCTAAGAAAGATGCACTCGATTACTATGACGTGATCTACCAACCCAAGGACTTGAAAAACATACTAAAGACCGTCAAGCTGAAGAGCGACCCTCCAGAATATCACCTGGTCAAACAGTTGGAAAGAGACATCATGTTGATGTTTGCCAATTGTATCATGTACAACAAGTCCGACGATGACTTGGTCCAATTAACGATCAGTATGAAAAATGATGTCAACAAGATCTTCAAGATGTTTGAGGAGGCAGAGAGGGAGATTCAGTGAGATTCAGTGAGCTTCGGTGAGTTTCAGTGAATTTCAGTGAGCTTCAGTGAGTTTCAGTGAGTTTCAGTGAGTTTCAGTGCATATTAAAAGCGATATCTAACTCTAAGTGTATTAAAATCTAGTCTAAGTTTATATTTAAATATCTCTATCGATATAATTAATCGTGAGATGGTCAAGAAGAAGTGAAGTTGAGAGTAACTACTCAGTAGATGTGGAAGCAGATCGAACAGCAACCTTCGTATTGTCCTTGATTTGAGATTCCACAGAAACCTCATCATGGATAACAGGAACGCTCTTCTCTTCTCTTAATTGTAAGTATCTCATAATACCAACCAAGATAGCACTGGCAATTGTGGTTCCCAACATGGCGTAACAACCCTTTCTGAACTTAGGGACATCTGAGGCGACATAGAAGAGTAAGGACCACCATGCATTAACCGCATTACTGAACATATTCATGGATGCTAAGACAATGGCTCTTTCTTGTAAATCATTATGACAGACCACGTTAGCCCACGCAAAGAATACAGTTTGTCCAGCATATGCAACACCACTGATATAATGAGCTGTGAATACATAACTGGCCTCCAAAGGTTGCGCCAACAAGAGTGCTGACGAGATAACCAAACACATAGCAATGACTACTCCGACTCTCCAATGGTACTTACCACCAGTTGCATTTAAATAAACCGCCAGTCCTAGAGTAGCAGCAATACCAATACCATAGATTCCCATTGGAAAATGGTTTCTCTCGGCAACGGTGTATTTCATATGCTTCAACCATAAGGCGAAGAGCCCGTTACTTGAAAACGATTCGTTTTCACCACCCAACACCCACAACAACGAGAATAAGTACCAGTGCCAGTTGGCAAACACTCTCTTGAATACAGACCAGTCAAACTTGGAGTGTTCGGGTTTTTCCATTCTATCAAGCAACATTTGATGTTCTTCATCGGTGAAATAGAAGGTTTTAGAAACTCTTGGATCGTCTGGAAAGAAAACTAAACCATAAATAACAACTGGTAAAGTTATCAAGAAGTCGATAATAAACAACCATCTCCAGCCTTGGATTCCTCTATAATCATCCATGTTTTTATAGATTGCTGCTTGCAAGAAAGAAGAGAAAAGGGATCCGACCAACCCTGAACTAGTGAAAATGGCAGTTCGAAACGGAAGCAAATCTTCCTTATAGAACATACCTAAAATCAAATGGAACCCAACAAACGTGACGGCTTCAAACACGGCGATGAAGAATCTAATTACACATAATTGCTTGAATGAAGTGGCCTTGTAAAGCGAAAGCGTCAATATGCCCCATGCGAAAGCACAGAACGAGATCCAGTACCGAGGACGAATCTTCAACAAAATCAAGTTATGGGGAACCAAAGCGACAATATATCCAATATTGAAACAGGTGTTCACCAAGTTGAACTCGTTACCCTTCATGTGAAGATCTTCTTGCATACCAGATACATAGGCGTTAACCAAGTTGGATCTGTCTAGATAGTTGACCCAATAAACCAAACAAGCATACGAGAGGATAAACCAATCTAATTTAAACAATAGTTTTGCTTCCTTGGGGTCCTCGGGACTTTTACCCCAGACGATCTGGCTAATCTTTTTAAGCATGGTTGTTGGCTGCAAAAATACGTTGGGAAAAAACGGAATTCTCAGCCGTTTTATATCAAAAATTTCGTACCGGGAACGACATTTTCACTTTTTTGCGGCCAATTTTTTGCGGCCGGTAGCTGGGAGTTCGGATACCGTTATCATAGTAGTTATCAGGCAGTCGGGCCATTTTGCCCGATAAGGAGTAGATTAGATAGCGAGATCCCTTAATATTAGTAAGATCTCATGTATAACAGATTTCAAGCAATTTCAAGCGTTTTCAAACCGTCCATTTTGAACTATTCAACAATTGGGTTTAGTTTACGATTAGATGTTTAATTATAGCTTTTTTATTCATAATTGTATTCTATAGAGTTAATCTGAATAGGCGACGATTTTTGAAACCACCTTCAACATTTCTACCACTTTCTCTTCTTGGAAACGTCTTCCAATTAACTGAAGGGCCACCGCACCTCCGTGGGTTTCTTCTGGATTGTAAT
>Ga0065707_10001012_pt1 | contig 16137 bp, 19 predicted proteins | sample SwiRhicommuniRL3_FD_59094 | JGI IMG/M metagenome (GOLD analysis project Ga0065707, IMG submission 59094) | Switchgrass rhizosphere bacterial communities from Rose Lake, Michigan, USA - RL3 v2 (version 2) | ecosystem: Host-associated > Plants > Roots > Rhizosphere > Soil | place: East Lansing...
ACCGGGCAAGGTGAGTTACATTATCTGGTTGTAAGCACGATGGATTACCCCGATCTGTCTGAATATCCGGATTCCAATAAAGTCGGTGCCTACGGCACCTCAGCGGTCGGCCCCAACGTGGGTTTTCGCGCGCTTTTCGTGCGCGACCAGAATGTGAACTATTACGAAGGCGAAGACGGCAAGGAAATCGACCGAATCATGAAGTCGGCACGGCACCGGTAAGGTTGGAGCACCTATTTCGATTCCTTCTCGAATTCTTCGATGGCCCCCTTGGTTTTGTCCTCGCTCTTGTTGAGCGATTCTTTGGTGCTGTCCAGTGTCTTGAACGGCTGGGTGACCACTTCTTTGACCGCCTCCCGGCCGGTAGTGACCGGATCTTTCTTTGAGTCACATGCCCAATTCACTGCGAGTGCCGCGGTGAGGGAAAGACCCAACCAAATTATTCGTTTCATGCCACGATCCTTTCTGCGCCAAGCAGGTCCTCGAGAATTGATCTGTCGATGTCGCCGGCGCGGATGATTCTGAGCGCATCGCCGAGGATTTCAACCACCGTGGAGCCGGTTTTCGACGCAAGCTTGCCGCCGTCGACATAAATATCTATTTGATCTGAGAAATAGTCTTTCGCTTGTTGCACTGTGCGCGCTGGAGGTCGTCCCGAAGGATTCGCGCTCGTAGCCGTGAGGGGCCGGCCGAGGACTTTGACCAATTCGGTCGCGATCGGCTGGCTCGATATGCGCACGCCGATTCCGCCGGATCCATTGATCAGTGGCCGCGGGATATCGCTACGCGCCGGCAGAATGATGGTCAACGGGCCGGGCCAAAAACGCGATATCAGTTTTTCCGCCAGCGATGGTATGGTGACGACCAGACTGAGAAGCATCTCGCGATCGGCCACCAGCACAGGGATCGGGTTTTGGGAGGCACGGCTTTTGAGTTGAAAGACTTTTTCCACAGCTGTGGGGTTGAGAGCGTCAGCGCCCAAGCCGTAGAGCGTTTCCGTGGGAAAGGCGATCACGTCGCCCCGCTTTAGCGCGGCAGTCGCTGAAATAATCTCAGCCCTTGCTTCTTTCACTATGGAGTTTTCGGTCGCGCTCTTCGACACCCGCGGCCATCTCCTTTTTGAATTGCTGCAGCTTTGCGGCGACGCCACTATCCTTGCGGGCGATGATCTGCGCCGCGAAGATACCGGCGTTGGCGGCGCCTGCTTTGCCGATCGCCATCGTGGCCACGGGGATTCCGGCCGGCATTTGCACGGTCGCGAGCAGGGCATCGAGTCCTTTGAGGCTGGAGGAATCGATCGGAACGCCGATGACGGGTAGCGTGGTATTGGCGGCGATCGCTCCTGCCAGATGCGCCGCTGCTCCGGCGCCGCAAATGATGACTTCGAGGCCGCGCTGCTGCGCCGTTGCGGCGTATTCCGCGGCCTTCTCCGGGGTCCGATGCGCTGACATGATCCGCGTCTCGTAGGCGATGCCGAAAGTGTCGAGTCGTTTCTCAGCTTCGCGCATGACTTCCAGATCCGAATCGCTGCCCATCAAGATACCGACTTTAGGTCGATTGTTAGCCACGTTCAGGTCCTCCGGAAAATTCTCAGTTGCGGGCGGCGCGTAGCGAGTTTTTGAGTCAACGCGAGACGCGCGACTCTAGACGCGTAACGCGCCCAATCGCCCTCTCGGCGATGTCTTTGCGATAGTGCATGCCGTCCCAGAAAATTTCGCCCACTGCGCGATAAACTTCCCGAACGGCGCCGGCAATGCTCTTTCCTCGGGCGGTTACGCCGAGGACACGGCCGCCGGATGTGACCCAGCGACCCTTATCCACAGCGGTGCCAGCGTGAAAAACAAAACCGGCTGCCCAGTTTTTCAATTTCTCCAGCCCGTAGATTTCCTTGCCTTTGCCGTAGGCGCCCGGATAGCCGCCGGCGCATAGGACCACGCAAACTGCCGGCTCTTCGTACCATTGCGCTTGAACCTGGTCGAGCTTTCCATCAATCGTCGCATCGAGCAATGGGATCAGATCGCTCTTCAACCGCATCATGATCGGCTGACACTCGGGATCGCCGAAGCGGGCGTTGAATTCCAACACCTTGGGACCGTCTTTCGTGATCATCAACCCGGCGTAAAGCACGCCGCGATACCCTATGTCTTTTTTCCAGAGTCCAGCGAGCAGGGGAGTAAAAACTTCCCGGAGAATTTGGTCGTGGAGTTCCGCCGTTACGACCGGCGCGGGCGAGTACGCCCCCATGCCGCCGGTATTGGGACCTTCGTCGTTATCGAAGACGCGCTTGTGGTCCTGCGAGGAGGCCAGCGGCAGAATATGCTCGCCGTCGATCAAGACCATAAACGAGACTTCCTCTCCGTCCAGGAACTCTTCGATGACGACCTTCTCACCGGCGCTGCCGAACGCTTTACGCACAAGAATTTCGTCCACCGCCGCCTCGGCCTCTCCACGATTCGCGCAAATGAGGACGCCTTTGCCGGCTGCCAAGCCGTCGGCTTTGATCACATAGGGTGATTCGTGTTGCGCGAGGTACGCTTTCGCTGCCGCGGCATCGGTAAAGGTGCCGAAGGCGGCAGTGGGTATATTATTTTCGTCGAGGATTCTTTTGGCAAAGGCTTTGCTGCCNTCCAACTGCGCNGCTGCTTTATTGGGTCCAAAAATTCTTAGGCCACGCGATTCGAACAGGTCGACGATACCAAGGGTGAGAGGCAGCTCCGGTCCGACGATTGTCAAGCCGATTTTTTCCTTTGCAGCAAAGTCGGCGAGCAATTCGATTTGCTCCGGTCCGATTGCGACAGACTCGGCCAATTCGCCGATGCCCGCGCTGCCGGGCGCGCAATAGATCTTCGTCACGCGCGGGCTCTGACTGATTTTCCAAACCAGCGCGTGCTCGCGACCGCCGCTGCCGATGACGAGTATCTTCATGGGAGATAGTGGCCAGTGGTCAGTAATCGGTTGTCAGAGAAAGAGGGCACGGGACTGAAAACCGATCACTGCCGACTGGTCGCTCTTCTAATGTCTGAAGTGTCTCATGCCGGTGAAAATCATCGCGATGCCGTGTTCATTGGCCGCGGCGATGACTTCATCGTCTTTGATCGATCCGCCGGGCTGAATCACCGATTTTGCGCCGGCATTGGCGGCTTCATCCAGGCCGTCGCGGAATGGGTAGAACGCATCGGATGCCACGGCCGAACCGTTCAGATCCAAGCCGTGGGTCGCGGCCCGCAAGACTGCGATCTTGGTCGAATCGATGCGGCTCATCTGACCCGCGCCGACGCCGAGCACCTGATCGGGTGAAGCAAAGACGATGGTGTTCGATTTGACATGGCGACAGACCCGCCAGGCAAAATCCAGCGCCTGATATTCGGCCTCGGTCGGCTTTCGTTCCGTGACCACTTTGCAGGCGCGCACGTCGACCTTTCCCATGTCCCAATCTTGCATCAACATGCCGCCGCGCACTCGCCGCAGGTCATAGCCTCCGCCCTGGGGCTCGTTCATATCGACTTCCAGCAATCGGATATTGAGCAGCCGTTTGGCCGACGAGAGCACGGCTTTGGCTTGCGGCGTGAAGCTTGGCGCGATGATGATTTCCAGAAAGATTTCTTTGAGCTCTTTGGCCGTCTCTTCGTCGATCGGGCGATTGAAGGCGAGCACGCCGCCGAAGATCGACACCGGATCGCCGGCCTTGGCCTTGCGGAATGAATCCGCCAGGGATGTTTTCGATAGCGCAACGCCGCAGGGGTTGTTGTGCTTGATGGCCACGGTGGCGATATCGGAAAATTCCAACACCGTGCTCAAGGCGGCGTCCGCGTCTAAAATATTATTGAACGAAAGTTCCTTGCCCTGAAACTGTTTGGCGCGGGCGATGGACGGGCCGGTATCGCCCCGGGTGCCGTAGAACGCCGCGCTCTGGTGCGGGTTTTCGCCGTAGCGCATGTCCTGCAGCTTGGCGACCTGGATATTGACGGTTTGTCCCCAGCGCTGCGGCTTTTTGTTTTCGTCGAGGGATGAGAAGTAATTCGAGATGGCGCCGTCGTAATGCGCCGTGTGTTGAAAGGCTTTTGTAAATAATCGAAAGTGCGTCGCGGGCGAGAGTGAATGATTGTTCTCTCGTAGTTCGGCCAGAATAGCATCGTAATCCTGCGGATCCACCACGACGCCGACCTGTTGATGATTTTTCGCCGCCGCGCGCACCATGCTCGGGCCGCCGATATCGATATTCTCGACAATTTCTTCGAACGGCGCGCCGCGCGCCACCGTTGCTTCAAAAGGATAAAGATTGACGACGACGAGATCGATGGGCGCGATGCCGTGCTCTTTCATTTTCGCGACATGTTCCGGATTGTCGCGCCGCGCGAGAATGCCGCCGTGAATTTTTGGATGAAGCGTCTTGACGCGGCCGTCCATCATTTCCGGAAAACCGGTTAATTCGGAAACATCTCTGACGGCGATTTTATTTTCGCGCAGTAGCGATGCCGTGCCACCGGTCGAGACGAGCTCGATGCCCAGCTCGCCCAGACCGCGGCAAAACTCAACGATGCCTTTCTTGTCAGAAACGCTGATCAGGGCTCTCTCGATCCTGCCCACTCGGATGATCCTCCTAGGAATTGTAATGAATGCGGGGAACGCGTGCGCCGATGGAAGTGAGAATCTCGTACGAGATCGTGTTGGCCCAGGCGGCAATCTGGTCAGCGGATATCTCCGCGTCGCCTTGACGACCGAGGAGAACAACCTCATCTCCCTGCTTAACATTTCGTATATCGGTAACATCAATCATAGTCAAATCCATGCACACTCTGCCGGCCACCGCGGCGCGTTGACCGCCGATCAGAACCTCGCCGCGGTTCGAAAGCAGGCGTGGATAACCATCGGCGTAACCGATCGGCAGGGTCGCGATCAGGCTCTCACGCTTGGTGATGAAGGTTTGGCCGTAGCTGACGCTGGTACCGGCCGGCACTTTTTTGAGTTGGAGAATTTTGGTTTTCCAGGCGAGGACGGGTTTCAAGACGATTTGGCTCGCCATTGCCGGCGAAGGATAAACGCCGTAAAGCATGATGCCGGGACGAACCATGTCGAAATAGGCCGCGGGCAAAGCAATGGTTGCCGCGCTATTTGCTAAATGTACCAGAGGCGGCCGGATATTCTCCGCCCGCAGCTGGTCGACCACGCGGTTGAAAATATCCAGCTGCTGTCGGGTGTAATCGCCTTCGACACTTTCGGCGTGGGAGAAATGCGAGAAAACACCCGCGATGCGAATCGCCTTGAGCTTTTTAACTTCACCGACCCACTCCGCCGTTTCCGCCGCCACGAGTCCGAGTCTGCCCATGCCCGTGTCAATTTTTAAATGGACGTTGAGGGTGGAACCGCGTTGCTGGAGCGCCTTTTCCAGGCGTTTTGTCGTGTCAAGGTCATGCACCACGGGGATCAGCGAGTGCGTTAAGAACTCTTCCAGTTGGTCGGCGTAGGCGCCTGCCAGAACCAGAATCGGCGCGCGAATCCCGGCCTGCCGGAGCTCGACTCCTTCCTCCAAGGTTGCTACGCCAAAGGCATCGCCGCCGGCACTGGCGAGTGTTCGCGCTGCCGCGGCGGCGCCATGGCCGTAGGCATTGGCCTTGACCATCGAGAGAATCTTGATTCTGGAGCCGACTTTTTCGCGGATCTGCCGCAGATTCCAGCGCAGCGCGGCGTGGTCGACGAAACAGGCTGTCGGCCGTCCTTGGGGAGATTCGGACATCGGATTAATTAAAGTGGTGCGTCCTGGCTCAGGAGACCTTCGACCCCGGCTGCACCGATTTTTCGGGGGTCAAAATAATCACTCGTCCGTCATCGGATGCGGCTAGGAGCATGCCTTGACTTTCCATGCCACGGAGCTTGGCGGTTTCCAGATTCGCGACAACGACAATTTGTTTTCCGATGAGGTCCTCGGGCGCGTAATAATTCCTAATGCCGGCGCAAATCTGGCGCTGCTCATCGCCGAGATCGACCTGCAATACCATCAGCCGGTCGGCATTGGGGTGGGGTTCAGCGGCTTTGATGGTCGCGATCTTCAGCTCCACTTTGCGAAATTCATCTATCGTGATCACGGATATTCCTCACGCCAGAGCAACACAGGATACCGATGAAAATAACAGAAGCCTTCAAGTAAAAAAAGCAACCCTGTCGCTTGACTGAAACACGCCAGTTTATTAGTAGTAATCATTACTAATAAGAAGGAGGTTTTATGGCGAAAAGTTTGGCGAATACAAAGAGTCACGAGAACCTGAAGAATGCCTTCGCGGGTGAATCTCAGGCAAATCGACGTTATCTCTATTTTGCACGGGTGGCGGATATCGAAGGGTATACCGATGTCGGCGGGTTATTCCGGGACACTTCGGAAGCTGAGACCGGGCACGCCTTCGGGCATCTGGATTTTCTCAAAGAAGTGGGCGACCCGTGCACCGGTGTTCCGATCGGCACCACGGCGAAGAACCTCAAGTCGGCCGTCGAGGGCGAGACGTACGAATACACTGAAATGTATCCGGGATTTGCCAAAACCGCGCGCAACGAAGGGCTCACCGAATTGGCGGAATGGTTTGAAACCCTGGCGAAAGCCGAAAAATCCCACGCTGGACGGTTTACCAAGGGGCTGGACACGCTCGGCAGCTAAGCTGCCGGACGCGAACTCGAATCTGGCGGGGAGGCAAACCTAACCGCCAGATTCGGAGCGGGGAAATTTCGGGCAATGCACGCTCAAGCAGGATGTGTTCGCGGCAACTCGCAGGAACTCGGGGCGCAATGAACAAGATCATTCTCGACGACATCCTCGGTGTCTCGGCGTACGAAAGGGTGCGCCAGCAGTTTCGCGAAGACATCATCGAAAAAAAGCAGCGGCGGCGGGTTTCGATCGGCGATAAAGTGTCGCTCGTTTTTGAGAATCGTGACACGGTGATCTTCCAGATCCAGGAAATGTTGCGGGCCGAAAGAATCACCGACCTCGACAAGATTAGGGAAGAAATCGCGGTGTATAACGAGCTTGTCCCCGATCCCGGGGAGCTGAGCGCCACGCTTTTTTTGGAAATCGAAGACCAGTCTCATTTACGCGAAGATTTGCTGCAGTTTTTGGGCATCGATGAAGCGGTCGCTCTTAAGATCGGCGCGCAAGTTATTCCGGGACGCTTCGAAGAGGGGCGCAGCAAAGAAGACAAGATCAGCGCGGTGCAATACGTGCGCTTCTCCATGAATGCCGAAGCCCGGCAGGCCTTCGCCCGCGGCGAGCGGGCGGAGTTGGTGATCGATCATCCAAACTATAAAGCTCGGGCAATATTGGAAGCCGAAGTGCAGCAATCCTTGGCGGAGGATTTGGTGAACTGAGCATGGCCAAAGCGCGAAGTCACGCACGAAATACGAAACAGCTGCAAATCATTTGGGATACCGTGAAGGACGATCAATCGCATCCCACCGCGGACCAGATTTACGACCGGGTGCGAAGGAAGCTGCCGAGCATCAGTCTCGGAACGGTTTATCGTAACCTGCAAAAGTTGGTGTCGGACGAAAAACTTCAGGTACTCATGCGCGGCCGTTCGCAGCATTTCGATCCGCTGGTCGAGAAGCACCAGCATTTTATCTGCGAGCTATGCGATCGCGTGTACGATGTCCTGATCGACCATCAGAAAGAGATCAAGCCCGCCAAACTGCCGCATGAGGGTTTTAAAGTAACTTCGCACCAGCTCGCTTTCTACGGCATTTGCAAACACTGCTCGGACTAAGCTCCAGGCGCCTTGTAATCCTACCGACCGGACGATACAGTCGCCCACGAATGGGCGGTTTCAGGTCGATGTCGGCCTTCCCGCAAATTTAGAGAAGCTGCCCATTGAAGTCGCCAGGCAGATGCTCGCGACCTGAGCGCGCGGTCGCCCTGGCAGTTTCGAAACGTTGGGTAGCGATTTTCGTGGAGGGCCAATGAAACGGCGCGGCTTTCTCGGTTTGGTCGGAACAGCTTCCGTCCTTGCGCTACGCGGCGCCGCCGAGGCGATCTGCAATCCCTCGTTGGTGAATTTATTCCGCCAAGGACGGCAGTTGGTGCAAGCGCGCGGCAACGGAATGAAATCGCCGTCCCTGGGTTCGTATTTTCTTCAGTGGTATGGCCATTCGAGTTTTCTGATCCACTCAGGCAGCCAAACCAAGGTCGTCGCCGATCCGAATTTTAATGTTACGCCGGGCATCCAGGCCGATGCGGTGACCGTGAGCAATGATCATTTTACCCATAACAACACCGGAGCCGTGACCGGCAATCCGGTCATCCTGCGCGGCATCACCTTCAAACAGACGTGGAACCCGATCCGAACCAGCGTCAAGGACATCACGATCGTCAATCTGCCGAGCCAGCGGAGCCAAAGTTGGGGCGCGATAGCGAATTCCATTTTCGTCTACGAGATGGGCAGCCTGTGCCTGGCGCATTTGGGCAACATCGGTCACCTGTTGACTCCGGAACAGATCAAAGTCTTGCAACACGTCGACGTCATGATGATTCCCATTGACGCGATGACCAATCTTGGCTTTGACGATATTCTCAAGGTCGTCGATCAGGTGAAGCCGCCGATCGTCATCCCGATGCATTACGACGTGGCGCGCCAGGCCGACTTGTTCGCCGCGTTCGCGAACGGGCATTATCCGGTTAAGAAAGTCGCCCAGTCCCAGCTGACGTTGAATCGCGGCATGCTGCCAAAAGCTACGGAGGTCTATGTTCTGGCGCACCCGCGTCCCGCATCCTTCGGCGACTAAGATGCTATTTTTTCCATTTCGCAAAGTGTCATCAACCGGAACTCTGTGGTTGATGTTTATTGACGTTCTCCTATAATTAGCGGCAATNCGATTGCCAGGTTGACCGGGTGAATAGTGAATCNACAAGACGCAGATTATTTTCGTAACCTNTTGAACCAGCGAATCGCTGATTTGCGCGCAGAAGCAGGCAAGACTGTCGAAAACATGGACGAGGACGAGAACTTTCCGGATCCAACCGACCGGGCCTCCATGGAATCCAATCGCAACTCGATCTTGCGCATACGCGATCGCGAGCGCAAGCTCATTTTCAAAATCCAGGAGGCGTTGGAGCGCCTCAGGGACGGCGAGTACGGGATCTGCGAAGAGTGCGGCGAGGAGATTGGCATCGAACGACTAAAGGCACGCCCGGTCACGACCTTGTGCATCGCTTGCAAATCAAGCCAGGAGATCGCCGAGCGGAAAGCGAAAAAATTTGTTTAGTTCTATGAGCGAATCTCCATGAAGCTAAAAAAGGCAGTCATCCCGGTGGCGGGTTTGGGCACACGTTTTCTGCCGGCGACTAAAACGGTTCCCAAAGAACTGCTTCCGATTGTGGATATCCCGTCGATTCAATATGTCGTTCAGGAGGCAGTGGACGCAGGAATTGAAGAGATCATTTTTGTCACGGGCCGCGGGAAGGACGGGATCGAAGACCACTTCGACGATGCTCCCGAATTGGAACAGGTCCTGGCTGAGCGCGGCCAAAATGAAATGGTCAAGATGCTTCGGCGCATCGCGGAGATGACCGAAGTGGTATCGGTGCGGCAGAAAAAGCCGCTCGGGCTCGGTCACGCGGTGCTCTGTGCCCGTGATCTTGTCGGCGACGAGCCTTTTGCCGTGATGCTCGCCGACGATTTGATCGACAGCGAAACCCCTTGTATCCGCCAGCTGCTTGACATTTTTCAGGAGACGACCGAGTCGGTGATCGCGCTGATGGAAGTGGCGCAATCCGAGGTCCAACAATATGGCGTCATTAAGGGCAGCAAAATAAAACCTCGGCTGTATCAAGTTGAAGCGATGGTGGAAAAACCTCCGGTGGCCGAAGCGCCGTCGCGTATGGCGATCATCGGCCGCTACGTGCTGAGACCGGAAATTTTTTCTATCCTGCAAAACCTTCCGCCCGGCAAAGGCGGAGAGATCCAGCTCACGGACGGCTTGTCGCAGCTCGTTCGCGAGCGAAAAGTGTATGGCTGTGAGTTTGTCGGCGAGCGCTACGATATCGGCGACAAGTTTGGTTTCGTGCGCGCTACCGTTGCCTATGCGTTGAAACGGGCGGACTTAAAAGATAAGGTCCTTGAGTATTTAAAAATTGCTTCAAAGTGAATGGGGCCGTAGCTCAGTTGGGAGAGCGCTAGAATCGCACTCTAGAGGTCGTGGGTTCGACCCCCATCGGCTCCACCAAATTCAAAAAAAGGGCGGGTCATTAACCCACCCTTTTTTTCTGGATTGATAGTGATCTTGATGTCAATGAGGTGTGCGTTGTGGCCATAATGAAGCAAGTTTTTCACTCCTGATCTCATGGATTTCTTATTCGATCCAGAGTTCCTGGCACGCTGGCTGGGGATTGTTGTACTCGATCTGAGTCTCGCCGGCGACAATGCCCTGGTCATTGCCTTGGCCGTCCGGACCCTACCCCCGCGCGAACAATTTTATGGGCGGATCGGCGGTACGCTGGGCGCTGTGGCCCTCCGATTCGCCTTTATCGCAATTATTTCCAAACTGTTGAGCCTTTCATTCGTCGAGGCGCTCGGTGGCATAGCTTTGATCTGGATTGCGATCAAGCTGCTGCGGCAAGAATCAGATGCCGGGGAAAAGAAAATCCGCCATGGAACCACGTTCTGGGAGGCGGTTTGGCTCATCATCGTCGCCGATTTGATCATGAGCTTGGATAATGTTCTTGCCGTGGCCGCCGCCTCCCGAGGCAACCTCATCCTCGCGATCTTCGGAGTTGGACTTTCGATCCCCATCGTCATCTGGGGCGCCGGCCTTCTTGCCCAGTTGATGACACGGCATCAGTGGATCGTTTGGATCGGTGGCGGAGTCCTGGGTTGGGTCGCCGGCGAGATGATGATGAAGGATCGGATCGTCCACGCTTGGATCGAACCGTGGTCAGGAGTGCTCATTTGGGCAGTGCCAGCCGCGCTCGCGATATCTCTGACTTCAATGGGATGGCGACTGGCCCGCGCTAATCAGCAGCCTGTTGAAGGTGCGGTCTGAGCGCCGTTACGGTTGTGTGTCGACTATTCCGCGGGCTGCGACTAAAACCAAGATTCGAAAAAATTCGATAGGAGGACGAACGCAGCACCGTCCACGAAATTGATAAAACTACTCGGGTGGCGAAAATTTATTCGGCTGCTCACTCACCTCCCCAGTTTCCTAAAGCTATTTTCCCGCTTGGTAAAAGACCCGCGCGTCGCCTTTGGCTCCAAGCTGCTGTTAGCAGGAATTCCAATTTACGTGATTTTACCGGCGGACTTCCTACCCGATTTTCTTATCGGCGTGGGGCAACTGGATGACGTCGCGGTCATACTGATCGGACTTAGACTATTTCTCCGCCTCTGTCCGCCAGAGGTCGTGCAGGAACATTTGCGGGCGATCTCGGCCGGATCGTAGCACCCCACCGCACGATCGCTTTACAATCCTCAGATATTTCAGATCCGTCGGTGCGACATCAAACTTGAAAGTGTGATTGGCCGCAGATTCCCTTCCGCTATTGAGTCGGGAATGGGTTTTCGGCGCTGGACCTGGTCTGTCGGTGCGCGAAAGCTTTTCGGCGCCGAGTGCAATTTGTACCTTCCGCCACCGTCGTCCAACCGGTACCCATCGCAGGTCGACTTCACGGCTATGCTTTGAAGCTCGGATCGATGGACCGAGAGTTCCTCGCCCCTCCTACCCGATCCATTGACTTAAACAAATGGCTATGGAAAGAGGGACGCATGTTGAATCTCGAATTTAGAATTATAGCGAGGATCGGATGACCAACTGGCTGTGGATCGGCTCATCGTTACTGCTCTGCTTTCAGTGGATTGCGATCCATCTCGCCGGCATTCATGCGGCGCCGCACATCCAAGCGCTTAGTTCAGGCATTGCGATTTTCGGCGCCGCTTTCCTACTCACTTGGGCGGCGGAACTGTCGCAGAAAGACATTCCGCAGGCGCTCGCGATAGCCCTTCTCGCTCTGATCGCGGTGCTGCCGGAATATGCCGTAGATATGTATTTCGCCTGGACCGCGGGGAAAGATCCCAAATACACCTCGTTCGCGACGGCGAATATGACGGGCGCGAATAGACTGTTGATCGGTGTAGGTTGGGCCGCGGTCGTTTTCACATTCTGGTTGAAAAGCGGCAAACGCACTGTCCATCTGGAGCCCGGTCACAAGATCGAACTCTTCTATTTGGGTTTGGCGACCCTTTATTCATTCGTGATTCCGCTCAAAGGCCGGCTTGATCTGAGCGACGCCGCCATTTTTATCGTCATTTTCGCCTTTTACATGCGTGCGGCGGCTCGCGCCGCACATGTGGAGCCGGAACTCGAAGGTCCGCCGCAAATGATCGAACGATGGGGCGAGAGCCCGCGCCGGCTGTGTACGGCGCTGTTTTTCTTGCTCTCCGGCTTTACCATTTTTATCGCCGCGGAACCTTTTGCCGAGGGTCTGTTGGCAAGCGGCCGGAGATTTGGCATTGAGGAATTCATATTGGTGCAGTGGCTTGCCCCGTTGGCTTCGGAGTCCCCGGAATTCATCGTCGCGATCCTGTTCGCGCTAAGGTCCCAGCCCGGAATCAGCATGGGGGCGCTATTGTCCTCGAAGGTGAATCAATGGACGCTGCTGATCGGCATGCTGCCGGTGGTCTATGCCGTTTCCGCGGGAAACCCCGGCGCCATGCATATGGATGCCCGCCAGGTAGAAGAGATGTTTTTGACGGCGGCGCAGTCGCTCTTCGCCGTTGCGATTCTCGCCAATCTCTCATTCTCGCTCATGGAAGCCCTGGCGGTGTTCGTGCTGTTTTCAACTCAATTGCTTTTTACCGATCCGCAATTTCGCTTCTACTATTCCATTTTCTACGTGGTCTTAGCGATCGGCTTGGTGCTGCTGAAAAAAGATGCCCGTAATGGCGTCTGTGGGCTCTTTTCTCGGGGCGCCGTGGTTGATGCGATCGAAAAGAATTGAACGCGGAGATCCGGCACTTTGGGGCGCTAATTTCTTAACCCCGGCTTCACCTGCTTCGCCTATGCCGGCGGATGTTGTCAGGAGCACGTCAAAACAATCACGCTCGGCAGGTGAAAGCGGGCGCGCGCCGATCAGTGCTTTGCGGCGGCTTTTTCTTCCTTGATATTTTCATGGATCAGACGGGGCACGCCGCCGCAGGTGAAACAGCGCGGCGGCTCATGCTTGGTCTCGCCTTCTGGATAGCGCATGAAACGGCGGTAAAAGGGCTTCTCCGTGCCGACAAAGTCATCGTAGTAAAAGGCCAGTTTGCCGCACTCGCTGCATTGCAGATATTTTGCCATAGGGTCCTTCCAGAGATCTTGTCAAGCAGCTAGACCTGCTTAACGCGCTACGAAACAATACTTGCCAACCCGGTCAAGGTCAATAACTCGATTGATGAGCAGGGTTGAGAAATTGACGATTTTGATGCAAGGGTAACAGTGATCGACTCTAAAGGAGGACTAGCCATGGCCGTCAGACTCTTTCAATCCCAAACATCGATGTTCTGCGAAAAGGTGCGCGTTGTTTTTGCGCTGAAGAAACTGCCCTACGAGATCGTCGACGTGCGTAAGGACGATCGAAAATCATTGATCGAATATACCGGGCAGCGCAAAGTCCCCTCGATGGATTACAACGGCGAGTGCATTATCGATTCCACCGTGATCGCGGCGCGGCTTGAGAAGGATCATCCGGGCGTAAGCATCTACCCGGAGGGCGCCGCCAACAAGGGACTCTGTCTGGCGCTCGAAGACTGGTCCGACGAAGTCGTGATACACGCCAACCACGCGATTCGCCGCGCCGAGACTCCGGAAGCGCGCAAGAAGGCCGAAGACGAATGGGCCGTTCATTTCAGTACTCTCGACCAGATGTACTCCGGCAAGAAGTTTATATTTGATCGATTGACGATTGCCGATGCGGCGATCTTCTCGCAGCTTCACTATCTTTACACGGCCGTGAAATACGAGGTTCCGGCAAACTATAAAAACGTCCATGCTTTCATGGAAAACATGCGCCAGACGCTCAAGCTAAAATCGCTCAGCGACAGCTTCGAGGCGACGTCGCTCTAAGCCATCAATGAAAAAATCCGTCATTGTCCCCAGGTTGGGGTCGAGCGATGAAAGCGACGAGGTGCGCATCCTCCGCTGGCTCAAGGCCGAGGGTGCGCAAGTCCGGAAGGGCGAAGCGCTGCTCGAAGTGGAAACCGACAAGGTGAACGTGGAGATCGAGTCCCCGGACGACGGCCAGTTGGAGCAAATCAACGCCCGCGAGGGTGACTTCGTCAAGTTTGGCTCGGTGGTCGCGGTCGTTGACAGGCCGAGCTGATCCGCGTTGAACCCAATAGGCATTGCAAGTGAGTTCCGATTCCGGCGCGAACTGCAGTGATGTGTTACGATCCTACCCTAGGCTAGCAGGCTGCTGAAAAGCGCTCTCGGAGTCCTTCGACATGGCTCAGGACGAACGGAGAGGATTTGAAATCGTTGAGGGTTTTCCGTTCATGCTGAGGCTCTCGAAGCATTCCGAATCTTTTTTCAGCACCCTGCTAGCGGCATTTGCGCGCACGATTATTAGTGAAGCGTGATGGAAGAGAGGTTTTTGCGTCTCTTTTCCCGCACCGGTTGGCTCGGCTGCCTTCTCGGGTTCACCGCAACCGGTTATTTTCTGTTCGGTCTGGCCGGCTACGTCCATAGCGCTTTGCTCAATTCTGGCGTCGTTGTCGTCCTGGTCCTGAGCGCGGTTTTTTTCCTGATCCATTTTTTTGCGATACCGCGGCAGACAAACCGGGTCGGCCGCGCGCTCTGGGCCGCGATTCTAATTTTCCTGGTCATTGAAATTGTCCTTGGCCTTCTGCCGCCCACCAGCCGCGACGAGCTCACCCATCACCTGGCGATCCCGCGCCTGTACGCCGAGGCCGGGCGCGTCATCGAGGTGCCGATGGCGCCCTACGCCTATTATCCCATGCTCCTCGACATGCTCTACACGCCGTGGGTGTACTGGGGTTATGACTTTGTTCCAAAACTGATTCACGCGCTGTTTGCCTTTCTCACCGGCTTGCTGCTCTACGCCTACCTGGGCCGCCGCATGAGCGCGGAATACGGGCTCCTGGGTTTTTTGATTTTTATCTCGACGCCGGTGATCGCGCGCCTGAGTCACTGGGGTTACATCGACCTCGGCCTGATTTTCTACACAACCGCGGCGCTGCTGGCTCTGCTGCGCTGGCGTGAGGAAAGGGAATCGCGAGTTTGGTTGACTCTGGCGGCGCTTTCGCTCGGCTTTGCCCTCGCGACTAAACCAAGCGCTCTGGTTGCTGCGTTGCTCATCTCGTTTTTATTCCTGCTCGTCATTGTCAAACCGCCGCGCAAACAAATAAACCAAATCGGCGCGGAACTGTGGGTCTTCAGCTGCGGCGTCCTGCTGCCGTTTGTGCCGTGGCTGATGAAAAATTGGTTTCAAACGGGCAATCCCTTCTATCCTTTACTGGGCAACTGGTTTACGGCCCAGCCCNTAGCCACACCGGAGACTGCGAGCTTTGGCGCTNTGGGCATCTTTGTGAAACGCGAGCTGCTCTATGGTGAAAATATCTGGCAGATCCTGGGNCTTCCCCTGAGAGTTTTCACTTCNGGTCGAGATGACAATCCGCAATTCTTTGANGGCGTATTGACGCCGGTGCTGGTCTTGTTTCTGCCCTGGGCGTTCAAGGGAAAATGGCTGGAAGAGAAAAAGCTGCTCGGCAGCTTTGCTCTGCTATTCCTGTTCTATGCAATCTTTCTCGTCGATNTGCGCATTCGCTATATCTTGCCGATCGTTCCCGTGCTGATNGTTTTAGCGGTTTACGGGATNTTCAACGTCTATATTCGGATCAAGCGGCCGGTTTACCTTGTCGCTGTTCTGATGATTTTCGCGGTGTGGCACGGTATTTACCTTGCGCGCTACACCCGCGCCGCCGCTCCGCTCGCCTATCTCAGCGGCAGCGAAACTCGCGTCGCTTATCTGACGCGCGCGCTGCCGGAGTATTCGGCTTTGCAATTCATCAATGACAACACTGAAGCATCCGCGAAAATTTATCTTCTCTTTGTCGGCCGGAGAGCGTATTATTGCGACCGGGAATATTTTCATGACGGCGGCGATCTGCC
>Ga0065707_10082366_pt1 | contig 16121 bp, 13 predicted proteins | sample SwiRhicommuniRL3_FD_59094 | JGI IMG/M metagenome (GOLD analysis project Ga0065707, IMG submission 59094) | Switchgrass rhizosphere bacterial communities from Rose Lake, Michigan, USA - RL3 v2 (version 2) | ecosystem: Host-associated > Plants > Roots > Rhizosphere > Soil | place: East Lansing...
AAGCCAATACCGCACCCTCGTCTCCGCGAATTCTGCGATTGCGAGATGTGATGAGCACCACTGGCCTCAAACGATCGATGATCTATCGTCTTCAGTCAGAGGGGCGATTCCCGAAGAGTGTGAAGATCACCGACTACGCCGTAGGATGGATCGATGCCGAAATCAATGCCTGGGTCGCCGGGCGGGCAGCCCAGCGGCGCGGCGCTCAATCTCCGTAGCCGGCACCGCTCAAGGCATCCAACACCCGGGCGGCGGCGTGGACCATGTCATACGTCTGGTCTGGGCCATCCAAGAATTCACGATAGTCCGAGAAGGCGGCTCGGTGGAAGAAGGTTGCCAATGCACCGGCCTCCTCGTCCGAGAGCGAAACGCAGAGCATTACCGTATCCTTTGCCATGATTTCCTCCTTGGGATACTCAGCTCGACTTTCCACTGCAACCACTGGCCAATTCGTGCGGATCTCTCAGTGGAAGGATCTGTGACGGCGGTCATTCCGTCACGCGTCTACAACAGACCTCGTTCTGCGAACGACTCAATGGCGCCATCGCCTACGATCAGATGATCGATCACTTGAATATCGACGAGTGATAACGCCGCTACCAAGCGGCAGGTGATGAGCTCATCCAACGGCGACGGCTCGGCGACCCCGCACGGATGATTGTGTACAAGAATCGCCGCAGCCGCATTGTTGGCGAGCGCCTCCTTCACAACCTCTCGGGGATGGACGCTGCTGCGGTCAATCGTTCCTCGAAACAGCTCGCTGAACCGCAGAACGCGATGCCGATTGTTCAGGTACAGGATGCCGAACACTTCGTGCGGAAGGTCACGCAGTCGCATGCGCAGGTATTCACGAGTCGCCTTCGCATTGCTGAGAACCGGCCCGAGTTGCATGAGCTCTTGATAGTGACGTTTGGCGAGTTCGAGCGCGGCCTGAAGAACCGCGTAGCTTCTGTCATCGATGGAACCGGACGAATTCCGCCCTGGCCGGGCATTCAGCAACATCCGAATAGTTCCGTGTGTCGCGAGCAGCTGTGTCGCCCTGGCGTGAGCGCACTGGGCCGACGGCACGGCCAACAGCATCGCTACCAGTTCCACATCCGACAGTGACTGCGGGCCAAGTTCCAACAGTCGATTGCGAGCCGAAACCCGAAGGTGATGACGGACTGTAGATTTTGCCGTCGCGTCCGCGCGTTGGGTCATCGCGTGCCCCTCGCTACCGGTCATCCATCTCAAGGATCGCGGCTTCGAATTCGGTATAGATCGACTTCAGCTCGCTGAGACGTCGGTGAAGCGATGCAACTGCCGCGCCGGCAGGCCCGGCGAGGTCCTCCTCAAGTGCGAACAGAGCCGAACAGGTCGTCTCGGTATCTCCCAGCGCCTCGGAGAACTCACAGAGCAGGTCCTGCCACGACTCACAGGAACGCTTGCTGTGGCATCCACTGCGACAGGGCTCCGACGGCCGGTGAGATTTGACGGACCGAGATGCGGACGATGTGCGACGATTGCCATCTGGACGGGCACGACTGGCCGACAGACGGCTAGAATCCTTCCTAGCCATTGCGCAACCTCACGGGGTTGTGTGGTGGTCAGGCACTCGGCGGTGGTGCAAACATCGCCGGGTGCCGCTTGTCCCACAGTCTGCGGGACTTACTCCGATCCTACCTCTGATACGGTTTCCGTAGCAAGTCTTTCGCTAAGGTATTAGTAGCGCCTCCAAACGAGGCACTCATGATCAAACAGCAGGCCCGACAGAGAGCGATCGTCGACGCAATTTCGGCGACGCGACAGGAAGCCGGTCTGTCCCAGCGACAGCTTTCAGAGAAATTGAACCAAGCAGTCAATTTCATTCAGAGAATCGAAAGTGGGGGGCGCGATATCAGTGTCGCGGAGTTCATAGGGATCGCGATCGCACTGAAGGTCGACCCGTGTGACCTGCTCCGGAAGGCGCTCCGGTAGTTCAGCAGTCCGATGCAACGTGTCGCAATCCGTTGCCTATTGATGCGAACTCAAGTTCGCACAAGACCGAAATTCTTCGCATGGTACCGACCATGGAGCGTCTGAAGGGAACTCTCGTCGACTGGAACGATGACCGCGGCTATGGCTTCATCGAACCAGCTGCTGGCGGTAGGAGAGTCTTCTGCCATATCCGCGCATTCTCAATTCGCGTCAAGCGCCCGATCTCCGGCGACCGCGTCACCTATTTGATAGCCACGGATAAACAAGGCAGGCCGCAGGCAACGAGTGTGCGCCCGTTGGGGCTGGAAGACGCTAAATATGGGTCGACTGCATGCAAGCCGAAGCAAAGCTCACATCGTAACCAGCTGCCGCTTATTCGTGCCGCGTGCGTTGCAACCTTCTTTGCCGTACTGATTGGACTGGTCGTCACGGCGAGACTCCCGTGGTACGTCCCGACCGCTTACCTCGTGATGAGCGGTATCACGATATTTGCATATGCCTTCGACAAGAGCGCTGCCATGAACAAGCGTTGGCGGACTCAAGAGCAGTCCCTTCATCTCATGGAGATCGCGGGAGGCTGGCCGGGAGCCTGGCTCGCGCAATCCATGTTTCAACACAAGCATCGTAAAGTTTCGTTCATGGTCGAGTTCTGGGTCTGCGCCCTAATCAACGTCGGTCTCCTGGCCTGGTATATCGTTACGGCCCGTGCACCGGCAGGCAACTGAAGTCGCTTACCTGCGAACGAACGACTGTTACGAGAGACGTGGCGGGCTCAGCGCACGTCAGCGCGCCAATTTCGTTTCTCAATTGACCGCACATTTTGTACTGTCGACAAACGCTGAAGGTACGTCCTCAGAAGATCTAGCTCATCGTCCGCAAGGCCTTCGTACGGTGCAACACGAACGAGATTTCCGTAGTTCTTGGCATGCTTTTCGGGACTGTCGTCGACGACGACAATTCGATCTAGCGAATATCTCTTTCGAAGTTTTCTCAACCTCTTCGCTCCATATGTCACGTCGTAGTCCAAGTCACGCACCAATGTGCATCTGTCGCTTGTCCACAGGAATTCAAGCTCGATGTCTCTCGGGAAGATCAACGAGCAGATTTCCCTTGCATACGACGCGCCACTGGACGTCCATACTGCCAATCGATACAGCCTGGACATTTCTCTGATGAACCGGCCTGGACCTGGGCGGAAGTAGACTGAGTACGGCCCAACGATCCCCTCTGATGGACGACCAAGCGACCGCTCCGTTGAAAACACCAGAGTCTCATCAAGATCGAGGATCAACAGCAGCCGGCTATCAACGCGTTCCATAACGTCTCAGCAAAACATGAATCGATCGGCCCCGTATGCAGTACTATAGCGTACATGCCGTAGGGACAGCGGTGTGTTGATAAACACTGGCTTCAACTTCTACGCGCGATCATTTTGCTCGACGTGGTTGCGCGTTGAATATCGAGACCGGGCGAGAACACTTCAAGCCTTTCGCAATAACCGCGGGACGCTCTGCAATTGCGACTGATCACGCCTGGGAAGCTCTTCGGTCGAATGGCTGCGAGCCGCAGAGACTCACGTGAGCCAGATTCGAGCTTGGTGGAATGCGTCCCCTGTAGCGGCGCCAAGGTGGGCAAGCGCCGTGAGGTGATTACCGTTCCGAATCACCTCACGAATTGAGGCGAAATAGTGACTTTTCACTTCAACTCGATATAATCACCTCGATACTTGAGGTGAATACATGCCAAATCAACTCAGATGGGTCTGGCAACAGGCAAGTTGGCCTCACTGGCGCTGGAATGATGCCGCTTTGTCGGCCGTTGTCTCCCAAGCTCGGAAGGCTCAAGGCGAGGCGCTGGGTCGCGCCAAGTTGCTCACACCTTCCCTGGACGCGACAGCACAGGCCGAGTTCTTGGTTCAGGAAGGTCTGAATACCAGCGCGATCGAGGGAGAGAAGCTCGATGTGGACTCCCTTCGCAGCTCTATCGCCCGCCGCCTTGGCGTACAGTTTGACGGCAAGGTCTCCACGCCGGCGCCACGCGCGGTGGAAGGCCTCATCGACGTGTTGCAGGAGGCCACCCAGAACTATGCGCAGCCACTCACTCTTGAGCGACTCAACGCCTGGCAGGCGGCTCTCTTTCCCACGGGCAGATCCGGACTGTACGAGATACGCGTCGGGCAGCTGCGCGGTGAGGAGCCGATGCGCATCGTCTCTGGCCCGCATCACCGCGAACGGGTTCACTACGAGGCCCCGCCGCGCGATGGCCTCGAGCAGCAAGCACAACTCTTCCTCGACTGGTTCAACGGTCCCTCGAGGCAACTTGACGGCGTAGTCCGTGCCGGGCTCGCCCATTTGTGGTTCGAGGTGCTTCACATGTACGAGGACGGCAATGGCCGTGTCGGCCGCGCGCTGCTCGACATGGCACTTGCCCAGGATGAGCAGCGATCCATGCGCCTCTACAGCATGTCACAGCAGCTCAATAGTTCACGCAACGATTACTACGCCGCGCTCGAGCAAGCGTCGAGTGGCGATCTTGAAGTGACAGCGTGGCTCGACTATTTCGCCCGCCAAGTTGCTGCGGCCGCGAAGGCCAGCGAGATGCTGATAGGCACGGTCCTCGACAAGGCGCGATTCTGGATGAACCACGGCGCAAAGCCCATGAACGAACGTCAGCGAAAGGTTGTGAACTTGTTGCTCGACAAGGGCCGCGGCGGATTCGAGGGAGGAATGACCAACGCGAAGTACGTCAGCATCGCAAAAACCAGTCCCGCGACGGCACAACGAGATCTTGCCGAACTCGTCAGTTCAGGCGTGCTTGCCTTGGGAGGCGCCGGTCGCGGGGCGCGGTACGACATCCAATGGACTGCTCAGGATTCTTAAGATCAATCTCGGTAGCGGCTCGCCGAGTACTTGAGACTATGTATCGCCTGCTCGCCGATGACGACACGCCCGGTATTCCGGCCGAAGGCGCGAGGCACGAGCTGAATGCAACCGCGCCTCATTGCGGCCGGTCGGAATTCGTTTGGCGAAAAACTTCGTCAATTAGTTCGTCTTGGAATTCTGCCCGTCCTGTCCACTTGCCAAGCTCAATCAATCCCTTGATAGCCGGACCAATGAAGTTTAATTCTTGGATGATTCGCTCATTCTGACTGTCGAGGGCAACAACAAGGTCTCGACAGCATTTGTCAGAGTCAAAGTCAAAGTTCGCTAGTTCGTGATGGACGAGATTGTTTCGTTCGCGCGCCAAAGCATCGAGGCACTCGCGATGTTGCGTGAGCCGCTCTTGATCGATTGGCAGCCCAAAGGATATTGAGACCCACGGGTCAAATAGGTCTTGAGTGGTAGGTCTTGGTGTCTCGTCGAGTTCCGCAATTCGGAGCCACTCTTTAACGGCCTTTCCAAGAGTGTACCCGGCCGTTTTTGATATGCGTTTGCGAAACGCTTCGTCTACTGTGCTCTGCGGTCCGGAGAGGTGATCTATCCGCACCAAAGCTTTCAAACAATGTTCGAGCTTTTGCAAATTAACCAGGTTTCGGCCTATCGCCCTGAGCGCGACATCCCGACTGGCGCGGCTAGGGGAACTCGCGCTAAACATCTCTCTCGCTCACCTGATTTCGCATGCGCGCGTCACCCTACACTTTGGAAATCCTGAGCACCCCCAAAACTGAGATCCGGCTTTCGCACCGCGCTTTGCTGCCCGGAGCACCATTGGCTGATGACAGCTTGGACACTGCGGTGGCGGATCACCGCTGGTAAAAGTGGTATTGGATCGGCCACCCCAGTTCGTCGGTTCCATGAATGGCTCGGGCGTTTGCACCTCACGGACCATCTCGACCAACCTGACCCCATCGATGAGCTGAATACCTGACTCGGAAGCGAAGGCTTTCGCGTCGCTGGTGTAGGTGCCCGAGTTAACGAAGATGCCGCCCGCCGCCTTACGAGCGCTGACAACCCCATACAACTCTCCGATCGGCTTGACACCTACCGTAACCACTTTCCACTGCTTGCATTGGACGAAGATTGCCTGCCCATCCTTGCGGAGAACCAGATCCACGCCTCCATCGGCGCCTCCTCCGCCGTTCTCGACCACACTGTAGCCTCGCCGGCGAAATGCCTCGCCTATCAGAACCTCAAATTGCTGCCATGACAGATTGCGAATGTCATCGATGCCGCTTTGCTGGTCGAATTTGCGAGCCACGAGCCATGAACGGACACGGCTTGCGACGGCGATGATGGTGAACAGACCAGCTATGAATGGCGCCAGCGTTCGTGCCGAATTGCCGAAGGCAGTCGCTGTGGGATTGCCAGACAGCACAGGCGGCGCCAAGTACGCTAGCGCGAGGTAGGACACGCACGCAGCGATCAAACTTGCCCACCACGGGAAGGAATGACACTAGAAGCGAGTCATTTCGTCGCGCCATGGGCGGATCTCCTCAGAGCTGTCATCAGCCGAAGTTCAGCACCGCAACGGCCGCGCATTCCGGGAACCGCGTCATAGATTCAGGGAATACTGTTGGAATCGTTGACGACGTTCGTCGCCCGGAGATCTGCATGACCATGCCTATCTGAAGCTCAGCCCGGATCACGGGCGAATTACAGCACCTGGGCTAGCTCAAAGTATCGACAGAACCCATTAGCGAGTTCCATCTGACGCGGCGTGCGGCACTCCGGTTCGAAAATCGCGGGGGAACCCACCAACACGCAAATACACATTGCGCGCGACGTCGCGACGTTCAGTCGATTGAGACTGTAGAGAAATTCCATGCCCCTCGGAGCATCGGCACTCGATGAGGTGGTCATGGAATAGATGACGATGGCGGCTTCCTGTCCCTGAAACTTATCGACCGTACCGGTGCGTGCGCCCGGCAGTCTCTCCTGCAGCTCGAAAACCTGTGCGTTGTACGGAGCGATCACGAGAATGTCCTTCAGGCGCACTGCAGCTTCGACACCCCTACGGTCGACCCACGTGGCATTCGACCCCAAGATCTCTTGGACCAAGTCACGGATCCGGTCTGCCTCTTCCGGAGATGAACTCTGATTTCCTTCGTGCGTTACAGGAAGAAAGCGCAGCCCAGCCCCAGTCACACGGGCAGTGGATCGAAGTACCTGGCGCTCCAGTCCTGCACGAGGTCGCAACCGCCCTTCGTAGAACAGTTCGGAAGTGAACTCGCAGATGCTGGGATGCAGGCGCCAAGTTTCCTCTAGGAACAGACCTTGTTCACTACCGATCGTGGGACGGCCATTGAGAATGTGGTCCAGCGCAGAGACGTCCGTACCCTCGGGATGACTTCCCTGCGTGGGCTGCTCCAGCTGGCGCGGATCTCCGAGAAGCACGAGCGTTCGGCACGCCTGTGAGACCGCCAGCACGTTGGCCAAAGCCATCTGCGCCGCTTCATCTACGAACAGGACGTCGACGGACTCGAATGCATCCTCCCGGCTCCATAACCACGCGGTGCCCGCTGCGACCTGGCACTGCGGCCCGAGCACCGCAAAAACGTCCTCATTGGAATTCGCGAACCTTATCCGGTGAATGTCTTCTTGCACGTCCGCCGCCTTTTGAACGCAGACGAGATCGACATTCAGTTCATCCGCTGCCTCGACGACTTTATCCAGCAAGTTGCGAATCACCTTGTGGCTATTCGCGGTCACGCCGATCCGTTTGCCAGCCTTGGCCAGCGCGCAGATCATTCTGGCAGCGGCAAAGGTCTTTCCCGCTCCTGGCGGGCCTTGAATCGGCAGCACGCCGCATGGCAGGCTGGAACACACTCGAACGGCGGCCTCAACCACCGATTCACCCGGCTGGCGCAGTGGTTCGGCTCCTAGCCGAGGCGGCTCGCAGAGCAGCAGATCGCGTGCCGGGATGTACCTCTCGCCACCTACCATGCCGTGTTCCACCACGTCATTCCCGATCCTGAGCAAAGCTTCGGCGAGGACATCGCTTGAGACTACGTCGCTCGCGAAGGCGGCGACCGGGTGCACCGATGCAGTGTCCTGCCGCTTCTTGATATCGATGGTTCGCTGCTCAAGAGACACCGCTTCCACCTTCCCGAGCTTCGACCCGCCAACCGCAAATAGCGTCTCTCCGCCGCGCAGTTCGATATCCTGCGGAGGAAAAGCATATCTATGGATGGGGGCTTTCGTAGTACCTCCGACGCTGCCGACGAAGGCCAAACCCGACGCTGCATCGCGCTCATCGAGCAGTTCCTCCGACGGCAGAGCTGCCAGCCGGAAGCGCTCCCACCATGCGGACTTACTCTCGCGCCGGTGCCAGTCGAGAACATTCGCCAACAACCACCGAGCCTGCTGCTCAGCACTGCGAGCAACCCTGTCGTCGGGAATATCGGCAATCAGCTCCGACACTAGTGCAGCTACTCGAATCTGACGCTCGCTCAGTTCCTGCGTCGGCTCGGCCGAGACGGCGGCCGGCCTGTCGATGGAATTCCTCTGGTCAATCAACCACGAGCGTATTCCCTCCAGCCAATTCCGAAGTCTCAATGCGGATATGCAGTCGTCTTGGTTGTACCCAGCAACGACGTCCCTGGCACCCGAATCGATACCAGCGGCATCATCGAGCTCTAATGCGGATTCCACGACCACGAGGGCACTTCGCGCCTGATCCAGCGGCGTCGTGCGCGTGAACTCATAAAATTGCTCCAGATTCTTAATCGAGTAACTCTCCACACTGGCACGAATACCCTGCCTCACTACTGAATACAGGTCGACGAACAGACGACCTCGCAGCATTCTATCGATCTCATCCTCGCGCGACGCATAGCGCCCCATCAGACGCTTGAGAGCGCCGGGCTCGTACGATGCATAGTGATACACGTGCATGTTGGGGAACCGTGCCCAACGTAAGATCACAAAATCGACGAACCTCTCGAAGGTCGCTCGCTCTTCAGCACGCGAAAGCGCCCAACTATTCTCGTAGAGCGGCATACCAGCATCGTCCAGGAAGACGTAGCCGAACAGGTACTCGAGCCCGCAGTCACCCACAAATGGATCGGCTTCCAGATCCAGAAAGACATCGCCGGCAGACGGCGCAGGCAGATTTGCCATGCCGACGCCGGGCTGCGGATCGATGGTTTCGTATTCCGGTTTGCCTGTTGCGCGGGCTAGAACTTGCATCCGCGCCTGTTCACGGGAACGCTCATACGATTCCCTCACTCCGCGCTCCGGTTTCCATGGCAACGGCAGTGGTAACGTTGAGAGACCACGGACGGTGTGTATACCGTTACGGCGCAGTTCCGCAATCTGCACTTTGGTAATACCCGCAACCAGGCAGAGGTGATCGTCTTCGCGCCTTCTGGCTTGGCAGGCCACGCGCCAGCTGCAGATCTCGCAGTGCTCCTTTGGGTCGGGATAGACGCTCGACAGCGCTCCGCTTGAAAGCGATTGTTCCAGTCCAACCTTCACAGAGCGGTAGTAGGCAGCGAACGCCGTGGTCCGATAACGCTGCACGACAAAATCGGCGCCGGGCGTCACCACATATACAAATTCGGGGCGACGTCCCTGGATCTCACCGAGTAGATCCGCGTAGAGGCACAACTGGAGAATCGTCCCTGCCTTCGTTTCACGAGCAAGCTTGGTGTCGATGACCTCGTACGACCAATCACCCAGAGCGCTAGGCTCCGAGATTCTTCTGAGAACATCCGCGCGACCGCCCCAGATGCCGCATTGAAACGCGGGCTGTACGATGACCTGGACGCCAGAACGCATTGCCTCCAAGGTGTCATCGACGAAGTCTTTCATCACGCCGACACCACTGATTCTGACCGCCTGGTACCCGCTGTCGACCAGCTGGTTGACGTAATTTGCCTCGTGGATAGCTCCACGCTGCATGAGTATTTCCAGCATTGGGTCGTGGAAGACTGGTCGCCGTTGACACAGCCGCAGGGCTTCGCTCTCCAGATGCGTGAGGTGGCGGCAGTTGAGGTGCCCCACCAGATCGGAGGCACTCAGTAATAAGGATTCGCCGGTCTTTTTCATGTTCTTCTTAGTCCCTGTAGATACCTCGTCCGGCAAAGCCCTTGTGTACAACGTCCGCGGTCTGGGATGCTGTACGTCCGGCGACGTTGGATGCTACGTCACATAGATCTAGACTGGAACAGCGGATAATAGGCAAGCCGGTCGTGAACGCACCGATCAGCACACGGCGAGTGTTACAGGAGACAGGCAATGCCGCACAGAAAAAAAAGCGATCCAGGCGGACTGGCACTCCTCCTCGTCGGCGGAGTCGTTGCTGCATTGGCCGCGATTCCGAAGGAACTGTGGATCGTTCTGGGAATGATTTGTGGGGTCGCGGCGATCTGCTGGCTCATCGCCAAGGCAGGTAAGTCGGACAGACCACCTGCAAAAGAGGACCGGGAAGCACCGACCGTATCCTTCGATTTGCCTCCTCGCCGATCCACGCCGCAGCCCGTCAGGTCTACCCTTAAGGGGCAATCCATCTCCGCCCGCTGGATTGCGCCCGGAGAATCCATCGAGGTTGCAGGCCGCGTCATTCCTAGAGGAATGCTGTATTTCGGATCCGATCTCAAAGCTCGCACAGGAGACGTGGACCCCGCCCTTATCGAGCCTCGTCAACCGTTGGCACGCGACGTCCAAGACCCAGGCCTGCGACAGATGGACTACTGGCCCAGCTACTCGACGATCTCCAGCTCGGCACGTCGCGCTTACATCGATTGGCTGGCGTCCGGCCGAAGCAATCCGCAAGCGGATGTGGGGTACGTCTTTCTGTTCTTCTATGGCCTCGAGCGGCGAGCATTGGTAGATGCTGCAACAGATGCCTCCGCGAAGGCCGACCTGCCTTTGATAGCAACAGAAGTGCGACGCCTGCTCGACATCTATGGACAGAGTCGATCCTTTCGTCGATACGCGACGACCTTCTTGGACTACCTGGCTGCGCAGCTTGCACCTTCTGGCGTCGATGCGGGTGCACCTCCTCCTGTAGACGAAGGAATGGGTTTTTCTCTCAAAGCCGGGCTGGGCAGGCTCGCGGCAGCGGATCGAGCAGTCCCGGTCGACTGGGCATTCTCGTGGGCACAATGTGACGAACGGATCTCCTTCCCCAAGGCGTTGCAACGATGTCCAACGGAGTTCGCGAAGCTGTTCGCGGAGCGTTATGGCGCACAATACAAGGAAGGCATCAGACTGCCCGTCAACAAAACGAAGTTGCGTATGACTTACCGGCCGGCGTCCAGCGGCTTCGGTGGGACGGAATTCGAGTTCGCGACAGATAGCATTCCCGACATCACTGCCGTCGTGGCTCCCGCAAAGAAGATCGAACGCATCGTCGAGGAATGTGCGGCCGCGCTGGCCCCATACTCGCGTTACGTCGGGAAGAATCCGGGCCGCGAAGAGTCGCTCGAGGCAATCCTGCTGCTCCCACGGCTACTTTGGCCATCAGCGGCGGCAGCTGCGATGCAAGCGATCGACGGGCGCATCGGCGACGGATTGCGAGTGCTCTCTCTGGGTGAACTGGCCGACTCGCTCGGCGGTGCGCAAAGCCTTACTAGAGATCGCGTGCGTGCCCTGGCCCATGCGCTGGAAGAACTTCATATCGCAATCGAACCAGACATTCTTGCGGGCAGCCGCACGCCCAAAGCGGACGACCGGATCATTCTGTTCCGGGCCGAGCCGGAAGATGCGGCCCTTCGCACAGCTGCGGTGTACCAGTCGGCTTCGGTGTCCCTGGATCTTGCCTGCAGCGTGGCGATGGCTGACGGCCAGGCACACCCCAATGAACTGCGCCTGTTGATGAAGCAGATCGACGGCTGGGCGCAACTGTCCGAACCGCAACGCAAACGCTTGCGTGCCCGGCTTAGGATGGCGATCGATTCACCTCCCTCGTTGGCTTCCCTGCGAGGCAAACTGGAGGTGATTCCGGCTGCAGGTCGCCGCGCCATTGCACATCTGCTGTCCACACTGGCCCAGGCGGATGGAAACGTCTCGACAGCGGAAGTCAAACTCTTGGAAAAGATCTACAGGGCGCTGGACCTGGATGTGCAGACTGCATACAGCGACCTCCACCAAGTTGCCGCGCCTCAGAGCACGCTGCCCACATCTGCGGGATCCCAGTCACCAAAGGCAAATGAGGGACTCGCCCTCGACATGGCCAGAATCGAAGCGCTGCAACGCGAGACCGAGCAGGTTTCCGCCCTCCTCTCCAAGGTGTTTGCAGATGACTCGCCTCTGCCGGTCGAACGACAAGAAGAACTGGAAGAGACGAGTACCATTGCACAACCAGGTCCTCTCGGGCTCGATCCCGAGCACAGTATCTTTCTGCGCCTGCTCGTAACCCGATCTTCATGGCCGCGACAGGAACTGGCAGACGCCGCAGCTGACATGGAGTTGATGCTCGACGGTGCACTAGAGCGGATCAACGAAGCCGCTTTCGATCAGTTCGATGAAGCATTGATCGAAGGTGACGATCCCATAGAAGTTGCGCGGGACCTGTTGGAGAAACTGCCGGCATGACGACCATCAAGAGCAGAGAACGTGACACAGTGATTCAGGCGTTGCGCGCGGGAGTCGTTCCCCGAACGGGCCAGCATCTCATCCAGGTGGGTCGAGCGCGTGAAATCCAGACACTGCTTGGAGATGTCGAACGGATAGCGGATGGGGGTTCGGGCTTCAGAGTCGTCATCGGCGAGTACGGCGCAGGCAAGACCTTCTTCTTGAATCTCGTGCGCGCGATAGCGATGGAGAAGAAACTCGTCACCGCACACGCCGATTTGAACCCCGACCGTCGGCTGCAGGCCTCGAGTGGCCAAGCGCGATCGCTGTACGCCGAACTGATGAAGAACCTTTCCTCTCGCACCAAACCCGATGGCGGCGCGCTTGCGGGTGTTGTCGAGAAATTCGTAGCACAGGCCAAGATCGAGGCCAAGGCGAGTTCGCGCCCAACCGAAACAGTCATTAGGGAAAAGCTGTCACAGCTGACGGAGATGGTTGGAGGCTACGACTTCGCGGAGGTCATCGCTGGGTACTGCCGTGGCTTCGAGGAAGGTAACGACCAATTGAAGAGCGACGCCATACGGTGGCTGCGCGGTGAGTTCACGACGAAAACGGATGCCCGAGCAGCTTTGGGCGTGCGCTCCATCGTCGATGACGACGCATTCTACGATCAACTCAAACTGTTGGCGCGCTTCGTCCAATTGGCAGGGTTTACGGGCCTATTGATCTGCCTCGACGAAATGGTGAATCTGTACAAGCTGGCGAACGCGCAGGCACGCAATGCGAACTACGAGCAGATCCTGCGTATCCTCAATGACTCACTGCAAGGAACGGCCGAAGGGCTAGGCTTCATCCTAGGCGGGACCCCAGAGTTTCTACTCGACACCAGGCGTGGCCTATACAGCTATGCCGCTCTTCAGTCTCGCTTGGCCGAGAACAGCTTCGCCGCACAAGCTGGAATTCAGGACTTTTCCGGGCCCGTCATGCGCCTGGCTGGCCTCACAAACGAGGACTTCTTTGTCCTTTTGCAGAAGCTGCGCCATGTGTTTGCCGGCGGCGATCCATCGAAGTACCTGCTACCGGACGCAGCGCTAGTAGCCTTCATGCAGCACGCTGCGAAACGGCTTGGGGAGGCCTACTTCAAAACGCCACGGACGACTATTACCGCCTTCCTGAATCTATTGGCCACGCTCGAACAGACTGGTAGCGGCAATTGGCAAGAGCTGCTGGGAGCCGTGAAGGTCGAAGCCGACACGGGCGCCCAAGCGGACGAGGCCACGGAAGATGACGAACTCGCGTCCTTCAAGCTCTGACACAACCAGCGCATCGGGATTCACCTTACTCCATCCCGAGATTCAACGCTGGGTCTGGTCGAAGGGTTGGACATCCTTGCGCGACGCACAGGAGCGTGCCATTCGCCCAGTTTTAGATGGCGAGGTCGATATCATCATTGCCGCGGCAACAGCTGCGGGTAAAACCGAGGCGGCATTCCTGCCGATCCTCACGCGGATAGCCAACGCTACCGATGACTCCTCACTCGCCGTGTATGTAAGCCCACTCAAGGCATTGATCAATGATCAATGGGGAAGGCTCGACGAGCTTTGTGAAGTTCTTGAGATACCTGTGATTCCCTGGCACGGCGACATTTCCCAGAGTCGCAAGCAACGCTTTCTGAAACAGCCGCGCGGCGTCCTGCTGATAACGCCTGAATCCCTAGAGGCCATGTTCGTGACGCGGGGCAGCCAAGTCGGCCGGCTGTTCGCCGCAACCACTCATGTCGTCGTTGACGAACTTCACGCATTCATCGGCACTGACCGAGGCAAACAGATGCAATCGTTGTTGCATCGGATCGAGCATGCAGCTGCCAGACGGATTCCACGCATTGGCCTGTCTGCCACACTTGGCGACATGAATCTCGCCGCCGAGTTCTTGCGACCGAGCGATGCTGCGGGGGTGCGCATGATCAGCTCAAGTTCCGCCGGTCAGGACCTTCGCGTGCAACTGCGAGCCTATCTGACTCGTGCCCGCACGGGATTGCCTGACGACGATCCGCAGATCGCGGAACCCACCGGTTCTGCAGAGAATGCCATTGCCGACCATCTCTACAAGACGCTTCGCGGTGCGAATAACCTAGTGTTTCCGAATTCGCGGCGAAATGTCGAATTCTATGCCGATGCGCTGCGCCGACGTTGCGAGCTGAACGCCGCTCCCGTCGAATTCTGGCCTCATCACGGCAGCCTCTCACGCGCGATCCGCGAAGAAACCGAGTTCGCCCTAAAGAAAGGAGACCAGCCAGCCACGGCCATATGCACAACGACCCTAGAACTCGGCATCGATATCGGAGCTGTAAAAAGCATTGCGCAGATCGGCCCCGGCCCCTCGGTGGCCTCGCTCCGTCAACGCCTTGGCCGCTCCGGACGCCGTGCGGGGGAGCCTGCGATACTTCGTTCGTACGTTATTGAAGAAGAGCTGACGCCAGAGTCTTCGTTCTCAGATCGACTCCGCGAGAGCTTGGTGCAATCGATAGCAATGATCCGGTTGTTGCTGCGAGGGTGGTTCGAGCCGCCGAACGCGCGAGGGCTGCACCTTTCGACGCTGGTCCAACAAATACTCTCGCTCATTGCCGAACGGGGCGGCGCAAGCGCCCAACAACTGCACAAATTATTGCTTATCGAAGGCGCATTCAGTGGGTTGGCACCGACAGATTTCGCCGATTTGCTGCGCGGCCTCGCCAGCAAAGATCTGATCGTTCAAGACCCGACAGGCCTCCTCCTGCTTGGCCAGACCGGCGAGCGGCTCGTAGGCTCGTATGATTTCTACGCCGCCTTTAGTTCGGAAGAGGAATGGCAGATCGTGTGCCAGGGCCAGACCATGGGAACACTGCCAATCAGCTCGTGCATTTCAATCGGCATGAGACTGGTCTTTGCTGGTCGACGCTGGAAGGTAGTCTCGATTGAGCAAGATGATCTCATCGTATGCGTCGTAGCCGACCCCGGGGGACTGCCGCCTAGTTTCGGGGGCAACAAATCCAGTGTGCACGACATAGTCAGACAGGAGATGCGAGCAGTGCTCGGCGAGAGTGGCACCGTCGGCTTCATCGATCCTTCCGCTCAGCCGCTGCTGGCAGAAGCGCGTCGTCACTACGCGCTGTTGGATTTGGAGAAACGAAGGTCCATCACAACGGGGAGATCGACCGCTCTATTCACTTGGTCAGGAGATGCGACCAACGATGCCATCGTTCTGCTGCTGCTCAGCCTCGGCCTGCCGACAGTCGACAACGACGGGCTCTCCATCACAGTCTCCGGTTGTGATGGGGACCGACTCCAGGATGCCCTTTCCGACATTGCCGAGTTGGAAAACGTTGACTACATCAGTCTTCTAAAGGACGCCGCGAACATGCGCCGTGGGAAGTGGGATTGGGCACTATCTGATGCTCTGCTACAGAGGTCTTTTGTTTCATCTCATCTCTGCTTCGATGGAGCACGAACCACCGCTAGGGCGATCATCGGCAAAGCAGCCGATTGCAATACGACTAGTAGCGCTTAAGCGTGACGTTGGCCACAGGGGCCCGTTATCCCACCCCGCGTCGAGGTACTTGCGCGAGCCCCCTGTGCCAATGTGACGTGAGACACCTGGAACCCCTCTAATTAAAGAGCAAGCAGGTACACTGTCCCATGAATTCCATCGTTCAACCATCTATCACAGATA
>Ga0065707_10082367_pt1 | contig 16111 bp, 13 predicted proteins | sample SwiRhicommuniRL3_FD_59094 | JGI IMG/M metagenome (GOLD analysis project Ga0065707, IMG submission 59094) | Switchgrass rhizosphere bacterial communities from Rose Lake, Michigan, USA - RL3 v2 (version 2) | ecosystem: Host-associated > Plants > Roots > Rhizosphere > Soil | place: East Lansing...
CCGCAGGGGAGGGGAGAAGAGCGGGAGGGTTAGAGTGGGACCGTGCTGAATTGCGAAGCTCGCTATCGAACGCCGAGCCGGCCTTCAATTCTTCGCCGGCAAGCACTCGCGACCCCACGATTCCGCCAATGATCCGCTCCCAGAACGGCCGTCGTTGCTGCGGCGGCAGCGTTTGCTGCACTGCCTTGCGGCGATCGCCTACAAAGCGCGCGAGGGCGCCAAGCCGAGCAGGCAACAACGCTTCAATTTGCTCACGCACGCGACGGGCCAATACGGGCGAATGTCCGCTCGAGCCCACCGCCACGATCACCGGCGAGCGATCGACGATCGCCGGAAAAATAAACGTGGAAAGCTGCGGATCGTCGACCACGTTTACCGGCACGCGCCGCGCGCGCGCCGCAATCGAAACCGCCGCGTTGACTTCTTTCAGTTGAGTCGCTGCGATGGCGACCGCTGCGTCTTGGAGATGTGCCGGTTCGAACAGCGCCGCGACGTGTTGAATGAGACCGCGTGCGCTCAACTCACGCAGCTCTTCGGTCAACTCGGGCGCCACCACAGTGATCCGGGCATTCGCCTTGCGCAGTAGATCGACTTTGCGCGCCGCGATGCGTCCACCGCCGACTACGACGGCAGGCCCGTTCTGTAATTGAATGAATATCGGCAAATAATCCATAAGTCACGGTTCAGGACTGCCCGACGGCGACGACGACGCGGGGGTGCAGGCCGCACTCACGCGATTCCGCCTGCTCCCACCACCAACGGCCCGCACGGCGATTCTCGCCGGGCTGGATCGCCCGCGTGCACGGTTGGCAGCCAATGCTCGGGTATTGTTTGTCATGCAGCGAGTTGTAAGGCAACTGGCGCGTACGGATGTATTGCCAGATCTGCTCTTCGCTCCAGTCGAGCAAAGGGCTTACTTTCTGCAGGCCGTACTGGTTGTCCCATTCCACGAACTGGCCGCGGGCGCGATTGGCCGATTGATCGCGCCGCACGCCCGTGACCCATGCGCCGTAGCCCGCAATGGCCCGCTTGAAAGGTTCGACCTTGCGCACGCCGCAGCAGGAGACTCGCGCTTCCAAACTCTCGTAGAAGCCGTTCACACCCTGTGCACCCACCAGTTTTTCGAGCGACTGCGCGTCGGGGTATACCAGTCGAATCTTGCGGCGGTAACGCCGCTCGAGCTTTTCAAGCAGCTCGTAGGTTTCCTCGTGCAGCCGGCCCGTGTCGATGCTGAAGATGTCGATCTCGGGAACGTGGGTCCAGATGATGTCCGTAAGCACCATGGCTTCGGCGCCCAGACTGTTCGAATACACCGCCGGTCCGTACTGGCGCACAGTTTCGTTAAGCAGCTCGCGTACGGCGGTTGCCTTGTGTTCCAGCTCGAGTGTGAGGAGGTCTCCCATAGGGGAACGGACTATATCGGCGGGCTCCGCTGCACAGAACGAAGGGTTGGTTCTGAGTCTCTGCGGAGTGGTTATAGGGCCGTTACATAGCTTAAGGGCATGAGGAAAGAACCGATTATTTGCGGCATTTTTGCGCTACGCTTCGCGCCCCATGAAGCTGCACCAACTTCGCTATCTGGCCGCCATCGCCCAAAGCGGCCTGAACATTACGGCCGCGGCCCAGAAACTGCACACCTCGCAACCCGGAGTCAGCAAGCAGATCAAGCTGCTCGAGGATGAGCTCGGCTTCCAGATTTTCGTGCGCGAAGGGCGCAACCTCACACGCATCACGCCGGCCGGCCAGCAGGTGATCGACCGCGCGCTGCGTATCCTGCAGGAGGCGCAGAGCATCAAGGACCTTTCCACGGAGCTCCGGGATGAGGGCAAGGGCAGCTTGTCGATCGGCACCACGCATACCCAGGCCCGTTATGTTTTGCCCGATGTGATCCGCGAATTTCGCGGGCGCTACCCCAATGTGCGCTTGAATCTGCATCAGGGCACCTCCGAGCAGATTGCCGAGATGGTGGAGCAAGACAGAATCGATTTTGTGATCGCGACGGGCTCTGAGCATTTGTTTCCCGAGCTCACGCTGCTGCCTTGCTATCGATGGTATCGCACGGTAGTCGTGCCTCGCGATCACCCGCTTGCGGCGAGCGGCGCGAAATTGACTTTGAAGATGCTGGCGAACCATCCGCTGGTCACGTACACGTTCAGCTTTGCCGGCCCTTCATCCCTCAATGAGGCGTTCGCCAAGGCCGGCCTTACGCCGAATGTGGCGATCACCGCGCGGGATGCGGATGTCATCAAGACTTATGTTCGGCTGGGCCTGGGCGTAGGCATCGTGGCCAGCATGGCGATGGTGCCAGGAGAGGACGACGACCTGGTCTCTCTCGATGCGTCGCACTTGTTTTCCGCGCATACCACGTGGATAGGCTTCCGGCGCGGCGCTTTGTTGCGACGCTACATGTATGACTTCATCCAGCGCCTCGCCCCGCATCTGGACAGGCGTTTGATAGACCGCGCGCATCGCTCTACCTCCCCAGCCGAGGTTGCGGAGCTCGTTGCGGATATTCCCTTGCCGGAACGTTAGTCGTTTAAGCCTTACCGCTCCGCAAGCACCAGCTCTCCATCCTTCACCGGAATTCTTTCACCCGGGTCATGATCCATCCGCACGGTATGGGTTGCATCTTTTAGCCGATAAGTCACGTCATATCCCACCCGTTCCTTGTGAGAGTCGTACACCGTCTGGCAGCGATGCTCAGTGGTCGTAACGGTGTTGTTCTCCTGCGTGCGCTTTTGAATTCTATTGCCTGCGTAGCCGCCCGCTGCGGCGCCGCCGACCCTGGCGATATCCCGGCCGCTACCGCTTCCTATTTGGCTGCCTACGACCGCACCGACGACGGCGCCTATCGCCGTGCCAGTAATGCGATGCGGATCGCGCGTGGGAGCCGTCTGACTGACCGGCACGTCCTGGCAATCTTCCCGCGGTGTCTTGACGGTTTTCATGATCGGCTCGACATGGGTGACCTGCGCGTAGTCCGGCCCATCGTTCATGAGCTTGTAACCCGCAATGGCCCCACCCGCGGTGGCGATGACCGCGCCGGCAACCAAACCCGTCATCATAGATTTGTTCATGGCAGTGTCCTCCTGCCAAGCACAAGAGCAATTAGCGTGCCGCGCGGCTCATGACAGTTCCGGCAGCGAGGCTCTGCGCGGTTGATAGCTCACTGAAAAAAGGTGCAGCGCGTGCCGCGCAGCTTCCGGATCCTCGCCGGGCGCCAGTTCAAACGCATCGATGCCGCAGCGGGACATGAAAAAAATCTGATCCTGTTTGACGAGGCCAACGGCGCGTATCTCGCCCTTGAAGCCATAACGATTGCGGAGCAGGCGCGCTTGCGTGTAGCCGCGGCCTTCGCTCGGCGCCGGAAATTCAATCGCGACAACGGCGAGACGGGGAAGATCGGCTGTGAAAGTCTCCACGCGATCGGCTGGGCCTATGCGCACGCCCAAGCGACCCTGCCAGGCGCGCCATGTTGCACTGTTGTCGCGCAACTCAGCCAGCGGAACAATGAGGGAGTCGGAGCCGAGCGTCGATTCTTCGCCGAGGTAATGCCAATCGTCCGTAACAATCTCACGCTGCCGCAGCAGTTTTCGCATATACGCGCTCCTTGAACGGTTGCACGCCGATGCGGCGCACGGTGTCGATGAACGGTTCTTCCTCGCGCCGCTGTTCCCGATAGACATCGACAATACGGGAAATCGTTTCAGCCACTTCGCTCTGCCGCACCGAAGGACCTATGACCTCACCCAGCGCGGTAAAGCCGTTGACCGAGCCGCCAAGCGTAATCTGATACCACTCTTCGCCGTGCTTATCGACACCCAGGATGCCGATATGGCCGACGTGGTGATGCCCGCAGGCATTCATGCAACCGGATATCTTGATTTCGATCTCGCCGAGATCGTAGAGATAATCGAAATCATCGAAGCGCTGCTGGATTTGCGCGGCGATGTTCAGCGTGCCGGCGTTGGCCAGCGAGCAGAAATCGAGGCCGGGGCAAGCGATCATGTCGGTGAGCGTGCCGATATTGGGCGCGGCCAGCTCCAGGCGGCGCAGCTCCATCCATAGCTCCTGCAGATCCTGCTGACGGACGTCCGCCAGCAACAGGTTCTGGTTATGGGTCGCGCGCACCAGGCCGAAGCTGTACCGATCTGCCAGAGCGGCAACCGCTTCCATTTGCTCGGAAGTCATGTCGCCCGGCGGCTTGCCATGCGGCTTCAATGAAATGAACGCCACGCGATAGCCCGGCACTTTATGTGAGCGGGTGTTATAGCGGTACCACGCCTGAAACTCCGGGCTAGCAGCGGCAGCGGGGTCGATATCCTGCAGCTTTTCATAGGCCGGAGGCTTGAAGAAAGCGCGCACTCGCTCGACCTCCGCGGTCTCGAGGCGTGGCGCCGTGTCGCGCGAGGCGCGCCATTCCGCCTCGACTTCCTCGCGGAATTTTGCAATGCCTAAGGACTTCACGAGGATCTTGATGCGCGCCTTGTGGATGTTGTCTCGGCGGCCATACTGGTTGTACACCCGCAGAATGGCTTCGAGATAAGAAAGCAAATCCTGCAAAGGCAGGAACTCGCGAATCACCTGCGCGATGATTGGGGTGCGCCCCAGGCCGCCGCCGACTAATACCTCGAAGCCCACCGCGCCATCGGCGCCCCGCCGCATGTGCAAGCCGATGTCATGCACTTCCGAAGCCGCGCGGTCGTCCGGCGCGCCGGTCACCGCGATCTTGAATTTGCGCGGCAGGTAAGTGAACTCCGGATGCAGCGTCGCCCACTGGCGGACGATTTCGCAATAAGGCCGCGGATCGTCGAGCTCATCTGCCGAGACGCCGGCAAGATGATCCGCCGTCACATTGCGCACGCAGTTGCCGCTTGTTTGAATGGCGTGCATCTGCACGGTGGCGAGCTCTGCAAGAATGTCGGGAACGATGTCGAGCGCGGGCCAGTTGAGTTGCAGATTCTGGCGCGTCGTAAAATGGCCGTAGCCGCGGTCGTAACGGCGCGAGATATCCCCGAGCTTGCGCAGCTGAGCCGAGCTCAACAAGCCATAGGGAATGGAGATGCGCAGCATCGGCGCATGCCGCTGGATATAGAGACCATTGCGCAAGCGCAGGGGACGAAATTCGTCTTCCGATAATTGGCCAGCGAGGAAGCGCCGCGTTTGGTCGCGGAATTCCGCCACGCGTTGCTCGATGAGCGCCTGGTCTATGGCATCGTACTGGTACATCGCGGGAACTATAGGGCCCACGGGGCGGCAGCCTAAATAGCGCCTCGTTACATGTGCCGCTCATAAGGTTATGAGCGATACTGCGGCCTGCTGAGGATGCCCCCACCCTGGCCCTCCCCCGTGGAACGGGGGAGGGGAACGATGACGAAAGGCTATTCATGTCCGGACTCTATTTCGAGCAGTTTGAAGCAGGCCAGCGGTTCGAGCATGCCGTGCGACGCACCGTCACCGAGACGGACAACGTGCTTTTCAGCACCCTCACCATGAACCCGGCCGCACTGCATCTCGATGCCGAATATTGCAAAGGCACACCCTACGGCGAGCGCGTGGTGAACAGCATCTTCACCCTCGGCCTTCTGATTGGCCTTTCAGTGGGCGACACCACGCTCGGGACAACCCTCGGCAATCTCGGCATGGAGGACGTGAAATTCCCCAAGCCCGTGTTCCATGGGGATACCGTGCGCGCCGTGACCACGGTGCTTGCCAAACGGGAGAGCCAGTCCCGCAAGGACTCGGGCATCGTCACCTTCGAGCATCGCGCCTTCAATCAGCGCAATGAAGAAGTAGCCTCCTGCCGCCGTGCGGCGCTCATGATGAAAAGGCCCGTGGTATGAGCCTTACTGCGCCGCGGTCCTGGCTGTTCGTGCCAGGCGATAGTGAGCGGAAGCAGGCGAAAGCGCTCGGTGGGGCAGCGGATGCCATCATTTTGGATCTGGAGGACTCCGTGGCGGCCGCAGAGCTGCCGGCAGCCAGACGGCGCGTCAGCGATGTGTTGAATGCGCGTTCCGGTACCGGCAAGCAACAGCTCTGGGTACGGGTGAACCCCCCCTCCAGCGAACAGCTGCGCGAAGATTTGGCGGCGGTCCTGCCGGGGAAACCGGATGGTCTGGTGTTACCGAAAGTGTCGTCACCGCGCGAGATAGCCAAAGTCACTCAGCACACTTCAGTCAAGCTTCTGGTGATCGCCACGGAGACACCGCGGGCCGTGCTCACATTACCGCACTGGGATCTGGCGGGTCTGGGAAATCGGCTGGCCGGCCTCACCTGGGGCATGGAAGACCTGAGCGCCGCGCTGGGCGCTACGCGCAGAACCGAAATCGACGGATCTTTGAGCTTTACATTTGAATTGGCCCGTTCGCTCTGTCTGCTGACTGCCGCCGCCGCAGAGGTGCAGGCAGTGGATGGAGTCCATGCGGACTTTCGCGACAACAACGGGCTTGCGCGGGAAGCCGCGCGGGCTTGCCAGGACGGTTTCACCGGCAAGCTCGCCATTCATCCGGATCAAGTGCCGATCATCAACGCGGCCTTTACGCCTTCTGAAGCTGAAGTCGCACAAGCGCGGCGTGTCGTTGCGGCTTTTGCCGCAACGCCCCATGCCGGCGTCATCGGGCTCGACGGTCGGATGCTCGACCGCCCGCACCTCGTGCAGGCGCAACGCATTCTCGCCCGGGCTTCCTCCCCCGCGTAGCGGGGAAAGGCCGTGGTGGGTGCATCCCGTGTAAACTGCGCGTCCCGCGGCAGAGCGACGTATTGCACAGAGGCATAGAGCTTGGTTGAATTTGACTTCGATCTCGGCGAGAGCGTGCAGCTGCTTCGCCAGACAGTGCGGGATTTCGCCGCAGAACTCATCGCCCCACGCGCTGCGAAAATCGATGCCAGCAATGTCTTTCCTCGGGACCTGTGGCCTGAGCTCGGTGCGCTTGGCCTCTTGGGGATTACCGTGGAAACGGAATACGGCGGCAGCGGCCTGGGATACCTCGAGCATGTCGTCGCGATGGAGGAAATCAGCCGCGCCTCCGCGTCGGTCGGCCTTTCATATGGCGCACATTCCAACCTTTGTGTGAATCAGTTGCGTCGCTGGGGCACGGAGGAGCAAAAACGGCGCTATCTGCCCAAATTACTGACTGGCGAGCACGTTGGCGCGCTCGCCATGAGCGAAACCGGCGCGGGCTCCGATGTCGTCGGCATGCGGCTCAACGCCGAGTTGCGCGGCGACCATTACCTGCTGAACGGCCGCAAGATGTGGATCACCAATGGTCCTGAAGCGGATGTCGCGGTCGTATATGGCAAAACCGATGCGCGCTCCGGCACGCCCGGCATTACGGCGTTCATCATTGAAAAAGGCTATGCCGGGTATTCCACCGCGCAGAAGCTCGACAAGCTCGGCATGCGCGGCTCCGACACCTGCGAGCTGGTGTTCGACGATTGTCGCGTGCCGCTCGAGAACGTGCTTTACGAAGCGGGCAAAGGCGTGAAGGTGTTGATGAGCGGGCTCGATTACGAGCGCGTGGTGCTGGCGGGCGGTCCGCTCGGAATCATGCAGGCTTGTCTCGACGTGGCGCTGCCTTACGTGCGCGAACGCAAACAGTTCGGCCAGCCTATCGGCACATTTCAACTGATACAGGCAAAACTCGCAGACCTCTACACCGCGCTCAATGCGAGCCGCGCGTATGTTTACAGTGTTGCGCGCGCGTGCGATCAGGGCCGTACCACTCGCTTCGATGCGGCAGGCTGCATCCTGTTTGCAAGCGAGCGCGCCACGCAATGCGCTTTGCAGACCATTCAAACGCTGGGCGGCAACGGCTATGTGAACGATTATCCGGCGGGCCGCTTGCTGCGCGACGCGAAGCTCTACGAGATCGGCGCCGGCACCGGCGAAGTGCGCCGCATGCTCATCGGCCGCGAACTGTTCGAATCGGTGTAGCGCTTGTTCAAGACACTGCTGATCGCCAACCGCGGCGAAATTGCCTGCCGCGTCGCGCGCACCGCGCAGCGCATGGGAATCCGGGCCATTGCGGTGTACTCCGATGCCGACGTCGGCGCATTGCACACACGTGCGGCCGACGGAGCCATTCATATCGGGCCTGCCAACGCGCGCGACAGTTATCTCAATATCGAAGCGCTGTTGAGCGCAGCGCGCCAGGCGGGCGCTGAAGCCATTCATCCGGGCTATGGGTTCCTTTCGCAGAGCGCTGAATTCGTCGAAGCTTGCGCAAACGCGGGAGTGCGCTTCGTGGGTCCTTCCGCCAATGCCATGCGTCTCATGGGCGTCAAGGATCAATCCAAAAGCCTGATGCAAAAGGCGGGCGTGCCGGTGGTGCCAGGTTATCTCGGCGAACGGCAGGACGAGGCAACGCTCATCCGCGAGGCGAAGCGGGTAGGCTTCCCTCTGCTGGTGAAAGCCGTGGCAGGCGGCGGCGGCAAGGGCATGCGCGTGGTGCCTGCTGCAGCTGACTTGCCTGTGGCGCTGGCTGCTGCGCGCGGTGAAGCGGAACGCGCTTTCGGCAATGGCCGTGTGATGCTCGAACGTTACATCGAACGTGCGCGCCACGTTGAAGTGCAGGTTATCGCGGACAGCCAGGGAAATACGCTGCATCTGCTCGAGCGTGATTGCTCGCTGCAGCGCCGCTATCAAAAGATTATCGAGGAAGCTCCCGCCCCCGATCTTGCCGCGGCTGTACGGGCGCGCCTGCATGAAGCGGCCGTGGCGGCAGCGCGCGCGGTTCAATATGAGAATGCCGGCACAGTGGAGTTTGTGGTCGATGGTGAAGAATTTTTCTTTCTTGAGATGAATACGCGGTTGCAGGTCGAGCACCCGATTACCGAGGCTGTTCTCGGCCTCGATCTTGTGGAGCTGCAGTTACGCGTGGCCGCTGGCGAGCCATTGCAGATCAAACAGGCGGACATCCAGGCGCGCGGGCATGCATTTGAGGCTCGCGTGTACGCGGAAGACCCGCGCCGCAGTTTTCTGCCTACGGGCGGACGCGTGCGCAAGCTCTCCTGGCCGGCGGGCGTGCGCATCGACGCGGCGGTCGAGCAGGGCGATCGCATCGTCACCGACTACGATGCATTGCTCGCCAAATTGATTGTGCATGGCCCCGATCGCGACTGTGCGTTGACTCAATTGCAGCGCGCTCTGAGCGCCTGCCGCATCGAAGGTGTCACGACCAATCTTGCGGCGTTGATCGCGCTTGCGAGCGATCCTGAAGTTGAAGCGGGCCGGGTGTTCACACGTTTGATCGACGAGCGCGGTGACAAGCTGCTATCCGATGTAGCGATTCAAAGCGATAAGGCTGCTGCCCTGGCTGCGGCCGCTCTGCTCGGCGAAGAATCCCTTTCGCCGGCTTCCCCATGGGATTGCAAAAGTGCTGCTCCGGTTCGGCTGCAACGCGCCGATGGAGACTCCATTGTCGTGCATGCGACGCCTGGCAGCGTCGAGCATTCTGCGGTGCAAATCGAAACCGATCGCGTCACGGTATGGCTGGACGGTGAGCCGCATGTCTTCGCCCGTGTCAGCGGCAGCTCGAGCGCCGAGGCCAAAACAGGCCACGGCACAGTTCGCGCGCCGATGCCGGGCGTAGTGCTTGCGGTTCACGTCAAGGAAGGTGAAGCAGTGAGCCGCGGTCAGCCGCTGGTCGTGATGGAAGCGATGAAAATGGAGCACACATTGACTGCCAGCGGCGCAGGAACCATCTCGGAGGTGCGTGTCGGCAAAGGCGATCGCGTCCGCGACGGCGATCCGTTGCTCACTCTCACCAGCGCATGAATCTCAAAGCGGCAGCGGGCGTTAGCGTATTCGCGTGTTTGCTGAGCGCGTGCGGTAACCCCGATGCGCCGCAGCGGCTGGTCGGCACGCTCGAGCGCGACCGCATTGAAGCGGTTGCCGAGGAATCCGAACCTATCCTCACGCTCGAAGTGCGCGAAGGCCAACACGTCACTGAAGGACAGGTCCTGTTGCGACAGGACACGGCCTTTGCCGGCGCGCGCGCCGCGCAGGCGGACGCGCAAATGCAGCAGGCCCGCCACCGCTTGACGGAGCTTGAACAAGGCGCGCGTGTCGAAGAGATCGATCAAGCAAGGGCCAAAGTGTCGTCCGCTCGCGCTGCTGTCGAACGGGACGAACGCGAGTTCGCGCGCGTCTCGAAGCTGGCCGAACAGAATGTTTTGAGTCAGTCGCAGCTGGACACGGCGCAAGCTTCACGCAATGCCTCTCGAGCCGCATTGCGTGAAGCGCAGGCGCAACTTACCGCGTTCCAACGAGGAACACGCATCGAGGAAATCGACCAGGCCCGTGCGGCCGTTGCCGCGGCGCAGGCGGCGCGCCAGCAGCTGGAAGTCGGCGATGCACGGCTCGTCGTGCATGCCACGCGCTCGGGAGTGGTCGAGGCGCTGCCGTACAAAGCAGGCGAGCGGCCACCGAAAGGCGCGCCGATAGTCGTGATGCTCGCCGACACGCCCGCCTTTGCGCGCGTTTATGTGCCCGAGCCGCAGCGCGCTCACGTGCGGCCAGGCTCCGCGGCGCGCGTGTATATGGACGGCGTTGCGAATCCCATCCGGGGCAAAGTCCGTTACATCGCAAGCGATGCAGCGTTCACGCCATACTTCGCGCTCACTCAGCGCGACCGCAGCCGGCTCGCGTTTGTCTGCGAGATTGAGATCGTCGACTCCAATTCGAGCCGTTTACCCGCCGGAGTGCCGGTAGAAGCTGAGATCGATGGGAACGACACAGGCTGAGCCCGCGATCGTCGCGCGCGATCTCACCAAACGCTTCGGTAAAGTAGTGGCGGTCGATCATGTTTCTCTAGAAATCCCGCGCGCGCAAATCTACGGCTTTCTCGGCCCCAATGGATCGGGCAAGTCCACCACGATCCGCATGTTTTGCGGGCTACTGAATCCGGCGTCTGGCGCCATTCGCGTGCTGGGCCACGACGTGCCGCGCGAATCCGAGGCGCTGCGCTCCAAAATCGGCTACATGACGCAGAGGTTTTCGCTGTGGGACGACCTCACGGTGCTCGAGAACCTGCATTTTATCGCGAACGTATTTACCCTCCAGCGCTCGCATGCCCAGCGCCGCATTGAATCGACGCTCGAGGAATATCGGCTGCGCGAGCTCGCAAACCGGCTGGCCGGAGCGATGAGTGGCGGACAGCGCCAACGCCTCGCGCTGGCTGCGGCAACACTGCACGAGCCTGAGATGCTGATGCTCGATGAGCCGACCAGCGCCGTCGATCCGCAAAGCCGCCGCGATTTCTGGGAAAGCCTGTTTGCGCTCGTGGCCCGCGGCACGACTATTCTTGTTTCCACGCACTACATGGACGAGGCCGAACGCTGCCACCGGCTCGCCATTTTGAGTCAAGGGCGCGTCGTTGCCGAAGGCGAGCCCGAGCATTTGATGGATGAGCTGCCTTTGCACGTCGTGGAAATCAAGACGGGCGATGTCGAGAAGGCGCGGCGGGCGCTGCAGCAACTGCCGGCGGTGCGCAGCCTCGCGCAATTGGGAATGAAGCTGCACGTGCTGGTGGATCGTCAGGTGGCGGATGCGAGGTCCGCTGTGCGCGCGGCATTGTCCAAAGCAGGGGTTGCCGCCGAAGTTGCAGAGACGCGTGCGAGCCTGGAGGATGTTTTCGTCGCGGCAACCCTGGGCGAACCGGAAGCAGCCACGTGAACGCGCTGGTGAACTCTTTCAGGCGCATTCAGGCTGTCGCCTCGAAGGAGGTGCGCCAGCTGCGCCGCGATCGCTTGACCGGCGGCATGATCGTCGGCATTCCGCTCTTTCAAATCCTCATCTTCGGTTATGGAATCAACTTCGATGTGCGTAACCTCCGCGCCGGCTACGTGGACTACGCCCACACTTCGGCCTCACGCGCGCTGATCGGCGATCTGCAAGCCAGCCAGGTCGTGCAATTTGTCGCGCAGGCCAGCGGCCCCCATGAATTGAGACAAATGCTCGCTGCCGGGAAGATCTCGGCCGGCGTATATATTCCGCCGGACTTCGAGCGTCGCCGCATCGAAGGCGACCGGCCGATAGCACAGCTGTTCGTGGATGGCACCGAACCCGGCGTAGAGGGCGCATTGCGCGGCCTTGCGAATCTGCCGCTGCGTCTGCGCGCGGCGGATACGACTTCACCGCCCCGCACGCTCGAAGTGCTCACTGAATACAATCCCGAGCATCGCACTGCGGTGCAGATCGTGCCGGCGCTGATCGGCGTCATTCTCACGATGACCATGGTCATTTTCACCGCCATTGCACTGGTGCGCGAACGCGAGCGCGGCAACCTTGAATTGCTGATCACAACGCCGGTGCGCTCGGCAGAGCTGATGATCGGCAAGCTCGCGCCTTATGTAATCGTGGGCCTCATCCAGACAACTATCGTGTTGGCGACCGGCGTCTTTCTTTTCGACGTGCCGATCAATGGCAGCGTCTGGCAGCTTTACATCGGCGCCAGCCTTTTCATCGCGGCCACTCTGTCGCTCGGGCTCCTGATTTCAACGGTGGCGCGAACTCAGTTTCAGGCCATGCAGCTTGGCTTCTTCACGATGCTGCCCTCCATCCTGCTTTCCGGCTTTCTCTTCCCCTTCGACGGCATGCCCAAAGCGGCCCAGTGGCTCGCGCAGGCGCTGCCTTTAACACACTTCAATCAGATCGTGCGCGGCATCGTGTTGCGCGGGGCGGATCTCATCGAGCTTCGCCAGCCGATCCTCAAACTGACCGCTTTTCTCGTCGTCGCCGTAAGCCTTGCCGCGCTGCGTTTTCGCAAGCGGCTGGGTTGAGTTGCGTGAGCGAGGGCGCGTCAGTAGAGTCGCGCCGCGATGAATACCACTACACCCTGGATAGTCCATAAATTTGGCGGCTCGAGCGTCGCCGACGCCGACTGCTTCCGCCGCGTGGCCGATATTCTCGAGTCCGAGCGCGAACCGCGGCTTGCCGTGGTGCTGTCTGCGGCCCGGGGCGTTACCGACGCCCTGCTGAATCTTGTCGCCTTGGCTGAAAGACAAGATAGCCAGATTCGCGCCGAGATCGCGGCATTACGCGCACGCCATGCCAAGATCGCAGAAACGCTGCTCGCGCCAGCATCTGCGCAGCTGTACCTCGCAAGCTTCGATCGCGACTGCCACGACATCGAAGGCATCCTGCATACCGTGCAGCTCACCCGCTCCGCCGCACGCAACGTCAGCGACCTGATCGCGGGATATGGCGAGCTGTGGTCCACCAAACTGTTTCACCGTTATCTGGAGGAGCGCGGACAGCGCGGTGCGGTGCAATGGATCGATGCGCGGCAGGTGCTCGTGGTGGAGTGGGGTGCTCTCGGCCCGGCCGTGCAATGGCAAGAATCGCGGGAGAAATTGCACAAAGGCCTGCCCCCTCCCAGCCCTCCCCCGCAAGCGGGGGAGGGTAAGGGTGGGGGCGTTTCCACGCTGGTCATCACCGGTTTCATCGCAAGCGACCGGCGCGGCGTGCAGACCACGCTCGGACGCAACGGCAGCGACTTTTCCGGCTCCATTTTTGGCGCACTGCTGGACGCAAAAGAAATTCAGATCTGGACGGATGTGGACGGCGTTTTGTCCGCGGATCCCCGCCGCGTGCCCGACGCCACGGTGATCGATTCGCTTTCCTACAACGAGGCGATGGAGCTCGCGTATTTCGGCGCCAAGGTGATTCATCCGCAAACGATGGCCCCGGCCGTGGGGCGCGATATTCCCATCTGGATTCGCAATACCTTTGCGCCGCAGAAACCGGGCACGCTGATCTGCGCACATCCCAAGTCGAATCTGCCGGTCAAAGGCATTACCAACATCGAGCAGATCGCGCTCATCAATATCGAGGGCGCAGGCATGATCGGCGTGCCGGGCACCGCGCACCGCTTGTTCGGCGCACTGCGCGAGGAGGGCATCTCCGTCATTTTGATCTCACAGGGCAGCTCGGAGCATTCCATCTGCTGTGCGATTCCGCAGGATCAGTCGGAGCGCGCCGCTGCCGTCGTGCGCGAAGCATTTCGACGCGAGCTCAAGGAAGGGCAGATTCAAAGCGTGGATGTGGACCCGGACATGGCAATCCTCGCCGTGGTGGGCGACGGAATGGCCGGCATGCCGGGCGTTGCCGCAAAAGTCTTTGGCGCGCTCGGGGAGGCCAGCATCAATATACGGGCCATCGCGCAGGGCGCCTCCGAGCGCAATATCTCCGTAGTGGTCGACGGCAAGCACGCCACGCGCGCGCTGCGGGCGGTGCATGCGGGGTTTTATCTCTCACCGCACACGCTTTCCATTGGCGTCATCGGGCCGGGCACCGTGGGCCGGGTATTGCTGGATCAACTGGCGTCGCAGAGCGCACGGCTGCGCGAGCAATTCAATCTCGATATGCGCGTGCGCGGGATATTGGCTTCGAAGCGCATGCTGCTTTCGAGCCAGGCGCTCGATCTTGCCCACTGGCGCGACGAGCTCGAAACCCGATCCGTGCCGGCGAATCTCGATCAGTTCGCGGACCACGTGCGCGTCGACTACCTGCCGCACACAGTCATCATCGATTGCACGGCGAGCGAGCAGATCGGCCGTCGCTATCAGGACTGGCTTTCCCGCGGCGTGCATATCGTGACGCCCAACAAGAAAGCCAACAGCGCGGAATTGAGTTACTACCGGAGCCTGCGCGAGGCGCGGCGCTCGAGCGGCGCGCGCTATCTTTACGAAGCGACCGTGGGCGCCGGGCTACCCGTCATTCAAACGCTGCGCGACCTGCGTGAAACGGGCGATGACATCACGAGCATTGAAGGCATTTTCTCCGGCACTCTGGCCTATCTATTCAATGTTTACGACGGCAGCGCCGCGTTCTCGCAAATCGTGCGAGATGCGCGGCAGCGTGGTTATACCGAGCCCGACCCACGCGACGATCTGTCCGGCATGGACGTAGCGCGCAAGCTGATCATTCTCGGGCGCGAAATGGGGCTGGAGCTGGATCTTGCCGATGTCGAAGTGGAAAGCCTGGTGCCTGCCGGCCTCGAAGCAGGCTCCATCGAGGATTTTCTGGAGCGCCTGCCGCATCACGATGCCGGGATGCGCGCACGTCTCGAGGCAGCGCGTGGCCGCAACAAGGTGTTGCGCTACGTAGGCCGCCTCGATGCACAAGGCAAAGCGACCGTCGGCCTGGTCGAATTGGATACGAAACACGCCTTCGCGAATATCGCGCTCACGGACAATGTGGTGCGCTTCGCCACGCGCCGCTATTGCGACAACCCGCTCATCGTGCAAGGCCCCGGCGCCGGCCCGGAAGTGACCGCGGGCGGCGTATTCGCCGACCTGCTGCGGCTCGCCACTTATCTTGGAGCGCGGCTATGAGTACGCGCGCGACCGCGTTTGCCCCCGCTTCAGTGGGCAATGTTGCGATCGGCTTCGACATCCTCGGTTTCGCGGTGGATGCGCTGGGCGATCGCGTCACCGTCACGCGGCGCGACCCACCCGGCGTTGTCATCAGCGCCATTCGCGGCGTGGTCGGCGACCTCCCGCTCGAGCCCGAGCGCAACACCGCAGGGCGCGCGTTGCTCGCCATGCAGGAAGCCTTGCAGCCGAACTTCGGCTTCCAGATGGAGATCGACAAGGGAATCCCACTGGGATCGGGCCTTGGAGGCTCCGCAGCCTCCGCAGTGGCCGCCGTGGTGGCGGCCAACGCCTTGCTGCCTGCGCCCGTCAGCAAGCTCGAGCTGCTGAAATTCGCGATGCAGGGCGAGGCCGTGGCCAGCGGCTCGCTGCATGTCGATAACATTTCGCCTTCGCTGTTCGGCGGCTTGACGCTGACCGTGGGCATCGACAACCCCCGCGTGAAGCAGATACCAGTGCCTGCGGGCGTAAAAGCGGTGATCGTTCATCCTCATATGTTCCTTTCAACGAAGCAGGCGCGCGCCATCCTGAGCCGTACCGTGACGCTCTCAGACTTCGTGTGGCAGACCGCGAATCTTGCTGGCTTCATCTCGGGGTGCTACACCGACGACCTCGACATGATCCGCGCCTCCTTTGAAGATGTAGTGATCGAGCGGCAGCGGCAGGCGCTGATTCCCGGCTTTTCCGAAGTGCGGCAGGCGTCCATGGCGGCGGGGGCTCTCGGCTGTTCCATTTC
>Ga0065707_10082368_pt1 | contig 16055 bp, 7 predicted proteins | sample SwiRhicommuniRL3_FD_59094 | JGI IMG/M metagenome (GOLD analysis project Ga0065707, IMG submission 59094) | Switchgrass rhizosphere bacterial communities from Rose Lake, Michigan, USA - RL3 v2 (version 2) | ecosystem: Host-associated > Plants > Roots > Rhizosphere > Soil | place: East Lansing, MI...
GCTGTAATGCGGTCCTCAAGGGAAATATTCAGGTTTTTCAGCTCGTCATTGCTCTTGTATGAATTGAGTTCACTTTCCTTTGCACGATTGATTGCGCTCTGCAAGTTTGTTGTGCTGAAGTAGATAAGGGTTGAAATAATCAATAAGATGAAGGTTAGATCTCGAGCGAAAGTGTATGGTGCTGAGACGGTCGGCGTAATTAATTGATTTACTTCAAGGCTTGCAAGCAGCCACGCACCAAGGATACTTGCAAGCATGGTGATGCCTCCGGCCCACCAGCCCATAAGGATACTGGCGAATAGGGCTGTTGCAATGAAGCCGATTATTATCACGTCATGCACGCCATCTGCCGTATATGCTTGAAATAAGATCCCAAGCCAGGTCAGCACAACCAGCAACACTGCGCTGATATTTAGCAGTCTATATCGAAGCAGTATGACCGTCAGGGCAAATACCACTGCAAGCCCTATCAAAACGTATAACGTATAATCCGTATAGCCTGTGACCGCGACGATAACGGCAATAACGATGGTTAAGATCATCGCTATCCAGGAAAACCCGTTCACGAATCTCGCGCGATAATTTTGTTCCGGATTGTCAAAATACGGTGGGCTAAAGAATTTTTTGATCATTCAGCTTCTGCTTTCTTAAGCTGGATGGCAATTTCCATGCCAGGCAGCGAGCGGCCAAGTTCCTGGGCCGCGATCTTGAGCAGACCATCGATATCGCTTTGCACGCCGATCTTTGTGGAGATATCGCCGATTGTGCGCTCCTTGGCGGCGAGTTTTTGGCTTTCTGCAAGCAACCTTGCATTTTCCATGGCGATGGCTGAGCGCTCAATAATGGCGGATACAATGTCCAGTTCGTCCTGCTCCCAATGACGATTCTCCTCAGAACGGATATCGACGGAGCCGATTACTTCCCCGCGGAGTTTCACAGGGAGGGAGAGAACCGAGCCTCGACCATTCGGCCTAAGTTGGATGCTGTCCAATTCGGCTTCATCCTTACCTTTACGGTTCTGCCTGTAGAGGAGGGTGGCTTTTGCGCCAGTGTGTCGAATGCCCTCAATTTTCGAGCTCTGCGTAAATCGATTCCAACCGGTTTGGATGAATTGCTTTGATAGGGCTTCGGCTTCAGCCAGGGCTCTGCGGGTCTCCTCATATTGACGGGAGTTCTGAATGGCAATGCTGACCTGGTCAGCCAGGGTGGAAAGGATATTAATATCTTCCTGGTTAAATGCATTGGCTTCCGTGCTTTGTACATCCAGCGCACCGATAATATCTTCGCCGATCCGCAAAGGCAGGGTAATTTCAGAGCGTGTTTCTGGCAGGTCAGGGTTGTTAAAGAAGACAGCATCTGCGCCGGTATCCAGCGCCACACGCGGTCTGCCAGCGCTGGTGACATATCCCACCAAGCCAGTTTCACCCACTTTCAGGCGATGGCTGCGTTGCAGCATTATTCTGCCCCCATTGCTATTGGATGCGCTCAAAACAGCATACTCCCGGGCAGTATCCAAAAGGAAAATACCAATATGATAGAAGCCGAACTCGCGATTAATTACCTCAGCGATTTGAGTAAGGAGACTGTCCAAATCGCGGGTCGTGCTAATGGCACGGGCGACCAGCGAGATGGATTCGAACTGCCGCGCGCGGTTCTCATTTCTTTCATTGGCAACTTTAAGTTCAGCGGTGCGATCTTCAATGCGTTTTTCGAGCCCTTCCAATATCTCGCGCAGGCGAGCCGTCATGGTGTTAAATGCGTGGGCTAATATACCGATTTCATCGCGTGAATCAACAACTGCCCTTGCCGTTAGATCGCCAGCCACGATCTGATTCGCCGTCTGGGTGAGCCGGATTACCGGAGCAGAAATGACACGCGCGATCGCAAGACTGATGATCGTCGCCGCTAAAAACAGACCAGTTAAAATAACAATAGCCTGCAAAATGGATAAACGAATCTGAGCTTGTGATTCGCTCCTCGCTGCGGCAATCGCACTCTGCATTTCAGACACCGGCACGACCAGGGCAAGATTGTATCCGTTGGCTTTGACAGGGGAATACGAGATATACGTATCGATTCCGTTCACCTGGATTATGTTTAACCCATTGCCGCCTGCCACCATTCGATTGGTGATGGATCTGAGCTCTATAGATCCTTGCCCAAGAATTGTTTGCTTGAAAAAATCCTCGGGCTTTAATTCTTCAGGCTTTATGCCAAACATGTCATAACCCGCTGATGGCATGGATATGATGCGGCCGGCATCATCAATCACAAATGCGTAGCCTGTTTGTCCAATCTTGAGAGCGGATATTTGTTCGGTGATGCGCGTTAATTGAATATCAGCAGCCATCACCCCTTTGAATTCATCCCGGATGTAAACCGGCGAGGCTGCTGTAACCACCAAGCCGCCACCGGTTGCGTCCACATAAGGTATTGTCCAGCGGGTCAGTCGCTTTGGATTAAATAGGGGCGATGTAATTTTGTAATAAGGTCTTTCGGTCGCATCGAAATCAGGCGGAAGCACCGTTGCCAGTTTTATATTGGGGTAATAGCGCACGATTGCCTGGGGATCTATATAATAGATGGCAAGAATCGCTGGATTTGTCTGCAACGATTGTGGTACGATGAAATCAAGATATGCTGTTGTGTTCAACTCGCTGAGAATGGAATCGTTCAATAGGGTCCCTGTAGGGGCGAACACAGACGCCACATCGCTGGGTGAATTCCCATATTGTCCACCCTTCAAATGTGCGAGCTTCGCCGCTGCATCCCAATAAGCACCTTGACCTAGTATTGCCCGCTGAGACTGAAGCGATATTCGATATTCAGCCAATCTTTCAACTTCATCCTTTATCTCGTTAAAAAACCGATCGGCATTTTGGGATTCTGAAGTTGCAGTGTTGCGCAACTGCTCCTCGGCCAACAGGCTCACACTGGCTTCCAACTTTTGAGAAATTGATGTGGTAATTTTTGCGGTTCGATCAACCGCGAAGAATACCAATACACCCAATGCCACGCCGCCGGTCAACAAAATGCCCAGCACAACCTTAACTCTCAATTTAAGATTTCGAAAATTCCTGGAGAGCACTGCCGTCAAAACGAACAAAGCCAGGGCGATTAGAACCAAAACGAGCGTTTGACCCAGGTTCACTTTGGCTCCTTGGTCTGGAATCGAATCAGCACTTCAGAGCCGCCGAGCACGCGCTCCAGCTCTTGTGCGGTAGTTTGTAAAATATTCTCAATGTTGAGAGCGCCGCTGATCTTTGAAGTCGCTTCAGAGATTAGACGTTCCTTCGCCGCACGGCGCCGCGCATCCTGGAATAAGCGCGCGTTTTCCAAAGCGAGTGCTGCACGTTCAGCAACCGCCTCCACCAAACTGATCTCGTCAGTTTGCCATTTTTTGGAGGGGTCATTGGATTCGATGTGCAGAACACCGATCACCTCACCACGCAATTTGACAGGTACCGTCATTGTTACTTCTGTATTGTTGGAACCGTTGCCCAAATTCGTTACAACCTGACCCTGCTTCACTGCCGACACGATCCCGGGCGAACTTAGGGATTCCTCGATCATTTCGATGCGGCCCGTGTGATATCTGAAACCAGTCTGTTCGGTCTTGGCAACCGTACGACTCCATTCAGCACGCGTGAACTCATTGTAGACTTCCTGCACCTGTGCCAGGGCCCCCCGGGTTTCTGTGAGTAGACGCGCATTTTCGAGGGCAATGGACACTTGATTGGCAAGCGCTGTCAGGACCTGTAAATCTTCATTTGTGAATGCGCCGGCTTCGACACTTTGCACATCCAAAATTCCGATGGTTTCAAATCGCGACCTTAGCGGCAGGGCGACCTCAGAACGTGTCTCAGGGAGGTCGGGGTTGTCGAAGAAAACAGCATCTGCTCCAACGTCCAGCGCGATGCGGGCCTGACCTGTTTGGGCGGCATATCCTACAACGCCAAACCCAAGTTTCAGTTTATGGTTGTGCTCCAGCATCCTTTTTCCACCTTCACTATTGCTGGACTGCAGAATTGCAAATTCTCGGTTGGTATCGATAAGGAAAATACCAACGTGATAAAAGCCAAAGCGTTCACCGATTAGATCGGCAGCAGTTTGAAATAGCTGCTCGGGATCCTGCAATTTGGCAATGGATTCAGAAAGCACGGTTATTGTTTGCAGTTGCGTGGCACGCCGAGAGATTTGTTTGTTGGCGCCTTCAAGTTCGGTGGTGCGTTCAGCGACCCGGTTTTCCAAGTTGCCGATTAAACCACGCAATTGGGCATTCATGATGTTAAATGCTGTGGCAAGAGTCGTGATCTCCTTTACCTCGCCGCCAGTGGCTTGTAAGTGGATTTCGCCATTTGCAATGCGCGTTGCTGTTCCCGTCAAATCGACGATGGGTATGGCCAGCCTGCGCGCAACGGCAATCCCGGCCAGGCCTGCGAGGAGCCCCATTACTAAGATCGCGGTAAGGGTGGTTATGGTTGTCCGAAAGACCGGTTCGTAGGCTTCAGTGTATGGAAGTTCGGTTAATACTGCCCATTGTGGTGCACCCAGCGGGACGTACGTCCCCAACACTTTGCTTCCCGACAAACCAGTGTAAGATTTAATATCTGGGGTTATGTTAGCCGATGGCGATGTGTTCAAAATAAATTCATTTACTTTACTAATCTGCTTAACATTCTCACCCGACAATACACGTGCAGTATCCTTAAATGCGATCAGGTTGCCTTCATTATCTACCAGATAGACATAGCCGGTTTTACCCACCTTTAGTTGATCTACCAGCGTCCACATAAACTGCAAGTTCATTTCTGTTGCTAGGGTGCCCTCAAACCCCCAAATATTTATAGGAACCGCCAGGACGATCAGGGGCTCGTTGGTAACGTCATCGTAATAAATCGGGCTGATATATCTTGGGCTTTGTTCAGCCTGGTTCGAAAGTGCATTCTGAAGCTGCACCGAGAATTGCTTGGATGTTTCCAGCGAAACACGTGAGGCTTGAGCCGCCTCCTCTCCCGAGCTGGCTAGCAGTACTATCTGTCGGAAAGAGGGTTGGGTGGCCAGCAAACTTTCAAGAATTAGCTTTTTCTCTTCTGCTGGGCCTGTGGCTAATTTGACAATTTTGGTGATTGCTTCTATGGCTCTATATTTTTCCTCAAAGAACCCGCTTACTTCCTGGCTGGCATTTTGAGCGATAAGTTGTTGTTGAGCAAGAATCGCCTGCTGCTGCCTCTTAATGTCCGCGAAAAGCGTAAAGCTGCCATCCGCCAGGAGTGCTACGACACTGATGGTAAGAAAGGCAATCGCCAGGGTGACTGTTAGGCTTCGCGCCGGTCGAGGGTTATTTATGCTTATTTTCATCTTTGAGCTCGATGGGCGGGGCGGATGGATTCACTAATTGGAAGGAGACCGTTGAACCTTTTAAAGTTTGTCCGAGTTCCTCCACGGTATCTCGCAGGATTGAATCGATTTGGAAAGAGGTGCCCAGTTTTGTACCTAAATCTGAAAGGAAAGATTCACGCGCTGCTCGTTTTTGGGCATCATCCAAAAGACGGGCACTTTCCATAGCAATCGCCACTCTCTCTGCCGTTGATTCGATGATCGCCTTTTCATCATCGGTCCATGATCGGTTTGCATCCAATGCCCTCATTTTTAGCCGACCAACGGTTTGACCTCGCAATTGAACTGGAATCTCCAGATCTTTATTTTCACTCGTTGATTTGGTCGATTCGTGCAAAGGCTCGGGCTTGATGCCATCGTAGCGATAACCCTTGGATTGCATGACTTCCAGGAAACCCTTCCAGGCTTCGCCAGAAAGTTGCTTCGTTGCGATTTCGGCCTCCACTAAAGCGCGTTTAGCCCGTTCAGAGGAACGGGCATTTTGGATGGCAATCGCCGCCTGATCAGCAAGAATAGTTAGAACGGACACGTCATCCTGGCTGAAGGCATTTCCCTTGGTGGATTGAAGGTCTAATGCTCCGATAATTGCCCCTCCAATTTTGAGAGGCAGAGCTAGCTCGGAACGAGTGTCTGGAAGGTCAGGATTGTTGAAGAAAGTCGCGTCGTGGCCTACATCGAAAGCAAGTCGTGGTTCACCGCGCAGCGTTACAAACCCGACGATGCCCTGTTCGCCAATTTTCAGGTGATGACCACGGTTGATCATCGCCAGGCCGCCTATGCTGTTGGACGCCCTCAAAACAGCATTTTGCTTTTGGTCGTCCAGCAGGAATATGCCAACATGGTAGATATCGAAACGTTTACTGATCAATTCAGAAATATAAGGGAGAAGCCGATCAACATCCTGAATTGAGATCGACGATTGGGCAACATCCGCAATGAGTTGAAGTTGTTCGGCTCGATCACTCATCTGTTTATTGGCAAACACAAGTTCGCTGGTTCGGTCTTTCACGCGCAGTTCGAGTTCTGCTTGTATAATTTCGAGTTCATTTTCACGTTGTTTGAGTCGTTCATAAACATTTTGAAGGACATCCTGCCGACGACCCGCTATTGCCGCAAAAATGCCCAAAAACACGGGCGCAGTATCGATAATCCATAAAAGTGAATCGCTGCGTTGCACGATTGCAAAGCTTGCGAGCTCAAAGGGAAGACCGGTATTTGCAATCCTAAGCAGGGAGGCGCCGAGCGGAAACATCAAGCCAAAGAGAACGCCAATCAGGGCGTATTTTTGAGTCTCAGTGTTGATGAATGGGCTTCGTCGTTGTGTCATATCTCGCATTCCTGTAGATTTTATTATTGCCCGGCTTCAAGTTCTAGGCTGACTTCTGCCGTGCCACCGATACGGCGACCCAGTTCTTCCACCGCAGCCTGCATGATGGCATCGATATCGCTGGCGGCGCTTATTTTGGAAGATATTTCACCAATTGAGCGTTCGCGCAATGCTCGCCGTTGAGCATTTTCGACCAGTCTAGCATTTTCGAGAGCGAAGGCCGCACGTTCGGCCGCGGCCTCAAGCAGGGAAATTTCATCCTGAGTCCACTGGCGGATCCCATTTTTGGACTTCACATCTATGAAGCCAATTGTCTGTCCACGGAACTTAATCGGAATGGTAATGTCACGTGAACCTCCCTCAAGCGAAAGTCGGCCGGTTTTCGACAAAGACTTAACTTTTTCACGTTTATCTTGTGCGTCCATTGGAATGGTTCGCTGCCCATCGAACAAATATCCGGTGTTTTTCGCTTGGTGGGCAAAACTGTTCCAATCCTTTCTTACGTAACTCTCCAAGCTCTTTTGCGACTCTTCAAGAGCTTCCTTGGCCTCCATGAACAGGCGCGCATTTTCAATTGCGATGGCTATTTGATCTGCAAGGGTGGTCAAGGTTTCGATATCTTCGTCTGTAAAAGCACCGGGTTCCAGGCTTTGCACATCCAGCGCGCCAATCACCCGATCTGCCAACCGTAGGGGGAGTGCTATCTCTGATCTGGTGTGCGGGAGGTCGGGATTGTTGAAGAAAACAGCATCAGTTCCAACGTCGAGAGTGATGCGTGCTTCGCCGCTGGAAGTGACATATCCCACGATACTGTTCGCATCCACTCTTAATTTGTGTTGACGCTTTAACATTATTTTCCCCTCCTCACTATTTGCGGCCTGCAGAATCGCATATTCGCCTGTTTCATCAAGCAGGAAAATACCGGTGTGGTAAAAATTGAATTGTATACTGACCAATTCAGTGATTTCACGAAGCAGAATGTCTGGATCCTGCACCGAGGCGATCTTTCTTGCCACACTTGAAACAGTTTGTAATTGTGCAGCACGCGCCTCCACTAAAGCAGTTCGTTCTTCAGCCCGCAATTCGAGTGTGTTATTAAGTTGTTCGAGGTCCTCGGTGAGCTTTCTCAGATTAGCGATATGTTCGTATAGTGGCATAATGGCAAATCGGTATAATATGGGCGCCACGAGTATGGTGAGCGACATCGCATCTACGATGGTCTCGACAACGGCGGGGAGTGGTGGAGATAAAAGGAACACGATCATAATCAACAGTTCGATCCCAAAAATGGAGCCAACAAGGATCGCGAAGGCGCGGATCGGGCTTAAAGCCCTTTTGCCTGACGAAATCATCGGCTTGCTCGTTTGACTCGTGAATTTCAAATTGGGCTCGTTAGCTCTAAAGTTCATCTTTATTCCTGCTCATCATTAATCGGTGGTGTTTACGATCTGAATGCTTACGTCTGCATCTTTGAGCGATTTGCCAATCTCTTCAATCGTTGTTCGAAGAATGGCATCAAATTCGGTCGCAGAAGTAATGTTCGAAGTGACTTGTGCGATGGCCTGTTCACGATCAGCCCGCAGACGGGCCTCCTCATAGAGGCGCGCACTCTCGAGGGATAGTGCGAGGCGCTCTATCGCCAATTCGAGGGTCGAGACGGTGTTTTGAGCGTAGCCATCCTTTAGAGTTGCAGATACAACACCAATTGTTTGTCCGCGTAATTTAATCGGGAGCGCCACCAGGTTTTTCTGTGCGCCATTGCCCTTATCATTGTTTGCCATCTTTCGACCTGTTCTCATAACTTCATCACCCAGTTCGGGAACATTCGTAATGGGCTGAATACGAATATTGTCAAATCGATACCCAGCTTTACTGAGTAGGCCGCTTTCTCCCAGGGTTTTCCAGCCTTCACGGGTAAACTGACCGTAAGCGTGTTCCAGGTCACTAAGATTTTGTTCCACCTGTTGTAATAAGCGGGTGCGCTCGATTGCCGTTGCCAATTGGTCTGCCAATATTTGCATGATTGCAATATCGTCTTCATTGAATGCTTGAGGCTGGTCGCTTTGCACATCCAGCACACCTATCATCCTGTTCTCCACTTTAAGCGGCAGAGCCATCTCTGATCTAGTGTCGGGAAGATAGGGGTTATTGAAGGAGGTACCGTCAACACTGGTATCAAGGGTGATTCTGGCTTCTTCAGTAAAAGCGACGCGGCCCACAATCCCAGCTTCCCCAATGCGGAGTCGGTAGTCATTTGCCAGCATTTGTTTGCCCGCTTCGGTTGGAGAAGCGGTTAGTACCGCAAACTCGAGATTGCTGTCCAGTAAAAAAATACCTGTATGATAAAGAGCGAATCGTTCCTGAATAAGGGCAGCCGCTTTCTCGAGCAGTTCACTTAAGCTGTGAGATGAAGCTGCATCACGGGCAATTTCCGCAGAGGCACGCAACCTTAACGTCTGGTCTTGCAGCTCCTTGGTACGGTCGGTGACTCGTCGTTCCAATTTTCCAATGATCTCCTGAAGTTGTTCCGCCATTTGATCGTACGCCTTGCCTAATGCGCCAATTTCATCGCGCCGATTAAAAGCCGCACGAGAAGAAAAGTTTCCCAAAGTGAAGTTTTCTGCAACTTTGGCAAGCTTACTGATAGGGTCGGCAATTGACTCAGCCGATATTGCCACTGCTGCGATCGCTATGATAATGGCAAAGAATGCCAGAGTGGCGCTGCCCAGCAGAGAATTGATCGATTCCCTTAATATGTAGGCACGTGGTACTTCTGCAATAAATATGGCATTAAGCGGTGCCAGTCTCTCATAATAACCGAGGACTGTCTCACCGGCGTAATTCTCGTAAGTATCAGAGCCATTCTCCAATTTCCTGGCTAATATACTCTCTAGGCCCCGCGTAGCAAAACGCGTACTGGTCAGCGGCAAGAATTTATCGTCCAGTAGGTAGGTTTCCAGCTCATCGAAGTTTGGCGTGTGTTCGACAATACCGGTCACCAGATTAGAATACGATCTCAAGACCAAGACCCCGCGCATAATTTGTCCGTCGGTATCGTAAAGCGGTGTCGAAAAAATCAAATTGGCATTCCCAAATGCCGAGTTTTTAGAAAACCCTGCAAAATCATCTGAGCCAGAATTCAGATAAAATGATTCAGATTGAAAAGATTGCCCTTCGCTTTTGATATCCGTGGAGATAACTACAGAACCTTGGGGATCTAAAACCATAAGTTCGCTATAAGAATTTTTGTCAGCAGTCAAATAAGCTAGTAATTGCTTGCGCACAGCGGATCGATAGAGTTGCGATGCCGCAGGGTCTGTATTATCAGGGTTTAAGAGATTAAGGGCATTGCTTGAGAAATCAGGGTCACCGCTAATTTTGACAGCATCAATTTTAAATTTGCCGACGACTGCACCGATCTGATTTTCCTTCAGTTTTAGTACTGTTTGGAGGATATTGAGGACCTGCGTTTCATTATTAACGTAGGCGCCGACGGCCGACAGGATAATCGCCAGCAAAGCCGGAATTGTTACAATAATGACAAATGATACCAACAATTGAGCGCGCAGACTGCGCCATGCTCGGCTTCGGGCAATCGCGGTCACAGTTATAAGTAGTAAACTGGTTGTGGCCAGAAATGCCAGACTGGCGATTGCGGCCGTTGTTGCTGTTTGCATCCTGATGCCCGGGGGATTCGCATTAACATATAAGATTCCACCGATACCTACAATCGTCAGGAGCAAGATTTGCGGAATGTGCTTACGAGGGAGGCCCGCAAAAATGGCAGTTACGGGGATAATAAGAGTCAGAAGAATGGCAACAAGGACGGTGCCTTCCCAAAAAGCTGAAAGCAAAATTGCGAAAACAATAACAGAAAAACTCCCTAGAAAATTAGCAGCTATCCCTTTTTTGCGCCTTGCAAGATTAATAACTGGGATCTGCATGAGTGCCGTGAGGAAAACCGCACCACTTATATTCAGCAGTTGCGGAGTAGGTTCCCCCAAAATGTGGGAGCGCGTGAGCAAATAAATAATGAAAAAACCAATGGCCGTTACTGCCAGAAAGGTTGCATTGTAGCGGCCGTTAATATAAAACACCTCGCCGAGTTTTTCATCAGCTGACTGAGGTGAACTATTCTGGCTTGAGGAACTTATCATTTGCTTCAACCTGTTTTGCGCTTGGTGCGCTGCTTTTGAGACGCCTGCTCTGGCAATTGACCAATAAATACAGAGATCTCCGATACATCGGGCAATTGTCCCAATTCGCGAGCAGCGGTTTGCAGTAGGCTGTCAATATCGAAGGATTGGCTGAATCGGGTTGTAAGTTCGCCAATGGTTTGTTCCTGTCTGGCGCGTTGTTGAGCATCTTCGAGCAGCCGCAGATTATCCACAGCCAAACCAACCTGATAAGCAACCTCATTGATCAAATCTTCATCGAGTTTGTTCCAATTCTCATTGTTTTTTCTCGAGAGGGATAAGGAGCCGATTTTTTGCCCGCGTAGTGAGATGGCGGTATTGAGTCTGTCCTCATCTGTTGAGTTGCTGGATGAACCTTCGGCTCGCAGTCCCAGCGGTGTATAGGTGAAAGCGCGTGACTGCTCCCTGAGTTTTTGCAGCCACGTTTCCCGTGTACGAACAGTTGATACGGCCTCGAGTTGCATGAGTGCTGCCTGCGACTCTCCCAGTAATCTGGCATTCTCAATTGCAACGGCTACCTGATCAGCCAATGTTTGCAAAACATCAACTTCATCTACTCGAAAGGCCTGCGGCTGATCTGATTGAATATCTAAAACACCCAGCACCTTGTTCCTGATCAACAGTGGCAATGCGACCTCTGAGCGCGTCAGGGGCAGGTCGGGGTTATTAAAATACACAGAATCGGGTCCGAGGTCCAGGGCAATGCGCGATTTTTTTTGAAGGACCACATTACTTACGGTATCCTGGGATCTGACGGATATTGAAAATCCGCGTTCAATCATGCGCTTGCCGCCATCTGATGAAGCGGCTTGCAAAATGGCTTGATCTCCGGTCTCATTCATGAGGAAAATACCCGCATGGTAATAACCGAATTGATCGGTAATAAGTTTCACAACAATACCAAGGATTGATGAAAGTTCCTGCACTTCTGCTGTCTGCCGAGCAATATACGAGGCGGCACGCAATTGTTCGGATCTTTTGGTTAGAACTGTGGTCCGTTCCTCCACGCGTTGCTCAAGATCATTTATCAAATCCCTCAAATTTGCAGTCATCGTATTGAAGTCAACCGCTAGCTCCGCTAATTCGCGTGTTGTAGGAATATCTGTGATCCGAAAATTGAAGTCACCTTTAATGATCTTGTTAGCCACGTCACGGAGTCCGATAATGGGTTTGGCAAGGTAATTCGCAGAAATTATCCCAAAAATAAATAACAAAGGCAGGGAGACAAGATAAATTCCGATAAGTCTGAAGAGGTAGGTTTGTTCCTGTGCAAGCACCGTATTAGCAGTAATATCTACGCCCAAAACACCGACCCGTTCGCCTTTGGAATTGAGAATGGGAAAATACCCGGAAAGGAATTTTCCGTATTCATCGGTGTAGAACTCAGGCTCGAGTATGGTGCCCGTGAGTGAATCAAAATTTGCAACGAGAGCGGGACCCGGCTCTTCGTAGCGTTTCCCGAATGGTGAGTAACCGATCTCACTGGGGAAACCGGCGTCAACGACAAAGTAGATGCCCTGGGCATCCTTTCGCATTGTGTAAACAAACCTTAACTCAGGATCGGAATTTCGAATTTTGAGGTTTCGATCGCGAATCCTTAAGAAATTATCATCATTCTCACTTTGGACTTGGAATAATTCGTCGCCGTTCTGCTGCAATCCAGCCAGGGTGGTTATGTTCTCAAGGCGATGTCTCAGATTTTTTCGTAACTCACTGCGGAAATTAAGATATAAGATCGACGCCAGAACTGCGCCAAACAACGCTGCCACTACAATGAGTACAACCGCAAGTCTTAATCGAATGGTTGGATATTGATAGGTTTCCATGGTCATCTGTCCAGTATTGACACTAGGACTGGTCGTCCATCTTCAATTCGATTGATACACTGGATGCGTCCAGACGCCTGCCAAGTTCTTTGATTGCGACTTGAAGCACAGAATCAATGGTGGTGGAAGCCCAAATCCTTGAGCTGATTTCAGCCAGCATACGCTCACGAACCGCAATCTGACGACTCTCATTTACTAGGCGGGCATTTTCCAGCGCGATGGCGACCTGCGTTGCTACCGCATCGACAAGATTCTTCTGGTCATTTGTCCAGTCACCAGTCCCTTCCAGATCGATTTGACCGATGATCTGATCACGCAGATTGATGGGTGCAACAATTTTTTGCGTATTGGCGATATTGCTCTCGCCAATACCATACTCCATTTCATCGCTGTGGATCGATAGCGATCCCCAGCCCTCGATGAGATATTGTCGCTGAATGGTATGCATTTCATTAATTCTGAGTTGGGTCTCTTGGAATAAACGTGCATTTTCCAATGCAATCGCCACCTGTCCAGCCATGTTTTGCATGGTTTCAATTACCTGTAATCCAAAATCTGAAGTTTTGGTCGATTGGACATTCAACGACCCAAGAACGCGATCACCAGCGATCAAGGGCAGGGCAACTTCGGAACGCGTATATGGTAGCAGCGGGTTTTCTATCCGCTGTTTTTCATCCGAAGTATTCTGGGAAATTCGCGGCGATTTTTCCCGAATGGACGATGCCACCATGCTTTTGCCATTGAGTTCCAGGCGATGGTGGTTCTGTTTTAGTACCTTCCCGGCTTCGCCCGTGGCTTCCATCAGCTCTGCCCATTTTTCACTTGGGTCCAGTAAATAGATTGCGGCGTAGTAATAATTGAATTGGTCAGTGAACAGATTTATGACTCTCGCAAGAAGTTCGTCTGGATCGAGGATGGAGGAAGAGACCTTGGCGAGCTCATTCGTTGCTTTTAGCAGGCGGGTGCGTTCTTCCACTTGTTTTTCCAGGTTGCCCTGGAGTGCTTCCAAACTTGCGACCATTTGATTGAAGTGCATGGTCACTTCGGCAATCTCATCGGTGGCAGTTACAGCCACCCTTTGAGACAAATTTCCGTCTTCCACAGCTTTGAACGCTGCAATTAAATCCTTAAGCGGATTAGAGACAGTGCGTGAAATAAAATAGGACAGTCCCACGCTGAGACCTAATACAAGTCCGCTGCCTAGAATGACATCCCTTTGGAAGTTTTGACGCAGTAGGGGATTATCCACCGTTAGACTTCTGGTCATGTAATGAAAGCCGATGGGGCCAACCATCAAGATGCCAATGGTCACCAAAATAAGAATGATTGCCTGAAATTTATAAGATAATCGTGGACCAGCCAGTCCATTCAGTTGTGCATCAAAGCTTTTCGGGAGAAGCGCCAGCCGGGCGGGTAATAGAAAGCGATCTATGAGCAAAGCCGCCAGGGTGACGATGGTGAGTATGGAGATAAGTCCGCCTATCAGGGAATATAGGAATTGATCGTAATCGATAAGACGCTGCTGATATGAGCTGATTGCGGTGGGTAGAATGTTTACCGCAAAGGTAATGACCAATGCCGCAAAAGCATACCTCCATGTTAGGGCCGAAATTTCACCCCAGGCCGAAAGTTCTTCCTTCGGATCAGGCTTTAATTGATCATTGGACAAGTCAGTAAGACGTTTTCGGGCGTTTGGCGTGAGATACCAGGTAACGATCAGCAGGATGAGATTCCCCATCAGAAATAAGAATGGGGTCGTGAGCGAAAATTGTGCCGGCGCTCCAGAATCAAGCGTGGAGTTGGTTCGTATGGAGATCGTACCTAAGATCGCGCCCGGGATCGCCAACAACTGGGCAATGGCGATGATAATAAGAATATACCAGCCGCCTGTCCGTAATAATGATTCGCTCATTGAAGTTAAGCGTTTCATGGCGCAGTCGTCTTTTCGTCAGAAGAATTAATGCCGACCTTGATATGGGCGCGGTTTGCCCCCACTGCGCGCGTTAATTCGCTGACGGTCGTGGTCAAAATCGTCTGCATATCAGTTGTGCGTCTAATCTTGTCTGTGATCTCAAACAGAACCCGCTCCCGTTCTGCTTGTGCCCGAATTTGTTCAAGCAACCTTGCATTGGCAATGATGGCTGCCAGGCTTCCGCCAAGCGTACCCAGAAGTTCCTCATCGGTTTCGGTGTAGGCGGAAGTTTGTTCACTTTCCACATTGAGAACCCCGAGGAGTTCACTTCGATATACAAGCGGAACAGCCATTTCTGACCGGGTGTTTACACTTCCTGCTATATAGCGTGAATCATCATGTACATTGTTAACTCGCAAAGTTCGGCGATGCGCAGCCGCCCAACCCGTGATCCCACTCCCGACAGGGATACTCAGCTCGAATACTTCATCTGCATAACCTACCGTGGCTCTTACCAAGAGGTTCTTTTTGTCTCGGTCTGCCAGCAGGATTGCCACACGATCTCCACCAAGGGTCACTTGTAAGCCATTTACCGCTGATTGCAGTGCTTCGTCCAATGTTGTACCCGAGGCGGCTGTTGTCGTAATGTGATGCAGTAGACGGTGTTGTGCCAAATGTTCCTGGGTCTCTGCAAATAATTCTGAATTAACCACTGCAATGGCAAGCTGATCCGCCAGGATTTGAAGTGTGCGCAGATTGCCTTCCGTGAATGCATAGGCCTGCTCACTTTGCACATCCAGGACGCCCACGATTCTTTCACCCACTTTCAAGGGAATAGCAGCCTCACTGTGTGTATTGGGCAAAAGCGGATTCGCCAGATAGGTCGCGTCGCGCGCCGTATCATTGACGATCAATGGCTCACCGTTACTGGACACAAAACCAACCACCGACTTAGAGCCCACCGCGAGTTTGTACCCAGCGCGCTTCAGTTGGGCACCGGCATCGCCAGTGGCTTCTCGAATCACAAAAAATTCCCCGGGTGAATCTTTCAGGAATACGGCAGCGTGATAAAAGTCAAAACGTGACCGGATAAGCTCCGTTGCCTTCTTGAGCAGTTCATCCAGATCGAGCGAGCTGCTGATGTCGCGCGCGATTTCGGAGGCAGTTTCAAATTGAAGGGCCGTTTGCCGGCTCTCTTCAAGGATATGAATGTTATGTATGGAACTGGACACCTGATTTGCCACGGACATGACAAATTTTAGATCAACATCGTTGAATGCATGTTCATGTTCCAGGTCCTGCACAATGATCGCACCAATCGATTCGCCCTGCGCCAATAATGGCACACCCATCCATGATTGAGCAGGTTTTCCGGCGATCTTTGCGCCCATGGC
>Ga0065707_10000812_pt1 | contig 16033 bp, 19 predicted proteins | sample SwiRhicommuniRL3_FD_59094 | JGI IMG/M metagenome (GOLD analysis project Ga0065707, IMG submission 59094) | Switchgrass rhizosphere bacterial communities from Rose Lake, Michigan, USA - RL3 v2 (version 2) | ecosystem: Host-associated > Plants > Roots > Rhizosphere > Soil | place: East Lansing...
CTGCCACTGCCATGAGCTTTGTACCCTTGCCCCGCTTGGTTTTTCCCACCCCTTTGCCCCCTTTTTAGCCATGACAAAGGTTCCGTCTATGAAACACTCGCTTAGATCCAAGCTGCCTCGTTCTTTCACATCTTCGACCAGCTTCTTCAGAATCGCTTCAAAAGTACCCGCACGAACCCATTCTTGGAAACGCCTATGGCAGGTTTGGTAGGCGGGATACCGATTGGGCATATCATGCCAAGGTGCTCCTGTTCGCATGACCCATAAGATCCCATTCAGGATGGCTCGATTGGCCACTCTCGGTCTGCCTTTGCCGTCCGCTCGCTTGTTCGGCTTTGGCAATAACAGTTCGACTACTGTCCATTGTTCGTCTGTAAGGTCCATTGGCTCGCTCCCAATTTGGGTTTGAGCCACAGTCTACCATTTTTGAGATGACTTCTAAAAATCTTTAAGTACTCCCAAGGTTTCTGTTCAGGGGTGACATCAAGCCGAGTGTAAGTTAGGTGTGCAATTTCTTTATCAGCACGTTTTTTTGCAGTGCCAAGAGTTTCTGTTTTCGCAGGTTGAAGATTCTTCCAAACATCTTCGTTTTCGAAAAAATCTTCTGCAACAATGTCGTCGCTTCTAGGATTCTCTGAATAGAAGAACCCAATTAACGCTCTAACATGGATGGCAAAAGCCTCAAGCAAAGAATTATTCATTGCACCTATACCAGCTATACCTGACGACATACCCTGTGCAAGTGCCTGAAACATCCATATTTCATAGAACAGATGATTTGAAGCTTCGCATAATTCTTCTAGAGAACGAGATATCCTTGTCATCTTTTACCTACTTTTCGTTATTTATTTTACCCAACTCCATCCATTCCATCCTCAAACGACAGCGGACTAAACCCAAAATCCTTTTGCGCTTCGGCACCGCCCCGAAAAGGATCATGGGCTAAATTGATACCAATCGGGCATTTCAACTACCCACCCCAAAGTGCCATCTGCTGTATTAACTTGCCACCACAGATAATCATCAGCAATTTTTGGACCACCGATCGGCACGATCCAATCACCGGGTTGTAATTTTCTGAGGATCTGACCGTTTATGGAAGGCTCCGCTCGTAAGTTGAGATCCGCCCCTTTCGAAGTAATTGTGTACATATAGCCAAAGCTCAGAACGAATCTCAGGTTTGGCATCCAGGACAGGCTGGCAAGATCAAGAAGTTGAATACCGTCGCTGGTTGAAGCAGCCAAAGTCTTTCCGTCAGATAAAAAACCGATGTCATTAACATTGAAGTGCTCATCTGGCGGCAATTTGCCTGGCAATTCGAGAGACGGAGCTGTCATAATTTCCGCATCATTCAAATTTATCAATTTGATTATGTCTTCTGCACTTTTTGATGCCAGTATGCTTTCGTCCGGGTCAAATGCCAGAACCTCGACCCAGGTAGAATGGATATCAGAAAAAATCGATGGAGCGGTTGAATCAGATTTCCACAGAATAATTTTTCCACTGGCACAACCTTCAAATACAAATTCATCGNATCCCGTGGATGCCAGGAAGGTTCCCTTGCTACTAAATATCGTAGTAGGTGCAAACCCGATACCTCCATCCGGTCCTTCACGGGAACCCATATTCTGGCCCGTTGCCATATCCCAAAACTGGATACTCGTTACGTCTCCGGTAACGAGCTGCTTGCCATCCGGGCTGAGCGCAAAACCATAGGGAGAAAATCCGACTGTTCCATGGACCGAATACTTGATTGTATTGCTAGCCAGGTCCCAAACAGTAACTTTTTCATCAAAACTCGATGATATCAATGTATTATTGGGTCCAAATGCCACCTGCAGCACTTCAGAATCGGGTATATCAATGTTATGCAGTATCGCGCCTGTTTTCCAATCCAGGATAATGATTTTTTCCTGCCCACCAATCGCAAGCTGTGTTCCATCTGGACTAAATGCCACGCCCCACAAAGCCTCCAAAAAAAACTGATAGCGAGCAAATGATTGATTCCAATCGTTCACATTCCAAACAAAAACGTCATTATCGCGTTCCAATGTAGCCTTTGCGACGACCGCCAAAGTTTCGCCATCTGGGCTCAGCGCCATATCACCAGCGGAATAAATGGCATTGAACTCAAGCAAAGACAACGCAGGAAGCTGTCTAATCAGGCTTTCTGATGCTGGAATGACAATCGGCGTGTTTGCCAAAGTGACATTTTCTGTTGGAGAGATTTGCGCAGGCGTGATTGTCGGCTCAGATGTTTGAGTCGGCAAAGACAGTGTCGGAGTAACTTCTACTCGGGCAACACAGCCCATCAACGACAATACAAGAAAGATGATTGAAGCTGCTCTAATTCTTTTATTCATATTGCTATCCTCCTATTTCAATTTTTATTCCATCTTCAAACGACAGCGGACTAAACCCAAAATCCTTCTGCGCTTCGGCACAGGAAAAATCCTTGTTTTCGTCGCAGAGCAAGCCGCATGGCTGCTCCACTTTGATTCTAAACGAGAACTCAAAGATCTGCTTTGCAAAAATCTCCGAGCGCCTTATCGAACGAATCACCATTTTCCCCTGCGTTTATTGCTGGCTGAAATTTCAACTTTAATGACATATCCTACACAAGCTATTCCTGTTCGGCACAAGGGCGACCCGCCCAAATGGGCGAATACGTAATGATATTGATGGGTCGCCCCAACAACAAAAACAGGCGACGTGGTCGCCTGTTTTTGTTGTTGGGGAGTATCCTACGCTGTGGGTTGAGATATTTCCTTCACCATTTCAGCGGTTTCCTCAGTTTGGTCAACTCGGGTTGCCACGTCAGCCTGGGAAATGATCCCGACGATGCGCTGATCGTCATCAACCACAGGCATGCGCCGTAATTGATGTTTTGACATGGTATCCACGGCTTTCTGCACGTCATCACTGGCGCGGCAGGTGACCACCTCGTAGGTCATTACATCGGCAACCAGTGTTGAGCCAGTATCACGTTCAGGGGCCACAACTTGCAGCGCCAGATCACGGTCTGTCACGATCCCGATGAGCTTCATGGTTTGTTCATCTTCGATCACGGGGATGGAACCCACGTCCTCAGCCTCCATCAATTGCGCGGCTTTTGAAACGCTATCTGTAGGCAAACAACAAACCGGGCTTTGCGTCATTACATCACTACATTTTTTCATGGGGAAACTTCCTTTCAAGGGTTTGTTACAACAGCCTGACGACGATCAGGATCAGCGCGATGACAAGCAAGACGTGGATAAAGTTGCCTGCGCCTCGCAGTGAAACAGGTCCCACAAAGCCTAACAGCCACAAGATGATCAGGATTACGATAATTGTCTCTAACATGGTTTTCTCCTTATATAGTCTGAGTTCGATGTGTCATTGCGAGATCGTTTTCAACGACGATCCATGCAATACTGTGTGGCATCCATGCCTCTCGCAATGACACACATAAACAGGGCTGACCTAACTCTGTTGCCCTGGATTTTCCGAGGTTGGTCAATGGTGGGTATGATGTTCACTTCTAGTGCGCGTGACTTCAACAACCGGTCCGCGCGGACGGTAGAAGATGACCCAGATCGTTCTTTCGATCGCCCATGCGATCAAGGCATAGATCACCATGGCAAAGAACGATGAGAGTTCCAACACCATACCGCCAAACGCGGGGGTAACCGTCAAGCCAGCAAAAGGAAACAGGAACAAATCTGTAAACGTATAGATTAAGGCGGCAATGGGGCTGGCCGGGTTGGCGGCGATCAACTTAAGCAGGATGCGCAATGCGATCAAAGTCTCCAGTGTTCCAAAGAACAACCAAACCAATTGAGTAGCCTTAAAGGTGAAGATACGCAATTCACGTTCCGGCTCATTTTGCACTGACCTTACTTCTGTTATCTTGTTATCTTCTGTCATTTCGTCCTCCAGGAAATAGTCAAGTTCTTATAAAGTGAAGTGACGCAGGGGTTTTACGCCCCTGCGTCATCGATCAACTATTTGGGTCTGGAAGCCATCTCAACGTCATTTTTCAGCGCGGCTTCGTAATTGGTTACACGCTTGTCAATTTCATCCGCTGCCTGTTCACGGGTATACCCATACTTTTCCTGCAACAGGCCCACAAGCACGTCAAACTTACCGGCAACTCGATCAAGATCGTTATCGGTGAGCTTGCCCCACCAAGCCTTGGCTTCGCCGCGCACTTGCTTCCATTTACCTTCGAGAATATGTTTGTTCATGAGATGCTCCTTGAAAACTTATGAATTTATTTTTTTAGATACGCTGGCTCATTCAGATCCAGGTTCCTGGATATGGCAAGCAAATGATCTGCCAGGCGATTCGGTATTTCACCTTTGCTTATAAAAGCGTCCGCCCCGGCTGAACGTGCGGCTTGCTGACGGGCATCCAGATAACTGGTGAGCACAACGATGATCGCATTTGAACAGGCCTGACGCATTGCAGAAAGGCCCGTGGCCGCATTGGTGGACAGCAGGTCCCAGTCCACAAGTAACAGGTTAAAGTTTGTGGCGGGGGCTCTGACTAAACTGGTCAGCCAGTCTGAGGCTTCACCAACGACATCCATTTTGAGATTCAACAACATAACCCGTAACGCTGATCGTTCCTCTGCTTTTGCATTGGCAATGTAAACGCGTATCATGCTCTGAATCTTATAATAAATATTCCCCAGTCGCATCCCGCAGCCGGGGAATATTTTCCTCCACCACTTGGGGGAGGTGTACGCAGGGCCTGTCAATTATTTATGCATGTAATCGCGCACTTGAACTTCCTCGAAACAAGAAGGTCAATACAAACCCGGTAACAAACCCGCCGACGTGTGCCATATACGCAACGCCGCCGGTGTCGGATGCCCCGGCTATGGAACCGATCCCGCTGAAAAGCTGCAGGACAAACCAAAAACCGATCACAATTAACGCAGGGACCGGAATGACCCTTTGCCCTTGCAATACGCTTACTCTGGCTTGCGGGAACAACAAGACATAAGAGCCCAGCACACCTGCAATTGCGCCAGAAGCACCCAGATTCGGAACACTTGAACCGAGGCTGAAAAACAATTGCAAGGCCGTGGCTCCAAGCCCGCAGAGCAAGTAGAAGATCAGGAAGCGCGACTGACCAAAACGATCTTCTATATTGTCACCAAAGATCCACAGGTAGAGCATGTTCCCTCCCAGGTGCAGCCACCCGCCATGCATGAACATGGAGGTGAACACAGTTAGAAAATCCGCAGCCGGGTTTGCCAGAAAGCGGTTGGGAACGAACGCCCATTTCATAATGAAAGCGTCACCTCCGCTCAGCTCCACCAGAAAGAAGAGCACGTTTGCCGCGATCAATATATACGTTACTACCGGTACAGTTCTTCGAGAACTATCATCATCGCCAATTGGAAGCATATTGTTTCTCCTTTTTTATTTGAATGACTATGAATGCGACGGAAAACGCCGCATTATTCCTACCAGCAAATTGATTCTGCGATCTAAAATTTTCTCCACCCTGCAACCTCTCAACCCAAAACAGTTTCGCTTCAGTATCTCTTTTAATTGTTATCTGCATGGCTTTAAAATGTTTGAGACTATCGAGTATGCAACGTTTTACGCTCATCGAAATCTGACGAGCGATGCAGCTTCCGCCATACAAATACAAATGGGTAAGCCAGCACAGTAAGTAGATCCATGAGCAGAAAAAGCAGGTTTAGTTTCATGATGTACCTTCCTTTCCGCGTTTCTCTCTTCATCATAAAACAAACATTCCCCCAACGCATCCATCGTTGGGGGAATGTTTGTCTCCGTCACTTGGGGGAAATTTAGTATCCGCTAGGAAGCCAGTTTATGGCGCAAAGCCAGTGCCACCGCTTCAGTTCTGCTGGCAACTCCCAGCTTGGCAAGAATACTGCTGACATGCGATTTAATTGTGGAGGGGCTCACTGTAAGCCGTCCGGCAATCTGGGTATTATTCAGCCCTTCGACCATTAATAAAAGCACTTCATGCTCACGTTCGGTTAAGTCCACCACCGGCGCTGAATCCTGGCTGGCAGCCTGAATCAAAGCCTGAGTAGCTTCCGGTGAAATCGTGGAGCGCCCGGCGTGCGCGGCCCGAATAGCTTGGGCAAGTTCATCGGCTGATACGCCTTTGAGCAAATAGCTGATCGCACCCGCCTGCAGCGCACTTTTTATTAGGATCTCATCTTTGAAACTTGTCAGTGCAATGACCTGGGCTGATGGGCATTGCTTGCGAATAAGCCGTGTGGCCGCTGCCCCATCCATGCTCTGCATCACCATATCCATCAGCACAACATCGGGTTGGAGCTTTACACAGAGCGGGATGGCAGATTCCCCACTTTCTGCTTCACCAACCAGCACAAAATCTTTGAAGACCTTCAAGAATGTCGCCAGGCCACGGCGCACCATCAAATGATCATCAACAACCATGACACGAATGGGATTGGACGAGGTCTTCATGCGTTCTCCTGTTTTGGGGTCTCCTGCCAATGCAGGCTGATCTCGGTGCCTTTGCCAGGCTTACTCATGATCTCCAGCTCTGCACCAATGGCTTTGGCGCGTTCGTACATCATACTGAGTCCATAATGGCCGGGCAATGAAATATTGGAGTCAAAGCCGCGTCCATTATCCTGGATCTGCATATCCACTTTACCGGCAGCATATTGAATTTTGATCTTTACGCGGCTGGCAGCGGCATGTTTGGCAATATTATTTAATCCTTCCTGACAAATCCGATAGACCACCACCTGCACCTCACTGATCAGAATGTCTTCGCCTGTGATCGTGAGTGCCACATGAATATTCGTGCGGCCGGTGAATGCGTCTGTCAACTGATGCAGGAGATCGCTGAGATTACCGTCGATTAGCGCCAATGGTCTTAATTCGGATACCAACATACGCATTTCTGCGATCGCGCCGCGGATGAGGTTGCGCAGGTCTTCAAGCGAACGCCGCGCGTCCTCCTGATCCTGTTCCCATAAGCCTGGAAGCACTTCAGCAATCAGTCCGGCTGAAAACAGGGACTGGTTCACCGCATCATGCAAATTTCGCGCAAGACGCTGACGCTCCTGTAATATGGCAAGTGCCTGGGCATCTTCAAATAATTCCGCGTTGACCAGTGTAATCGCAGCCTGGTTTGCAAGAGTCATGGCCATATCTGCGTGCCGGGCTTTAAAGTAATCCTGCTCTGAATGCGCAAGCCCTATGACTGCAATAACACGCCCCTTCACCGCCAGGGGTACCCACATCCAGGATCGGGCATCTTTTAACATGGCAGCAGCTTCATTTCTAAGAAATGACCTAAGGAACTTTGCGGCTGGGTCATCCCCTCTTACGTCTGCAATACGAATAGGGCGCTGCCTGGTAAATAATGAGGTTAATGTCTCGGGAACATCCAACTGTATATTTAGCGGCGGTGCCTGCTCCAATTCCTTTGGGTTGTGCGTGGTCAAAACGATCAAGTTGGATTCTTCCACAGCAAAGAGCCCTGCATGAGTATATTCGATGATCCCACGGAACTGTTCGAGAATAAACCCTGGCTTAACTTCAAGTGCCGATGCGAATGCTTCAGATATTTCAAGCAAGGTAGCTTGTTCGTGGGTCCGTTCCTGAACCATTCTACGAATCACATCTTCCTCAATATGTTGACCAACATTGCGGATCGCACAAAGCCAATACGGCTGGCCCTGATATACAAATGCTGTTCCACGCCATTCGGCGTTAAACAATGAGCCATCCTGCCTCACATGAGCGACCAAAGCTTCAAATGTATTCCCCGCTTGGATTGCCTCGGCACAGAGGGTTAATAAATGATGACTGTTAGAATGGATAAACTTGGTTAGGGGAGAACCAATAAATTCTGCACGGGTATTTCCGTGCATTTTTGCCGCAGACTGGTTGGCTTCCACGACCAGGTCCGTTGAGGCATCCTTGATGATGATTCCATCGGTCATTGCATCAAAGATGCTTTGGTATAGTGATTCTGGCTGGTTTAGTTGGTCCTTTTTCATAGAATAATCCGAACAAACTTAATCAGTGAACAGGAAAATCACAATCCATTTACCATATTGGCAAACTTTGTGAACCTTGGTGGAAATCATTCTACCCTTTCTCGTGTAAAGATGAAATAGATGATCCCCGCCTGGTTACCGGGAATTTATTTCGAGCCCTATCCCCGCCTCAAACGACAGTGGACTAAACCCAAAATCCTTTTGGGCTTCAGCGTAGGAAAAATCCTTATTCTCGTTCAGACGCAAAACCTGCTCCGCTTTGATGGGAAAGGGAATCCGCATCCGCTCGAAGAAACGCAATAAGCTCACAACCGGTTTCGATGGCACGTGGATTTTCCATACGTACTTGTTCATCTGCTTGGCAATCGTATCAATGATGTCGTTGTAGGTCAGCGCCTGTTTCCCGGCGATGTTGTAACTCTTGCCAATTGAACTTTCGTTCGATAGGCAACTCACCATTGCCTGTGCGACATCGTCCACATAGATAGGCTGTTGCAGATATTTACCATCACCAAAAATTGGAATTATCGGAGAATAGCGCAAAAAACGAATCAAACGCCACATATTGCGGTCGCGTGGACTGCCGTAGATCATCGTCGGGCGCAGGATGGTGTATTTCAGTCCGCTTGTTTCGATGGCAAGTTCCGCCGCCACGCGGATTTTCTTGCTACCCGCGTTGAGTTGCGTGAAGATGGCGGTGGTGCTGATGAAGACGGCGCGCTGGATACCTGCATTCTTTGCCGCACCGATGATCGAGTCCGCGTGACCGAAGCCGAGTGAGGCAACGTTGATGAGGGCATCTGCGCCTCCGGCGCTTTGCATAGCGGAGGTCAACGATTGAGGGTCGGATACATCTCCCAGCGCCCATTCGATATTCAAACCAGCCAGCGATGAACGGTCGCTGGAGGCGCGATACAAGCAGCGGACTTCGTGTCCGCTTTTGAGGAGGAGATGGATGGCGCGTGAACCTGTGAAGCCTGTTGCGCCTGTGACGAAGATTTTCATAGTTATCTATTAATGTGGTCTCGATACGCCCTTCACAACGAACGCTCAGGGGTACTCGACCACCGCTTGGAATTACATTATCCTTTCACCAACTTCGTAAGCAAATCCAGTGTTTCATTCAACTTATCGCGGCGGTCGAGATGTTTCACCAAATAGTCGCGGGCATGCTGTCCCATTTGCTGAACACGCTGCGAATCTTTAGAAAGTTCAAGAATTGTCTTTGCGAGCAATTCGTCATTTCCAGGTTGCACAAACACTCCCCCATTCGAAGACTCGATCAAATCACGCGAAACGCCGTCAATGGCCAGCACGGTCGCACGCCCCGCAGCCATGTAATCGAAAACTTTATTCGGATACGTAGTGCGAAACATGGGAATATCTTGCAAGATCGCAAGACACGCATCTGCAGAGGCAACGACCAACGGCATGTCCTTTTTTGCCCGCACGCCCGCAAAAATGACGTTCGTCAACTTCATCCGCTCCGCTTCACTCTGCAACCGCGGACGTTCCTTCCCATCACCGAATAATACAAACCGGATGCGGTCTTCTGCATCAAAATCGTTCTTAGCCACAGAGACCACCGAGTTTTTGAGTTCTTTCTCAGAGTCTCTGTGGCTGAGTCTTTCAGCCGCACGCAGGATCGTGTCAATGTCATTCGCCTGCCCCAACGCACCTGCATATAACATCACGAATTTAGCTTGCAATCCCAACTCAGTCCGAATCGACGAGCCATCCACTTGCGGGTTGAACATATCCACGTCCGTGCCATAGGCAATGTAGGTGATCTTCCGCTCAGGCACACCCTTACCAATCATATACTCTTTATACGCGGGCGAGTTCACCAGAATATGCGTCGCCCGCGTGTACAAGAATTTCTCCAGCCAGCGTCCCAACGCAATCAGTACTGGGTTAGTCAACACACCCATGCTCACGCCAAACTCGGGCCACAGGTCACGCACTTCGAGCAAAAACGGCTTGCGCCTAATCAGTGCCACCACCCACGCCGAAACCGCCTGAAAGATCGGCGGCGTCGTGCCCATTACCAGCTCCACATCGTGCACCTGCAGCGCCGTCCATACCGAACTGAACATGAAACTAAAAAAAGAAATAATGCGCCAAAAATAACTACGATGCAACGCCGGGTAAATATACGCGCGCAAAATCTGCACCCCCCCGATCTCCTGCTCGGCAAATATACCTCTCCGCGCCACCGTGCGCTGGCCCGTTTGATAATTCAGATCGCTCGCAACAATGACCAACTCGTGGCCGTGTTGCTGCAAAAATTTCGCCATCTCGAAATGACGTGTATGTCCCGGCTCATCGGGCGAAACGAATGCTTGATTAAGCAGCAGGATTTTCATTGGCTGTCATTATATTCGATGGGATGAAAATCCGCTTCGCACCCAGCCGATACCTGATCCTCCCCAACACAGGCGCTTCCTCAGCCTAATATAATTGCAAAAGCTTCCACGAATTGTTCAGAAAATCCAAACGAATGAGGGATCCGTGGCTAAAATGCCTCGAAGAACCTCCATCCACGTTCTTGAACCTTAATCTCTAATTAACAGCTACGAAAGGACACGACCCTGAGAGTCTTTGATAGTCCCGTCAGATAGAATTAGGTTTAGAAATATGAAATTACACAAGCCTGCTCCAAGCAGCTTGCGCAAAAATCCGGAAAGGAATCTACGAACATGGAAATCCCACGACACTGGAGACTCAAGAAACAACGCTACGGGCTGGTCGGTGAAGTCTGCCCCCACTGTGATTACAAGATCTTCCCCCCGCGCGATGTCTGCCCGAACTGCGGCGACGAAGCCAAAACGCTGTACACCTTTAGCGGCAAAGGCGAAGTGTACTCCTACACCACAGTTTACGAAGCGCCCAGCGGATACGACGCCAACGCTCCCTACACTGTCGCTTTGGTCAAGCTGGACGAGGGCCCCATGATCACCGCGCAACTCACCGACGTGGATAACAACGCCGTCGAAATCGGCATGCCCGTTGAAATGGTCACCCGCAAAATGCGCAACGACGGCGACGAGCGTGGATTGATTGTTTACGGCTATAAATTCAGGCCGCAAAACCTTGTACCTACCAAATAGAGAACAAAAAGCCAAAAATGAACGAACACCCCTACGTATAGGGGTGTTTTCTTTTAAAACATTCCCATAAACAATCAATCCACTTTTTGCTATCTACCGACAGCTTCTCCGATCCCAGAACCTGCTTGCTTTATACTGATTCAAGCAATTCATCTCTACAGGCAGGTTCCTATGCAGAATTATTCAACCGTTCTAGATCAAATCACATGGGGAATACATCTCAACTTCGAGGGACACTTCGCTTCCCCACCGAACTCTCCCTCCTGGCTTACACAACTTCAGCAGCAAGATTGGCAGCGACGTGGAATTATCCTATGGGATGCGGAATTTCGGATTGTTACACATCACTATGCAGGATCTGCGCTTGAACTTCTTGAGAATCTTCAAGGCAATAATGCATGGAAGACCAACGGTCTAACCATCGGATCGCCAGCTTTCCAACTTTCCGCCAATAGTGTAAGCACTCCATCGGCAAAGGTTGGAGGAGATTGGGTACTGAAAAACCAAATAGAACTTAGCACAGATCAAGCACAAGCCTTTGTCGAATTTCTGATCACACAGGAGAGCTTGTTGAAGCGTATTTCACTGTGTGACCAGGAAGATGCGGAAGAAGCCCTTAAGAAGATTTACCAGCATATCGCTGCCTACGGCAGAAAGGTCCGGGAAGGAAAGAAAAGTGACAAGATAACTGAGACTACAAAACCGTACATCCTCCCATTTTCATCCCGCAAGGTAACCTTGAAGCATTTGATCTACCAGATCTAGGAACACTTATTGAGACTGGAAGGCTCAACGAATTCTTTTGCCAGGGGGATTATTACGCGCGGGATATTCAACAACAGCGGTTCACGGGTTATGGCTCCGAGATTATCTGCAATGCCGATATGCGCATCGGGGAGATACGGCAATTTTGCAAGTTGCAGGATGAAGGTCAGGGTTTGCTGAGAACGGTAATGACACAACTCAATTTATCGGCGTGTGCCTATCATCGCATCCTCAAACCGGCACGTACGATTGCAGACTTGGCGGGAAGCGAAGAAATCCAATCCGCACATTTGGCAGAGGCCCTACAATACCGTCCGAAGATTATGCTGGCATGAACTCTTCTGCTCCAAAAAAATACTCCTTATCTCGCGAGATAAGGAGTATTTTTTGCGAAATCTTAATACTTTCTTGACGTCCATCTCTGCTTCCTTGTCCCCAATTTGACCGATAACTGCCTACACTAAGACCGAAATGGAGGCACATATGAACGATTTACTATATCTTGGACTTACCATACTTTTCTTCGTCCTCACCCTCGGACTAATCAAAGTCTGTGAGCGGCTGATGGAGGATAAATCATGAACGTCTTGTACGCAATCACAGGCATCATTACCGTGATCCTGTTTGTCTACCTTGTATTAGCCTTACTCAAACCGGAGTGGTTCGGATGAATATCTACAGTTGGTCTCAACTCATTTTCTATATCGTGGTTTTGCTGGCATTGGCAAAACCGCTTGGTTCGTTTATGGCGAAAGTCTATCAAGGCGAACACACCTTTCTGGATCGTGTGCTGGGTCCCGTTGAACGGTTCATCTATCGCCTCTCAGGCGTCAAAGCAGATGAGGATATGAACTGGAAGACCTATGCCATCGCAGTGATGCTGTTCAATGTGCTTGGTCTCATTGTTGTGTATAGTTTACAAAGACTTCAAGCTATATTGCCTCTCAACCCACAAGCGCTTGGCGCGGTCACACCTGATTCTTCGTGGAATACAGCCATTAGTTTTGCGTCCAACACGAACTGGCAAGGTTATGGTGGCGAGGTGACCATGAGTTATTTATCGCAAATGCTTGGCTTGACGGTGCAGAACTTTGTATCCGCCGCTACAGGGATGGCTGTTTTGGTAGCGCTCATCCGTGGGATTGTTAGACATACTGCTAAAGGCATTGGAAACTTCTGGGTGGATTTGACCCGCTCTACACTTTACATTCTTGTGCCACTTTCACTTGTGGTAGCTCTTGCACTTGTTTCGCAGGGTGTTGTGCAAACATTCAGTCCGTATAAAACGGTTGCTTTGCTTCAACCCACAACTGACGCAAACGGCAATGCTGTGACTGAGCAAGTTCTACCTGTTGGTCCGGCTGCTTCGCAAATTGCCATCAAACAATTGGGTACGAACGGCGGCGGATTCTTCAACGTCAACTCTGCGCATCCGTTTGAAAACTCAACGCCATTCTCGAACTTTTTAGAGCTGTTGTCCATTCTCGTGATCCCAGCTGCGTTATGTTACTCCTTCGGCAGAATGGTTGGGGATACACGTCAGGGTTGGGCATTGCTGACAGCGATGACCATTATCTTTGTGACATTTTTAGGCGTAGCAATCTGGTCAGAACAAAGTGGCAACCCCGCCTTCGCAAAGCTGGGCATTGATCAAACTCAAACAAATATCAATCCAGGCGGCAACATGGAGGGCAAGGAAACCCGCTTTGGGATTGTTAATTCTGCACTATGGGCAACGGCAACCACTGCCGCATCGAATGGCTCGGTGAATTCGATGCATGATTCGTTTATGCCGCTCGGCGGACTTGTGCCTCTCTTCATGATTCAGTTAGGTGAGATCATCTTCGGGGGCGTTGGTTCTGGTTTGTATGGAATGCTGGCATTCGTTATCGTGGCTGTATTTATCTCAGGGCTGATGGTCGGACGCACGCCTGAATATCTCGGCAAAAAGATCGAAGCCTTCGAAATGAAGATGGCTTCGCTGATGCTCTTGATTCCCATTCTGCTGGCGAAAGTTGGCACAGCGATTGCAGTGGTGAATCCTTTAGGTCTCGCAACAATTTGGAATACGGGCGGTCCTCATGGGTTTAGTGAAGTCCTTTACGCCTTCTCGTCCGCGGCGAACAACAATGGCTCGGCCTTTGCTGGTTTGGGTGCAAACAATCCCTTCTATAACATCGCGCTAGGCATCTGCATGTTCTTCGCCCGTTACTGGTTGATCGTCCCTGTGCTGGCAATTGCGGGTTCACTCGTGCAAAAGAAGAAGGTTCCTGCAAGTGCTGGTACTTTGCCAACGCATACACCGCTGTTTATTGCCTGGCTCATCGGTGTCATCATGATCGTCGGCGCGTTGAGCTTCATCCCCGCACTGGCATTGGGACCCATCGTCGAGCATTTGATGGTCTTTGGTCATTAGGATATATCCATGAATACTCAAAATAAAAAACAATCCCCATATCGCCGCGAGATCTATCAACGCGCGATCTTGGACTCCTTTACAAAACTCAACCCGCGCTGGATGGTACGCAACCCGGTCATGTTCGTGGTGGAAGTTGGAAGTGTGCTGACCACTGTGTTATGGATACAGGCTTTGCTCGGAATGGGTGAAGCGCCAACCAACTTCATCGGCGCAATCGCACTGTGGTTATGGTTCACTGTTCTATTTGCAAACTTCTCCGAAGCTGTGGCAGAGGGACGTGGCAAGGCACAGGCTGAGTCGCTGCGCAAGGCACGGCAGGATACGCCCGCTAAAAAGATCGGTTCGAAGGTTGAAAAGTTTGAAGGCCCGAAAGTTGAACATCAACTGGTTTCATCGACTGCGTTACGAAAGCATGATTTGTATCTCGTTGAAACCGGCGATATTCTTCCGGCGGACGGTGAGATCGTCGCTGGCATCGCGTCGGTGGATGAAAGTGCTGTTACTGGCGAATCAGCTCCGGTTGTGCGTGAGGCGGGCGGTGACCGGTCAGCTGTCACAGGTGGGACGCGTCTCTTATCCGATTGGCTGATTGTCCGTGTGAGTGCCGACCCAGGTCAGGGATTCCTGGATCGCATGATCAGCATGGTCGAGGGCGCGAAGAGGCAGAAGACGCCGAATGAGATCGCGCTCAATATTTTGCTGGCTGGTTTCACAATCATCTTTTTGGTGGTGTGCGCCACATTGCTTCCATACTCACTGTATAGCGTGAATGCCGCAGGCAAAGGGACAGCCATCACAATTACTGTGTTGGTCGCGTTGCTGGTTTGTTTGATCCCAACCACAATTGGCGGATTACTTTCCGCGATTGGTATCGCGGGGATGGACCGCATGATCCAGCGTAATGTCATCGCCATGTCTGGTCGTGCCGTGGAAGCGGCGGGGGATGTGGACGTTTTATTGCTTGATAAGACTGGCACGATCACGCTCGGCAATCGCCAGGCTGTGGAATTTATTCCTGTGAACGGAGTTAACGCGCATGAATTGGCAGAAGCCGCGCAACTTGCTTCACTTGCCGATGAAACACCAGAAGGTCGTTCCATCGTTGTGCTCGCCAAGGAAAAGTTCGGGCTACGTGGACGAACCATAGGATCCAGCGATGAAGCACCGGAGGGCATGCACTTCATCCCGTTTACTGCGCAGACACGCATGAGCGGCGTCAACTTCGACAGCACATTTATCCGCAAAGGTGCGCCGGATACGATGATCGAAATGCTTCAATCGAATGGCAACGGTGTCCCATCCGATCTGAAGCCAGCGGTGGATAACATCGCGCGCATGGGTGGCACGCCGTTGATCGTGACAAAAAACAATAAAGCTTTGGGTGTCATTCATCTCAAGGATATTGTCAAAGGCGGTATCAAGGAACGTTTTGCACAACTGCGCAAGATGGGCATCAAGACGGTGATGATCACAGGTGATAACCCATTGACCGCTACCGCAATTGCAGCCGAAGCTGGTGTGGATGATTTCCTCGCCCAAGCCACGCCTGAAACAAAGTTGAAACTCATCCGCGAACATCAGACAGGCGGCAAACTGGTTGCGATGACCGGTGATGGTACCAATGACGCTCCCGCGCTCGCGCAAGCGGATGTGGCAGTTGCCATGAATACCGGTACACAACCCGCACGCGAAGCCGCCAATATGATCGACCTGGATAGCAACCCC
>Ga0065707_10082369_pt1 | contig 16031 bp, 16 predicted proteins | sample SwiRhicommuniRL3_FD_59094 | JGI IMG/M metagenome (GOLD analysis project Ga0065707, IMG submission 59094) | Switchgrass rhizosphere bacterial communities from Rose Lake, Michigan, USA - RL3 v2 (version 2) | ecosystem: Host-associated > Plants > Roots > Rhizosphere > Soil | place: East Lansing...
CCGCAAAATCGCGGCAGTGATAGAGGCGCAGCGCCAGCAGCTTTTCAGGGCGTCGGCCGTCGTCGATATGTGCAGGTTCGCGTGTGCATCGAAGTTCACAGGCTTCGACCCCGAACAGATGGCAGACGCGTTGCGCGTCGTCAGTGACTTGATAGGCGACGCTGCGGGCGCACTGGAAGGTCCGGCCGAACAAGTCAGCGCCGGGGGTGCCGCATGAAGCGCCCGAAGAAGCCAGCGGTAAATCTGACCGACTTGGCCGACCAACTCTCAAATGCCGTTGGGTTCATAGAATGCGCGGTACTGGCAATGACGGCCGACGACAAGCAGACCGGGCCAGAGCAGGTCGTACTGGAGCACGGCATAAAGGCGCTGCTTCGGGTGCATGCCGATCTTCTTGACCGCGCAAGCGACTAGCCGGTGCTCGCTTTCGGGCTGACCGTGAAGTCTGTGCGGCGGCGGCGGCGCTTGGGTATCGCAGCGGCGATTACAGGCCGCGCCGTGCCCAGCCGCCGCCCGCAGTGGACGCATTGGTCGCCACGATGCAGGCTTTCCGGCCCGCACGCCGGACACGTATGACGCGACAGGGCTGGTCCACTGTGGACGCCGATGATGTCGCCGTCACCACTCATGCCGCAGCCTTCCGACGTTTGCCGGTGCCCTTGCTGTGATCGGCGGGCGGCAATGCTTCCAGCACTCGCTGCAATCGCTTCCCGTCGTGCAGCTCGAATGTGGCCAACTCGTCTGACTTGACGGTCAGCACGTCACGGTCCCATGCGTATGCGCGTCCCTTGTCATCGGCGCCAGACAGCACGATCAGTCCGAGGCGGCGGACATGCACAAAAGCGTTGGGGCCATTCAGCGTTTCATCCCCGCCGCCTTGGTCGCTTCGGAATAAATAGACAGGGCGGTCATCGCCGGCCGCGGTGCGAACAAGGCACGGGCCGAAGGATCGCAGCAACTCGTCCACGTCGGCACGGAATCGGCTGCCGAATTCGATCAGCGCGAACCCCTTCAGGTTGATGCCCACACCGTGTTCCGACACATCAACGTTGAAATGGAAGTTCCCGACTGAATCAACATAGCCGTCCTTCTCCGCTTCCTGCTGGCCCCACCGGACCGGCAGTGGTTTGCTGAAGCCGTTTTCCCGCAGTACATCCATAGCGCGGTCATTGCCGTATCGCAGGGTCTGACCCGGCTGAAGCAGCGGGCGCGGTACTCGTGGCGGTGGGAAGTAATCGACAACCGGCGCGCGGGCATCCAGTAAGCGGTTGGCCTCATCCACAAGTGCCTGCGCGTGATCGCGGGACAGCGGCGCCAGTTCGTTGCGGAAGACATCCAGCAGGCTGATGCCGTCTTTCCATTGACCATTCAACAGGACAACCGAGGCGGCTGATTCCACGCGCACGCTGTCGGGTTGATTGCCGTAGCCCGTCGCAATGGTTGAGAAGCGCTCACCCGCAAGTTTGAATACATACACGGCTTCGCCGTCCGCGATGCGCACCGGTACGCGACCGTCACCGACATAGCGCTTGACGATTGCGTCAATGTCCGCCGCCAGTTCGGGGCGAACCGACACGGTGACGGTGGCCAAATATGTGTCTTGCGCGTTCTGCACGGGCGATTCGGGGCTACGTGCGGGCGGCACACTGGTCAACACAGCCACAGGTGCATCCGCATAGTCTGGATTGCGCGTCCAATCGATTTGCAAAACATGGACTGGGCCGAGCGGGCGCAGGTCTGGCGTGCCCAGCGGTATGGGCGCGAACCCGTTCTGGCGCAGCAACTGAGAGGAATTGCCGAAAGTCAGTTCGTTCATGGTGGTTACTTCTTCGGTTTGGATGAATCGACCGCGATGACATCGTGGTCAAGAATGCGGATGTCCCCGCGCTTCACAGCAGCGAGGTTCTGATTGCGCGCAATCCAGCGCTCCACAATTCCGCGGTCAACGCTTTCGTTGAAGCCATGCTCAAGGTACAGGCGGTCCGCGGAATCCAATGCCATTCCCTTAACGCCTGGAATCGCGTTCAGAATTACTCCGTGTGGAAGCCGAACCAGCACGTCGCACGTTTTGGACTTACTCATTCCGTCAGCTCCGTTGATAGATCGTCGTCGGATCGAAGGCAGGCGCCTTGTCGGCTGCGGCTGATGCATAGGCGGCGCGCTTCTGCGCGTGCTTCTTGGCCTCGTTGTCGGTTGCAGCGGCTGGCGACTTCGTGGCCGTCGCTGCGTGCGGGGCGCTGGGCTCATCATCGGCGACCATTGCGGAGATAGCCGCTGCATGCTCGCGGACATCCGCGAAACTGATAGTTGCCGGATGGCCATCGCCAAACCACGCGTCAGTGACGAGTTTGTCCAACGCCTTCAAGCGCTGGCGCAACTGAAGTAGGGAAATGGTTTTCGCTGCCATTGTTGACGACTCAACTCAAAGAAAAATGGCGCCACGAAGTTGGGGGTAACTACCACGGTACACTTGCCTACGTGGCGCCAAGGGTTGCAATGAACCGTCCGTCTCGCTGAAGTTGGACGAGACGAACGACTTCACCTTACCGCGGCATGTTCCTTGCTGGCGACAACAAACCTCACCCCGGCATCCCTGCGGCTTCAAGTAGTTCGTCGCTGATGTTCAGCGGCATGCGTCGCGGTGCGAATGCCATGACCACGCTGTCCGCCAAGTTGGGTGACGCGCCATCACCATATTTGTCTATTAAGATTTTGCCCGCGGCGTTGGTGTCCATCGTTGGCTGCGACAGTTCCGCGGTCAGGCGCGCCAGCTCCGGAATCTTCGGATTGATGCTGATGATGTGGTTAGGGTCGTAAGGTTCGCCGCGTGATGCGGCATACGACTGTTCAAATAGCGAACGCAGATGCATGAACGCTTGCGCCTTGCGATTTGCCACGTAGTCTTTCCACGCCACGTTCGTGCGCGGCGCCTTGCGCTCTGCAAACACGGGACTGGATGAACCGCGGTACTCGGCAACTTTGACGGTGCGGTCAGGCCGTGACTCATTCAGTACGCGGGCAGCGCCGCGCACACCGGCGCCAAGGCCGTCTGCGTCATACAGCATTTCGTCCAACTCGCGCGCATCGCACAGGCGGAATGCTCGCGCGGTGGTGCCATGAATATCCGAGCCGGCACCGGACCAGCTTTCAACGTGTTCCAACAGGAAGCCGTGGCGAGCCGCCAGCGCTGAACGGTCATTGGTATCACCCACGTCCAGCGCGGCATATCGTGCGCCGGTGGGCTCCAGGCCAAGGCGTTCATGCAATCCAATCGCGGCCTGTACCCACGCGCTGGGAATGACGACACCTTGCACGGATGCGGCAAAGTCGCAGTTGATCTCAGCAGCGACCACCACGGGGTCCAACGTTGCCACCTTGTGCGCGTACCATGCGTCATCCTTGCGTGGATCGTCGCGCCATGTGATGTCGAAGCGCGGCACCGCTGGGTTGTGCGCCTTCTCATAGAACGCATTCCCGATGCCGTTGGGTGTGGACACCCAGATAGTTGAATCAGTGGTGGCGGCCAGTGACGCTTCGATCAGGCGCGGGTGCTCAAAGAACGCGGCTTCATCGACCACGTACAGGGATTTGCGCCCACCACGGCCTGCTTGGTCGCCCGCTTCACCGGTCACGCTGCTGTCGGTGTCCGGAAAGCTGATGCGCAAATACTTATCCGTCTTGCTGGGCGAATAGCCCGCTGCAAATTCCGGCGGCAGGTGCTGAAGGAACGCGCGCAGCTTGGCGAATAGCGTATCTGGGTTGTCAGAAAGGTCCATTTTGGCTTCAGTGGACGAAGCCACGCCGGCAGCGAAATTGCGATTGAAGATGCACAGCGCTGCGAGCAACGCTACAGCACACCACGATGCGCCCACGTCACGCGACTTGACCACGGTGCCGTGTTCGCCAGCGCGCCACCGCTCCAGCATCCAGTCCACCAGCTCCACCTGCTTGGGCCACAGGTGAAAGGGGATAAGCGCGTGTTGACCCTTGGCAACGCGGCGCGGATCAACCGTCACGCCCCAATCGCTGATGAAGTCGGCCATGTGGTCAGCGTAGTAATGTTTCAGTGCGGCTACGCGCCGGCCATCCTGCCGCATCCAGGCGGCCCAGCGGTCACGCTCGCGTGTGCCTTCGGGCTCTGTGGCGTAGCGCAGTGCGGCTTCACGGATAGATGGGTGCGCGGTGTCCAGCAGCGTGGCGCGCTGGTCGCGTGTTTCAGCTCGCAACAGCGCGTTGGCCAGTTGAACGTATGACGGTGGGGCGCACATGGCCGCGTAGGTCGCAGCGGCTAGTTGGTATAGGTCTGTCATGTTGACTCATCAATCGTTGACATATCTACTGTTGTTCCATCAACTATTGATCTATCAACAGTGTCTACGGCTGGGCGGGTTGGGCGTAAAGTCTCCAAGAAATCCAGCGCTTCGGTTGGACTCATGTCTTTCAGCGCCGGCACGGTGACGTTGGCGTTGATGCTCACCGACCGGTCCACGTACACGCCCTGCATTTTATTGAGCATGTCGGCCGCCACGAGTTGGTCATGCATTCGTATTTCAATCTCGCCGCTGGCCTTCTGACGGATCGATTTGAGCAACCGCCGCGCCGATGGACTCAGTTGATCCGTGGGCGTGACCACAACGCGCTGCACGCCGTGCCCACGACACGACCGGCAATCCGGCTGTGGAGCATCCATGTTCAGTGCGGTGCCTGCGGCTATCGCACGATCCATTGCAGCGGCAAGCGACACGTCGTCTGACCAGCAGCATTCGCAGGGCTCCACCACGACGCGCGCCAGCTCGCTGGGGTCAGCCTCAACGATGTCCTGTAGGCGCACCATGCGAGACCGCGCGGATATGGTCGTACCTTCAGCAGCAGCGGCCAGAATCTCCCGCACGCGGGCAGCCACCGCAGGTTCGTGGGCAAGTTCATAGGCGCGTTGCCGGACCGTGGCGGCACTTGTCGTAGGGGCTACGTCGAACGCTTCCCGGTAAGCCCGTGCGGCGTTCCCGTACTCGGCAAACCGCTGGGCGAACACTTCCTGTTTCGGCCGCAACGTTGCTGCGGGTACATTTGCGGGTAGACGGACGACGGTGGACATATAAATACGCCGGTGGACAATGGCTTGTGCTGAAAAAGTGATGCCGGGTATCGGCATAGAACCAGCCTAGCACGGGAATAGCCGCAAAATCACAGCGAAATTATGGCCACGGTTGCGCCTCTCGCCCGGTGTGGGCGCCATCCACGGGGGGTGGTGCATCGGTGTTGGGCGGATTCGCAGTCACGTTGGGCACGTAGTCCCGTTCCCGCCATTGTTTTCCCCCGGCGTATTATTGTTAACCGCATAATTATGGGTAATTTATAGATGGCCATAATTATGGGATGGTGTGTTCAGTAGTTCTCTATAGAAACAGGACTATCAGGACCACCGGGACCGAACGACCCCTAAGCTGTTGTTTCATCAACGGTTGCTGTGGTCCCGGTCGCGCGTTTGTTAGAGACCACCGGGACCGTTGAATTTTTGGAGCAAGTCCTTAATCACCACATCCTTGCGACGGTAGACCACCACACGCTGGCCGCCCACATACCAACGTCCCTTCTTCTCTTCGTGCGGGTTAGGGAATCGGCGGTACCCCGCGATGTCCATTTCGCGTTCCACCTTTCGTTTGTTGCCGGGCGCGGCAATCCATCCCGCCAGCTCCAACCCAGCGGCGCCTGCGATCATTGGAAGCGTGACCCAATCAGGCTTGCCCAGCTTGTCCAGCGCGTCGCTGAAGCGGTCATCTTCGGCCGGGCGTCCACCTTCCACCAATTGGTGCCACCATGCCGTCTGTGTTGGCGGCGCGCTGCGGTTCCAACCGCGTGCGTCCAGATCCAGCGTGGCCAGATAGTTGGCCACGTAGTCCATGCCGCCAGCCGCGTACCATTCCCACAGCGCCGTGGCTTCGTCTTCGTCCATCTTTTCGGCGTCACTCCACGCACAATAGTGGCGGCGGTCCTCCGGGTGGATATACAGGCCGTCCGTCGCGTGGTTGGTCGTCACGATCACTCGCACCACGTTCAACACCTGATGCTGCTTCACATACTTGTCATTGCACAGGAGCGTTGTCGGCGGCGCCGCGGCGTAGTCCTTGCAGCGTTCGTACAATTCGTAACGGCTGATGCCTGCGTGACCTTCGCCCAAGTCGCGGGACTCGCTGATCTGGACAACGCGCGATGCCACCCACGGGTTGTATTGGCTGACTAGATCACTAGGTTTGATGACGATGAAGTTGCGATGACCTACCGCGTGACGCAGCGGCGCCAACAGCGTGTCCTTGCCGATGCCGTGGATACCGGAGCCGAAGACCAACGCATGGTTGCACTTGTGCTGCGGGAACTGCACCGCGTCCGCAAAGTAGTTGACGATGTGGTCAACGTCTTCCGGGTAAAGCTTGCGCACCAAATCCAACCACGGTGACACGTCGCCAGCGCGATCATGTGCGCGCGGCGGCTGGTAACGGTTGTACAGCCACGACTGCGCAGCCTTGTGGTCTGTCGGGTCCAGCTCGCACACGCGGAAGCGTTCGGGATAGCCCGGCGCCCACGTCATGCGATGCACGGCCGCGGATGCGTACAGCACCATCCGCGCATCTTTGCCTATGACGTTGTCCAACACAGTGGCCGGGTGCAAATCGCCGGTGGGCCGGTAGATGAATTCACCAGTCAGGTGGTATGCGAAGTAATCATTCAGCGAAGCCGGATTTACGTTGGCGATGTCCGCTTCAGCGGCCGTGGCCACCACGCGCGGGGCGTCTGCTTCCTTCGTCATGAAGTGCCATTGCTTGGCGTTGCTGATGGCGCGGTCAACAGCCAGAAGCACCTTTCGGCTACTCCAATCCTCATCACGACCACGCACCGCGGCGAGTCCTGACCGCCGCATCAAATCTTCCATGCGGCTGCGATTGCTGCCGGTGAAGTATGCGAGTTCACCCGATAGCGCCATGTCTGCCTGCGTGAAGTCCCACGGCTGGCCGTTGCCGCGGCTGGGGAACTTCTCCGACAGCCACGCTTCATTCGCAGTCCACAACATGGCGAAGTGGATCGGACCGCCAAGGCGTTCATCCGGCCGCAGCCGCGCAGTCATCGCAACGGACAGCAGCGTTTCATCATCGGAAGGTCCAGCCCACCCCGGCAGCGGTCCGTCTGTCTGAACAGTCAACCCAGAATTTGTGACGGGCGCGACCGGAATAGGCTGGAATAAAGCACCATCAGCGTGAAAGATGCCTGCGGCTTCAGGCACAAGGCATTTGCCCGGCAGGTAGGACAACCGGCTGGCGTCCTTGGCCGCGGGATCAGCACCGCCGGGGAAAAAGCTGGACAGCATTTCCCATGTTGCACGGTGCGTTGCTTCATCCATTGGAGCGGACACGGGAACGAACACTCGCCAGCGTTCTGCACCGGGCTGGTGTCCGTGGGTGCTATACGCAACAAACGCGAATCCTTCCAGCGCGGCGCCGATGACTGCGGCGTTGACTTGTCCATTGTCGAAATCCAGCGGCACGCCGTAACTAGCGTCCAATGTGCCGAGACTGCGGAACGGCACCACACTGTTGCACGGCGGACCGTTCTTACCATGGACGTGCCCCGCTGCGTGCGGGCGGAATCCAGCGAGGCAGATATAGCGCCCGTCCTTCTCCGCAGATTGCGTCCGCACGCTGTGATAGCTGTACAGCCATTCGACCAGCGCAGGCCAAGCAACGGAATGGGTAGTCGGGTGCGCATCCGCTGCGTGCTCGCCGGTGGATACCAATAGTTGATGGCCAGCCGGTCCCGATACTGACGGCGCCGTCAGCTCTGTTGAAGTCTGAGTCATGTTGGTTATTCCGCGATGCGCGTGAACAGCGCAGCGTGCGCGTTCAGTGGGTAGTACCAGCTATACGGGAGTTGTTCGACGTTGAGACCTTCGTCCCGTGCGAACTGCGCACTGTCTTCCCACGGCCCATAGCTATGCGAGAGAATCGCAGCAGGCTTGCGGCCGATGGTGAAATAGTCGGGGTGGTCAATCTCGCGGCCGGAAATGCCCACTCCATCCCAACGAGGGCCGGTCATGCGGCCAGCTTTCAATTGTGCAACTGTGAACGGGTCGGCCACCTTCCAGCCGCGGGAGCGGGCAAACGCGTTGCGCTGCGCGGTGCGTACTCGCTTTAGTTCCACCGTGGCGGGACCGGTCGTGTATTTGTCACGCGGATTCTTTGAGTTGGTCCACGCGTGGTGCGCAGCACGGATTTCAGCGAAGTCCGTGAGAAGGCGGCTATAGCCGGCCGGGTTCGTGTCGAGCGCACGCGCGTGCGCCAATGCTTCTTCGCTGGTCATACAATCGAGACTCCCAGAAATTTGCGCACGTCGCTGATGACGCGCCTATGTGCGTTCGTGCAACTTGGCGTGTTGCTGATGGGCACAGAACGCCCGCTGCGTGGGTCCAACAGCTTTCCGTGTTTGCGCCCGTGGACGTAGTGCAGCCCGGCCCGTTCCGCGGCGCGAATGACGCGTGTGAAATCCTTCATGGCGTCCCCTCCTGCACAATCCGGCACTCGAAAGTTTGGAACGTCGCGCTGGGGAACATCGCGGCCAGTCGTTCCTTTTCGGCCAGCGCGCTTTCAAGCGTCGCGTGCCGGTGTTTAGGTCGGAAACCATCGGTTCGCCAGTTGATCCAGAAACGCGTTGCGGGTCGTCCGGCTGGGACTCTCGCGCGTGTCGCCGACTCCGGCGTTGGGCGCCATTTCAATGTCAGCGTTGGGCGGGGGGCTGGTGCGCCGGGCGTTGCTGGTGTATGTTTGCTTTGCTTCATTTCGATATCTCACGCCCGCGCTGGATGACACCCCATCGCGGGCGTTTTCGTTTAAGAGTCCGTTGTTCTCACCGTGGCCGCTGCAATCTGTGCGTCCAGCCACTTCCGATTACGGCGCGCGAACATCGAGAACGAGCGTGGCGTCCGGACAATCGTATTGAGTACTGCTATTTCCTCGTCACCGGCCGTTGACGGGTCAACGCCGGCAGCGATCATGTCAAGCAGACGGAAAAGGGCGGCTTCGCGAATGCCGGGTTTGAGCAAGTGCGCATACCCGCGACGGGCAAGTAGAAAGACCAAGGCGCGATAGCGGGCACGCGCGTTGCGCGAACGCTCGCTGCGTGCGCAACCAAGCGCGATGTTTTGAGGACTTGCGGCCATCGCTGTCACGCCGCTGCCGCCGCGCCGAAGCGGGGGCCGACGCCGCGAGGCAGGGCAGCCATCCACGCGACAATTTCACTTTCGCGCCACACCGAACAGCGGGCGCTGATACTTAGCGGCTGCGGGAATTCGCCGCGGTTGATGCGGTTGTAAATCGCAGAACGCTTGAGAGAGGTAAGGCGCTCAACGTCCGGCAAGCGCAGCAGGCGTGAGGGCTGGGAATCGTTTGTCACCGTCGTTCTCCGTCGTTAGCCGTTTGGCTGATGAGAACGACAATTCCACACAGGTGGGGTATGTAACCAAATCGACGTTAAGCGGTTCCGTCCACCTCGCCGATCTTCTTTCGCAGTTTGTCATCGCACGCATTGAGAAGACCCGGTGCGATTCTCCAGAGCCAGCGGTACAAGCGCCGCGCTTCCGCGCCTGTCAGTGATTGGGGTGGCGACTTGCCGTCCAGTCCGCGCCACGCGCCACCTGACTGCGACGGCAACACGATGGGCTCCACGGCTTCACCACGCGCTTTGCGTGCCGCCAGCATCAACACCTGCCAGTAAAGTGAGCGGGTGTCGTCCGGATCGGTGTTGATGGATGACGCAGGCGTCAACCGGTTGCTGCGCGGCTTGCGCAGGCGCTTCAGGCGTTCCAACTCGTCCAGCCATTCCTGAGAGTCCAACAGTGGCCGGCCAAGTTCTTCATGTCGCTTTTGTCGTAGATTCAATTCCGCATTCGAGAAAAGTCCCTTCGCCACAGCCATCGATTGCAGTTCAGCGCGCATGCCCTCGTCATTCACGGCGTGGCCGATGACCTTGCCGTCAGCGTCTTCAATGGGCGCGCAGAATCGATCTAGCAAGGATTTCAGCTCGTTCAGATTGCGCTCGAATTTCGCGCGCTCGGTGATCTGCTTCTTGCTCACGCGGGTGCCTGCGATTTGTCGGCCTTCAGGCCGTCCAGATAGTTCGCCCAGGCAATCATCATTTCTCGGCGGTCTTTGATCCATCGCGCCGCGTTGTACGCGCCACGGACCCCGCCGACCGAGTGGGCAAGTTGCGCCTCAATATGGTCAGGATTGAAGCCCAGTTCATTCAGGTTCGTGGACGCCATCGACCGGAAACCGTGCCACGTCATTTCGTGCGATCCGTACCCCATGCGGCGCAGCGCGGCGCTGACGGCAGCGTCCGATATCGGCCGGTCACGAGACCGCAGCGACGGAAACACATAGCGCCCCGAACCGGTGAACGGGTGTAACCCGCGCAGTATTGCCACAGCTTGGGGCGCCAGTGGGACGATGTGATCGCGGGGGGCGTCAGTGTGCTTGCTGCGCTTCATTCGCGCGCCCGGGATGCGCCACAGCGGTTCGTCGCCATCCAGCGTGAAGTCCTTCCATTCCGCTGAACGCAGTTCGCCCGGCCGCACGAACACGAGTGGCGCCAGCTTCAAGGCCGCTTCCACTGCCGGCTGTCCCGCATACCCGTCGATTGCTCGCATCAGCTCACCGATGCGCGTGGGCTCTTTAATCGACGGCCGGTGAACCTCTGCATGCGGTTTTAGCGCGCCTCGCAGATCCGCGGTTGGGTCACGAACCGCGCGCCCGGTCGCTATCGCGTATCGCAGCACCTGTGAAATCCGCGACTTCGTGCGGTGTGCAGTTTCGTGCTTGCCGCGGGATTCCAGCCGGCGCAGCAGGGCGAGCACATCGGGCGCGGTGATCTGATCTACCGGGCTCTTGCCGATGTACGGGTAAATTAGATCGTCGAACGTCCAGACCGCTTTTTCCATGGTCACGGGCGCATAGGTTTGCAGCGCGAGCCATTCTTGCGCTACTTCCTTGAACGTGTTGGCCGCCCGCGCTTGCTCGGCTCGCTTCGCATCCACGGGGGTGATGTCGGCTGCGAGTTGCTTGCGGGCATCGTCGCGACGTTTGCGGGCATCGGCAAGCGATACATTGGGATAGGGGCCGAACGAAGTGGTGCTTTCGGGCCGCCCCTGACGTTTGCCGGTTTCGTTGCTCGCTTCAACCTTTGGCTGGCGGTACCGGAAGCGCCACAGCTTGCGCCCTTCCGATGTGACCAGTAGATGCAGGCCGCCGCCGTCGCTCAACTTGTACGGCTTGTCCTTGGGTTTGGCAGCCTTGATCTTCGTGTCGGTGAGTTCGTTGGCCATTGCGGGTATCCCTCGCGGGTTGCACTGATGTGCCCGCAAAACTACCCGCTCTGAAGGTGGCTGTCCACGGAGGATGCCGGACTACCGCGGAGCGATTGCCGCCGTAAACCACTGATTTTCTAAGTTATTGTGGACATCGGCGGAGGTTGAAAAACATACAAATGGCTCCCCGGGACGGATTCGAACCGCCGACCAACGGATTAACAGTCCGTCGCTCTACCGCTGAGCTACCGGGGAACGGAAGGGGTAATCGAAGGGCCGCGATTTTGCGGAAAGCGGTGCGGGAGGTCAAGGAAGAAAGTGTCGTTCTTCCCGAGGGATAGAAATAAGGGTGCGGTTCGTCTGCCGTAGTGACGGATTACCGCTCGTCTCTCCTGTCCGATGGACAGGCTGCGAGGCGCGAGCTAGCAGGCGTAATTGAATTGATATACGAGCGCGTGGATGCGAACGATGTTCGCGGGGCCGTAGGCCTTCGCTTCGTTGCGCTTCTCGTTCCGGTTCTGCGGCGTCCGCTCGCGGCGGGTACGAGGAGCCTTGGGGCTGCGCTTCACGGTCAGCTCCAACGACGAGTGTTGCGGCGGCTGACGCCGACGAGGATGCGCGCGACACGCCAGGCGCTGGTGTCGAGGTGCCGAGCGACGAGAGTAGGGGTCATGCCGTGGCGGGCGACCATCGTCCAGATCTGCAACGCATATTCGGAGGGAAGTCTTGGCTTGGTACTCATGCAGCGATTCGGAGGCGCCCCGGTTCCGGGCACTTACACGATAGACCGCGACTGCAAGACTGACCGCTAGCGAGTGGCGGGAAGCGACTACAGGTAGCGCCTTAACTGCGGCCTGGACACAACCTCAGGTAAATTCTAGGACATAGAAATATCAAATAGTTATATGAACTACCTGAGGTGAATAGTCAGGCTGAAGCGCCTTCCCGCAGCGTCCGTTCCATGCGTCTCAAAGCCTCTTCGAGGGTCTTCAGGCTGCAGGCGAACGAGAGCCGCAGATGGCCCGGTGCTCCGAAGCCGCTTCCCGGTACCACCGCGACGCCGCCGTGCGTCAGAAGGCGTTCCGCCAATTCCTGGTCGTCCTTCACGCCGGTCATGGCGATGGCTTTGTCGACATTCGCGAAGGCATAGAAGGTGCCCATGCCCCGCAGGCACGACACGCCAGGCAGCTTGTTGAGTCCCGCGACGACGAAGTCGTGGCGTTGTTTGAAATGGCGGTTCATTTCCTGCACGCACGCGATGTCGCCGTTGAGTGCGGTCGTCGCAGCTTTCTGTGCAATCGACGATGCGTTCGATGTGCTTTGTCCCTGGATCGTGGTCATGGCCGTCACCACTTCCACCGGGCCGCCGCAGTAGCCAATGCGCCAACCGGTCATCGCGTAGGCCTTCGATACGCCGTTGGTTGTCACGGTGCGGTCGTATAGTTCCGGACACACGTGGGCGAAGCTGACGAACGGTTCGTCCGCCCAGTAGATGTGTTCGTACATGTCGTCGGTGCAGACGATCACTTGCGGATGACGCACGAGCACATCGCCCAGCGCTCGCAATTCGGCTCGGGAATACGCAGCGCCGGTCGGATTGCTGGGGCTGTTGAGAATGAACAGCTTGGTGCGCGGTGTGATGGCCGCTTCCAACTGGGCCGGCGTGATCCTGTAGCCCTGGTCAGGGCCGGCGTAGATCGTGACCGGCAAGCCATCGGCCAGCATCACCATGTCCGGATACGACACCCAGTAGGGCGCAGGGATCACCACTTCATCGCCCGGGTCGATCACCGCGAGTATCAGGTTGAAGATCGTCTGCTTGGCGCCGGTCGATACCAGGATCTGGTTGCGGCTGTACTCGAGCGAATTTTCGCGCCGGAATTTTCCGATGATCGCGTCCTTGAGTTCCGCAGTGCCTTCCAGCGCGGTGTAGCGCGTCGCGCCTTTGCGTATCGCGTCGACGCCGGCATCGGCGATGTGGATTGGCGTATCGAAATCCGGCTCGCCGGCGCCCAATCCGATGATGTCCTTGCCTTCTGCCTTGAGCTGCATCACTCGTCCGGTGAGCGCAACCGTGGGCGAAGGCTTGACGCGCTGGACGCGCTTTGAAACTGGTAAACTCACGTCGACACCGAAGCTTCTAGAAGGGCGGGGCGCTGGCAGCAGCGATGCGCGCCATTCTAAGGCCACGATGGCATCCGTGTAATGTCAGCAGCAGCGCGATGCATGAACGATGCTCGCGGCGTTGCGAACTTGAGCTGCTCGATTGCGGTCCCAATATAGACCACCCATAGACCACCCCGCGCCCGACTTGCCGTTTCGTCGCCGTTTCCCTTTGCTTGCCCACCGGGCTGTCCGACTGACTCAGGGCTCACCGTCACATGCCAGCACCCACGCCCATCGCCGCCATTCCTCCGGAGAACGCCGGTAATCGCTTCGTGCTGAAAGGCGACTACCAGCCGTCCGGCGACCAGCCGGGAGCGATCGCCAAGCTGCTCGATGGGCTGGAATCGGGCCTGTCGCACCAGACGCTGCTCGGCGTCACGGGTTCCGGCAAGACGTTCACGATCGCCAACGTCGTACAGGCGGTCCAGCGGCCGACGCTGGTTCTCGCTCATAACAAGACGCTGGCAGCGCAGTTGTACGGCGAGTTCAAGGACTTCTTCCCCGACAACGCGGTGGAGTATTTCGTTTCGTATTACGACTACTACCAGCCCGAAGCGTATGTGCCGTCCTCGGACACGTACATCGAGAAGGATTCTTCGGTGAACGAACACATCGAGCAGATGCGCTTGTCGGCAACCAAGGCCCTGCTGGAGCGGCCCGACGCCATCATCGTGGCGACCGTGTCCGCAATCTACGGATTGGGCGATCCGCAGGCCTACCTGCAGATGGTGTTGCACCTGTCGCGGGGCGACAAGATGGATCAGCGCAAGATGCTGCGTCGTCTCACGGACATGCAGTACAAGCGCAACGAAATGGACCTGACACAGGGTACTTATCGAGTGCGCGGCGATGTGATCGATATCTTCCCGGCGGAATCCGAACGTGAGGCCTTGCGTGTCGAACTGTTCGACGACGAAGTCGAGAGCCTGGTGTTGTTCGATCCGCTGACCGGCGAGATCCGTCGCAAGGTGCCCAGGTTTACGGTGTTCCCGTCGACCCACTACGTGACGCCCAAGGATCGGCTGGTGCGTGCGGTCGACGAGATTCGCGATGAATTGCACGACCGCCTGCAGTACATGAAAGCCAACGGCAAACTGCTAGAAGCGCAGCGGTTGGAGCAGCGCACGCGTTTCGACATCGAAATGATCCGCGAAGTGGGCTATTGCAACGGCATCGAAAACTATTCGCGCTACCTGTCGGGACGCGGGCCAGGCGAACCGCCGCCGTGCCTGTTCGACTACCTGCCGGCGAATGCGCTGCTGGTGGTCGACGAGAGTCACCAGACGATTCCGCAATTGGGTGCGATGTACAAGGGCGATCGTTCGCGCAAGGAAACGCTGGTGGAGTACGGCTTCCGCATGCCATCAGCGCTCGATAATCGGCCGCTGCGCTTCGACGAGTGGGAATCCCTTGCGCCGCAGATGATTTTTGTCTCGGCGACGCCGGGGGATTACGAATCGAGAAAATCCGGACAGATCGTCGAGCAACTGGTGCGTCCGACCGGTCTCGTCGATCCCGAAGTGGATATTCGCCCGGTGCGCACCCAGGTCGACGACGTGCTGTCGGAGATCAAGCTCTGTGTCGCCGCCGATGAGCGAGTGCTCATCACCACGCTGACCAAGCGCATGGCCGAGGACCTGACCGAGTATCTCGACGAGCACGGCGTGAAGGTTCGCTACCTGCACTCGGACATCGATACGGTCGAGCGCATGGAAATCATCCGCGACCTGCGCCTCGGCAAATTCAATGTGCTGGTGGGCATCAACCTGTTGCGCGAAGGCCTGGACATGCCGGAAGTGTCGCTGGTGGCGATCCTCGATGCGGACAAGGAAGGCTTCCTGCGCTCCGACAATTCGCTGATCCAGACCATCGGGCGGGCAGCCCGCAACATCAACGGTCGCGCCATCCTGTATGCGGACAAGATCACCGGATCGATCCGGCGCGCGCTCGATGAGACCGACCGTCGCCGCAAGGTCCAGATCGCTTTCAACGAAGCCCACAGCATTACGCCGCGCGGCATCAAAAAAGCCGTGGCCGACATTCTCGAAGGCGCGTATTCGAACGCGTCGGGCGAAAAGCTGCGCAAGGTGGCCGAACCCGGCCTCGACTACGCCTCGCTGACGCCGGAACAGGCGGGGAAGCGGATCAAGAAGCTCGAACAGGAGATGTTCAAGCACGCACGCAACCTGGACTTCGAGGAGGCGGCGAAGCTGCGGGACCAGGTGCAGATGCTGCGGAAAATCGAGCTCGGACTGCCGCCAAATGCGAAGGTGTGACCCCCACCATGTCAAGGTGATGCTCTCCAGAGAAGACCTGCTTGCTACTGGCTCATCCCGCCGCTATCCTCTCCCGCCGTTTTTAGCGCGCTTAGCTCAGCGGTAGAGCATCACCTTGACATGGTGGGGGTCACAGGTTCGATCCCTGTAGCGCGCACCAGCTTCGTTTCAGGGGGAAGGCCCCCCTTTACGTGGAAGAGAAGAGTGGCAGCGGGAGTGACGGCGTGAGTCACCGACCCGCC